>Ga0335073_10000455_pt1 | contig 52319 bp, 42 predicted proteins | sample Lox_Sample_22_FD_207093 | JGI IMG/M metagenome (GOLD analysis project Ga0335073, IMG submission 207093) | Soil microbial communities from Loxahatchee National Wildlife Refuge, Florida, United States - Lox_Sample_2.2 | ecosystem: Environmental > Terrestrial > Soil > Wetlands | place: USA... | reverse complement strand
TCGGTTCGCTTTCGACCCAGATTTTTCCGCGGTGGGCCTGGATCAACCGTTTGCAGATGGCTAAGCCGAGGCCCATGCCGGAAGTGTTGCGGTCCACGCGCACGAAGTCCTCGAAAATTTCCTGGTGGTACTCGGGCGGAATGCCGGGGCCGCTATCGGCGACGGAAACTTCCACGCTGTTCGGTCGCGGCAGCCGGAAGCGACGGCGTTCTTCGACCGGCGCGACTGCGGCAACGCGGCGTTCCCAAAAGTGCGGAGCGGCTTTGAGCGTAACGCTGCCACCGGCAGGGGTGTGCTTGAGCGAATTGTCGAGCAGATTGGCCGCCGCTTGTTGGACTTTCTGATAGTCGAAACGGAAAGTGGGAATGGAAGGATCGAAACTGGCTTCGAGTTTGACGCCTTTGCGCTGGAACGCTTCCGACCAGCGTTTGGCGAGTTCTTCCAGACAATCGCGAAGGTCATTTTCGCGCAGTTGCAGGACGAGCTTTCCGCTCTCCAATGCGGAATAATTCAAGAACATCGAAACCAGGCGCACGAGGCGCTCGCAACTGTCTTTGGATTCCTCAAGAATGTCGCGCTGCTTGTCGGTCAGCCGGCCTAGCGAACCGGTAAGCATCAGGTCGTAGTAGCCTTTGATGACCGCGAGAGGCGTTTTGAGCTCGTGTGCGGCGGAGGCCAGAAAAACTGTTTTTTGGCGGTTCACTTCCTGCAGCTTGAGATACGCGGCGAGCAAATTTCGGTAGGTGATTTCGCGTTCCTGCAGCAGTTCCTGTACGGTGAGTTGCGTGGCGGGGTCTGCTGCGGTTTCGTTGCCAAGCTGAGCCTCCAGGCGGACCAACAAACAGCCGGGATCGGGAAGCCACTGGATTCGCGCCCGCGCCTTTTTGCCGTCCCGCTGAATTTCCAGCTCCAATTCATGCTCGCCAGCATCAATCTTTTCCTGGAGCTGCGCGGAGTCCACGCGAAACAAGCCGGACAGCAGATTCAGATCGTTCAGATCGTCGGAGAAGCCGTTGCCAAGATATTGGCGAGCGCCGGAGTTGCACAGCAGCACCCTGCCGTCCCGCTCTGTCAGCCAAGCCGGCACCTGGACTGCGTCCAAGAGGCACCGGGCAAGGCCGGTAGGCACGTTAGGCATGGTTCGCTGCTCGCTAGGGGCGGAAGTACTCAAAGTTCCAGACATTTACAGTTGGTTCTCGCTAGAGCCATAGGAAAAACTTTTCCATTCGGCGAGTGTCCAATGCTGGCAGACGGGCCCACAAAGTGTCAATGGCAAAAGCGTTCCATTTGCACATTTGAGGAAACAGAATGTCCACGGCATAAACTGAAACGGTGCAGCAACAAATTTCTGTCGCCCAGAGGTCCCCATCGCGTTGAAGCAAAAGCGCTTATTGGAATATGTTGGGAATTGGCTCTGGCCCTCGATGTGCACCAATTCCGTACTAGTTCCCCGGTACCAAGAGAGCTCGTGTGCACACTGGTCTAATTAAGGACGGTCAGCGCGTGGATCCCTCTAAGGTCCGTCGATCGCCCCGCATTCGCTTGCAGATGCCAGTGTTTTTGCGGGCCACGGATACCTCTGGAGCCGAGTTCATCGAGCTCACCAAAACCCTAAATATAAGTACGACGGGAGCCTGCGTCGCGTCGGCCCACATTCTGCGGCCCGACCAAATCGTGCATTTGACCATTCCCACGCCACCTACGGCGTCCTCGGGGATGGTGCCGAGCGAAACACCTCCGATAACCGCCCGGGTGCTCCGCCAGAGCCAAGCCGGGGACGTGCGGCTATTTGGGCTGGAATTCCTGAAACCACTTGAGTAAAGTGTTGCCTCTTTGCGGGCCGTTCCAGGGAAAAGTTGGGTGGAAAAGTTACATGGATGCCCAGCAGTAAGAAGTGACGACCGCAAAGCTTCGGCCCTATTTCATTTTAAAATAAGGACTTAGCCAGAGATCAAATTCACCGGACACTCGCTGAAGCAAGGCGGATTCGCGTCTAAAGTTGGACTTACGCTTGCTTCTTCCAGAAAGTGAAAGCTCAGTGTGCTTTCCCCAAACCCCGCGGGGATAGGCTAAGGTCAGGTTAAACCGGATATGCCCAGCCCCGGCGCCCCTGCGCCCCCGCGCTTGCCGATTGAGGATGCTTATCTCGAGCTGCTTGCAGACACGCTCGAAAGCCTAGACGCCCCTGCGCGCGGCCAGTTTTTACAACGCTACTTCCGGGCAATTACGCACCTCGAGTTGCGCGAAGCGCAATGCGTGCAACTTTGGGATGAAACGCTGATCCGCCGCCGCGAATGGAGCGAGCACGCCGGCCGGCCGATCTCGCTGAAAACCGCTCTTATGGACGTACTCACCTCAGCTGGACTTTTTCGTGTACCGATCCTGATTGAATACGAAGACCTGAAAAGACTGCAGCTCAATGCGGTGACCGACCCGCTGACTGGTTTGTACAACCGAAGGTTGTTCAGCGAGGCATTTGAAAAGGAACTGAATCGGGCCAAGCGTTACGGGCAGCCGCTGGGGCTGGTGATGCTGGACCTGCACCGGTTCAAAGAAGTGAACGACAAGCATGGCCACCCGCGCGGAGACGACGTCCTGGTCGCCGCAGCGACCACATTGCGCAAAGCCTTGCGCACTTCGGACTCCGCCTTTCGAATTGGCGGCGACGAATTTGCTTTGTTGTTGCCGCAGACCGATGCGGCGCAAGCCTTGGCGTTGAGCCGGCGCGTGGAAGCCGTTTTTGCCGAGGCCATCCAGAGTTTTCAACTTGCCGTGAGCGTCGGCATGGATCACGGCGTGGCCACTTTTCCGCAAGACGGCGATCAAGCCGAGCAACTGATTCACGCGGCCGACGAGCGGCTGTATCACCGGAAACACAGCAACCACAGTAAAGGTCCGGGCAGCGGCGGGCGACCGGAGAGTTCCGCCGGTTCGTCTGCGGAGCCATCGTCTCCTGCGCCGCCGGCGGGTGGCAAACCTCGAGCCATTCCGTTTGAGTCCCGGCCAGCGCCGGAAAAAACGGAATCGAAACCTTTTGCCGAGCCGGCCGGTTTGCCGCCAGTGGTGGAAAAGAAAGCGATCGCGACAGCACCACAGGCAGGCATTTATGCCGTTCCGCGAAAAGCGGAACGCGTTTCCATGTCCGGCACCAATGCCTACGCCGTGTTGGGAGAAAGCGGTGCGGCGCGCGCGCGAGTGCTCGACCTGGGTTTTGGAGGAGTGGCGCTCGAGTTAGAAAGCGAGCAACAGGTGCCGGAGAGCATCCTGGCCATTCTGCATGTACCGATTTTGCCACCTGTGCGCGTGAATTTGCGGCCGGTCTGGACGCAACGGCTGGCGCAGGGCGTCTACCGGATCGGTTGCGCGTTCGTCTCGTAGGATTCGCGCGTTGCGCGGCGCCCACGATCGCATGCTGTTAACTTCCCGCTTGTTTAACCTGCTGTCGCAGAAGCCGCGAGGTAAAGAGCAGGGCTTGCTGCAGATGCGCTAAGCCGAGTCCCCAACGCAGACGAGCTTGCTCAGGCGAATCGCCGCAGGCGATTAGCCGGATACACACAGCCGTTTGCAAAGAACTCGGAACGTCGCGGGTTTCCGCGAGCAAACAGAGTTTGGCTTCCAATGTTTCCAGCGAGCCGGCTTCTTTCAACAGTTCGATGAGTTTTTCCAGCAGCAAAAAATAGAGAGTCTTTTGGCGCGCCAATTCGGACTGCTGGAAGCGCAGGACCACATCCCCGGAAAATTCACCGGGACGATCCGCACCAGCGGGACTTGGTCCGGACAGCGGTTCGACCAGGATAAAGAGCGAATCTTCGCCAGCCATCGCGGCGGCGAAGTTTTTCAGCGCCAGATTCGTGCCTGGGTCGGCGGCATCGACTGCGAATGTACCTGCGCGCTTCGGGATGGCGGCGACGGCCTCGACACGCATCCAGCGAAACTACGCGAAGGCCCGACGGGCCGCAAGCAGATTCGCTACCGAGCGGAGGTGGCCCTTCGAACGCGCCAGCTTTCAGAGCATGGAGGCCACTGCTACAATCGCGCTCTTCTGAAAATACCGGAGGGACCATGACTGAACCCACCGCAAGCCGTCCTTATTGGCGCGACGTTCCACCGATGCCGCAAGATACGACGGGGTTGAAGCCGTGGAGCTGGGCGCTGGAGCGGCTGGAGAAATCTCATAACTATTGGATCGCCACGTCCTGGCCGCAAGGTCGCCCGCACCTGATGGTGGTGTGGGGTATCTGGTGGGAGAGCGCGTTCTGGTTCAGCACCGGCCCGAACACGCGCAAAGCGAAAAACATGGCCGCGCACAGCTATTGTTGTATTGGAACGGAAAGGGCAGACGAAGCGGTGATTTTGGAGGGCGTGCCGCACGAGGTCAAAGACCAAGCAGAATGGAAACGCTTCGCCGCGGTGTACAACGCGAAATACGGCGGAGACGTGGAGCCCATGCTCCGGTCCTGCGGCGGCAATGTGTACCGAATGGAGCCGCGCACCGCCTTCGGACAGGACGAGCACGCGGAGAATTTTGCCGAGTCGGCGACCCGCTGGCGATTCTAGATTTCGATTTGCGGCGCGCGTCGCGAGCGCGAGCTAAGCTTCACTGCTTCGGCGCGGCGTTCCACATCTCCTGTTTGACCTTCCACTGGCCGTTCTTGTCGCGGTGCAGAATGAGCGCCATTTTGCCCCAAGTCTCGATGGGCTCTTTGCCGTCCGGCGGCTGGACAACCTGGTGTTCGAGGGCCCATTCGGAAGCCCAGTCGCCGGAGACGACAATGTTGTGAAACTCCATGTCCTGCTTGACGACTTTGTAGCCGGGCATTTTGGCGAGAATGTTCTCGACCCAGGCCTGAATCGTTTTTTTGCCGATAAGCGGCGCTTCACCCGGCATCAGGTCTACGCCGTCGTCGGCCCAGAGGGTGAAGATACCGGAAGTGTCCATCTGAAGGTGGAGTTGGCCGTAATGTTCGTTGAATTGCGCGATTTCGGCGTGAGGATCGGCTGCGGCGCGGGAGAACGTCGATGCGCTGAACGCCGCTAAAAGGAGCGGGCCGATTAGGACTGTAAGTCTGCGAGCGAAACTCGAGAGCATGAATGACCTCCGTCAGCGATTTGGTAATGGCACATCGGTTCCTTTATAATAGGGGTTTCCTCGCGACCTAGCGACGCGGCTGTGGCTGGTTCCTTCCTGAGGAGCGTAGCCGCTTGAGTCTCGAACAGCCGTGCAGACCGGACGCGAAAGAATGGAGCCTGATGAAACCCGGAATTCATCCCGATTATCACCCCGTGACGGTGCACTGCGCCTGCGGCCATAACTTTCAGACGCGCTCGACGATTAAAGGCGACCGCCTGAACGTGGAAATTTGCTCGAGCTGCCATCCGTTTTTCACCGGCAAGCAGAAACTGGTCGACACGGCCGGCCGCGTGGAACGCTTCCAGAAGAAGTACGCGGATGCGGCCGCCAAATCCGCCAAGAAGTAGCGCTCAGTTCGCCGCGAATTCCAGAGGCACGATCTCATCGTGCCTCTTTTTTTCGGATCCACCTATTCCTGATGCGATCTGTCGGTTGAACTTCTTAAATCCTCAAGTTTGAACTTTCGCCCCTCTGCCGCCCGTGTAATACTCCTGCATCGTGGCTACGCAATCGCGCATGTTCGACGGCGCGCCTTCCCCTGCGCCGGTGGAAACCAGTCCTCCGCGAATCACGCTGCGCAACGCATTCGCGCATCCCTTTGACTCGGCGATTGCCGCGGCGCGAACGTGTTATGCGCCTCGCCTGATCACGCCGGAAGAAATCACCGACAAACAGCGGCTCAACATTGGCGCGGCTACGTTCTACAGCGGGCATCACACCGTCTACCAGCACGCGCATTTCGAATTTGGACTGGAAAACGTCAGCCGGCAATTCGTGTGGTCCTTCCTGCACGCGCATCCTTTTTATAATTCGGAGCAGCAGTCGCAGCGCTACGTGCGCATGGACCGCGTGCAAGCCTACGTGCCGAACACCTCGCTGTTCTTCAACGAAAGCCACCGGGCCATCTATGAAAGCGCGATCGCGCGCGCGTGGAGCGCGTATCGCGAGCTTTCGACACTGTTGCTGAGCGATACGCGGACAATTCTTTCGGACATCTGGCACGTCGGACCGATGTCGCATCCGAAGCGGCTGCAGAAAATCGAGCGTTCGGCCGAGAAACGGGCGATCGAGATTGCGCGATACGTCTTGCCTGTCGCGGCGTTCACCACGATGGTGCATACGGTTTCGGGCATCGTGCTGCACCGCCTCTGGCGCATGAGCGCGGCCAGCGACACGCCCAGCGAAGCCCGCTTGGTGATTGGCGCGATGGTCGAGGAAGTGAAAAAGCTCGACCCGGAATTTTTCGAGCGCTTCGGCACCCAGCCGCTCGAGGACCGTCCGGAGTGGAACCCGCCCTCCAGCAACGGCAGCGGCCCTGGCGAGCTGCCTTATGGCGAGGCTTTTGCGCGCGAGTTTGACGCGAAGCTAGGCGGTAAAACTTCCAAACTGATTGACTATTCGACGCATGCTCCGCGCGTGTTGGCGGACTCCTACCGTGCGGTCGTGGGTCTGACGGCGGCGCAGTGTTCGGATGCGGATGCCCTCGACCGGCTGTTAAATCCCGCGCGCAACGCTTATCGCCTGGAAACGCTGAATATTGGCGTGCATTCCCCGATGATGCGGGCGCTGCAGCATGCGAATTACACTTTCGCCAAAAAAATCAGCCACACCGCCGATTCGCAGGATCAGCGGCATCGCATGGTGCCGGGTTCGCGTCCCCTGCTCACGCTGGCCGATACGCGCGAACCCGATTACATCACGCCGGCGCTGTTAGCGCAGAACCTCCGGGCACGCGAAGTTTACGATCGCGCCATGCAGGATGCGTGGAAAGCCAAGAACGAATTACTGGACCGCGGCGTGCCGCCGGAAATCGCGCTCTATCTTTTGCCGAACGCTAAAGCCATTCGGCTCGTGGAGACCGGCTCATTGCTGCATTTGCTGCATAAGTGGACGATGCGCACCTGCTTTAACGCCCAGGAGGAAATTTACGCGGCTTCGCTGGACGAGGTGGCGCAATTGCGTGAAGTGCATCCGCAATTAGCGAGATACGTCGGGCCGCCATGTCATCTGCGCCACAACGTGACTACGCCGATTTGCACGGAGGGCTCGCACTTTTGCGGCGTCAAAGTCTGGCTCGATTTTCCCAATGTCCAGCGCCGCATCTAATCCGCGCGATGCGCTGGCCCATGGTAAACGAGAGCGCCGCGGCGAGTGCCTCTGCCGGAGGGACCTTTACGATGCGGGCGTGGAAGCATCCGGAGACGAAGCAGATTTGGCTCCCCGGGCTAGATTCGAACTAGCAACCCTTCGGTTAACAGCCGAATGCTCTACCGTTGAGCTACCGGGGAATGCTTCCATTTTCTGCTAACTTGCGCAGCGGTTGCAAGTCGGCGACGGGCTCCGAAGCCGGAAATTCCGGCTGGCTGCGCCGTTTCGCCGGGCGAAAAACCTCCGCGCAACCGCAGCGTGTTTCTTCGCACAGTCAACGCCGCGCTTTCCTGCCGGGACTGCTCAATAGCGGATTGACGCCAAGCCACCTCCAGCCAAATTGGATAGGCAGCGCCGTGCGCATTTTCTAATTCACTTACTAACTCTCCCGTTCCGGGCTTGACACAACTTTTCTGCCATTGTTTACTCCCCGCACTGAGGAGGTCTTGGCATGAGATTCAACTTTTCTACTGGTGTCTGGCTGCTCGCCGCCACGCTTTGCTGTTCGGCCGGCTCCGCGCGTGCGCAAGAGTCCGCAAACAAACTAACGGCGCTGGACGAATTTCAGCTGCAACTGCCCAGCGACCCGCAAATTTCGCCGGATGGAAAGAAGATCGTCTACGTCCGCGGCTTCTCCGACCCGATGACCGACCGCCGCTACGGCAATCTTTGGATCATCAACGCCGATGGCACCGATCATCGCGCGCTCACCACCGGCAGCCACGGCGATACTTCGCCACGCTGGTCCCCGGACGGCACGCGCATCGCCTATCTCTCCGACGTCGACGGCAAGCAGCAAATCTACATTCGTTGGATGGACTCCGGGCAAACCGCGCGCATCACCAATCTCGAGCAATCCCCGAGCGCGATCGAGTGGTCGCCGGATGGCAAAATGCTCTCTTTCTCCGCGCTGGTTCCCGGCAAAGGGCCGCATATCGCCGATTTGCCTTCGCCGCCGGCGGGCGCGAAGTGGGCCGATCCAGCCACGGTGTATGACCGCACCGTCTACCGCTTCAACGGAGTCGGCTATTTGAAACCCGGTTTCGAGCAAATTTTCGTAGTCTCTGCGGAAGGCGGCGCGCCGCGCCAAATTTCCAATGGCAATTTTCCGAACGGCGGCAATGAATACGGTCCCAATCGCGCCACGTGGACTCCCGACGGAAAGTCGCTGCTGGTCTCCATCAATCGCCATCCCGAGTCCGACCATGACACCTTTGATACGGACGTGTACGAATTCACGGTCGCCGACGGCTCGGTGCGCGCGCTCACCAATCGCAAGGGTCCGGACAACGCCCCGGCGATTTCCTCCGATTCGAAATGGATTGCCTACACTGGCTACGACGATCGTTATCAGGGCCATCAGACCACCCATCTTTATCTGATGGCGCGTAACGGCTCCGGCGCGCACTCCATTTCCGACAAACTCGACCGTGACATTTCCAATCCGACCTGGGCGCCGGACAATAGCGGCGTCTACTTCCAGTACAACGATCACGGCGACACGAAAATCGGCTTTCTTTCGGCGGACGGGACTCCCAAAAAAATTGCGGACCACGTGGCGGCCAGCACCAGCGCTTATGGCGGCGGTTCGTTCTCCGTTTCGCATTCCGGCGTGATCGCGTTCACTTACGGCCGGCCGGATCTTCCCGGTGACGTGGCCGTAATCAACAACGGCGCGACGAAAGTGCTGACGGCGATCAATGAGGAACTCCTCGAACAGAAGAAGCCGGGACGCGTCGAAGAAATCAACTACAAGTCCTCCAAAGACAATCGCGACATTCAGGGTTGGGTGGTGCTGCCGCCGGATTTTGACGCCAACAAGAAATATCCGCTCATCCTCGAGATTCACGGCGGGCCTTTTGGCGATTACGGCGACCGCTTCGACTTCGAGAAGCAAGTGTGGGCATCGATGGGCTACGTCGTGGTCTATACCAATCCGCGCGGCAGCACCAGTTACGGCGAAGAGTTTGCCAACCTGATTCACCACGCCTATCCCGGCGACGATTTCTACGACATGAACAGCGGCGTGGATGCGGTCATCGCCAAGGGCTATATCGACACGAACAATCTTTTCGTCACCGGCGGGAGTGGCGGCGGCGTGCTCACCGCGTGGACCATCGAGCACACCGATCGCTACCGTGCGGCCGCCTGCCTCTATCCCGTCATCAACTGGTACAGCTTCGTGCTGACCTCAGATATTCCGTGGACTGCGAAATACTGGTTCCCCGGCAATCCCTGGGACAACACCGAGCAGTACATGAACCGCTCGCTGACCACTCTCTTGAACAAAGTAAAGACGCCCACACTGGTCATGACCGGCGAAGCCGACTATCGCACGCCCATCTCCGAGGCCGAACAGTTTTATCGGGGACTGAAACTGATGAACGTTGAGGCCGTGCTCGTGCGCGTCCCCGAAGAACCGCACGGCATCAGCCGCCGCCCGAGCCACCACATCACCAAAATGCTGTACGTCGCCGGCTGGTTCCAGGAACACAAGACCGGCACCGGCGCCAATTAAAGAACGAACGCTTGGCCATTCGCGCCGTAGACCCGGGAACGGCGCTGAGAAGAAACGCGGCGTCCTGTGCTTACGGTTCGTCGGAAAGGGTTGATCCTCTTGCACGCGTGGGCGTCCGCACAGATTGAAGTCTGTGCCACTTTTAGGCGAAGAAAACGCTAGAAAGTTCCATCGCCCAGTTGCACGCCCGTCTTCACTCCCATTTCTTGAAGATCGGGGTTTATGTTGGGTTTAGGTCGTTGCTTGTACAAAGGCGCGTGGCCGCGGCGGTGTCGGCGCGGACCGGTTTGTCGAGGAGACAAAAGTATGCGCAAGAATTTTTTCGTTGTCCCGATTTTCGGGTTGCTTTCCGTCGCAGCGATTTTGGTGGTGGCTCTGGGTTCACGAGCCGCTACTCCAGCAACGCCCGCGCCGGCTTCTTCCGGGTATCACGTGATCAAGACAGTCCCTATTCCTGGCGATGAGGGCTGGGACTACGTGGCCGTCGATCCGGACGCGCGGCGCGTGTACATTTCCCACGGCTCGCATGTGGTGGTGATGAATGCGGACACGTACGCCATTGAAGGCGACATTGCCGATACGCCAGGCGTGCACGGCATCGCGCTGGCACAGGACGCGGGCCGCGGTTATGTGAGCGCCGGGCGCGCCAACATGGCGGTGGCGTTCGACCTCAAGTCGCTCAGCCGGCTCGGCACCACGCCCACCGATGCGAATCCCGACGCGATTGTCTACGATGCGGTGACGAAGCGGGTTTTTACCATGAACGGCCGCGGCCAGAATACGACGGCGATCAACGCGGCGGATGGCGCAGTGGCCGGTTCGCTGGCGCTGGGGGGCAAGCCGGAATTCGCGGCGGCGGATGGCAAGGGCAGCGTGTTCGTGAATATCGAAGACAAAAACGAGTTGGTCGAGTTCGATGCGCAGAAGCTGACGGAAACGCATCGCTGGCCGCTGGCGCCGTGCAAGTCGCCTTCGGGCCTGGCCATGGACGTTAAAAACCGCCGGCTGTTTTCGGTGTGCGATGAAAAAGTGATGGCCGTGATGAACGCGGATACCGGCAAAGTCGTGGCAACTCCGGAGATTTGCGATGGGCCGGATGCTGCGGGCTTCGACCCGGCCACGAACTATGCTTTCGCGTCCTGCGGAGACGGCCATCTGACCGTGGTGCACGAGGACTCGCCGGACAAATTTACGGTGGTCGAGCAAGTGCCCACCAAGCGCAGCGCCCGGACGATGGGCTTGGATCTCAAGACGCACAAAATCTTCTTGCCTTCGGCAGAGTTCGATCCGCCCGCACCGGGGGAGCGCCGCGGCAAGATGAAGGCCGGCAGCTTTGCGATCGTCGTGGTGGGGAAGTAAGGCGGCTCGGCAGGTTGGACTAGCCGGAAGAAAAACCGTTACCCGCTATCCTTAGAAAACAAGAACGCGTCCCGGCGGCTGGTTCGTCGGGACGCGCTTTACGTTTGGCTGAGTTCTTCAGACTAAAAGCTCTGTGGTTCAGTGCGCGATGCTGAGGTTGTGGATAGCCGCGGAGACAGAGACGTTCGTCCCGGCCATTTGCGGCGCCCACCACAGCTTGCGCATCCAGTGATGCGTGCTGGTCATCATTTTGCGGCCGATCAGGTCCATCACTACGGGGCTAACCTGAGCGGCGGCGTACATGCCATTGGAATGCGAAAACGGCCTCAAGAGCGGATTGGCTTCCGTGCCGTAGCCACCGGAAATCGCGCGGCGCGTGGACCACGCATCCAGAACCGCCGCTCCGGAGGAAACGGCGATCAGCGCGTACCACGTTTTTTTGTCGTGTTCCGAGGCGCCATCGCCGCGGACCGGGCGTATCGGAGAGATGGCCGGCGCGGGGCTGCCCGGCGCCACGGCTTCAACGCTGGCGGAGGCCGTTGCGGGGACGCTGTCGGCGGCTTTCGCAACCTCGACATCAGTCTTGATTTTGGCTTCGGGTGCGGCTGGGAGCGGTTTAGCGGAAGAGGAATCCTTGGAAGCGTCTTCGGAAACGATGGCGGGGCGCTCGACCTCGGCCTTGACGACGTCCCCACTCTGCGGAAGCGGACACAGGAAAAGAAGCGTTGCGAGCAGCATGTTGTGTCTCCTCAGTAGTCAAGAGTCATGCACTTCGGTCCCCACTCTCGACCAGGAGAATATACTGCCCCCAAGTACAGGTTGGCACTGGTCCAAAGGTCACATTCTTATTAGTACCCCCCATTGGGGCTTCCGTTTTCCGGATTCGGAACTCCAGTACTAGCGATCCGCATGAACAGAATTTCACTTTTCCGGCAGGTTTCTGCCGTGTTGCCAGCCGGCTTTTTTTCCTGCGAAAAATTTACGCTTCCGGTCTTCCGCGTCTGCAGACTTCTCACTCGGCGTTCGAATGAGTCTGCTATAATTCCGCCCCGTCGCCGGCTGGCCAATCCCGGCCTCACGACTCATGTCGCCTAACGAATCCTCCGCGGCCAAGCGCGCTCCCCGTGCGGAGCGCGGTCCGCAGTCTCCCCGCCACATCGTGATTGAGGGCCCGCTGCGTGTAGGTAAAACCACGCTGGCCAAAATCCTTGCGGAACGGCTCCATGCCCGCCGGATTTACGACGTCGAGGACAACCCGTTTCTCGGCGATTTCTACCAAGAGAAGCCTGGAGCCGCGTTTCGGGCCCAGATGTACTTTCTCATCGAGCGGCAGAAGCGCATTCGCGAAGCACTAGCCGTGGAAGCTCCGGGGCCGATCCTTTCCGATTTTCTCCTGGAAAAGGACCGCATTTTCGCCAACCTCAATCTCGACGACGAAGAACTGAAGCTGTACGAACGCTATTACGAGTCGTTGGCCTCCGAAATTCCCGCGCCGGACCTGGTGGTCTATCTCCAGGCCAAGCCGGAAGTATTGCGGACGCGGATCGCCAAAAAAGCTTCGCGCGATGAATCGTACATTTCGCCGGCCTATGTCGAGGAAGTGGCGGCCGCCTACGAGCACTTTTTCTTTCGCTATTCTGCCGCCGACCTGCTGGTGATCAACACCTCGGATATTGACTTCGTGGAGCGCAGCGAGGATCTGCAGCAGTTGCTACGGCGGCTGCAGGATCCCGTCAAAGGCACGCAGTATTTCCTTCCTCTGGGAGCCTCGGAGTAGATCTCTGCGCCCCTGAGCCCTAATCACTGACGATATAGATCGCCCGATAGGTATTTGAAGCCGCTGTCGACGGCTACCGTGGCTACGGTGCTGCCGGGGCCCAGTTCTTGCGCCAACTGGAGCGCGGCTACGACATTGAGCGCGGAAGAGGTTCCGGCGAAGATGCCTTCTTCTTTCGCCAGCCGCCGTGCCATCTCGCGCGCCTCGGCCTCTTCAATGGTGCGGGCTTCGTCAAAGTCCTCTTTTTTCAAATGGGGCGGCCAAAAGCCAGCAGCCATGCCTTCGACGCGGTGCGGGCCGCCTTTGCCGGCGGTAAGCGCTGGGGAGGTTGTGGGTTCCAGAGCCACGATGCGCGCTGGGCAGCCGCCGGCTTTCAGCGCCCGGGAGACGCCCACGAGCATCCCGGCGGTGCCGACGCCTCCGCAATACGCCGTGATGTGAGAGCCCGCTTGTTCGAGCAATTCGCGACCGATGCCCATGTACGCGGCGATGGCATCTTCGTTGTGAAATTGGTCGCTGTAAAACGTCGCGGGATCCTGCGCCAGTTCTTCGGCGCGGCGCTTCATTTGCTGATACAACTCAGGGACCAGTTTGCCGCCCGGAGCCGGAAAAATCTCGAGGTCGCCGCCGAACAGGCGCATGGTCCGGAGCTTTTCTTCCGAAAAGCCGTCGGAGGAGATGGGCGTGAAGCGATAACCTTTAATCGCGCAAACCATCGCCAGCGACGACCCGGTGCTGCCTCCCGTCCATTCCACCACGCGCATTCCGCGTTTCAGTTGGCCGCGCTTTTCCGCGCCTTCGATCATCGCCAGCGCCATTCGGTCTTTGTACGAACCCGTGGGGTTGTAGTATTCCAGTTTCACGAGCACTTCCCCCATCCCAGGCGAAACCAACCTCCCGAGCCGAACCACGGGCGTATTCCCAATCGCTTGCAGTATGGAATCCCGAATTTGCGTCATTTTGGTGGCGTCCTTTTCGATTTGCTTCGCTTGGCAGACTTGCGGCCTGCTCGGAGCACGTACATTCCAGCGCAGCTGGATTGGATGGTCTATCCGTTAACGCGCTACAAGCTTGTTACGGCTTCGGCGGAACTCCGAAGGCCACCTGTGTTCTGTGGATTTCTGTCCACTAGGACACGCTCCAGACACACGCTAAAGGCCAGCCGCGACATCATGTCACCCGCAAAGATCTTGTTTTTAATGACTTAGGCGCCGCAGATGGCTTCGTCCTTGCGGCACGGCAAATGCCTACCGGATCTTCGACGATGCGCTGTCACTGCAACGATCAGGGGTTGCCGCTATGTCAGCCAATATCTTCTCTCGTCGTATGCCGCTCTTCCGGCCCGCGCTCGCGCTACTGCTTTCGCTGGCCGCGCTAACCGCCTGGACCGCCGAGCGGCTCTGGCCGCGCCATCTGCCCGTCAACAGGCACGCGCATGTTCTCTCGCCGAAACGGCGCGGCCGCCATGTCCTGGTTCCCATCGCACCCGAAATTGCCGCGGCGGAAATTGGCCATTTCGACGATCAGTTGGAGGCCATGTTGCGCCTGGAATATCTGCGCGGCCGCGACCCGGAAGAATCGTCCAAGTTTCTGCTGGTGCCGGTCCACTCAACCCACAAAACCCACTACCAGCTCATTCTGTTGGTGGAAAATGATCAGCTGACGGCGATCCCTCATCTGGATCAGCTTCGTGTCCATGGTTTTTTCTCGCACTATGAGTTGATCGCCTGGACCAGCCAGGAGCTCGCGCAGGCGCGGCGGCAAAGTCAGCAAATGGAAGCGACCTATGACTTGCCAGCCACGCAAAAACTCGAATCGTTGCCATCGTTTCAACTGCTGCCCGCACTCGCCGATTTTCTGATTTTCAAGTCGCAGACCGATTGGCGGGTGGTCGGCCAAGGTTCTTCCGCTCCGCAGCCTCTCACCCGGTCACAGGCTTTGCATCGGGCCTCTGACATTCTGGACGTGGCACGTTTCTACGACCTTCCGCTCGACTATTTTCTCGGCGTCGGAGCGATGGAGAACAACTATATGAGCGTGAACGGCGACCTCGCGCATGCCGTTTGGAAGCCACATGCCGAGCCTGGCGACATCGTGTTGCAGCGTACCCGCAAGCGTGTGCTGGTCAGCGACTATTCCATCGGCGCATGGCAGATTTCGCGGGAAACGCTGCGTTCAGCGCACCAAATCTATCTGAAGGACAAGCGCGACTATGCAAAGCTCCCGCCACACCTGCGGCCGCCACGCCAACTGGACCTGAACACCATCACGGCGGATCAGCTGACCACGTACGCAGGCCTGGTGCTTCGCAACTTGCTCGACCGCTTTGATGGCGACGTAGACCAGGCCATCGGTGCGTACAACGGCGGCATCCGCAATCCCAATCCTAATTACGCCGCCAACGTGAAAAGCATCGCGCTGTACGCACGGCGGATTCTCGAACACACGCCGCTGCCTTCGCCTCGTCCGGATGCCACGGTCCTCTAGACTCATGACGCTTCGCCATCCGGAGCGCCGGCCTGCAGCGAAATGATCATGGTTTGCGTGGGACTGGTCCCTCGGTCAGTTTCTGCAGGAACAGGGTCCCTGTACGTTTTGGTGGTTGCGGCGCTTCCTACGCACGTCTACAGTTGCCGCTGTTCGCCTTCTTCCAAAAATATGGCTTCTGTCCTAGGTATCAACGCTTCCCGCTCCAAGCCCGCAGTTGTCGAGGGCTCCGGGAACCGGCTCGCGCAGCAAGCCGCTTCCGCCCCCCATTACCTGGTGCAACTTTCCCGTCGCGAATGGTGGCTGTGGTTTTCCGCCGCGGCAGTCACACTGCTCTCGTCCATCGCTTTCGCGCTGACGCTGTTTGGCTCTTTTTTCCGCCATGCGGAGCATTTTTACGAGCTCGACTTAAGCCAGGTGCGCTGGGCAACCCTATGTTTACTGCTGGTCTTCAACTCCTGGTTTGTCTACCGCCAGTGGTCTTTCCGCCGCCTGCGGGGCCGGCCGCTTTCGCAAAGTACGCTTTCCGCGGCGGACTCCTCACAGCCTCTGGAAAACTCGAGTCTCGATCCAGTCACCGGCCTGTACAGTAAAAACTCCCTGGAACAACATTTGGCCAAGGAAATCGCTCGGGCACGGCGACAGAATACGACGCTCAGCCTGGCCACCTTGCATGTCGACGATCTCGCGGATATCACCGCGCGGCTGGGCAAGTCCGCTGTCGACGCCGCACTGAAAGAACTCGCTCGTTACCTGAAAAAAGCCAGTCGCGGCTCGGACGTTGCTGCCCGGCTTGGGGACGACGACTTTGTGCTACTGCTTCCGGAGTGTGGCGTTACCGAAGTCAAACAGGTGCTGAACCGCGTGCCGGGCGTCGAGGTTTCCGCCTCCGGCAAACGCATCCCGCTCACCTACACGACGGGTTGGGTGGATTATCAACCCGGCGATCTGCCCGCCGATCTGCTCAAGCGCGCCGCCAGCCTCCTGCATCTTTACGATTCCGCCGGAAAGAGCAGCTTTTCCTCTACAATCCATTGACGCCGCCGAGGCCCAAAGACGGAGAAACAGCGCGAAAAAGTTAGGAGGCGCGCCTGGCTCCGCGACTGAGAGCCGCGATGGCGGCATCCCCTTGCGCTCGCCGGCAACAGGCTCGGCTTAGCTCGCGCATCTAACCAAGGAATGGCGCCGCTGCGCATGGCACCGGCGCCGATTTTCCGCTCAAACTGCCCAGCCTCAGTCGCGCAGCGTTCAGGCGGTTTGTCGCGCCGCCTTCGGGTTCATCAAGGTTTCGGCAATTTGCGTGAGCTTAGCGTCCGCTTTTTTCTCTTCCTCAAGAGTCTCCTGCAGCAGCGGCGCGGCGCTGTTCAAGCCCAAACTGCGGGCGAATTCCAGCAGCGAACCATAGGTCGCGATCTCGTAGTGTTCGACGAGATTCCCGTTCACGATGAGCGCGGCATCGCGCAGCGGCGAGTCTTCGATGTTCGAGATGGAGTCCTTCACCGCGCTAGCCATCTTGTCAAAAATATCGTTGCCCTTCGTGTCCGGATCCACGCCCAGCGCGCCGAAGATGCGCTCGAGCCGCGTCACATGCGAGCGGGTTTCCGCCAGATGGTGGCTCAGCGCGCTGCGCAGTTCCGGCGATCGCGCATTTTCGATCATGGTCGGCAAGCCCTTGTCCACGAGCTTTCGTTCGCAGTCATAGGCGTACCGCAGCTCGATTTCGAACAATTCGCGTAGCGATTTCACTTTTCCCAGCATAAATCCGTCCTTTCCCTTTGGCGGGCGCGCGGGCTGCGGCAGGCACGCACGAATTTCGCCGCCCGCGCTTCGCCGGCGGACGGCCTTGCACCATTGCCGCATAAACGGCCGCGAAAAACGCTAGGCATATCCTGGTATTTTTGTGAAGAAGTGCGGAGGGCGCACGGAGATGCGCAACGCTGCGCGCGGCTGACGCGGAAATTGCTTCGCTGGCTCGCCTCTTCACCCTAGAATACCCAGCTGTATCGTGGCGACCCACGCCGTCGCGTCATCCAGGAGCTCCTCATGAAGGCCAAATCCCCAAGCCCTGCCAAATCAGAGCGAATCCTCGTCATCGACGTGGGTGGCACGAACGTGAAAATGCTGGCCACGGGCGAAAAAGAGCCGCGGAAATTTCCCTCCGGCCCAGCCATGACGCCGCGCAAAATGATTGTCCAGGTGAAAAAAGCCGTCGCGGATTGGCAGTTCCAGCGCGTCACCATCGGCTATCCCGGGCCGATCATCAACGGCCATCCCCTCCGCGAACCGCACAATCTCGGCAAGGGTTGGGTCGGCTTCGATTTCCGTGCGGCGTTCGCCTGTCCTGTGAAATTAATCAACGATGCCGCGATGCAAGCGCTAGGCAGCTACAAGGGGCGGCGCATGTTGTTTCTCGGACTGGGTACCGGCTTGGGCTCGGCGATGATTGTCGACGGCATCCTGCAGCCCATGGAATTGGCCCATCTCGCCTACAAGAACGGCAAATCTTACGAAGACTATCTCGGGTTGCGCGGCCTCCAACGCATGGGCAAGAAAAAATGGCGGCGCACGGTGCACAAGGTCGTCAAAAAATTAAAGATCGCTCTCGAAGCTGACTACGTGGTTCTTGGCGGCGGCAACAGCAAGAAACTCAAGGAACTGCCTCCCGGCGCGCAGCTCGGCGATAACGCCAACGCCTTCATTGGCGGCTTCCGCGTCTGGCAATCCAAACCGGTCGCCAACGCGTACTAACGACCACCGCTCGGCTTCTCGGCCGGCTTCGCTGCGAAGGAATGGACCAGATTCACGAGGTTCCAGCGCAGCGTCTCATTGGCGCGGTCTTTTTCCCCCGGCATTTTTCCTCGGCCTTCGCTGATGATATAGAAAAGTTCGCCATCGCTTTTTTTGGCCGTAGCCGACGCCGGATCCCGCCAATCCGGCAGCGTCAGCTTCATGGTCTCGACCATCTCCCCCTTTCCATCGCCTCGCGCTCCATGGCACATCGCGCAGTCGTAGGTATAAATGCGGCGAGCGGCGGCCAAACCCTCGGCCGTGGGCTTCACCGGATTTTGCCGGTCTATCGCTTCTTGCGGAATTTTTGGTTCAGCGTTCGTCGCCGGCGAATCTTTGGCTTGGTCTTGCTTGGCCGGCGGCTTGCTGAACGCCGCCGCAAGACCGCAGAATGCGGCCAAAACCAAACACGATGCGGTTTTCAGCATAAGTCCTCCCGGGAATGGCTGGCTGGAGGAGGAAGTCAGCGAATTCTTGGTCGGATTCTACGCCCAGCGTGCTAGAAACGCTAGTATTTCGGCCCCTCTCCGCCGGCGTCGAGTCGATTCTCTGCTCGCCTCACCGCCATGGGAATTCTCCTGCCAGCGTCAGGCGCGATACCTTCAATCCATGTCCCGCCAGTTGGGACCGGAACACGTCTCCACGACCAGCGGCACGGCCAGTTTGTGCACCCCTTCCATTTCCTCGCGCACCAGCGCTTCGAGCTTTTTCAGCTCGCTCGGCGGCGTTTCGAACAGCAACTCGTCATGCACCTGCAGAATCATCTTGGCTTCGAATTGCTCTTTGGCCAGCCGCTCGTGAATGCGGATCATCGCCAGCTTGATCAAATCCGCCGCGGTGCCTTGCAACGGCGAGTTCAGTGCCGTCCGTTCCGCGAAGTTGCGCAACTGCATCTGCGGCGACGTGATTTCCGGAATCGGCCGAATACGCCCAAACAACGTCTTCGCCGCGCCCGTTTTGCGCGTTTCCACAAGAATCTTGTCCAGGAACTCCTTCACTCCTCGATAGCGCGTGAAATACGCGGCGATAAATTGCGCGGCTTCCTTCTGCGATATGCTCAACTGCTGCGCCAGCCCGAAAGCCGACAATCCGTAGATAATTCCGAAGTTGATCGCCTTCGCGGCGCGGCGATGCTCCGCGCTCTGCATCAGCGGCCCCACGCCAAACACTTCCTGCGCGGTGCGCGCATGAATGTCTTCGCCGTTCCGAAACGCCTCCACCAGTACCGCATCGCCGGACATATGCGCCATCACTCGCAATTCAATCTGCGAGTAATCCGCGGAAAGCAACACTTGGCCTTTTTCCGCTACAAACGCGGCACGGATCTCGCGCCCCAGTTCCGTGCGGATCGGAATGTTCTGCAAATTGGGATCGCTCGAACTGAGCCTTCCGGTGGCCGCGGTTGTTTGCGAGAAGCTGGTGTGCAGCCGGCCTGTCTCCCGGTGCACCAGCTTCGGGAGGGAATCCACATACGTGGATTTCAATTTCGCAATCTCGCGGTACTCGATGATTTTTGCCGGCAACGGATGCTGCGCACTCAACTCCTGCAAAATCTCCACCGCCGTCGACCGCACTTTTCCGCGCCCGCGTTTTGCCGCGACCTGCAGATTCAGTTTGTCGAACAGAATTTCCGCCAGCTGCGTCGGCGAATTGACGTTGAATTCCGCTCCCGCCAGCGACCAGATCTCGCTTTCCAGCCGCCGAACTTCTTTTTCCATCGCGGCGGACATTTTGTCCAGTTCCGCCGGGTCCACGCGGATTCCCGTCCGCTCCATATCCGCAAGCACCGCCGCCAAGGGCAGATCAATCTTCTCGTAGACCTCGGTGAGTTCCTGCTCTTCGACGCGGGTCCGCAATACCGGAGCAATTCGCTGCAGATAGTCCGCCCGCTCGCCGGCGCCGCCTCCCAGCAGCACATTCAATTCGCGCATCACCACGTCCGCGAAATTATGGTTCGCCGTCGTCGGCCGCAATAGATACGAGTAGATTTGTGTCGCGTCGCGCAGCTTCGCAACATCGCCATTCAACAATTGGAATAATTTCGGATCGTGTACGATCTTCGGCCGCTTTGCGTCCGCCAGCACTGGCGCGAGCACCTTCAGCGCCTCACCCTTCTCGTCCATCCAAACCGACCGGCCCTCACCCGCCTTTACCGACACTTCCACCGACGCGACGCGCGTCCCAAATCCCTCCGACTCGCGCTCACCAACTTCCAGATTCAGCCAGATCGCCAGCGGCTCCTTGGCCGGCAGCTTCTGCAAGTATTCTCGAAATTCCGCGGCATTCGCGAGAGCCGCGTAATCTGCTTCGATGCTCGGCGCCGCGCTCGCAGGCGCTGACGACGCCAACTGCTCCGCATTCAACTCTTTCAGCAGCGAGTTGAAACCCAGTTCACGGTACAGTGTCCCCAGCGCCGGAACATCCGCCTCGCGCAGCCGCAATAACTCCAGATCCAGCTCCAACGGCAGATCCGTCGCAATCTTCGCCAGTTGCTTCGACAGCAGCACTTGCTCGCGCTGTTGCTGCAACGCCTCCCGATAACGCTTGTTCGGAACTTCCGCTGCGTGCTCCAGCGCGTTTTCCACCGTTCCGTATTTCTTGATCAGTTCGGCCGCGCCTTTTTCGCCGATGCCTTTCGCCCCAGGAATGTTGTCGATCGTGTCGCCCAGCAGCGCCATGTAGTCCACCACTTGTTCCGGAGGGATCCCCAGCAGCTCTTCGACTTTTTTCGCGTCCACCAACACGTCGGACTTCGCACCGCCCGAGCCCGTGCGCAGCGTCCGCACATTCGCGCCCACCAGCTGCATCATGTCCTTGTCATTCGAAATGACCATCACGTCCAGGTTCTTTTTGGCGGCTTGCAGCGCCATCGCGCCGATAACGTCATCTGCTTCGTAACCTTCGAATTCCAGGATTTGCAGACGCATGGCTTCGCACAGGCGCCGCACTAGCGGCAGCTGCCGCCGCATGTCATCCGGCATCGGCGCGCGGTGCGCCTTGTATTTTTCAAACAAATCGTCGCGAAAGGTCTTCCCGGACGATTCGAAGACGATTCCGATGTATTCCGGCTGATAGTCCTTGATCAGCCGCCGCAGAATATTGCCGAAAAGAAACGGAACGTTGGTCGGTGTGCCGTCCGGTCCTAGCAATCGCTGCGGCATGGGCGCGAAAAATGCCCGGTAGACGTGCGCCATCGCGTCCACCAAAAAGAGTTTTTTCTGTTCGACAGGCATTCCGGCGAGTATAGCAAACCGACCTTTGTCACATCGCAGGTTCGGCAAGTCAAAAAACGAGGCCGCTCGAACACGCGGCCCGAGCGGCCAAATGGAGGTAGCTTCTGTTGCTGCTTACTGGCCCGACGCTGCGGGCGCAGGTGCGTTCCCGGAAGTAACCAGCAGCAGTCTCGTCCCACTGTCCAGGTGCACGTCTTTACCCGTCGAAGTGATCACCGTGCTTGGGTTGTTGTCTTTCGAACGATTCATCATCAGCTTTAGATCTTTCAACCCGTAAATTCCCCGGCTATTCGCCGGCAACGTTCCCGTTACGCCGGGAGTATCGGTGGACTCCGCAGCGCTTCCTTGCGGATAGGTTCCGGGGTTAGGAGTCGGAGTTGGCTGCCGATTCGCTCCCATCGGCGACGACTGCGAACTCGTCTGCGTGTTGGCCATCGGATCGCTCGAGCTGGGCGCGCCGCCAGAAAAATTCATTTGCGTCGGCGCCGCCACGGCTAGAACGATCACGTTCAACGGAACCTCCTGCTCCTTCTTCGGCTCCGCCTTGTCAAATTGAATCGCCAGCGACGATTCACTGTCGCCCTTCGCCCGTGCCGTCGCTTGCGTGATGTGCCCGATCAGCCTGGTTCCTTTTGGTACCAGCACGGTGTTCCCGCTCTTAAGTGCTTCCGTCGTGTGTGCTTCGACCTTGTCTCCCACTTTCGCTTTCCGCGAATCTAGCGAGCCGTTCAGCTCCGCGGTCACCGCCGGTCCATTCGGAATCACGGCGCCGCTGTTCGCGGCACCCGGCGTGGCGCTGGACGCCTGGCTCTGCGAATTCTCTGTCGGTATGCTTTGCGTCTGCGCCACGGCACACGCAGCCAAAGCTGCACAGCCGAAAATCGTAATTGCTGCTCGAATCATCTGGTCCTCCAAAAAAACAGAATTGCCGGGGCTGGCATTCTCATGCCGGGCTTGGCGTTCAACATCCCTACTTAAAGGTGACGCTTCCGCCATGCGAAGAGTTGCATGAAAGGAGATTTAGCGGCGTCAGGTATGCACTGTAGTCATGCAGAGTCCGACCACCGCGGACGCAGTCAAACGCCCATCGGGAAATTCGCCCTGCAAAATGTCTCTAGCTGACGATCCCCAGCGGTTTGGCGACTTCCGCCAGAATATCCGCGGCGCGCAGAAGCTGCTCGCGTTTGTGCATCGCGCTGACGATCGCCCGCAGCCGCGCCTTGCCCTCCGCCACCGTGGGGTAGCCCACTGCCGGGGCATACACGCCGGCTTCGAACAGCTTCTTCGAAAACTCAAATGCCTTCGCCGCATCACCCACATGAATCGGAATGATCGGCGTCTCGCTCACCTTGAATTGAAAGCCGCGCTTCTTCAATTCGCGTTTGAACAGTTTCGTGTTCGACCACAGTTTCTTCACCAGCTTTTCGCCTTCCGGCGAATCGAGCAAGGTAAACGCAGCCTGGCATGCCGCTGCCGTCGCCGGCGGATGCGAAGTGGAAAATAAGAACGGCCGTGCCCGCCAATAGAGAAAATCGATCAGGTCCCGCGAGCCGCAAACATAACCGCCCATCGCGCCAATCGCTTTGCTCAGCGTGCCTACCTGAATGTGCACGCGGCCGTGCACCCCGAAGTGATCGATGGTTCCGCGCCCGCCTCGGCCCAGCACCCCGCTCGAGTGCGCGTCGTCCACCATCATGATGCAATTGTATTTCTCCGCCAAGCCACACAGGTCCGGCAGCGGCGCGATGTCTCCGTCCATCGAGAACACGCCGTCAGTAATGATCAGCTTGTGCCCGCTGAAACTGGCGTGCTCCTGCAGAATGCGCTCGCAGTCCTTTACATCTTTGTGCTTGAAGACTTTGATCGTCGCCTTCGAGAGCCGCGCGCCATCAATGATCGACGCGTGGTTCAGCTCGTCGGAGATGATCAAATCATCCTTACCCAGCACCGCGGAAACCGTTCCCGCATTCGCCGTGAATCCCGACTGAAACACTACGCACGCTTCCACGTTCTTGAATTTCGCGATTTGCTCCTCTAACTCCATGTGCAGCTTCATCGTTCCCGCGATGGTGCGGACCGCCCCTGCACCTGCTCCGTAGCGCTTCACCGCATCGATCGCCGCTTTCCGCAGCGCCTTGTGCGTCGTCAATCCCAAATAATTGTTCGAAGCCAGATTGATGACCTCTTTTCCATCAATCATGCAAACTGGCTTGTTCTCCCCATCCAGTACGCGCAGCCGCGGCGCCACGCCTTTGGCTCGTAGCTCATTCAATTGGTCCGCAACATACTGCAGTGGATTTTGTTTCGTTGCGACCTGCATTCCCGTCTCACTCATGGCCCAACCTCCCAAGTTTCTGTTCCTTTTCTCTACGAACTCTGTGCGCGCTTTGCGGCCGGTGCAAAAATCCTTTTCTTTACCTCATTAGTTCCTTGTTTCTTTACCTCTCACGTCTCACCGCAACCCATTCGGGTACAGCAAAATCTTCCCCGCCAGCCCGCTCTGCAGCTTCGCGAACGCATTCTCAAATTTCTCCAGTGGCTCGCGCTCCCCAAACAGCGGCTCCAGATTCACGCGCCCCGCTTTCAGCAGCGCCGTCATCTGCACCCATGTCCCGTACATGCGCCGCCCATAAATCCCTTGTACCGTCGCGCCCTTGAAAATTACGTCATTCACCAAATCCAGCGGCACATTCTCCGTCGGAATCCCCAGCAACGAAGCGCGCCCTCCCGCTCGCAGCGCCTTAAAACCCTGCTGAATTGCCGTCGGATTCCCGCTCATTTCCAGCAGCGCATCGACGCCGGTTCCGTTCGTCGCCTCCAAAATCTTCTTCACTCCGTCTTCCGGCGCCGGATTCAGCACCACGTCCGCGCCCAGCTTCTTCGCCATCGCCCGCCGCTGCTCGTTCGTCTCCGTCGCAAACACCGTCGAGCTTCCGCACGCTTTCGCCACCGCGATGGCCATCAAGCCAATCGGTCCGCAGCCCGTCACCAGCACCGTCTGCCCCGCGATCGGTCCCGCCAAAACCGTGTGCACGGCATTCCCCAGCGGATCGAGGATCGCACCGTAGTGCTCCGGAATCGCCGGGTCCAGCTTCCAGATGTTGGATGCGGGAATCCTCACAAATTCCGCAAACGCCCCATCCTGATCAATCCCGATAATCCGCAGGTTCTGGCAAATGTGCGCTTCGCCCATCCTGCACTGGTGGCAATGCCCGCAATTGACGTGCATTTCCGCGCTAACGAAATCTCCCGCCTTCACCGCCGTCACGTCTTCGCCAACGCGCTCCACCACGCCGCAAAATTCATGTCCCAGCGTCACCGGCGGCTTGATCCGCCCTTGCGACCAGCGGTCCCATCCATAGATGTGCAAATCGGTCCCGCAAATGGACGCCGTCTTCACCCGCACCAGCACGTCTGCCGCGCCAATCGCGGGTACCGGCGCGTTTTCCATCGACAAGCCTCGCGCCGCCTGCATCTTCCGCAACGCTTTCATCGTCGCCATCTACGTTTTGCGCCCCTGTACTCGCCGTTCTTTCGAACGGTCCTCTTCCAATCCGTCCTTCAGTCCCCAAACCTGCCCTCGATGCTAGCACAGCGTAATTTGGCCTGTCTTTGTAGTGGCGCAGCTTGCTGCGCCAACCACTCAAAAGAACTGCATCTTTGTGCTACCCGGTCTTGTTCCTATCCTTAGCTCTTTAAGTTCGTTACGCTCTTCCTTCGTCTTTCAGCCCGCAATCTCTTCCAACACCATTCGGTTCGTCCGCGGCCCCATCCCTCCAATCACCAGCGCCACCAGACTCATCGCCACCGCCAGCATCACGAACACCGCCGGCACTCCATAATCGCGCAGCACCCAACCCACCAGAATCGACGTAAACGCCGCGCTCAGCCGGCTCCAGCTGTACGTGAACCCCACGCCCGTCCCCCGCAGCCGCGTCGGATACAACTCCGCCTGATACGCGTGAAACGCCGCCGAAAACCAATAGTTCGCCAGCGTCAGCAGCGCCCCAAATCCCACCACCGCCGCGGGCGCCACCGAATTCCCGAATCCCAGTCCCAATCCCGCCACTACAATCGCCAATACTACGATCGTCCACTTCCGCTCCCACCGATCGGAAGTCCACGCTCCCAACAGCGGCCCCACTGGCGAAACCAGCGCGATAAACATCGTGTACTCCAGCGAATGCAGCAACGAAACTCCGCGCTTCAACAAAAATGTCGGCGCCCAATTCGCAAATCCATAAAACCCGATCGTCTGCAGCGCCTGAAACGCCACCAGCATCATCGTTCGCCCCAAATACGGCGCCCTCCACAACTCCCCAAACGACCCTTCCTCACCGCCTCCGCGTACCACCGCCATCCCTGCCGGCTCTTTGCCCCGCACGATCCCTGAGTCGCCGCGTCTCCTCGGCGAATTCTGCTCTGGTGTTCTGAGCGCAGCGAAGGATCTGCTTTTCTCTGGGGCCTGCTCGCCACTCGTCACTCGCCACTCGCCACTTTTCTCCGCACCCGCAAAACTCTCCTTCTCCAACGCCGCCATCACCGCATCCGCCTCCGCCCCTCGTCCTCGTGCCTCCAGCCACCTCGGTGATTCCGGCAGTCTCCTCCGAAACCACCACGTCAGCAGCGCCCCCGACGCCCCAATCACCATCACCCACCGCCACCCGCTCATCAACCAATGCGTGGGCACCAGCACACGCGACAGCACCGCGGCCACCGGCACCGCGCAAAATCCTGCCACCTGCGTAATCGCCACATATCGCCCGCGCGCGTAACTGGGCACTACTTCCGTCACATACGTATCAATCACTACAATTTCCGCGCCAATCCCCACGCCCGCAAAAAACCGCAGCGCAATCAGCCACGCCGCATTCACCGCAAACGCATCCGCAAAAGTAAACACCGAATAGATCAGCAGCAGCAGAATGAACGCGCTCCGCCGCCCCATCCGGTCGCTGCCCATCCCGAACACCACCGTCCCCACAAACATCCCCAAAAATCCCGCCGCTACAAAAAACGTAAACTCCCGCAGCGTCAAAAATCCGCTCTGCTGCAACGCCGCTCCGAGGTACGCCACAATAAAAATGTCGTACAAATCAAAAAAATTCCCCAGCGACACCAAGCCCACAAACCGCCGGTGAAACCCGCCCAGCGGCAACCTCTCAATCCTCTCCCCAATCGTCATATGTTCTTACGCACTCGTCCTGTGCTCGCGGCGTTCATCGCACCGCAAAAAACGCTGTCATCCTGAGCGTAGCGAAGGATCTCTCTTCTCTGCGTACTCTGCGTCTCTGCGCTTAGTTTCCTCTGCTCGCCACTCGCCACTCGTCACTCGCCACTTCCTACTTTTCCTCGCTCACCACTCCAATCTTCTCCAACGCCTTCAACCACTCCACCACCATGTCCAGCGGCACCGGCCCATACTCCGCCGACACCGCATCCCGAATCTCCTGCGCATTCCGCTTCCCATCCGCAAAATTCAACACCTCATACGCATACTCCTCGCCGCTGCCCCACAGTCCCTCATAACTCAGCAGCTTCGGCTCCGCCACTCCCGCCGCCTTCGCATGCGCCGCAAAATAGTCATACCCAAACACCGCCAGCGGCCCTTTCGGCTCGGCAGCGCGTTTAAAAACGGACGCCGCCATCGAACCGGTTACTTTCGAGCATTCTGCTAACGCCTGGAATGGTCCTGGCGGCAAAGCAAACCGAAAAATCGACTGGGCGACCCCATTTTCATATTCGGCGTTTTCTCGAAGGCGCACGCAGAACTCGCGATCCCCAACATTCATCCGTCTCGGAATTTCCTGAGCAGCTCTTAGACTTGCTCCGGCCTCTATACCTTCAAGAAGCCTCTTTGTGTTTGGTGTCACTAGCTGCGCCAAAAAATACCCGCTAGCCGCCCCAATAAACCCCGCCCGCTTCAACTTCGTCGGATCGATATTCGCCGCCGTATCAAAATTCGTATGAATGTACCGGTCCGGCCAGTCATTCATATAAATCGCCGGTATCCCGAACGACGAATCCTGATACACGTCATGGTCGCTGCCCATCGTGTACGCCGAATACTCCGCCCGCAGCGGCTCCTTCCCGCCCTCCGGCGCCACCAGCGGGTACTCCGCCTTCCCCGTCGCCGCAAACTGGTACGACTCCTCGTTCACCCACTCCGCAAAGGCCCACGCCACGTCGTGCACAAAACTCGGCAAGCTCATCGGCCCGCGCGTCACATGAAACACCGCCTTCGTCGCCGGCCCTCCTCCCACCATATCCATGTGCACGACCGCCTTGATCCGTTTTGTTAGATTGGCACCAAAAAACGGTTGATTCGATGCTTGCACATTGGAGTGCACACTAGCGGCGTCCCGGGAACCCCAGATTTCCGCCTCTCCACTCTCTGCATTCAAAAATGCCAACGTCCCCTCAATCTCCGGCGGAAAGATAAACCGTATCGTCCGCGCCGGCCGCGCCAGCTTCCCCTCGCCAATCAACTTGTTCAGCGTCCGCGCCACTTCCAGAATCGTCACGCAGCCGCTCGCATTATCATTCGCCCCCGGCCGCTGATGATCCAGGTGGCACGAAAACGCAATCTCCTCCTCCTTCAACTTCGCATCCGCTCCCGGAATCGTCCCCGTCACTACCTCATAATTCCCCGCATGTTGCCCCGCCTTCACCACCGCGTGCAGCGTAATCTTCTCTCCGTTCGCCAACCGCTCGCGAAATCCCCGCGCCGTCTTCAACGACACCATAAACGCAAACGTTTTATGCTCGGAAAACGTCTCCAGATGCCCCCACCGGATCAAATTCTCATCCTCGCCCCACCACGCGTTCTTCTGGTTCTGCGCATAACTCACCAGCCCTGCCGCGCCAAACTTTCCCACCGCCAACTCCTGCGCCGCTCCCGGCGAAGCTCCCACCAGCACAATCTTCCCCGCGACATCTTTTCCCGCGTAATCGCTCTCTTTTAGTCCCTCGCCCACATTGACCAACTCCGCCGTCACATCTGCCGACTCGCTATCCTCCGCCAACACCACCGGCTCCGCCGCATAACTCGCAATTTTTCTCTCGCCTGCCGCGGCCAACGAATCTGTCATCCCGAGCGTAGCGAGGGATCTGCTTTTTCCTTGCTCGCCACTCGTCACTCGCCACTCGCCACTTCCTCCCATTTCCCACAACTCCCCCACCTCCGCATCCCACCCCGGCCGCGACCGCTGCGTCCCATAAAAAATCTTCCCGTCCGCCGGAAACTCCAAAATCGCCACATCGCTCAACCCATACTCCCGCAACCGCCCCGCCACCAACTCCGCCGCCGCATGAAATCCCTTCGACCCGCGCTGCCGGTGATACGTCGCCAGCACTTCCAAATTCCGCTTCGCCGTCTCTCCGCTCAACTCATTCGCCAGCGCCGCCACCTCCTTCTCTCCCAACAGCGGCGGCTTCTGTGCCCGCACCGCATCTGCCGACAATCCGCCGGCCAGCAATCCGCCCGCGATTATCGCCGCTAAAACAGTCGTCTTCTTCACCTCGTCCTCCAGTCCCAATGGGAGGGCACGACTTCAGTTCACCCTGAGCGGCGAAGGGTCGTGCCGCAACCGCGTCACTAGCAGCTCGGCTTTAGCCGCTGCGGTGCGAACTCGCCATCCTCACAGGAATCATCCAGCCCGCCAAACGCTCCGCCCTTCGTCACTCTTCACGCCCGTCACATTTCGTACCGCCGGCTTCCAGCCGGCTTTTTTTCTTGCGATCCGCGCCGCGCATTCTATCTCCAATTCCACTCCCGCTCTCATCCACCCTCTATTTTGTCCCCTACCATCCTCTGGAGATTCATTCGCCCCCGTGAGTATTCGAGGCCTCGCCAATCGCACCTCGCTGGTGTATGCCATTGATAGATGGTATCTACCAATGTACAATGGCATGATGTCCTCCAAGATCTCTATTGATAAAGCTGGCCGCGTCGTCCTCCCCAAACCTCTCCGGGACAAGCTGAGCCTTCATCCAGGCGATCATCTCGCCATTGAGACCAACGATCAGGTGATTACCTTGCGCCCCATTCGTCCGCAGCCTTCCATAAGAAAAAAGCGCGGCATCTGGGTGTATCACGGCGAACCGTCCCACGACGACATCGTCGACTTCATCGCCAGCGAACGTGAGGCGCGCATTCGGGAGCTCGCCGATTGAAAGATTTCCTCGACACAAGTGTTTTAATTCCCGCTTTCCGGGAAGATCATCCCCACCACGAACCTAGCTTTCGTATTCTCGAAAAAGGCAGCAAGAGCCGCTCCTGCTGCGCTGTGCACACTTTGGCGGAGTTTTACGCCACGATGACGGCTCTGCCTTTGAAACCACCCATTCCACCAGAACAGGCTCTGCTCTTCATCCAGGAAATTCGCGATCGTCTTTCGCCCATCGCGCTCGACGCCGACGAATATCACCAGGAGATCGTCCGCTGCGCCGGACAAGGGATTTCTCGCGGCCGCATTTACGACGCCCTGATTCTCCGCTGCGCTGCCAAATCAAAAGCCGAGACGATTTACACCTGGAACCTAAAACACTTTCAATGGATCGCTCCCGCTCTGTCTCACAAAATTCGCACGCCGTAAGAGTGGCTGGGTCTTTGTGGCGCTCACGCCTCACTCGCTCTCCTTTTGCATTCGCCACTCCCCACCCGCTAAAATCCCCGCATGCTTGACCCGCACCGTTTACTCCTCTTCACCCTCGGCGCCCGCATCGCCCTTTTCGACTCCCGTTAACTCCTGCTCTGTAACACGTTTTCCACAGATTTCCACAGTCTCACCAAATCCGTCTCATCCCGCCTAACCCTCTCGAATCCCAGCACTTGCAAAATTCCCATTCGAATGCGACGCCTGCGATTCGAATTGCATTGCGGTAAACTCAAATAACTATTGACATCTGGTTACTCTTGATGGTAAGATACCTCGTGATTGGTCTCGCCTCCTCCGCACTGTCGTCCCCCGCCCTCTCAGCGGATACTCGCCGCCGCTCGCCCTTTCCGGGGCCCGCGCTCTTACAGAATGTTCTCTCAACGATATCTTTCATTCTAAAAGGTTTATTCGCTCTTCAAAAATGTGAATTCCGTCCTATCTCTTTCATTCCACAGCTATTTATTCACTCTTTGCGGAAAAACCACCGGGGGTACCCCTTTCGCTCCGACCTTCGCCCTCTCCGCACCTCTCCTGGCCTCTCCGTGCCGGCTGTTCCCTTTCGCTGTTCCCTTTCCTCTTCGACTCCATCGCCACGGCAATGATTTTCACGGGACACAAGAACGGGTCACGGGTCACGGAACACGGGTCACGGGTCATGCTCCTCCTTCAGCTTTCGACTTTCCACCTGTACAATCCCCGCGCTTCCGGAACTGCGCCAACTCGACGGAAGCGACTGTTCTCTCAGGGGGACAAATGAGCTTCGACCAGCGCCTCGCTGAAATTCGCACCGGCTTCTCCCGCCCCTTCTGGGTCGCCAACATCTCCGAAATCTTCGAGCGCCTTTCCTACTACGGCGCTTTCTCTTCCCTCGCTCTTTATCTCCAGCAAAGGCTCAATTTCTCCACCGAGCAGACCGGCACGCTGACCGGTCTCTTCGGCGGCATGGTCTGGTTTCTCGCCATCTTCGGCGGCGCCGTCGCGGACAAACTCGGTTTCCGCCGCGCCCTTTCACTTGCCTATTTGATTCTTGCCACCGCCTACTTTCTCATCGGCTCCATCGGTGCTTCTTGGCTCGCGCCGATTCGCAATTCCGTTCCGCTCTTCTGGTTTGTCGCGCTAATTCTCTTAATCCCCGCGCTCGGCATCTCCATGGTCAAGCCGTCCGTCGTCGGCACCACCGCTCGTGCCTCCCAGGAAAACGTCCGCTCCCTCGGCTATTCCATCTACTACACCATGGTCAACATCGGCGGCACCGCCGGTCCCTACGTCGCCGGCTGGGCCCATCGCCATCTCGGCCTCGAACCCGTCTTCCGCATCTCCGCGCTCAGTGTTCTCGCCATGTTTTTCTTCGTCCTCTTTTTCTTCCGCGATCCGCGCAAACACGACGACGCCCCGCCGCCCAGCATCCTCCAGATCGCTCGCAATTTCGGCAAAATTCTCTGGCCGCCCCAGTTCCTGATTTTTCTGCTGATTTTTACCGGCTATTGGATCGTTTACTGGCAACAGTACACCTGCCTGCCTGGCTATCTCACTACCTACGTCAACCCCAATGCGCCCGTCGAATACATTTTGATTACCGACGCTGCTGTCGTCGTCTGTCTGACTTTCGTGGTCAACTATCTCGCGCGCGGCCTCGCGCAATTTCACGCCGTCATTCTCGGCACCATCGTTTCTTCCTGCTCTTGGATCATTCTGGCTTATTGGCCCAGCGTGACGGGCGCCGTCGTTTCCATCGCTGTGCTCGCCCTTGGCGAAATTCTTCAGCAGCCGCCTTATTACGCCTACATCTCGCGCCTCGCGCCTCCCGGCCAGCAAGGCACCTACATGGGTTTCGCGTTTCTTCCGTTGGGAATCGGTTCGCTCATCGGCGGCTGGTACGGCGGCCGCATGATGCACCACTTCGGCGAAGTCCAGCACCAGCCCGGCCGCGCCTGGTGGGCCATCAGCGCCGTCGGCTTCGTCACCGCAGCGCTCCTCCTGGTCTACGACCGCCTCCTCAAACCTTCCTCGCCGGAGCCGCCAAAATGAATCGCCACTGTAAGGACACGATTCATCGTGTCCTCTTTCGCACCGGCGCAATCGTTTCGCCTGGCATCCGAGCTTTCCAATTAATCCGTGCGCGGCTCCGCCGAATTCGCGCATCAAGAGCCTCGCAAAATGCCAATCAATGCTGCCCTAAGTTGTACTTTCTGGATTGTTTCTGCCGTTGGCTGTTAGCTGTGAGCTGTCGGCTTGCGAATCAGAGGCGACCGGCTGCAGGTTTTCCGAAGCACTATTCACCACTCACTGTTCACTGCTCACTGCTTTCTTCAATTTACCAGGCGGCGGAGCGAGCTCAGCGCTTGCTTCGCCAGCGAATACCGCGGCTCGATTTCCAGTGCCTTCTCGAACGACTTTATCGCGCTGCCGTACATCTCCTTGCCGAGAAATGCGCGGCCCAGGTTGTAATGAGGAAAATGCCGCGGCTCGTAGCGCTTCGCTTCCGTCGCGCGCTCCAGCCAGGGAATCGCTTCGTCGAAGCGCCCCAGCTCGATCAAGTACGCGCCAATGTCGTTGTATGGATTGCCGAATTCCGGGTCCACTTCAATCGCGCGCTTGCATTCTGCGATCGCTTCTTCAATGCGCCCCTGAAAATGGTAAGTCCAGCCGAGAAAGGTGTACGCCTCGGCGGTGGGATACAGCTCCAGCGAAGACTGATACAGCTCTACGGCGCGCTCGTAGTCGCCTTCCATCTGGGCTTGATAGGCATCCTGCAGAATCTCCCAGGCGCGCGTCAGGGATTCCTGGCTCATGGCCCGAGTTAAACATACGGTTTGTGAGGGGGTCAAAAGTACGCAGGGTCGGCCTGTTCACCGAAGGAACCTGTCCGTTGTGCCGGGTACTGAAGTACAACGCCATTGCCGCTTCCGCAACCCACCAGGGTTGGCGCCGGGCAAGAGCGAACGCAGCAGGCCGCGACGCACCATTTGGGAGTGCGGCGCCTTGTCGCTGCTTTTCTTCCATCTCGCGGCGTTTCCGCCGCAACGAGCGCTGCCCGGCCGTCGCTGCTCCCTGAAACGTCCGCTCTGCGCGACGCGCGGAGTGGAAATCCGAGGCGTAAAAAGAGAAGATGGAGGCGCACTCTGCACTGGAAAATGACTCGCGCGCTGGAAACGTGGACGCGCGCGTGAACTTTAGCGACGGGAACTTCAGGAGGCGATGTGAAGCGACAATATCTGGTTCTGGGGATGGCGGCACTGGCGGCGGCAGGCATCGTTTTTGCACAAGATCAGCCGGCCAAAACCACCGCGAAGAAAACCACCGGCAAATCGTCTGGCTCGGCCACCAAGGGAAAAGATGTCTTCGACCAGAAATGCTCGATGTGCCATTTCGCGGACAGCGATGCCAAGAAAATCGGCCCCGGACTGAAAGGCATTTCCAAGCGCGGTACCTTCAGCGTAAACCCGAGTTTGAAGGTGACCGAGGAAAACCTCAAGAACTGGATCGAAAACGGCGACTCGCTCATGCCGCCCTTCAAAGACGTCCTCAGCGAGCAAGAAATCAAGGACGTGATCGCCTACGTCAGAACTCTCTAACGGATAACTCAGCGGTCGGCTTCAGCGGCGTCAAACGGTCAGCCGACGACGAAGAAAAGAAGAGAGAAAAAGAGAGAAAAAGAGAGAAAAAAGAGAAGAAGAAAAGCGCCCGCCGATCCGAGCCGCCGGCGTCGCGGGAATTCGGAAGCCAAAAAGAACAAGCCCCCGAAGCTCTTGTGAGCCGCGGGGGCAAACTCAACTGAGACACCTACCCAAACACCTGGCGCGTGCAGAGGATACGGCGAGTGCGGGTTGGGCAGCCACTCGCCAGCGTCCGCGCGCTCGGTCCGGGCGTCTCCGGGAACCTGTAGCTACTTCAGAACCGCGTCCTTGAACGCTTTCGCCGCGCGCAGGCGAACCACGGTCTTGGCCTTGATCTTGATCGCCTCGCCGGTCTGGGGGTTGCGGCCCATGCGCGCCTTGCGGTGCGCTTTCACTGCGCGGCCGATGCTGGGAATCACGAATTTTCCCGCGCCGCCCTTGCATTCCTTCACCGCCAGCTTAAAAAGCTCTTCGAAAAAGAGCGCTGCGGTTTTCTTCGGGGTGCCGCACTTCTCGGCGAGATGCGCGACGATCTTGCTCTTGCTCATTGGCTTGGCTGCCATCTAGTCTGCTTATCCTCCTGTATTTACTTTCCACCCCGCTGCGGGCGAGGCAGGCCGCGAGCCGACCGAAACTGCTTCTGTTGTGGGTGAAAAACTCGAGGCCGGACGGCACTATAGCGAAGCAAGCAAAAGAACGCAAGAGCAAAACGCAAAAAACCCTGTAAAAATGAGGGTTTTTTCTAGCGCCCTGTGAAAAACCCGCTAAAAGACAGGCGTTGCGCGACTTGCGGTGATTTCCAGCACGAGCAGCCACTGGAAATCAAGGAGTGGTGCTCGGCCGAAGCGCAAGTGCTTGGTCAAAAGGATAGACAGACGGAACGAGCTGCGGCCCCTGGCAATCCAGACCGATGGAGTTGAACACTCTGTAGCGTGGGCGTTGGTGATCTGGTTTGTGCGGTTGGCGATGGGGTGTTCAACGCAAGAGCTTTCGGGTAGCAGGCCAGCCGGATTGCAGAGGGCGCACGCCACGCGGTGAAAACGGGCACGGGGTAGCTGCGCGGAGGAGTTTGGAGATGAAGAAAAGCGGGAGCAAGCTCCCGCACTCCCAAAGGGGCTGCGCGGTTCAGCGCTACTCGCTAGAGAGAAGCCAGCGCGGTGTAGAAGTGGGCGATGGCTTTGATGCCGGAGAAGTAATTTTCGAGGGCGATGTGTTCGTCGGGGGCGTGGGCGTTTTCGTCGGGGAGGCCGAAGCCGAGGAGGACGCAGGGGACTTTGAAGGTGTCGTACATCTGGGTGACGAAGGGGATGGAGCCGCCTTCGCGGATGAAGACGGCTTTTTTGCCAAAGCCTTTTTCGAGAGCCGCTTGCGCGGTTTTGAAAATGGGCGCGTGGAAAGGCGCGACCCAGGGCTTGCCTTTGCTGAGGACATCGAATTTGCAATGGACGGTTTTGGGAAGGAGCTTGCGAATGTGCTTTTCGATGAGGTGGGCGATTTTCTGCGGATCCTGGTTGGGGACGAGGCGAGTGGAGAATTTGGCGTAGGCCTTGGAGGGGATGACGGTCTTGGCGCCTTCGCCCTGGTAGCCGCCCCAGAGGCCGTTGAGTTCGAGAGTGGGGCGAATCCAGAGTTGCTCGACGGTGGTGAAACCTTTTTCGCCGGCATAGCCGGGAGCGCCAACGGCCTCCTGGAAAGCTTTCTTTTTCCACGGCAAAGCGTTGAGCGCTTTGCGTTCGGCTTTGGAGGCGGTGGCAACGTTGTCGTAGAAACCGGGAACGGTGATGCGGAAATTTTTGTCGTGCAGCTTGGCGAACAGTTCAGTGAGAACGGTGAGCGGGTTGGGGACCGCGCCGCCGTAGACGCCAGAGTGCAAGTCGCGGACGGGGCCGGTCAATTCGATCTGGTAATAGTTGAGACCGCGCAGACCATAGGTGATGGAGGGGACACCTTTTCCGAGCATGGAAGTGTCCGAAACGACGAGCGCATCGGCTTTCAGCTTTTGCTTATTTTTTTGAACAAAATCCCAGAGGCTGACGCTGCCGACTTCTTCTTCGCCTTCGATGAGGACTTTAACGTTAATCGGCAGATTTCCGTTTAGTTGGTGGATGCACTCCAACGCTTTTAGATGAATGTGCACCTGGCCCTTGTCGTCAGCGGTGCCGCGGCCGTAGAGGTTGCCGTTGCGAACGGCCGGTTCGAACGCCGGAGTGGTCCAAAGATCGAGCGGCTCGGGAGGCTGAACGTCATAGTGTCCGTAGAAAAGGATGGTGGGCTTGCCGGGAGCATTGAGGGATTCGGCGTAGACGAGAGGATGGAGATGGGTGGAAATAATTTCGACGGTGGGGAACCCGGCAGAGCGGAGGTGATCCGCGACCCACTGGGCGGCGCGTTCGATATCGGGCTTGTGTTCGCTTTTGGCGCTGACACTAGGTATCCGTAAAAACTCGTACAACTCGGCCAGATGGTGATCGCGCTTACCTTCGATAGATTCAACAAGATTCATGGGGCTCCCGGGGAAATGAGTCCTTTCGCTTTATGAAAATGCAACTGTAACGATGTTGGGGCAGCGGAAGAAATGCGGGCCTGCAAGAAAAGTTTCAGCTGCCGTCCCTATTCTAGGACTGTGCGTGCCTGCGTACAAGTCAACGAGCACACACAAATGCGGCTTGACATCGCAAAACTGAGCTTTATATTATCGGCTTTCGATATCTAGATTCGATATTATGTACATGACCCAAATCGCTGGCCTCAAGGATCAGCAACTTCTCTCCGGCCTGATTCGGATTCACATTCTGTACCACGCCTGCAAGGAACCAATCTTCGGCTTGGGAATGATCGAAGAGCTGCAGCACCACGGTTACAAACTCAGCGCCGGAACGCTCTATCCGATGCTGCATCGCATGGAAGGCAACGGCTTGCTGCGCTCGGAGGTGTCGGCCACAGGCCGGCGGAGACGCAGAGTCTACCGGGGAACTGCCCAGGGCCGCCGGATGCTCGCGAGGGCCAAAGAAAAGCTAAAAATACTTTTGGGCGAGCTACTCGAATAAGCCGACTCGAAAGAAGTCCAGCCTGATGAGTGGAAGGATCACCACAGGAAGGCCGGCAACTGAGGAAGGATCGAAGCGTGAGCAGCAAGTTTGGAAAATACGGGCGAACAACACGGGCCGTCTTCTTGCTGCTGCTGACAACGGCTACGGGGTCGGTCTCGTCCGCGCAATCGACTAAGCCTCCCGCAAGAGCCTTGACCCTAGACGACGTTCTGCAATTCGCGTTGGATCACTATCCGGCGGTACGAGCGGCACTGGAACAGGTGAGCGCGGCACACGCCGGCGTGGCCGTCGCGCGAGCGAACTATCTTCCCCAATTCAGCGGCGTCTATCAGGACAGCCGCGCTACACAAAACCAGGTTCCGGGAATCTGGCTGCCGACGCCGATCACCCCGACGGTCGAAGGCCCCATCGTCGCCAATTCGGGACAAAGTTATTGGGCCAGCCAAGCGGCCGCCCTGTTCTCGTTCGAGCCGGTGGATTTCGGTTTACGCGCGGCAAAAGTGAGTCAGGCACGGGCGGGGGAAGACAAGGCGCGTGCCGATTTGTCGCTCACGAGATTGCAGGTGGCGACAGCCGCGGGAAATTATTTTTTACTGGCCCTCGCCAATCACGAAGCAGTGACCGCTGCGCAAGCGAATGTGGAACGCTGGCAGGTGGTGGACCGTTCGGTGCACGTTTTGACCGATAACGAGTTGCGTCCCGGAGTCGAAGCCGCGCGGTCGGACGCCGAGTTGGCACGGGCGAAAACCCAATGGTACCAAGCACAAGAAGGCGAGCACGTGGCACTGGAAACGCTGGCGGCACTGATGGGCAGTGCCGGTGCAGAAATCCAACTCGATGGCAGCAGGCTGCTCACGGCGCCGCAGCGCTCGGTCGCCGAGAGCGCCCCAGCCGAGCATCCCTTAGCGCAAGGGGAAGCAGCAGCAGTGCGACAGGCGCAAGCCGAAGAGAAGTTGCTGGCGAAAACCGACTATCCGCGACTGTATCTGCAAGCCGAAGGACTCGGCCGCGGCAGCGAAATCCCCAGCAACGAAACCATCATCGGAAACGCTAACGGGCTGGAGCCGGCACGCGGCAACTGGATCGCCGGAGTAACGATCCTTTTCCCTGACGTGTTCGCCTGGAAAGCGTTAAACGCGGAAAAGCAGCGGGCGCGAGCGCAAGAACACGCGGAGGAGGCGCGTCGCGACCAAGCCATCCAGGACTTGACCGGGCAAATCCAAGCCGCAAGAGAGAAGTGGAAAACCGCGCAACTCATAGCGCAGGAAACGCCAACCGAACTGGCCGCAGCGAAACAGTCCGAGACGCAATCGCGCACTCGCTATGAAGCGGGCTTGGCGACGCTTATCGAGGTGGCCGAAGCGGAGGATTTGCTACGGCAGGCCGAGATGGACGACGCTCTGGCACGCCTGAATCTCTGGCGCGGGTTATTTTCCATCGCCGGAGCGCAAGGAAATCTGGAGGACTTTCTGCAGCTGTTGCGCACGAGCGGCGCTGGAGAGCGTTAGCCATGTGGCTGATTCTGGCAGCATTGCGGAAACCGATCACGGTGCTGGTCATCGTGTTTGGGTTGTCCCTGATGGCGGTCCTGGCGATCCTACGCACGCGCATTGATATTTTCCCAGATTTGAACCTGCCGGTGATTTACGTAGCGCAGCCGTATGGCGGCATGAGCCCGCAGCAAATGGAAGGTTTTCTTTCCTACTATTACGAATATCACTTCCTGTACATCAACGGAATCGAAAGCGTCGAAGCGAAATCCATCCAGGGCAATGCACTTCTCCGACTGACCTTTCACCCCGGCACGAACATGAGTGAAGCGCTGGCGCAAACGATTTCCTACGTGAATCGCGCTCGGGCGTTCATGCCGCCGGGAACGGTTTCGCCATTCGTAATCCGTTACGACGCGGGAACGCTGCCGGTCGGCTATCTGGTGTTTTCCAGCGAGACGCGCACCCTCGGAGAAATTCAAGATTTAGCGTTGAACCGGGTGCGTCCGGTGTTTGCTACGTTGCCGGGAGTTTCATCGCCACCGCCTTTCGGCGGCAATCAGCGAACGATCGTGGTGAGCGTGGACCCCAATAAACTGCGCGGCTATGGGCTGTCTCCGCAGAACGTGGTGCAAGCAATTGTTACCGGAAACAGCATTGAGCCCGCCGGGGCGGCGAACATCGGAAATTATCAGGCGCTGGTGACTACGGACTCGACGGTTACGAGAATCAGCGATTTACTGGAAATCCCGCTGCGCAGCGGACCGGGGCCTTCGGTCTACCTGCGCGACGTCGGGAGCGTGGCGGATTCGTCGGACATTCTCGCCGGTTATGCGCTGCTGAACGGCAAGCGCACGGTATACATTCCGGTGACCAAACGGCCCGACGCTTCCACCATCACCGTCGTCAACGAAGTGCGCGCCAGCCTGGCGCGTTTTCAGTCTCTGATTCCCGAGGACATCAAGATCAGCTATGAGCTGGACCAGTCGAAGTACGTGCGCGACGCGCTATCGTCGGTGTTGCGCGAAGGACTGCTGGGAGCGCTGCTGACTGGTTTGACCCTGCTCTTTTTTCTTCGCGATTGGCGGAGTTCGCTGATTGTAGTCATCACGATTCCTTTCGCGCTGTTGCTGGCCGTGGTTGCCCTGTGGGCCGCCGGGCAAACGATCAACATCATGACGCTGGGCGGCCTGGCCCTCGCAGTGGGCGTGCTGGTGGACGAAGGAACGGTGCTCCTGGAAAACATTCACGTGCACCTCGCCGGCGGTAAAACAAAAGCCCGTGCCGTGCTGGAGGCCAGCCGTGAAGTGGCGGTTCCGCGGCTGCTGGCGATGCTTAGCGTGCTCGCCGTGTTCTTGCCTTCGTTTTTCATGGTGGGTCCAGCAAGGTCCTTGTTTGTGCCGCTCTCGCTGGCAGTAGGTTTCGCGATGGGCGCGTCCTACCTGCTTTCCAGCACGCTCGTGCCGGTACTTTCGAATTGGCTAATAAAGGTCGAGAGCCTGCAAGCCGGCAGGTCCTGGGAGGCGCGTTTTTGACCGTTTTCGCGAACGTTTTTTTCGCTTGCTGGACCGGTTGATGGCTCTTCCGGCGCTTCTGCTTGGCGCCTATGCAGTCATCGCGATGGCGGTCTTGCTGGTCTTAGCGCCGCGACTCGCGCGCGAGATTTTTCCGTCCGCAGGCGCGGAACAATTCCGTTTGCGGTTCGACGCGCCCGATGGAACCCGCGTCAGCGTAACCGAAGAGATGACCCGGGAAATCCTGGACACGATTGCGCGGGAAGCTGGAAAAGACAACGTGGCCATCAGCCTCGGCTATGTGGGCACGCAAGGTTCCTCCTATCCGATCAACACCGTCTTCTTATGGACGGGAGGGCCGCATCAGGCGGTGATGAATGTGGCGCTGCGGCGTGGAGCAGGAGTTTCGCTGAGTGAGCTACAGGAGAAGCTGCGCAAAACTTTGCGGGATAACTTTCCCGGTTCGTATTTCTCATTTGAGCCAGGCGACTTGATCAGCCAAACCCTCAACTTCGGCACGCCTTCGGTTATAGAGGTGGCCACCACGGGGCCGCAATACAACGATGTTGCCGCGTTTGCCGAGCGGGTTCGGCAAGAACTCTCAAAAATTGGCGAGCTGCGGGATCTGACCTATGAGGAAGCCTTGCATTACCCGACCGTCGACGTGCGCGTGAACCGCGTGCTGGCTGGACAGTTGGGAGTAACGGCCGACCAAGTCGGCCAAGCGGTGGTGGCTGCCACCGCATCGAGCCGTTTCGTTTCGCCCAACTACTGGCGCGATCCGCGCTCCGGCGTAAGTTATCAGGTCCAGGTGCAAGTGCCGCAGGCGCAGATGACTTCCGTCAAAGATATAGAAACGATTCCCGTGGCCAGCACAACGGGAGCGGATCCCCTGGTAAGCGAAGTCGCTTCGGTGCGGCCAGGAACGGTGCCCGGCGAACTCGATCGCCAGAACGGTCTCTGGATGATCGGCCTTTCGGCAAATCTTGCGAAGAGCGACTTGGGAAAAGCCGCCACGGATATCGATGAAGCCATTCACCGCGCGGGCCAGCCGCCGCGCGGTGTGCTTACCCAGGTCCGGGGTCAGGTCAGTACCATGCGGCAAATCTTCGGTAACTTAAGCATCGGCGTGGCGGTGGCGATTTTGGTCATTCTGCTGCTGCTCGCGGCCAATTTTGAATCGCTGCGGCTTTCGCTTATCGTCGTGTCTACCGCTCCAGCTGTTCTGCTTGGCGTTGTACTCATGCTGTGGGTGACGGGCACTTCGCTGAACCTGGAAAGCTTTATGGGCGGCATCATGGCGATTGGCGTCGCGGTGGCTAACGCGATTCTGCTGGTGACGTTTGCCGAGAAGAATCGGCGCGAAGGCGCAGACGCAAAGACCGCCGCGCGCAACGCCGCCGGGGAGCGGCTTCGTCCGGTGCTGATGACCAGCCTGGCGATGATTACCGGCATGATCCCGATGGCTTTAGCGATGGGCCGGGGCAGTGAAGAAATCGCGCCTTTGGGTCGGGCGGTGATCGGCGGGTTATCGGTGGCAACCGTCGCCACACTGCTGGTTCTACCTACCGTTTTTGGGCTGGTGCAAAGGCACGGGTCGCTCAGCTCGCCTTCTCTGGACCCGGACGATCCCCACAGTGCGGTCGCAGGCGGAGAAGGAGCTTCGCGATGAGACGCGCGCTTGCGGTATTGGCGCTGCTTCCGCTCTTCTGCGGATGCGGCGGCGCTACTGCTCCCAGCAAGGCTTCCGCAGCAGCGCCGAGCACTGCACAGGTGAAGGTCGTCAGAGTTGAAGCGCATACCCTCAGCACAACGCTGCCTTTGCCGGCGCAGATCACGCCGTACGAAACGGTGGACGTCTATCCCAAAGTCACGGGGTTTCTCGAAAAAATCAGTGTGGACCGCGGCTCGCGCGTTCACGCCGGAGAAACGATCATCGAGCTTTCCGCTCCCGAGCTGCGGGCGCAACGCGCGCAAGCGGAAGCTGCGCTGCAAAACGCCGAAGCGCAACACAGCGCCGCCGAGGCGAAATTTGCCGCGGACAACAGCACTTATCAGCATCTCGCGGCGGCGGCGAAAACTCCGGGAGTGGTTGCCGGCAACGACTTGCTGATTGCCGAAAAATCTGCTGCGGCGGATAACGCACAGGTCGTAGCGGCCGGCCAGACAGTGCAAGCCGCGCGCGACAATCTGCGCGGTGTGTCTGAACTCGAATCCTATCTGCAGATTCGCGCCCCGTTCGACGGCGTGGTCACGCAACGGAACCTGCATCCCGGCGCGTTGGCGGGGCCGGCCTCGGGAGCAGCGGGGGCGCAGCCCATTGTGCGCATCGAAAGCGTAAATCGACTGCGCGTGACGGTTCCAGTGCCGGAAGCCTATGCCTCCGCCGTTCGCGTCGGACAGGATGTGCCCTTTAGCGTTCCAGCATATCCAGACAAAACCTTCCGGGCACCGATCGCCCGCATTTCCCACGACATCAGTCAGAACACCCGGACGATGCAAGTGGAACTGGACTTCAAAAACGCGAATGCGGAAGTGACTCCCGGCGCGTTCGCCACCGTAAATTGGCCGCTGCAACGCACTTATCCCACGTTATTTGTGCCGGCTTCCGCGGTGGCTACGGATCTACAACGCACGTTCGTCATTCGCGTGCGCGACGGCAAAGCCGAATGGGTCGACGTCACCACCGGGGTGGCCGCCGAGGCTAAGATCGAAGTGTTCGGGGCTTTGCAGGCCGGCGACGTGGTAGTCTCCAACGGCACGGATTCGATACGATCGGGTGCCGAAGTGAAGGCAGAAGAGAAGTAGCGTCGCCCTGCAAACTCATGCGCTGAGTGCTCTGCAAAACATGCAAGGATGCTTTGGCTTCGTGGGCTCCCTTTGAGGCCGAGTTGGAGTGCTGTGGGTCCCTCACAAAATCGGCTATCGGAGACGCCCCAACTAGCGAGAAGGTGGACAGTTGCCGGAAAGTAGGCCGAGGGGAGGCCAAACGGAATGCAAGAATCGTCAAACCAGGAGCGGATAGTATCGAGTTCGACGAGCGCACTGTGGCTGCTCGGCGTGGCCTTCACGGCCTTGCATGTGATCGCAGGCGCGCGCTACGGCTTCCACCGCGACGAACTCCTTACCTATTCGAACGCCCGCGATCTCGAGTGGGGATACGTGCTCTACGCACCCGTCACGCCGTTTCTCGCGCGTATCGAGCTCGCGCTGTTCGGTACCTCGCTCATCGGTTTCCGCTTCTTTGCGGCCATCGCCTGCGGTCTCACGACCGTTTTGACGGGGCTGATGGCGCGCGGCATGGGCGGCGGCCGCCAGGCCATGCTGCTGTCGGCGTTTGCGGCCAGCATTGGAGGCTCGATCTTCTTCACCGGCTCGTTCATGTCCTACATGACGTTCGATCTGCTCTGGTGGGTGGCGGTGGCCTGGTGCGTAGTACGGCTTTTGGAAACGGAAAACCCCCGCTGGTGGCTGGGCGTAGGCGTCTTTGTGGGCCTGGGACTCATGACCAAGTACACGATGGCGTTCTTTGCCGCCGCACTCCTGGGCGCCATACTCGTGACGGCGAACCGGCGCTATTTTCGAAGCGCGTGGTTCTGGTGCGGCGTGGCACTGGCGTTGGTCATTTTTGCGCCCAACCTTTGGTGGCAGTATCGGCACCACTTCGTCAGTCTGGCGTGGATGCGCAGCATCCACACGCGCGACGTCGGCCTGGGCCTTACGAACCACTTTCTGCGGGACCAGCTGTGGCAGGTGCTCAATCCGACGGCGGTGCCGCTGTGCGTGGCGGGGCTCTGGTTTGTCTTCGCCCGGCCCGAAGGCAAACGCTGGCGCATGGTCGGCTGGATGTACGTGCTCACGCTCGCGGCCTTTCTCGTTGCTCGCGGCCGGGATTACTATCTGGCGCCGGCGTACCCCATGTTGCTCGCCGCCGGCGCTGCATGGGGCGAAAAGTGGCTACGCTCGCTGCCCACCGAGCGGCAGGCGCGCGTGCTGGCCAGAGCGTGGAGGGCCCCGGCGATCGGCGGACTGGCTGTCGCCGCGCTTATTCTTCCGGTGGCGCCCGTCAATTCGGCGTGGTGGCGCGTGCAGGACGCATCCGGGCTGCAGTACAACCTGCAGATCGGCTGGCCCGAACTGGTGGCCACGGTCGCCCAGGTCCGCGACTCCCTTCCCGCCGCCGATCGCGGCGTCGTGGGAGTGATGGCTGCTGACGAAGGCGAGGCTGGCGCCGTCAACCTTTACGGGCCCGCTTACGGCCTGCCTCGGGCCATCAGCGGCATGAACTCGAACTGGCTCCGTGGCTACGGTGACCCACCCCCGCAAGTCATCATCGCCCTCGGTTTCAAGCCGGAAGAGCTGGACAGAATCTTCGCCTCGTGTCAGGTCGCCGCGCAGCTCTCGAACCCCTACGGCGTTGCCAACGACAGCTTCCCCGATCGCGATCAGGTGTACGTCTGCCGAAACATCCGTGCTCCCTGGCCGGAGTTCTGGAAGAGCTTTCAGTCCTACGGGTAAAGCCGACTGGCCACGCGAGTTTCGCACACAAAAACACGCCCTGAGACTGTCGGCATCTGGATGGCCAGCGGCGCCGGATAAAAAGAAGCACGCGAGGATGGGGAGGCTGGGCCTGGTGCGGAACGGTTCGGGCAAGTCTAGGTGCGAAGAGCCGAGCGTCAGTAATGTAAGGACGCCGAAAAATTGATGCAAGGCCGTCCAAAGTGGAGGGAGCAGTGGCAAAGGCGAGTTGGTAAAGTGTTGGCAACGGGGATCGCGAATGGAAGAGAGAGAGCACCGGCCGGCGTGGAAGACCTTGCTGGCTTTCGGGATCATTTATTTCGTATGGGGCTCAACGTTTCTTTTTATTCGAGTGGGTGTGCGCGAAGTGCCGCCGCTGCTGCTGGCAGCGATGCGATTTTTCGTGGCGGGCGCGGTGCTGTATGGCTGGACGAGAGCGCGAGGGGAGCGGGCACCGAAGGGGCGCGAGTGGCTGGCGGTGACGATTCTGGCGTTCATGATTTTCGTGGTGGATTACGGGCTACTGTTCTGGGCGGAGCAGCGCGTGCCGTCGGGAATTGCGGCGGTGATTTTGGCGACGATTCCGGTGTTCATGGCGCTTTCGGAGATTCTAGTGCTGCGAACACAGAAGCTGACGATGCGATTGGGTGTGGGGCTATTGATCGGGGTCGGCGGCGTGAGTGTGCTGATGAGCCGCGGGATGGATTTGGGAGGAGCGCCGATCGACCGGGCTGGCGCGTTGGCGCTGATTGTTGCGGCGATGAGCTGGTCGGTGGCGTCGGTACTGACGCGTAAGTTGCCGCTGCCGGCGGCTAAGACGACGAGTTCCGGAGCGCAAATGCTGGTCGGGGGAGTTTTACTTACGGTGGCCGCAGGGGCGCTGGGAGAGTTCCGGGGTTTTCATCCGTCGACCGTTTCCTGGGGAGCGTGGCTGGCGCTGGCCTATCTGATCGTGGCGGGCTCGATTGTCGGATATACGGCATACGTCTGGCTGATTCATCACGAGTCGCCGACGAAGGTGGGGACGTACGCCTACGTGAATCCAGTGGTGGCCGTGGTGCTGGGATATTTTTTTGGTGGCGAAGGGCTGGGATTACGGACGATCGTGGGAACGATCTGCGTGCTGTTAAGCGTGATTGTGATCACGACGGCGGCGAAGAAAACCGTGGTGGTAGTGGCGGCGGAATCGCCGGCAAAGCCGTAAGCAAGAGCGGCTTGATATAGGACTAAAGTTGTCGTATATTCTTGCTGCGATAAAGTAGTAAAGACCTGCGCTCATTTCAACTGTCTGCTGTCAACCGCAGTAGACGCTAAACCGGTAGAAGAAGAGCGGTAGAGTGCGAGGGGATATAGGACTGAAGTTGTCGCATATTTACATGCAATTAACTTGCAAGAGCTAGGCCGGCGTGGGACTGTGCTGACGCCAGATCTGATTGGAGGGGTGGCTGTGCAGCGGAGCGCGAGCGGAATCGACTTTTCGGATAGGAGATTTTCCAAGTATGCGGTCAGAGTTTTGGGCCGTCTCGCGGCGAGTTTGGCGGCGGTGCTTTTCCTCGCGATTGCACCGGCCATGCCGAGGCCGGGATGGGGAAGCGAGGGAGGACGAATTTCGGGAACGGTCCGCGACAGGAGTGGTGCGGTAGTCGTAGGAGCACGGATTACGGTGACTAACGGCGAGACCGGGGCGACCCGGGCGGCCTTGAGCGACGAACGCGGGAACTACATGTTCACGGACCTGGCGATCGGGCGATATGACGTGTCGGTGGAAGACGCGGGATTCAAACCGTACCGGAGAACCGGCGTGGCCGTGGACGTAAACGGCGCGGTGCCCGTCGATGTGCGGCTCGAACTGGGCGAACAGAGCCAAGCCATCACGGTGCAGGAAGACGCGGTGAGTGTAGCGAGTTCGGACACGCAACTGGGCGAAGTGATCAGCGGGGCGAAAATGACGACGGTGCCGCTGGACGGGCGGAGCTACACAGATTTGCTGTCGTTGCAGCCGGGAGTGGCACCGGCGACGTCGCTGACTTCGGAGACGCAGCAGGACGTGGGAGTAAGCGCGCTGTCGCCGTCGGGCGGCTTGAATCCCGGGACGATTTCGATCAACGGGCAGCGGGAGTTTGCGAATGCGTTCATCGTGAACGGGAGCGACACGGAAGAAGACGTGAATTCGGGAACGACAATCGTGCCGAACCTGGATTCGATCGCGGAGTTCCGGATTTTGACGGGGAGCGTGAACGCGGAATACGGAGAGTACAGCGGCGGGCAGATCAATGTGGTGACGAAGGCGGGAACGAATGCGTTTCACGGGAACGTGTTTGAATTTTTGCGGAACACGGACCTGGACGCGCGAAATTTCTTTTCGCCGACGCGAGGCATTTTTCAGCAGAACCAGTTTGGGGGAACGTTCGGCGGGCCGATGGTGCGGAACAAGCTGTTCTTTTTTTTGGATTACCAGGGCACGCGCATGAAGCAGGGCGTGGATACGGGATTGATCGCGGTTCCATCGGCGCTGGACCGCACCGGGAATTTAAGCGACCTGGGAAGCCAGTTGACGGGAGTGGTGGACGGACAGAACTGGGCGAGCCTGCTGACGCAAAAGCTGGGATACACGGTGGCGCCGGGCGAACCGTATTACCTTGCGCCGACGGCGGCGAATCCGGCGGGATGCAGCAGTGCGTCACAATGCGTTTTTCCGAATGCGGTGATTCCGACTGCCGCGTGGTCTGCGCCGGCAAAGAGTTTGCTGCAGTACATTCCAGCGCCGAACGTGAGCGCGACAGATTTTGCGACCGCGGGGGAGAACGAAATTCTGGGAGACGACAAGAGCGCGGCGCGAGTCGATTACAACAGCCGATTTGGGCAGTTGGCGCTGTACTACTTCATTGACGAATATTCGCTGAACAATCCGTATCCGGTGGCGCAAAGCGGAGCGAGCGTGCCGGGGTTCAACGCGCTGTATACGGGGCGGTCGCAACTGTTCAGCCTGGGCGACTCGAAAGTGCTTAGCGCGAAAGCGGTGAACGACTTCCACTTCAGTTTCATGCGGGCGTACAACGATTTGGGGCAGCCGGTGGGCGGAAAAGGCGTTAGCCTCGCGTCGCAAGGATTCGTGACGGGCGCGGGGACCGCCGGGATCGTGCCGCTGAACCCGGCGGGCGAGGGCGTGGAGAACGTGGTATTCAACGCGTTTTCGGTGGGGACGAACGCGAACGAATTGCGGCAAGCGAACAATACTTATCAGGTGCTGGACAATTTCTCCACGATCTTAGGAAATCACACGGCGAAATTCGGCGGAGAGTTCCACTACGATCAGATCAACACGAATCCGATCGCGCAGTTCAATGGAAATTTTCTGTTCACGGGAAGCGAGACGGGATCGGACTTTGCGGATTTTCTGCTGGGGATTCCGAGCCAGTACAACCAGAGCCAGTTGAATCCATTTTATGGACGAAATAAGTATCTGGGGCTGTTTGCGCAAGACAGCTGGCGGATGCGGCCCGGGCTGACGCTGAACTATGGAGTGCGGTGGGACCGCGTCGAGCCGTGGTACGAGAAGAACAACGGAATTTCGACGTTCCTGCCGGGGAAGCAATCGGTGGTGTTTCCAGGAGCGCCGGAAGGAATTTTGTATCCGGGGGATCCGGGAGTTTCGCGAACTCTGGCGCCGGCGGGGAATCGGGATTTTTCGCCGCGAATCGGAATAGGTTGGTCGCCGCACACGAATGCGGACGGATTCCTGCGAAAGATTATCGGCGACGCGGGAAAGACGAGCGTGCGCGCCGGGTTCGGGACGTACTACACGGCGATCGAGGCGCTGAGCATAGGGATTTTGGCGGCGAATCCGCCGTTTGGGATTACGTACTCAAGCCCGGCACCACCGCTCTTTGCGACGCCGTTCATTACGGCATCGAATGGGACGGACAACGGGCAGCCATTTCCGGTGGCGCTGGCGGCGGCGACGCCTTCGGCAGCGAATCCGAACACGAGCATCGATTGGTCGCAATATTTGCCGATCACCGGCGTGCCGGTCTATGCGCGGACGAATCGCATACCGTATGCAGAGGAGTACACGCTTTCACTGGAACGGCAAATCGGGGCGAGCACGGTGGTGGGCGTGGGTTACGTGGGCACGCAGGCGCACCGGCTGTTGGTGCTGGTGGAGGCGAATCCAGGGAATCCGGCTCTGTGCCTGGGTTTGAGCCAGCCGGGCCAAGTGGCGCCGGGATCGGCGACGTGCGGGCCATTTGGGGAGAACAATGTATTTGTTGCGGCAAACGGCCAGACGGTGAATGGGACACGCGGGCCGCTGGGGCCGAACTTCGGAAGCAACACGTATCAAAGCACGATTGGAAATTCGGCGTACAACGCGCTGCAAGTGAACGTGCGGCATAACAGCAAGTCGCTGGAACTGTTCGCGGGATATACATACAGCAAGTCGCTGGACGATGCGTCGAGCCTGGGTGAGCAGGTGAACCCGCTCGATCCGCAGCTGAGCCGGGCGCTCTCGGCGTTCGATTTGACGCACAACTTCGTGGCGAGTTACGAGTACCGGCTGCCGTTGGACAAGCTCTTTGGCCCAAGCCAGTGGACGAAGGGATGGTCGCTTTCGGGAATTACGCGCTATAGCACGGGCTTTCCGGTGACGCTGTTCAGCTTAGGAGACAATTCGCTGCTAGGCGCGGAGCCGAACGGCATTAACAACTTTGGCGTGGATGAGCCGGACTTTGCGCCGGGACCGCTGGATCTAAGTCATAATCCGCGGAAAAACAATCAGCAGTACTTCAACACCGCGCTGTTCAGTTTGAATGCGTTGGGAACAGCAGGGACCGCGAGCCGGAGATTTTTCCATGGGCCGGGAATCAATAATTACGACATGGCGCTTTCCAAGAGCTTGACGTTCGGCGAGTCGAAGGTGCTGTTGCTCAGAATTGAGACGTTCAATACATTCAATCACGCGCAATTTTATGGACCGCTGTCGGTGGACGGGAATATCGGGGATGCGGGACCGGGCGGAACGTTTGGGCAAGTGGTGAGCGCGGCGCCGGGACGGGTGATGCAGGTGGCGGCGAAGTTCAGTTTTTAGGGCAAAGCTCCCGCGGGATTACGGATTGAGTAGAGCTTCGGCGCGGCGAGCGACCAGCAGAAAGTTCTTGGCACGAGCTTCGGAGCGCAGCCGGGAGAGCGTGGCGCGCGCGGCAGCAGACTGGCCGGATTTCAACTGGGCCTCTCCAGACAGGAGCCGCGCCTGAAGTTCGAGGGCGAGGTAGCCTTCGCGAGCGGCTTGCTGGCGCACCGCTTCGAGATGGCGAGCGGCGTCGGCGGGCTTTCCGGAGCGGATCTCCACGTTAGCAAAAGCGAGCGCGGCCGTAAGGCGAATCACGTGGTCGCCACTGAGCTGCCCGAAAGAAACGGCACGATCGGCAGCGGAGCGAGCGTCGACAGGCTTGTGCTGGGCGGCCAAGGCGTTAGCGAGAGCGGAGTAGGCCAGGGAAGCGGAAACGCTGGATTTGTGCCGCTCGAGGATGGGCGCGGCCTTTTGCGCGAGGGCTTCGGCGTCGGCAGGCCGGGATTGTTCGATAGCGACGGTTGCGAGAGTAACGTCGCTCTCCGCGACGCGCACTTCTTCCTTTATTTCTTCACGGATTTTGAGCGATTCCTGGGCGGAAACTAACGCCTCGTCGAGCTGATCGTGCGCCGTTTTTGCCTCGGCGAGGCCCGTCAGAGAGTACGCGAGCCCACCTTTATGGGAAATAGCGCGCTGGAGTTGGATAGCTTGCTGATAACTTTGCTCGGCGCCGCTTAGGTCGCCGCGCTGGTACAGCACTTGTCCCAGGTTAAACAGGACGATGGCTGCACCGCGCCGGTCGCCGATCTGCTGGTAACCACGGAGCGCTTCTTCTTTCATCTGCTGCGCAAGAGCGAGACGCCCGGTCCCGAGATCGATATTGCCGACATTGTCGAGGTCGGAAGAGACGCCGCGCAAGTCGTTCAGAGAGCGTTGGATGCGAAGAGCTTCCTCAAAGTAGGAGCGGGCCTGCTCGAGATCGCCGGTGTCGTAAGCAAGTTCGCCGAGATGAACGGAGCAGGAAGCGATATCCCATTGGGCGCCGTCGCGGCGGAACTCGGCGATGGCGGCCTCCAGAGACTTGCGAGCCTCGGCATAGTCGCCCTGGTGTTCCTGGTAAGCGCCGATGCCATGCAGGTTCTGAGCCGCAGCGTGGGTGTCGCCAGCGGCGGCGTTCAGATCGTGGGCCCGGCGGTCATCCTCGATGGCTTTATCGACGTAGCCAAGATTCATCCAAGCCCAAGACTCGACGCCGAGAGCTTGCGCGAGAATCAGCCGGCTGCCTAACTCATCGGCACGAGCAATGGCGGAAGCGGCCGCTTTTTGGCTGAGTTGCATGTCGCCGAGACGTTCCGCGGCGTGAGACTCAGCGATACCGAGGCGGGGGTCATTGCCTAGAGGAGCGGGCAGCTTGCGGAGCACCGCGAGGGTTTGCAGGGAATCACTGGGGTGGCCGGCGATGTATTGAGCGCGAGCGAGGCGCAAGCCGTAGTCGAGATTGTCGGGGGAAAAATCGTGGAGAGTACGGTAGGTGGTGACGGCGGCCTCGCGATCGTTAGAGAGCACGCGATAACGACCTTCGATCACGAGTTGGTCCTCGCGAGCGAGATCGGCAGCGAGGTCGAGCGCTTTTTTGGCTTCCGCGATGGCCAAAGAGTCGTAGCCGAGGCGGGAAAGAGTTTCGGCCAGTGCGGAATGGGAAAGGGCGTGGTTGGCGTCCAGAGCGATGGCCTTTTCGAGGAGCGCGCGGGCGGCAAGACTTTCGTTCTGCTGAAGCTTAGCCAAACCTTGCGCGTAAAGGCGGTCCGCTTCCGAGTTGGCCGGGATGGCAGCGCGCACTTGGCGGACGGCGTTCGCGGACAAGGAGCCGATCCCCAGAGTGTGCCGTAAGCTATCGCCGCCGGCGGAGATGAGTTGCGGAAGGTCGGATTCGGCGCCGTCCTCGGTGATGGCAGCCAGCGTTTCACCCGTATGGGTGTCTTGGACTTGAAAGACAATGCGAAGCTTAGTGCTGGAGCCAGAGGAAAGAGCGAGGAAGGAGCCGGAAACGGTCATGTCGGCGGCGAGCTGATCGTGAATTTTGGTCAGAGTACCCTGGCCAAAGGTATCCGCGGGCACCAGCGAGAGATCGCGCTTCATGCGCGAGATGTTTTCGCTGGGGATGACGCGGATTTGCTGGCCGGAGGCGAGCTCGGCGCCGAGCATTTCGGCCATGGCAGTAGACATCCAATCGGCGTCAGGCTTTTGTGAGAGGTTCTTGAAGCCGAGGACGGCGATAGAAGGGCGCACTTTTAGAGAGGCCGAGGCGGAGCCAGAGGGGTTGCGGCGGAGGACGCCTAAACGAATCACGACAACAGCCAAAGCAAGCACAATGGCCAAGGCCGCCACGATGGAGAGCCAAGTGTTGTGAGAAGCGGGAACCGCGACGGCGGCGGGAACAGGGATCGGTGCTGGTGTGGGTTGCTTAACCTGTGGCTCGGCCGGAACTTGCGGCGGCCGCTGCGGCTCGACAGGAAAGATGAAGCGGTAGCCGAGCTTGGGGAGAGTCTGGATGTAACGGGGCTCGGACGCGGAATCGTCGAGGACGGCGCGAAGCTCCTTGATCGAAGTGTTGAGGCCGTGCTCGAAGTCGACGAAGGTATCGGAGGGCCAGAGCTGCTGGTGCAATTGTTCGCGGCTAACGACTTCGCCGGCATTGGCCAGGAGGACCGCCAGAACCTGAAAAGGCTGCGGCCGGAGCTTAAGCCGCCGACCGAATTTGAAGAGTTCCCGCGAGGAAGGACGAAGCTCGTAAGGGCCAAAACGGGTTGCCGCTGAAGCGTCTGCCATGGTGGACCCAACCTGGGAAAAAGCAAATCCTCCGGAGGAGTATTACACAGTGACCGGCACTATAGTTCTCAGCTCAAGGTCAAATCAAGAACTAACTAGCTGATATAACAAAGAGATAGGCATTCACCTTAAT
>Ga0335073_10000454_pt1 | contig 52429 bp, 43 predicted proteins | sample Lox_Sample_22_FD_207093 | JGI IMG/M metagenome (GOLD analysis project Ga0335073, IMG submission 207093) | Soil microbial communities from Loxahatchee National Wildlife Refuge, Florida, United States - Lox_Sample_2.2 | ecosystem: Environmental > Terrestrial > Soil > Wetlands | place: USA... | reverse complement strand
AAGCGGGTCGGCAGGCGGCATCTTTTTGGCACGTGCGACCAGCTTCTCCAGAAATTCGTCGCGAACTTTATTTTCGACGAACAGTCGTGAGCCGGCGTTGCAGACTTCGCCTTTGCCATAAAAAATTCCGGTGATAGCACCTTTGACTGCGCTGTCGATGTCGGCGTCGGCGAAGACGATGTTGGGCGACTTGCCGCCGAGCTCGAGCGTGATGCGCTTCATGGTGTCGGCCGAGTTGCGCATGATTTCCTTGCCGACCTCGGTCGAGCCGGTGAAGGCAATTTTGTCGATGCCGGGATGGCGAACCATGAGCTTGCCGACCTCAGAGCGGCCGGTAACAACGTTCAGCACCCCCGGGGGAAGGCCGGCTTCCACCGCAATTTCGCCAAATTTGAGAGCGGTGAGTGAGGTTAGGTTTGCGGGTTTCCAGACGATGGTATTGCCGCAGGCAAGCGCTGGGCCGAGCTTCCAGGAAGCGAGCAGTAACGGAAAGTTCCAGGGAACGATCATGCCCACCACGCCAACGGGTTCGCGGAGCGTGTAGGTGAAAGCAGTTTCGAAGGTGTTGACCGTTTCGCCGTGAATTTTGGTAGCCCAGCCCGCGTAGTAGCGCAGAACGTCGACTACCATGGGCATGTCGACGTAGCGCGACTCGAAGATGGGCTTGCCATTGTCCAGGGTTTCGAGCTCGGCAAATTCGTCGATGTATTTCTCGACGAGGTCGGCGAGTTTCCAGATGAGACGGCCGCGTTCGCTGGCCGACATTTTGCGCCAAGGCCCGGAGCGATCTTCAAAAGCCTTGCGGGCCGCGCCGACGGCGCGATCGAGATCGCCGGAAGAGGCTTCGGCGATCTGGGTCAAAACCTCGCCGGTGGCGGGATTCGTGGTGTCGAATTTCTTCGAGGTGTCAACCCATTCGCCGTTGATCAAGAGGCGTCCGGGGGAAAGCTTGGTTTTGGTAGCTGCTAGCATAATTTCAATCTCTTCTTTTTCGCTGCCGAGCTACGCTCGGCCTAAACGGCCCAAGGCGGCCGTCCCCACACAATCCTATGGCGGGTGAGACGCCGCCCCCCTCATCGATCACTTATTTCGCTTTGAAAACCGCCGGGCGCTTATCGACATAAGCGGCCAAGCCTTCTTTCGCGTCTTCGCTCTGGAACAAGAGCTGCTGGTTTTCGCGTTCGACAGCGAGCGCGGACTCCATCGGAATTTCCCAACCCGTCTGCACGGCGCGCTTGATGCGGCCCACAGCTTTCGCGGCCTTGTTCGGCGGGCAGAACTGGCGGGCGTACTCCATGATGTTCTCCATGAAGCCGTCGCGCTCAAAGATGTCGTTGATGATGCCGAGTTCCTTCGCCTCTTCAAACGAGAACGTGTTGCCGGTGACCATCAGTTCGATGGCTTTGCTCTTCCCTACCAGGCGCGACAGTCGCTGCGTGCCGCCGGTGCCGGGCAGAACGCCGAGGTTCACTTCGGGCAGACCGATCTTGCCGGCATCCTGACGAGCGATGCGAATGTCGGCAGCCATGGCGATTTCAAGACCTCCGCCGACGCAGTGGCCGTTGATCGCGGCGATCACGAGCTTGGGCGTGTGCTCGAGGCGCAACAACGTCTCGTTGGCATGCAGGCAGAAGAAATACTTGAAGGTCGGATCGACGCTGGCCAGCATTTTGATGTTGGCGCCGGCGGAGAAAAACTTATCACCCGAGCCGGTGAGGACGATGACGTAAACGTCGTTGTCCATGCGCGCTTTCAGGATCGCCTCGTCGAGTTGACGATTCATCTCGTAGGTATAGGTGTTGGCCGGGGGATCGAACATTTCAATGACCGCGACGCCGGCATCGGTGCGGTAGTTGATCAAGGTCTTGGTGGTTTCGGCGGCTGCCGGTTGCATCGTGGTTGCCATGGTCAAAAACTCCTTGTTCTAGTCGTTGTAACCTTAGTTTACTGCTTTCCGGATGCGTGGCTTCGGACGCGGGGTCGCGATGCCTCGTAAAAAAATGTTGGCCATCTCTCGGGCGATTTCCTCGGCACCGGCATCGACCCGGGGGCGATACCAGGTATAAATCCAGTTCATCATGCCGAACAGGCTGAGGACGGCCAGGCGGCTGGAAAACTCCAGCTTGTGCTCGCGCCTGAAATTATCCAGCAGGCCGATACAGATCCGATAATATTCGCGCTTGATGGCGGCGACTTCGGCACCGTAGCCGTTCTTAAGAACGTCGTCTTCGTGGGAGAGAACTTTCATGGCTTTGCGATTGGCCAGGAAATATTCGAGGTGATTCAGAATGAAAATGCGAATGCACTGCTCGGGATCGGCGACGGAGTCCAGGCGTTCACGCAGGCGTTCGACGATCGTGCTGAATGTGTGTTTTTGAATCAAGTAGAGCAGCTTCTCTTTGGACTCGAAGTAGTGATAAAGACCGGAGAGCGAGATACCGCTGGCGCGGGAAAGATCGCGCATGGAGGCGCCTTCGTATCCCTTTACATAGAAGACTTCGGTGGCGTGGGCCAGGATCTTCCCTTGGCGGCGGGTAAAACGTTGCTGGGCGCGGGAGGTCTCTACCGGGCGGGCCGGAACCTGGGCAGCAATGGGATAAGAGGCAGCCATGAAAAGTTCGAACGTTCGTTCGATGAATTAATTATAGCAGATGTGAGGTGGATCACAAGGGGCGGTGACGACGAAAATACCGGAGGTCAATTCCGAATTTCCGACAGCAGCCCCTCGATTTCGGCTTTCCCGTCAGACGTGAGCGGAAGCAGCGGCAATCGCACTGGGCCGCCGTAGTATCCATTGAAGTCCATGGCGTATTTCATCCCGGGGATTCCAAGCTCTCCGACGACTCGCTGCGCGGCGGTGGCGATGCGCTCTTGTTTCAGGCGGGCGAGTTCGTTGTCGCCTTCTTTCCAGGCTGCGTAGATCTCATAGCAGGCGGTGGGAGCGCAATCGGCGAAGGCGAGGATCGCACCGACGGCCCCGGCTTGCAGTGAAGGTTCGAGTTTGTGAGCTGCGCCGACGAGAACCTGGAAGCCAACTTCTTTCTGACGAGTTTTCAGCGTTCCCATAATGCTTACGCCAGACGATGACGCTTTGCCGGGCGAGGACGCCCGCCCTCCATCGGCAGCGCCGATCGAAACCAGTTCCCTGCTGCCCTCGGTCGAGGCTTTGATCATGCGGGGAGTAACGGCGTCGAAAGTTTCGGTGACCGTTGCCGTGCGTTTGACGTGGCGCGTGCCGGCGACCATGCGACCAACTTTTTCCACATCGCCGCTGGATTCCTTTATTCCAATGAGATTGGGGTGCTCGGAGAGTTCAATGACGATCTCGGCGGGGATGTCGTAGCCGGTCGCGGGGGGAAAGTTATAAATGATGACAGGCAACGGTGAGCGATCGGCGACGAAGCGGTAAAACGCCAGTATGTTAGCAGGCTGCATCTGCTTTTTGTAGTAGTGCGGCGTGCGAACCATGGCAACGTCGTAGCCGAGCTTGGCGGCGTACTCGGTGAGTTGGAGAGTGCCGTCTGCGGATTCGACGCCCGTGCCGGCGATCAGGACCTTGTTGGGAGCGGCGGCTTCACGGGCGGTTTGCAGAACGTCGCGCTGCTCGAGATCGGAGAGCAGGATGGCTTCGCCGGTTGAGCCGAGCACGACGATTCCCGCGACGGGGGTTTTCGAGTAGTGGTCGACATTGTGCTCAAGCTTGCGATGATAGACGTTGCCTTCGGGATAGAAGGGCGTGGTAAGGGGTGGAAAGATGCCGTGAAGTAGCATAAAAGCAGCTCCTAGCGACTAGCTTCTAGCTTAACAGTTTGGGCGGATAGATGGCCGGAATCGCTTCGCGCTTATTGCGGCGATAGACGCGGAAGTCCTTGTCAACAGTAATGAGCGTGTGGCGGGGATAAAGCTCGCTCATGCGGATGAGGCAGAGATCGGCGAGGTCAGGATGGAGGTCGGCGTAACGAACTGCTAGTTCGAGCAGCTGCTCAAGATGACTTGCGCAGTCGAACGCGACCTGAATAACGTTCTCCTTCAGCATTTCCAACACTGGAGCACTCGAACGCAAGTGGAATGCTGTCTCAGCGAGTACGGGTTCACACGTGAGAGCCGGCCATGTGATTTGTTTTGCAAGTTCCGCTGCCCAGGGGTGGAACTGATCTTTCTGTTGCAGCATGGCCACCAGCATGCCGGTATCGGCGATCGCCTTCATTTTCGAGAAAACCCTTTGCGGGAAGAAAGATCTGATGGGCCGTCCTTGAGGATGCCTACGAATTTCTTCCACGGCTGCTCAACCTCCGGCGCCAGAGTTTTTTCTAGCGACTGGCGGACCACTCGTCCGACGGGGAGGCCTGTGCGCCGAGCAACTTGGCGTAAGCGATCCAACAGCTCATTGGGAAGGCGGATAGTCAGTGTGTTACCCATACGGCATTATTGTAACACAGCTGGCAAGGCTGAGACGGTGCAGGGGTCCTTGGACTACGCATGGGGTTCGCATCTGCGAACATCATGTTTCGCTCAGGATGACAAATCTTATACTGTGCGGGTAGTTCGTTCGGCGTGGAGTTTCTGCAACGCCCGAACTTTTAACTCTCCGCGTTGCAGGGCGGCAATGCCTTCGGCGGCGGCGCGAGCGGCAGCAAGGGTGGTGATGGTTGGGATGCGGGCGTTGACGGCGGCACGGCGGATGGCTTGCTCGTCGAACCAGGGCTCGAGTCCGTGGGGAGTGTTGATGATCAGATGCACACGCTCGCCCTTGATCAGATCAACCACATTAGGACGACCTTCTTTAACTTTGTAAACGCGCTCGACGACCAGTTTTTCGCGTTCGATCACATCGGCGGTGCCAGCGGTCGCAACCAAGTGAAACCCGAGATCGGCGAATTTGCGGGCGACTTCGGCGACGTGCGGCTTGTCATGATCGGTGACACTGATGAAAACGGTGCCTTTTGTCGGCAGCTTCTGGCCGGCGGCGATCTGGGCCTTGGCGAAAGCCTGACCGAAGTTGTCGGCGACACCCATGACTTCACCGGTGGATTTCATTTCCGGGCCGAGGACGGTGTCGACGCCGGGAAATTTGTTCCACGGGAAAACCGGAGATTTGACGTAGTAGCAGTGACCGGTGTCGAGGTCGGCGCGACGCTCGATGAACTCCGGCAAGAATTCTCGCAGTTTGCGGCCAGTCATAAGCCGCGCGGCGATTTTCGCCATGGGGACGCCGGTGGCTTTCGAGACATAGGGGACAGTGCGCGAAGCGCGAGGATTGACTTCGAGAACGTAGACCTTGTCGCCGTTGCCATTACCGTTGGTGCGCGGGATGGCGAACTGAATATTCATCAAACCGATGACTTTGAGGGCGCGAGCGAGTTTGAAAGTGTATTCGCGCATTTTGTCCAGAAGTTTGGCGGGAATGTCGACGGCGGGGAGAACGCAGGAAGAATCGCCGGAGTGGATGCCGGCTTCTTCGATGTGCTGCATAATTCCGCCGATGACCACGTCTTCGCCGTCGGAGAGCGCGTCAACATCGACTTCGATGGCGTCTTCGAGGAAGTGATCGATCAGGATGGGGCGATCGTGAGAATATTCGACGGCTTCTTTCATGTAGCGAACGACGCTCTCTTCGTCGTAGGCGATGACCATAGCGCGTCCGCCGAGAACGTAGGAGGGGCGGACGAGAACAGGATATCCGACACGCGATGCACCTGCGATGGCTTCATCGACCGACGCGACCATCGCTCCAGGAGCCTGGGGGATTTGCAATTCTTCGAGGAGGCGATTGAAGCGTTTGCGATCTTCGGCGAGGTCAATGGATTCGGGAGAAGTGCCGATGATGTTTACGCCTGCGGCTTTGAGCGGGAGCGAAAGATTGAGCGGGGTCTGGCCGCCGAACTGGACGATCACGCCAACGGGGGCGCCCGATGAAGATTCGTGTTCGCAGACGGCGAGAACATCTTCGAGGGTGAGCGGCTCGAAGTAAAGACGGTCGCTCGTGTCGTAGTCGGTCGAGACGGTCTCGGGATTGCAGTTGATCATGATGGTTTCGTAACCATCGTCGCGCAAGGCGAAAGAAGCGTGGCAGCAGCAGTAATCGAACTCAATTCCCTGCCCGATGCGGTTCGGCCCGCTTCCCAGAATGATGACTTTCTTTTTCGGCGTGGGCGCGGCTTCGTCTTCGTCCTCGTAGGTGGAATAAAGGTACGGAGTGAAGCTTTCAAATTCGGCGGCGCAAGTGTCGACGCGCTTGTAAACAGGCTTTACACCCAATTTCTTGCGGAGATGGCGGACCTTCTCCTGGCCTTGTAAGCGCCAGGCGCCGGCGAGACGGCCGTCAGAGAAGCCGTGACGTTTGACTTCGCGCACGATTTCAGCTGGGACGGATTCCATCGGGTGCTTTTCCAGCTCGAGTTGCATGTCGTTAATTTCTTTGAGCTGGTAGAGGAACCAGGGGTCGATGGAAGTCATCTTGTAAAGTTGCTTGACAGTGTGCCCCTGGCGGAGAGCGTACTGAATGTAAGCAAGGCGCTCGGGATGCGGCGTGACCAGACGCTGGGTGAGAATCTTCGGTTCGATTTTAGAGCCGCCGACGCGCTTGCCGGTGTCGAGCGCACGAATGCCCTTCATCATGGCTTCTTTGAAGGTACGGCCGATGGCCATGACTTCGCCGACGGACTTCATTTGCGGGCCAAGGTTTTCGTCGGCACCAGGGAATTTTTCGAACTGCCATTTGGGAATTTTGACGACGACGTAGTCGAGCGTCGGCTCAAAGCACGCTGGTGTTTTGCGCGTGATGTCGTTGCGGATTTCGTCGAGGGTGTAGCCGACGGCGAGTTTGGCGGCAATTTTGGCGATCGGGAAACCGGTAGCTTTGGAAGCGAGGGCGGAAGAGCGCGAGACGCGCGGGTTCATTTCGATGACAACCATGCGTCCAGTTTGGGGATGGATGCCGAATTGAATGTTCGATCCACCGGTCTCGACGCCGATCTCGCGAATGACCTGAATGGCGGCGTCGCGCATGGCCTGATATTCACGATCGCTGAGAGTTTGTGATGGAGCGACAGTGATGGAGTCGCCGGTGTGCACGCCCATCGGGTCGAAATTTTCGATCGAACAAATGATGATGACGTTGTCGGCGAGGTCGCGCATGACCTCGAGCTCGAATTCTTTCCAGCCGAGAACGGATTCTTCGATGAGTGCTTCGTGGACAGGAGAGAAATCGAGGCCGCGCGCGAGAACTTCCATCAGCTCTTCACGGTTGTAGGCGATGCCGCCGCCGGAACCACCGAGCGTGAATGAGGGACGGATGATGACAGGAAAACCGATTTTGCCGGCAAATTCGAGGCCGTCTTTGAGATTGTTGACCAGCGCAGATTTGGGAACGTCGAGGCCGATGCGCTGCATGGCGTCTTTGAAAACGAGGCGGTCCTCGGCCTTCTTGATGGCGGTGACGTTGGCGCCGATAAGATGAACGTCGTATTTTTCGAGTACGCCGCCGTCGGCGAGTTCGATGGCAAGGTTCAGCGCGGTCTGACCACCGACGGTCGGAAGAACGGCGAAGCCGGCGCTGGGCGAGAGCTGACGCTCGATGCGGATGATTTCTTCGAGGTACTCGCGGGTGAGCGGCTCGATGTAAGTGCGATCGGCCAGCTCCGGGTCGGTCATGATGGTGGCGGGATTGGAGTTGGCGAGGACGACTTCGAAGCCCTCAGACTTGAGGGCCTTGCAGGCCTGGGTGCCGGAGTAATCGAACTCGGCCGACTGTCCGATGATGATGGGGCCGGAGCCGATGATCAGGATTTTCGAGATGTCAGTGCGTTTGGGCATGGAAATTCGTCGTTGGTCCTACGTCCCACGTCGTTGGTCCTACGTCCCACGTCGTTGGTCGTTCGTCCTTGGTCGTTGGCATCTAAGTCCGATTTGGTGGCGCCTCATCGGCGCGGGTGTCGAATTCGCGTTATGCGGCGCGGCTAAAGCCGCGCCCTGTCAAAGCTCGCGTTGGTACTCACCCTTTCCACTCCTCCATCATCTTGGTGAATTCTTTGAACAGGTAATGCGAGTCGTGGGGGCCGGGAGAGGCTTCGGGGTGATACTGCACGCTGAAGAGCGGCAGATTGCGGTGCCGCATGCCTTCGAGCGTGTTGTCGTTCAGATCCATGTGCGTGAGTTCGACTTCGCTTTGCGGCAAAGAATCGGGATCGACAGCGAAATTATGGTTGTGCGCGGTGATCTCGATCTTGCCGTTGCCTAACTGCTTCACCGGATGATTGCCGCCGTGGTGGCCGAATTTGAGCTTGTAAGTTTTGCCGCCGAGAGCGATGCCGGTGAGCTGGTGGCCGAGGCAAATTCCGAAAATTGGCTGGCGCCCCATGAGGCGGCGAATGTTGTCGACCGCATACTGGCAAGGTTCGGGATCGCCCGGGCCGTTCGAAAGAAATACACCGTCAGGCTTGAGCGCGAGCACGTCTTCGGCGGGAGTTTGCGCGGGGACGACGGTGACTTTACAGCCTTCGCCGCGAAGTTTGCGCAAAATGTTTTGCTTGATTCCGTAGTCGTAGGCGACAACGTGGAAACGCGGCGGTTCGTCTTTAACGCCGACGACGGCGATTGGTTCGTGCGAGCGCTCGCCGACTTCCCAGACGTAAGGGTGTTTCGTAGTGACGACCTTGGCGAGATCGGTGCCGTCCATCTTGGGGATGGAGCGGGCTTTGGCGATGAGTTTGTCGGGATCGAAGTCGATGGTTGAGATCACGCCGCGCATGACGCCGTTATCGCGCAAATGGCGGACTAGAGAACGGGTGTCGATATCGGCGAGAACGGGGATTTTGAATTGTTCGAGATACTCTTCTGCAACCTGCTGGGAGCGCCAATTGGAGCTGACGCGCGAAAATTCGCGAACGATCAGGCCCTCGATATAGGGACGCGTGGCTTCGTTGTCCTCAGCGTTGGTGCCGTAGTTGCCAATTTCGGGGTTGGTGAGAACAACAATCTGGCCAGCGTAGGAAGGATCGGTGAAAATTTCCTGATAGCCGGTGATGGAAGTATTAAAAACTACTTCGCCGTAACATTCGCCCTTGGCACCGTAGCCTTTGCCGCGGAAGATTTTGCCGTCTTCCAGCGCAAGCATTGCCTGCATCTAGTCTCCGGGGGAGTGGATTTTATAGATTTTATCAGGCTAAGCGCGAGGGTGGAAGAGGAGAAACGGTGGAAAAGAGGGGAGTTTTCTTAAAAAGCTGAATCGCAGAGAGCGCGGAGAACTGCCGCGGAGTTAGAAATCTTAAACCGCAAAGGACGCAAAGAGCTGCCGCAAAGGACGCAAAGAACTGCCGTAAAGGGCGCGAAGAACTACACTCTCGGTCAAAACCCTAAACCGCAAGGAGCGCTGAGAAAAGCAGGTTTCAGTAATCGACTCCTTTCCAGAAGTTGGGCGTGTCGACGTATTGGTAGCGCTGAGGATCGCTCTTCACGAGGGCGTCGGCGGTCTGGTTCCACTCGGTGCTATGGGTGCCCTTGACGTTGTCCTGAATGACGGTTTGGTCGAGCAAGTAATTGCTGAAGGCTTGATTGCTCTTGTCCTGCGCATCCCAACGGGCCTCGACGCTGCGGTTGTGCGCGTCTTCGGCGGCGTGTGCGGCGGCGGCTTGCTGCGCGGCTTGACGTCCGATTTCGTGAATGCGCGCGATTTCTGGCGCGGCAATGGCGTTGGCCTGGCTTTGAATGACCGCCTGGTTCGGAGCAAAACTGGCGAGGATCGCACCCATGGTGGGGCGTTCCTTGTCGGCAAGCGCCACCGGAACGGCTGTGTGATAGGCGATGTTCATGAAGCTGCCAAAGCGCGCGGGCGGTGCGGAACAGAAAACAGTGTTCATCTCGCGTGGACCCTTGCCGTCATTGGGATCGATTTTGCCGACGAGGTGAGCGCAGCGCCAGGGCGCAGGAAACTGGGCGGGAGTTTCGCTGGAAATTTGAATGGATGCCGGGCCTTGGCCACCGAGCCTACGTTCCATGTTTACAAGATCAGAGAACGTTTTACCCAAGTCGCCGCCGTAAGGGTAATAAAGAGCACGGGCGTATGCGGTGTTTTGCAGGCCTCCTCGTTGCAGGGTCGCCATAGTTTGGCGGACGGACGGGTTGTTGGTGTCGCTGGCGAGGAGCGGAAAGCCAAGCGCTACGCCTTCCCCGTTGGGGCCCTCGGCAAAAATGGTCCCACCGCCGCTATTAGGTTTGACGTTCCAGCCGTCGGGCAGAGAGACGGAGGCAGAGCGATCAGGAAGCGTGTAGGGGTGAAGAGCAGCGGAAGCCGCGCTGGATGACGCGGGTGCGGCGGATGGATTCGCGCCGGGATGCCAGACATTAAAGAGCGAGGTCAGCATCGGATTGATGGTGGAAGCAAAGCGCTGAGCGTCGTCGGTGAGGAGAGCGGCTTCAACGTGGTTCGAAGCGGGGCTGGCGATGATCATGCCGGCGACTTTCTGATTTCCCTGATTGCGCTTGGTCAAAGTGAAGAAGGCGGCGACGGAGTTGGTACCGCGGACTTGAAAGACTTTACCGACCTGAGGCTTGTCGCCGTATTGCTGATGGAGTGAGCGCAAGATTGCGCCCATGGCGCCGGCTTCGGTGGATTGGCCGTCGACCGGGCCGTAGACAATTCGTCCGCCGTTGGGATTTTCGATGGTTTTGAGAGCGGTTTGGGCGGAAGCCAGAGTGGCAAACAGGAGAACGCAGCTAAGAAAAAGAGAGGCGCGCACGGATGTCCTTTCCTCGAGTCTGGTTTATCGAAGCGAGTCGCCGGGGGAAAGCGACATCCGCGGCATAGCATAGACGATGAGGGGGGATTTGCCAAACGACGGTGCGCGGTCGACGCCGTCTGGAACAGCAGATTCCTCGGCACGCCCTCGCCCTTGGCTGCGGGCGGCTCGGAATGACAAGGTTCGGGTGTGGGATGTCGTGGGCAGGAAGGCCCGCGCTGCACGAACTAACGGACTCTCCCCATCTTGTCCATGGGCCAGTAACCGAAGACGGCTTTGCCGTAGATGTAATGCTGAGGGACGGGCCCGAAATCGCGGCTGTCGTTGGAAAGGCTGCGGTGATCGCCCAGGACGAAATAGGAATCCGGCGGGACGACGATTTGCGGATAAGAGCGCTCGTCCTCGTAATTGGCGGGCACGTAGTCCTCGTCGAGCAGCTTTTCGTTGACGTAGACTTGCCCGGCTTCGATGCGAATGTGATCGCCGGCTAATCCGATGACGCGCTTGATGAAACTCTTCGAGGGATCGCGAGGATAGCGAAAAACGACGATGTCGCCGCGCTGAATGGGCTCAAGACGGTAGACGAACTTGTTGACAAAAATGCGTTCCTGATCCTCAAGCGACGGCATCATGCTGGTGCCTTCGACTTTCACGGGCTGATATAGAAAGATGATGATGAAGCAGGAAATGGCGAGGGAGATGACCAGATCGCGAAGCCAGGCGGAAAATAGCATGCCGCGACCCGCATGAGACTTGGCGGGGCTTGGCGGCGCGGCGCTGATTGGTTGGGGCTCGACCGGCGCGGACATGCTGACCTAATTATACGGATGTGAGCGAGAGCACGAGGGTTGTTTTTTGTAACGAGGGCTGACAGGGCGACTAAAAGCGGAATCGGTTACAATACGCTGTCGAGGTAAATATGTGTAAGCGTGCTTTAGTTTTGGCTGGCTTGTTCGTGCTGGTGATGGGCATTTCGGCGCCCTGGGCGACGTCGCAGGAGGGCCAGGTTCCAGCATACAATGCGGGGCCCCCGCCGAAAGGCACGAAGCTGCCGGCGATTCTATCGAGAGATCAGTTGTGGGGAGATGACGCGCGATCTCCTTTCCAGACGCATGCTTACGATTTGGCGGCGAAAATTCCGGTCGTGCTCCACCAGGAACCTTGCTATTGCTACTGCGATCGCATGGGGCATAATAGCCTGCACAGCTGCTTCGAGAGTACGCATGGAGCCAAGTGCGATATCTGCCTGAAAGAGCTTTACTATACTTACGAACAGCATAAAAAAGGCAAGACCGCCAAGCAGATCCGGCAAGGAATTATCGCGGGAGATTGGCGGCAGGTGAATTTGGAGCAAGCGGCCGCGGTGGATTAGAAGCTTGCATAGTTGACGCAGAGTTGTGGGCTCGTTATTAGGCTGGGCCGCAGAACGAATGGATTTCCACAGGGGTATTTTGAGGGTCACATAAGAGGATTGTTGCTGCTGCCTGACCGAGGGACATAAAATTTCCACAGCAAGAAGAACCAACTGCAGTCAAATATAACATTCAATTGACACTTACAAAGCAAACAGGACGCGTCTACACGATGGCACAGAAGCCCACGGCAAAGAAGTCCCTAGCGGACGACCCTCGTTTTGCACAAGCTGTGCAAAACTACGAGGCCGGTCTGCGAGCCTTACAGGAACATAAATTCGACAAGGCGAAAGCCAGTTTTCAGAAAGTGATTGGCGGTCCCAGCAAAGAACTCGCAGACCGCGCCAACGTGCACCTGAATACGTGCAATCAGCAGATGGAGCGCACGCCAGTCCAGTTTAAAACCGCTGAGGAGCACTACGATTACGCAGTTTCGCTGATGAATGTGGGCGATTATGTAACCGCACGTGAGCACCTGGACAAGCTATCAAAGCAAAGCCCGAAGGCAGACTACGTGGTTTATGGCTTGGCGGCGTTGAATTGTCTTACCGGACACGTGGAGGATTCGCTGCGTCATCTGGACGAGGCGATCCGGATGAATCCCGGGCTGCGCTTTCAGGCGCGCAACGATTCGGATTTTCAGAATCTGGCGGAAGACCCGCGCTTCACGGAGTTGTTGTATCCGGACCCGGGAGCGGAGCCGTCTGAGGCTGAGTTTAACGAGGAAAGCTAGATAGGGCGGGCATGGCTCCCTCGTCGCAACGCATGCAGCTTTCTCCCAATGAAAAACGCGCGCTTCGCGTGGTAGCCATTGGTGGGGGCACGGGGCTCTCCACGCTGCTGGCGGGATTGAAGAAATATGCGGTAGCCCCCGGGCAGATCCCTGCCAAGTCGATTGAGCCTGTCATTTCCCGACTTTGTGCAGTCGTGACCGTCACGGACGATGGTGGATCGAGTGGACGGCTGCGCAAAGAACTCCACATGTTGCCGCCGGGCGACATTCGCAACTGCATCGTCGCGTTGTCGGAAGACGAGGCGTTGCTGTCGAAACTCTTTCGGCATCGGTTTAACAAAGGGTCAGGGCTGGAGGGACACAGCTTCGGCAATCTTTTTCTCGCGGCGTTAACTTCCATTACAAACGACTTCAGCGAGGCGGTGCGGATGTCGTCGGAGATTTTGGCGACGCGCGGGCATATTTATCCGGCAACGTCGGCCAACGTGGAGCTTGAGGCGTTGATGGAAGATGGGACGCGGGTGCGAGGCGAGACCAAAATTACCGCGAGCAAGGGACGGATTAAAGAATTATTTCTGGTGCCGCCGGACGCGGAGCCGCTGCCGCAGACGCTGGAAGCGATCGCGCAGGCGGATTTGATCACGATGGGGCCGGGGTCACTCTTTACGAGCTTGACGCCTAATTTGCTGGTGCGCGGAATTCCGGCGGCGATTGAGGCTTCTCCGGCGGTGAAGGTTTATATTTGCAATTTGATGACACAGGCGAATGAGAGTTTGGGGCGAACAGCGGCGGACCACATTCGAGCGCTGTATGCGCATGCGGGAAAGAAAGTTTTCGACTATGCGTTAATCAATGCGACGCCGGTCAGCGCGGAGATGAAGGCGAAGTATGCGCTGGAGGGAGCGGCCCAGGTGGTGCCGGATTGCGACGCGATTGAAAAGCTGGGTGTAAAGCCGGTGCTGGGAGATTATCTGGGAAAAGGCGAGGTCGCGCGGCACGCGACGGAGCGGATCGCGAAGGATCTGCTGGAGCTGGCGCGGCAAGGCTGCCTACAAACTTCGACACATTAGCCTGAAACTGAATTCTAGCAATCGAATGGCCGTCCCTTCTTTGTAACCTCCATCGACTCAGCGTGGGCAGTTCATTCGCGGTATAGTGGCAGCGATGCCAAAATCTGCGAAGTCGGACACCGGTACTGCGGGAAAGACCGCCATCGCCATCATGGCCGCGGGCAAAGGGACGCGGCTGAAATCGAAACATCCGAAAGTGCTGCATGAAGTGGGCGGAAAGCCGCTGCTGGCACACGTGATCGCCGCCGCCACTGACGTGGTACCGGCGAAGGATGTGTACGCGATCATCGGGCACGAGGCAGAGCGGGTGCGGGAGGCGGTTGCTCAGAGCGGTGTGAACTTTATCGTGCAGGAACCACAGCGAGGGACGGGACACGCGTTGATGGTGGCGCGAGATGCGTTGAAAGGATATGAGCAGGTCATGGTGTTGTCGGGGGATGCGCCGCTGATCAAGGCGGAGACGATAGCCAAGCTGCGCGATTTTCATGCGGCACGAAAAGCGGCAATGACGCTGCTGGCGGCGAAACTGGAGAAGCCGACCGGCTATGGGCGGGTGATTCGCAAAAGCGCGAAGAGCGATGAAGTGAAGGGGATTGTGGAGGAGAAGTCGGCGACGGCGGCGCAGAGGAAGATCAAGGAAATCAACTCCGGAATTTATGCGTTCGCGGTCGAGACACTGTATCGCTACATTGACCGACTCAAGACGGATAATGCGCATGCTGAGTTTTATCTCACGGACATGGCGGCGGTGCTGGGAAAGGCGAAACAGCGCGTGGTCGTGACCTGTGCCGGGGACCCCAGCGAGGTGTTGGGGGGTAATACGCGGGCGGACTTGGTGGATATCGACCAGCGACTGCGGATGGCGAAATGCCTGGGGCTGATGGCGGAGGGTGTCACGATTCTTTACCCGCAGAGCTGCGTGATCGACAGCGACGTGGCAATTGGAGCGGATACGGTAATTGAGCCGTTTGTACAGCTGCTGGGGAATACGAAGGTCGGGCAGGATTGCCGGATTCGATCGTACTGCGTGATTCGCAACACGACGATCGGCAATGGCGTGGTGGTTCTGCCAGGGTGCGTGATGGATGATTCGGAAGTGAAGACGGGCGCGACGCTTGGGCCGTACTCGAGGCTGCGGCCGGGAAGCGAGATCGAGGAAGGCGCGCACGTAGGAAATTTTGTGGAGCTGAAGAAGACGCGGCTGGGCAAGGGTTCGAAGGCCAATCACCTGAGCTATCTGGGAGATTCGGAAATTGGAGAAAAGGTGAATGTGGGAGCGGGGACGATCACCTGTAATTACGATGGCGCGCGCAAACATAAAACCGTCATTGAGGACGGCGTGTTTGTTGGGAGCGATTCGACGCTGGTTGCGCCGCTACGGATTGGGAAAGACGCCTATATTGGGGCAGCGTCGTGCATCACGGATGACGTTCCGGCGGATGCACTGGCCTTAGGGAGGACGCGCCAGACCGTGAAAGAAAATTGGGCGAAGGAAAGACGAGCAGCACAGGCAAGAGCGAAATCGAGTTAGGCTTCGGCGGCGCCACCAAAGGCGGAAACCGCCTCTTCGATCGTTGAAAAGATCAAGAACTCATTTTCCAGCTTGGTAATCTGCAGCAGTTTGAAGACGCGGTCATTGACTCCCGTGAGCGCCACGCGACGACCGGACTTCTTGCGGGTGAAGTAAGCGTTGACCAATGAACCGAGGCCGGAAGAATCCATGTAAGGGACCTCAGTGAAGTCGAGGATCATGGTTTCTTCGGCGTCCTCGCGGCGGACGGCGTTGGTAAAGGAATTGATGTTTTCTTTGACGAGCGGCCCGCGCAGACACAGCACCCCCGGAATGTGTCCTCCACCCAAGTGTTCGACGCTCAGGGAATCGGTGTCCATCGGGCAGATTTTAGGCTACGGCGAAAGGGAGATCAAGTGGGCGTTTATGGAATTCGCCGGTGTACGCCTGCTTGGACTGTACCGTTTGGGTGACAATTACCATTATGACTATAATGACTATAATGACCTTTCAGGAGGTGTGATGGCGACGCAGGACTGGACTGTAGCTGAGGCAAAGGCAAAATTCAGCGAGGTAATCGAACGGGCGCTCTCGGACGGACCGCAAACCATTACCCGGAACGGACGCAAGACCGCCGTGATTGTGGGCGCAGAGGAGTGGGAGCGAAAGGCGCACAGGGTGGGAAATCTAGCAGAGTTTTTCGCCAACTCGCCCCTCCGAGGGTCGGGGCTGAAAATTCGCAGGTCGAAAGAACGTCCGCGGAAAATAAACTTATGAGTTTTCTACTGGACACGAACGCAATTTCCGAGTGGGTGAAGCCGCGCCCCGATCCCGGCCTGGTGCAGTGGATGGAAGAAGTCGACGAGGATCGAATTTTCCTGAGCGTAATCTCGCTCGCCGAATTGCGCTATGGGATAGAGCGTATGGCTGCGGGTAAACGGCGGACACGGCTGGAGGAGTGGCTGACGCAAGAATTACCACTGCGTTTTGAAGGCAGGATTCTTCCGGTAGAAGAGGCGATCGCCGACTTATGGGGAAAAATCGTTGGTCGAAACGAAGCGGTCGGCCGGCCCATGGGGGCGATGGACGGTTTCTTGGCTGCCAGTGCGGAGGTTCACCGATTAACGCTGGTAACTCGCAATGTCTCTCACTTCCCTTTGATGAAGCAAGTCATAAATCCATGGAGTGCATAACTTGCCTGTCCGCCATCCTACACGGGCTCGAGGGCGCACTTCCCCGCCCTCACGTCGCAAAAAGCGTGCCGTTAGAACGGGGCATCCGCACGCGGACAGGAATGTCCGCGCTACACAAAACTACTGCAATGCAGTGTAGGCCGCACAGGTTGCGGCGGTGGTTGTTGGTGCGCCGCTGAGCGCGGGTGTGAAGCGAATCACCGCGTCTTCATTTGAGCAGAACCCACGCACGCCGGTCTGGTTGAAGCCCGCGGGAGCGCCGCCGATGGTGTAGCCAAGATTCGTTCCGTTGGAAGTGACGACTCCCATATTGAAATAATAGCCGGACTTGGCGGTCCCGGGCGTGGTGGCCTGCGCGACAATCCAATCGATAAGGCAAGAATTGGTCGAGTTCGGGGTGGTGCAGCCGGTCGAAGCCGCGGGACCTAAAGCTGGCATGGCGGCGGCGTATCCGACGGTGGGAAACGTGGATTGATAGGTGATCTGCGCAGTATTCACGGTGCGGATGGTGCTGACCGCCGATGATTCGTTGGCCGAAATTCTAGCCCGCAAAAGATTGGGAATAGCGATGGCAGCGATGATCAAAATGATGGCCACCACGATCAGCAATTCAATCAGCGAGAACCCACGATTGTCTTTACGCATTCCAGTTTCCTCTAAAGTCACTTTATCAGATAGCAGCAAGTGTTAACTGCGCTGCTCTTCCTGTTGGAAGAACGCCTACCATGGTTTAACTTGCTTGGAACTTATGCACAATGGGCCGATTGGCCACTTCACCTTTTTCTCTGGCGGATGCGGAACTCGAAGCTGACCACGCCGTTATAGTCGCGGATGCCGACAATCATAAGATCGCGGGTCAGGTTGTATTCCCCTTGAATGATCTGCTGGGAGGTTTGAGAGACGTTCGTGGTGTAGGTAAGGGTAATGTTATCTTTCACTTGCTGCTCGATCGTGACGGCGGGAATGGGCGTGGGCTGAACCGGCGTGGTTTCGGCATTGAGTCCCTGGGGATCAACTTTGATGTGGCTGATGCCGAACAGGCGCTGGGAACGGTTGCTAAGGGCGTTATTGATGGCTTCGGCCAAAACCGCGCTGGAAGCCTGATTCACGAAGGGCGAGGCGCCGGCCTGGGGACTTTGCGAGTATTGCTCCTGGGTCTGGCCGACGGCCAGCAGGCTCACTATATCGGCCTGGGACAAAGGGGGCTCGGAGCGGTAGTTCAGCTTCATCTTGTCGATCGATCCGTTGAGCGTGAGGGTGATGTCGTAGTCGCGAACGCGAGTAGAGGCCTGAAGATCCAAGAATGGCGTGGTGGTAACGGGGTTGGTGAACGTGATATCCCCGCGCTCGAGGCGGTACTTCGCCCCGTTGAAGTAGATCTGGCCTTCGATGATGTCGGCGCGGCCGAGCAGAACCGGTTTGGCCGCACTGCCGCGAAGGCGAAGATCGGCGTTGCCGGATAGACGAAGAGCTGCGGTCTGCATTTGCAGTTCGGGCGTGGTCACGATGTGAACGTCGAGTCCGATGCGGCTTAGCAAGGGATTGGTTTGCGGCAAGGCGATGGTTTGCGCGCTGCTGGCAAGATAAGATCCGAAGTCAAAACCGGGAGTGACGGCTAGCTTGGTAACGGTCGCATCGCCGGAGATGATGGAAGAGGCCGAGGTTCCCGACCAGCGCAACTGCGCATCGGTCATGGAGCTTACGCCCTGGGGATAGCGCAAACGCACGTCGTGGCCGTTCAGGGTGAGATCAAAATTCAGCTGACGGCGATAAGCCGTAGCATAGCCGCCGAAAGTAACTGTCCCGCCGCCGACTCGTGCTTTCAGAGTTTCGATCTGCAGACGATCCTGATTAAAGACAAGTTTTCCGTTGATGTCGCTTAAGGCGCTGGGCAGATCACTGTATTGAATCGAGCCACTGGCGACCTGCAGATCGCCCTCCCAAACTGGGCGAGAAATTGTTCCTGCCAAACCGAGGTTTACTGAGACCGCACCAGAGGAGGTGAAATCGGGGTCGAAGCTGTGCAGCAGAGCAAGGTCGGCGTGACCGATCGCGTGCAGAGCCAGATCCTGATCGCCGGCAAGATTGGCGGTGCCAACGACCGAGAGATCGGTGCCTTGTCCGATTAGGCGGAGCTCCTGGACGGTGATGGTCTGATTGGCCAGTTGGATGTGGATAGAGCCATTGTTGCGGATTTGTACGTGCTCGAGGTCAGCGAAAAGATCGGTAATGCTGCCGGTGACTTGCAGTTGGCGAGGGTTGAGTAACGGCCCGTGCAGGTGTATGTCGCCCGCCGCGTCCGAGCCGCCGGTGACGTGTTGGCCGAGATAAATGCGGAGCAACGGACTCACACTGAGGTGATTAAAATGCAGGCTCAAATCGGCTGGCCATTGTTCACGCATGCGAACGTTGCCATCGATGTTGAGCTCGGCCTCTTTAAATTGCGAGCGTCCGTGAAGCTGTAGATCCGCGCCCTGGGTGGTGGCGTTGAAGACATAGTCACCGATGTGCTGATGGCCGAGGAAGAGTTCGCGCAGGTGCACGGTAGCGTCGACGTTGGGAGCTTCGGGCGTGCCGGAAGTTTGAGCGTCAAAGTCCATGCGGCCTTCGAGCGGCAATGGACCGGACTGCAAAGCTGGGATGGAAGCCAGATCGAAATTGTTGCCCTTGAGGTCGAGGCGAAAGGCACGGGTAAACAGATCGTAAGTGCCGGAGCCGGAAACCTGGGCGTCGCGGTAGAGGACGTGGATGTCTTCGAGCGAGAGCTGAGAGCCGAACAGGGCAAAGTTGGACGCGAGTTCCTTTACGGCTTTTCCTTCGATGGTGGCGTCGGCGAGATGCACCGAACCTTGGCCGTGGGGGTCAGCGCGCGTGCCCTCGGCGTCGAGGGATAGATTCAATTTTCCCGTGACTGGATATTGCAAACCGGCGACGTGGAGAGCGTCGACAACGTCCGCATTCTGAGTGCTGATGTGCGCAGAAAATACGCTTTCGCTAGCGAATTGCCAATCTTCCAGACCTGCGTTCGCATGAAAATTCAAGACGCTGCCGCCGCTGTGCCATCGACCATGATGAAGTGCGAGGTTGTGGGGGGAGAGTTGAAGGTCAGCAGTGAGAGAATCGGCGGCGATTTGGCGCGAAGGTGCGCGGGGAGACGTATGGAGCAAGAGTTTAAAATTCTCCGCCTGAAGTTTGCCGGCCAAACTCATATCAGAAAGCTGGCCGGTTGCGGTGCCAGCGAACGACGCAGCACCGTGGACGGAAAGATTTGCCCCGGAAGACTCCAGTGTCGCGACAACCCGGTCCCATTCGGCGAGGTTTTCGGTGTTGATCTGGATTTTGAGAGAGGCGCGGCGGGACAAGGTTCCGGAAGCGCGGAATTGGGTGGCATGAGTCTCGGCGTCGAACTGGGAGACTTCGAGCTCGCCGCTCGCTTGACGATAGATGGCACGAGCATGGGCGTTCAATGCCAGTTGTCCGGAGAGAGCCTGGGTGGGAGGGACGACATCCACCGCGATTTGAGATTCGGAAAATAGCGGCGAACCTTTCCAGCGGGAATCGACAGTGCCAGAGGCGAAGCCGGTGACATTGGCCTCGCGCAACGGGCGCAAAGAAGCGACGGCAGTAGCGAGCTCGCGGAGAGAAATATCTTTGAGCCTGAGGCGAACAGTTCCCTTCTGCTGGCTGGCGATATCGGCGCGTTTTGTGGTTGGGGATGGATTCAGCCAGTTGATGATGTCGGCGTCGCCGCGAACCTCGCCGCCGAAAAGATTCGCCTGAATGGCGGACAGAAGCAGGTGCTGGGAATCGAGATTGAACTCTGTGTTGGCGCTGGGGCTGCGCAAGGCGAGAGTCTTGTCGCGCCATTCGAGATCGTTCAAGAGCAGCTTGCCGGTGGAAGAAAAGTTTTGCAGCGACCAGGAGCCACGGCCGCTGACCTGCATGGTGCCGCGCCGGAGTTCTGAATAACGCAGGATGGATGCGGCTTCGCCGAGATCGGCCGTGACTTCGTATTGGCCAACAAATTGGGGCTGATTGAAATTCGAGAGCCGACCATTGGTTTGCAAATGCGAGCGGCCGGAGACAATGCTGAGGGACTTGATTTCCAGAGCGTCAGACTCAAGGGCAAGATTCGCTTGAGCGGTCCACGAGAACGGGCGATAGCCGTCGTACGTGGAATTAATTTTCCCGGCGGAAAGCTCGCCGTCATAGCGATCGTGAAGCAGCGAGTAGTTGACGTCGGCGGAAAAATCTTCGATCCGGGAATCGAGAGGAAGCTTCTGGTCGTTCCAGAGCAAAGTGCCGTGGTTGACTTCGAGATGGCCGATTCGCAGACGGAACAACTGGTCAATGACGGGGGTGCGCGGAGAACTTAACTGGGGCCGGGGATGATTGATGGTGCCGTCAGGGTAAACGATGATATGGATGACGGGATTGTCAAGAATGACGGACTGAAAGCCGACCTCTGCGCCCAAAGCAGAGATTATTTTTACGCGGGCAACGACTCGGTCAACGTGGACGAGGGGAACCTCGCCCGGAGCTTCGCGGCCGTGGATGGTTAAATCGCGAACGTCGACCTGAAGACGGAACGGAATGGTGTGTAAACCACCGACTTCAACTCGGCCGCCGGAGATGCGTTCCATCTCAGCGATGAAGCGTTGGCGGACGCGGGCCTGAAAGGCGTCACTGGTGGCGTACCAAGCGAGGCCGCCGAGCCCAAGCAGGAAAGCAATGAGCGCTAACAGCAGGAACTTCCACAGTCGGCGCCGACGCGGAGGTGCGTCGGGTGCGTTCATCGCACTTCGCCCTGGTAGCTTGCCGCCGGTTCAGTCTGAATCTGGCTTCCGGAGCGCAAGTTCACAAGCCAGGCCTCGAGCAGTTCATTGACCTTCTGCTGAGTCAGCAATTCTTTGATCTTAGGGCTGACTTCGGAGAGAGAAACTTCCTTGGCTCCGGATTGCCGGAGCTCCGGGAGAAGGGTCTGGTTGTAATAGCTCTCAATGGTGCGGGAATCGATGCTGACTTTGGGGCGGAGGCGTTCGTCTACGAGGCGGAGCAGATCGAGGTCGAGGGCGACGTGCTGCTTTAAAGTTCGGCTGTCGAATCCATAACGGGCGAGGTTCGCTTGCCAAACAGAATCGCTGGTGGCATCGGGAAACTGCGTGCGGATTTCCTGGATACGTTGATCGACCTCTGCCTGACTGGCATGCTGGAAATTGGAGGCGTGCATCTGCTCCTGCAAGAGTTCCTGATCGATGAGCCGATCGAGGGATGCTTTGCGGTCCGCGGGAGAGGTTTGGTTAGGCTGACGGCCGGCGATCAACGCCTCGTAGCGTAATGCGTCTTGCCAATCGCTGAGCAGAATGATGTGTCCATTGACGGTAGCCGCGATGGCGTCGAGCAGATCCGCAGCCCGCGAGCAAGGCACGACCGCGAGGAATACAAGTGCGAGGATGAGCGACCTACGATTCATTAAAAAGTTTGTCCAATACTAAAGTAAACATTGAAATGCGACGCATGTTGCGCCAAAAAATACGGGAGCGAACTGATGCCGTTCGTTTCCAGTGTGTTCTTGACGCAATATGCCGACGTGCTTTCGCCGGTGAAGCTGGCGGTTGCCTGACAACTGGGAAATGCCGGTGGATTTAAATTGTATCCGAAATCGAAGCGGACGGGGCCGATAGGCGTCTTGTAGCGAACGCCAAGTCCCACAGCGTGAGAGACATAACTGAAATCACACTGGGTGGCCGTGGCCTCCTGGGCACAATCCTGAGGATTCTTCTGCCGCCAGCGCAGGAGATTGTCAAGCATAGTGTTGCCGCTGGAAAAGACGTTGCCAGCATCTTCAAACAAAGCAAAGCTGACGTTGTCCTTTAAGTAAGGCAAGGGGGTGGGCGGAAAGCGGATTTCCAGATTGTTGATGAAGAGCGCACTGCCACCCAGCGGAAAACCGGTCACTGGGTCGCGTGGGCCGGCCTGGTTGAGTCCGAAGCCGCGCAGCGAGTTTCCGCCACCGGAGAGGAAGCGCTCGGCGAGGGGAATGACGGTGATGTTGGCACAAGTAGTTTGACCAACCGGGCAAGCCTGGCCGGGCGGGAGAATCGAGGTATTGCCGAAGGCATTCTCTACGCCCACGCGGGTGGAACGGGCAAAGACGAACTTCTTATCCGGCCGGCGGTGTTTACCGAAGGCATGATAAGACGTGTGTTGAATCAGGATGCGGCTGAAATCGGCCTCGGATCCAAAATAACCGGACGCGACGGCAAAGCTACCTGTGATGTAGCTGCCCTTGGTGCTTTCCAGATCGCTGTCGCGAGTGTTGCGGATGTAGTTGAGCTCAGGCTCACCGACGCGCACGGGAAGCGAAAGTAGAGGAATTTCGGCGGGACTGATTTCGATGTTGCTGGCCTTAACACGGCGATAGTTGAAGCTATAACTCATGGTGCTGGTCTTGTTGATGGTTTGATCGGCCTGCACCAAGCCTTCCAGCCGCTGCGAAGTAAACGTAGTCACATCGAGCGTGTTGTCGTAAAACGCGGTGAATGAAAGGCGCCACTTAGGACTTCCGAAAAGGCGGGGAGCAACGTAGCTGATGCGCCCGCGTTGCTCGAGGCTGCCGACGTCGGCTTTTAATGTGATACTGTGGTCGCGGCCGAGGAAGTTTAGTCGGGTAATGTCCAATGAGCCACGCGGGCTGATGCCGGTGTTGCCAAGAGCCTGGTTGGTGCCCACCGCGCTCGGCTGTCCGGTCTGAAATTCGAATCCGAAGCCATAGAGAAAGGTGTAGCGCTTGGATTCCTGGACGTCAACCAGGACATTCTTGTGGGTAAGGTCTCCGTTGGGATTCTGAACCGCGGTGTCGACCTGACTGAAGATGCCAAGATCGTAGAGTTTCTGTTGCGTCTGCAGCAAGTCGATCTGGCTGATGGGATCGCCTGGTTTGACCTGCAACTCGCGTTGAACAACGTAGGGGCGGGTGTAATTCATTCCTGAGACTAAGACCTGGTCGACAAAGACTTGATCGCCCTCGTGCACGGTAAAGGTGACGGCCGTGCGATTGCTTTCGCCGGCGATGGGGGTGGCGGCGGCTTCAAAGGAGGCGTGAGGGAATCCATGGTTGAAGTAATAGTTCAGGAGGTTGTCGCGGTCCTCGGCGATGTAGACCTCAGAAAAGGGCTGGCCGACGGCGGTTTGAATCACTCCGGCGCGGAGCTGGGTTTCGGAAAAGGTGTGATTGCCGACAATCTCAAACGATCCGACGATGGTTTGCGGCCCTTCCTCGACGTTTAAAGCGATAGCAATTTCAGTTTCGTGAGCGTTGTAGTCTTCAATCAGTTTGGAAGTAATTTTGACCTGCTGGAAGCCGTTGGCGCGATAAAGGTTTTCGAGAGTGCGGACGTCGGTGGTGAGGAGCGCTTCATTATATCGACCGATGGGCGAGAAGCGGCTGGCGGGTTGGACCTGCATGCGCGTACGCAGCTCATCGACGGGAAAATAATGATTGCCGGCGATTTCAACATTGACCAGTTTGCGGCGAAAACCGGGCTCGATGACGTAAACGATCTGCAGCTGGCTCTGGTCAGCATTCGATTGCTTCTTCAGCCCGATCTTGGCCTCGAAGTATCCGCGAGTCTGAAGATAGTTGAGGAGGTTACGGCGGCCTTCGTTCAAAAGATCCTCGTCGACTGCGTTTTCTTCAAACACCGGGACATTCTGCTTGAGAACTTTGCGCTTGATCTTGAACCCTTCGGCGAGAATTACAACTTTGGGGCCGGGAATAATTTCCAGGGTGTAGTCGACGGCGTTGGCGTCGGAGCGATAAACCTTGTCGGCGATGGAAACCTGGGCGAGCAGGCGGTCTTGTTTTTGATATTGCTTGCGAAGCCGCTCGAGCGCAGTACTGGCGCGTTGCAAGGAAACCGGGTCACCAGGACGAAGCTTGGCGACTTTTTGGATTTCACTGGGAGAGCATCCCGGATCGCATTTGGCGGTGACCTGGCCAACGCGCGCCTGCGCGCCGGGGGTAATGCGAAAGAGAATGGAAATCTGTTGCGTGGTTTCGTTACGCTCCTGCTCTGGCGAGATGGAAGAACGGTAATACCCGTTTTCTTCCATTAAATGCAAAATGTTTTCCAGGGCGCGATCGAGCTTGTCGGCAGTGAACAACTCGCCCAAGTTCAAGCGTGAGGCGTTGGCAACCTGGCCGGGAGTTGGACGCCGAACGTTGCTCTCTACCCTGATTTGGCCCACGAAATAATTGGGCGAAGTGACGATATCCAAAGCGACGCCGTTTCCGCTGGCCTCGGCTTCGACGCGAACATCGGCGAAGCGGCCGCTATCAAACAACTGATGGATGCTTTGACGAACGAGAGCAGGTTCCAGGGCAGAGTTTTCCTTTTGGGCGATTAATTGTTTGAAGGTTTGTTGATCGCGGGCAACGGAAAGGTTGGGAAATCGGATGGCAACGACGGTGAGCCCTTCGTATTTTGCGAAGTTATTTTGACCAGCGACGACGGGAGATTGCACGTCGCCCGGCTCGGCTTGCGCAACTGCACGTGAGGTTATTGTGCCGAGGACGCAGAAGACCACCAACACCACGCCGGCGAAGTGTGTGGCCAGGGTCCCCTTTACGCGCAAAACGGCTCCTCGAGGCAAGTTCTAGTGTTTAACAGGTTCGATGAAAGCGTAGCAAGCAATGTTGTCTTAGCTCTCAGGCGCCGCCGCTGTTGCGATGACGCTCGCAAGCGAAAATCGCCCGTTGTTCAATGGCACCTATAATAAAGGTTTGCAAGCCCAAGCATGGTGATCTCCTTGGAACTGGACGAGCGCTATTCACGGCAGGTGTTGTTTGGCCCGATCGGGACGAAGGGGCAGCGGAAGCTGGGAGAGTCGCGGGTGGTGATTGTGGGGTGCGGCGCCACCGGCTCAACGCTGGCTTCCCTGCTGGCTCGCGCCGGCGTGGGAACCATGCGCTTGATTGATCGTGACTACGTAGAGCCCAGCAATTTACAGCGGCAGACTCTGTTTGATGAGACGGATGCGCGGGAATCTTTGCCTAAGGCGGTCGCAGCGAGTAGGAAGATTGCGGCATTTAATTCCGCGATCGTGGTTGAGCCGCAAGTCGCGGATTTGACACCGAAAAACATCGATTCCCTGCTGGACGGCGCGCAACTGATTCTCGATGGCACGGACAACTTTGAAACGCGATATCTGGTCAACGATTTTGCGGTGAAGAACTCCGTGCCCTGGATATATACGGCCGCGGTGGGAAGCTACGGAATTACGATGAACATTCTGCCAGGCAAGACGGCCTGTTTGTCGTGCATTTTTCCGGAGCCGCCGCAGGGCAGGCTGGAGACCTGCGATACAGCGGGAATTCTGAATTCGGCGGTGAGTGCTGTGGCATCGATTGCGGCGACGGAGGCGATGAAGTTTCTGGTGGGAGCCGAGGGCGAGATGCGGCGGACGGTGCTTTCGATGGATGTGTGGCGCAATCTGCACACGGAGATTTCGGCGGCGAAACCAGGGGAGAGTTGCCGGACGTGCGGTAGTCACGAGTTCCCTCATCTGGACGGCGAAGGCCGGCCGCATATCACCATGTGCGGGCGTAATTCGGTGCAGATTCATGAACGACATCGGCCGGTCGACCTGGTCGAAATGGGGGAACGGCTGAAGCCGCTGGGAATGGTTCGGCAAAACGAGTTCGTGCTGAAGTTCTGGCATAACTCCTACGAAATGACGGTTTTTCCTGACGGACGGGCGATCATTAAGGGGACGACCGATCCGGCTATAGCCAGAAGTCTCTATGCCCGCTATGTGGGCAGCTAACAAAAGCCGCGTCCAGAGCGGCGTTTCGGGTGTATGATCCCAGTCAGGCGGATGCCGCCGCGAGCGGCTGCAGTAAGCATCCGGAGAGGTGATCCGGAATCTGACCCCCAAGGTTTGTGGAGGATCCCATGCGTTTGATTGGTGTTTTCTGTGGTTTGTTGCTGTTGTGTGGATTGGCGGCTGGCCAGGCGACGGAGATTGGAGGCACGGCCAGCAATTGGGTTCCGGCGTACGGAGTGTATGCTGCGCCGTATGTACCCCTGGTGACAACGCCGTCGGTGACGCTGGCAACCGTTTCGCCGATGGCCGTGGGCGCAAGCAATGCGACGTGGGGCAACGTGGCGGGCGCGACCAATGCAACGTTGTCAGATGAGTTTATTGGGGCACCGCCGGTGGGCGTGTACACCGAGCCGAATTGGTATGGGCCGTCGGCGCCGATCGAGGCTGGACCGGCATTCGGGGCGGGGATGTACCCACCTCCGCGGCCGCGTCGTGAGCATCGGGGCGAAGCGCGAGAAGAGGCGTTTGATTTCGTGGCGGCTGGAAGCGAGAGCATTGCGACTTCACGAGCCGGTGCAAGTGCAGGGCGGAAGGCGTCACGCACATACACGAATCAGGACGCCGACCGCATGAACGATACGAACGGTCTGGTGAAGTGGGACGGCAAGACTGAGCACATCTAAAAGCGAATTTGCCACGGATTTGCGCGGATAGACACGGATCAATATTTTTCTGGTTTATCCGTGAAATCCGTGGGTTGGTATTTCCGCTGGTTAATTCTGCGCGGGGCGGGTTTTGAGAGATCGCCTGATTGGAACAATCGACAAATCACGCGTTGACTGCCACTCTTGAAGGAACGATAATGCTCCTGCTCGCCCGCGCCGCATTCCCCAAGCGGCTGGAAGGAAACGAAATCATGAAATCCCCACTTCGTCCCTTGTTCGTGATTCTCGCTCTCGGTGCTTGCGCCTGGTCGCAGACCTATACCTACCAGATTAAGCTCCAAGGCAACCCCTACGGCACCGGCCAGCCGGTTTCTCCTTTGACCATCGTGGGCACCAAAGGCTACGGTTCGAGTTACGGGGCCGGTGGGGAGCTATATCAGGCTTCATCTGCCACCGGAGTGCGTGACGCCACTGGCTGCTGTGCGAGCGACGCGCCACTAGTCGTTGATTCCAGCGGCAATCTCTACGGGCAGGACCGAGTAGAATCCCCTAATGCTCCATATGGCCGCATCTTCGCCGTGAAGCCCGGCTTCAAATGGTTCGAGCGCGATCTCTATGATTTCAAAGGTGGCAGCGATGGCACCGTGCTGTATGACGACCTCCGAGGTCAAGTGCCGATAACCGAATCTCCAATCGTCTTCGATTCCTTTGGCAATATCTTGGGGATGACCTATGCTGGCGGCGCATTTCCCTGCGTTGTGGGTGTCGAGCAGGTCGGATGTGGTGTCGTGTTCGAGCTAACCGACAACAACGGTACCTGGTCTGAACAGGTCATCCACGCTTTCTCCGGCGCTCCAGATGGTGCCCAACCGGAAGGCGGGCTGACCTTCGATGCTCTGACCGGCAACTACTATGGAACGACCCAATACGGCGGTGATCCGGTGTGCAACTGCGGAACCGTGTTCGAGCTTTCTCCGAATGGGGACGGCACCTGGAGTGAAAACATTCTTTACACCTTCACGAGCCCCGGGCTTCCATATGGCGGCGTGATTCTCGACAGCCAAGGCAATCTCTATGGCACCAACTTCGGCGACAACAACGGACATTTCGGCTACATCTACGAAATTTCCGGTGGCGAGTTCTCGATCCTCTACAACTTTCAGGGAATGCCGGATGGGCAGAATCCCAATGGGCATTTAGTGCTCGACGAAAACGGAAACCTTCTGGGCACAACGTGGCAAGGCGGCGCGTTTTCCGGCAACCGCGAAGGCTTGGGCACGGTGTTTGAACTATCCCCTTCCGAAAACGGCTGGCAGGAAACCATCATCCACAGCTTCGCCTACACGGGCCAAAGGCCAACCGATGGACAATACCCTAAAGCAGGGCTAGCCATCGATTCGACCGGAAACCTCTGGGGCGGGACTCCGAGCGGCGGAGACCGTTTGAATGGAGTGTTCTTCGAGGTCACGAAGTGAAGCTGGCCTGCTAGTTGGCGAAAAATCCCGATTTCACTCCTTGAGTCGTTGAGAGTTGCAGGGAGCGTAGCCCGCCCCTTGCAAGAGCGGCAAGGAGCGGGGCGTCCCGGTTCATTTCTTCGCGGTGGGTGGCAAGACGCCATTCAGGCGAAGATAAGTCGAGGCTTCGGCGTAGTGATCGCCCCAACTGCTGGCCAGCACCAAGCTCATGTAGGCGCGCGTGACCTGTTTTCCTCCGAATCCCTCGGTGGTTTCGCCAAGTTTGGAGTCGTCCATGTTCGCAAGGGCGCCGGAGCAGAAGTCGAACGAAGCTTTTACCGCGGCCACGAGCTTGTCCTTTGAATCGGTATCTTTCAGTTCTTCGGTTTTAGGAGCGGAGACGCCGGTCGCCTTGCTGCAGATGGTGTAATTGGCGTCGGCCATGTGGGTAACGAGATGGCCAAAGGTCATCTGGCCTTCGGAGGGCTTGAAGCCGAATTTGTCGGCGGGCATGGCTTCGATTGCAGCCACGGTGTTTTTCTGCCGGCCGGGAAGAATATCTCTTAGAGCGGAACTGACCGGATTTTTGGTTTGGGCACTGACGGTTGCGACCAGCAACAGAAACACAGGAATCACAAGTGTTCGTTTCATTGTTCCCTCATTTTGTGAATGGTTTTAAGAGCAGCCGTTGAAATTATTTTCCGGTGCACGTGATCTGATTCAAGCGCAGCTCACGGAGATTTAAGATTTTACGGCCAATCGAAGTGCGCAGACTCGCAGTAAGAACCTGCCGATGGGAGAATGGCCCAGGTTCGCTTCAAGCGTTGATCACGTCAACTTCGGAGCTTCCTCTTCAGGTGGCAATGCTCATCACTTCACAAATTCGCCGCTTCCTCCGTGGGACCAGGGATCGTAAGTCAGGCAGAATTGAATGCGATCGGGGATGCTGGGGTGGGTGAAGAACAAGAATACATCGACCGGATTTGGCTCGGGGTTGGAGAGCGCCGACTCGCCTAACACTTCAAACGCCTGCGCGGCCACCTCGCCGAAATCGGGCGTGAGGCCGCGAGTGACTTCCAATCCGTATTGATCGGCTTGATGCTCGAAGTGGCGGCTGATGGCCATGAAGGCGGGCATGGCCACGAAAAACAGAATTGTAATTAACAGCAACAAGACTGGTAGCGAAGCCCAGTCATCAAGCGCCCGAACTTTCCAGCCGGCTCCCCAGCGCGCCAAGGTCCATCCCCCCAACCGATAGCCGACATAAAACAGGACCAGCATCATCGCCGCAAAAAGTGCGAGACCTTTGGGGATGTGAAAGAGGACGTAGTGTCCCATCTCGTGGCCGGCGACGTAGACGATCTCGGGCGTGGTCATTTTTTGGATCGTCGTATCCCAGACGACGATGCGCTTGGAAGCCCCGACGCCCGCGACGTAAGCGTTAATGGCGACGGTCTTGTCGGAGGCTTGCATCCAGAACATGCGATCGGGAGGAATATCTTCTCCGGCACGCTGAACAAGGTTTTGAAGCGCTGCGGTCAGCGCAGGGTCTTTCTGCTGCAAAGGTTCGAACTTGTGGAAGAGCGGATCGAACACCCAGGGCTGAAGAAAGACCAGGCAGAGTCCGACGGGCAGAGAGACCAACCAGAAATAAAACCACCAGCGGCGCGGATTGCGGCGAATGACGGCGTAGAGCAGCCAGATGAGGAACGTGCTGATGATGATGAAAATCAACTCAGCTTTGATCCAATCCCAAGCCCAGGAGCTCCACGGCTGAATGGAGATTCCGTATTGCTTTTCGACGGATTCGCCGTAGATATCGAGTGGCAGGGTGAGCACGGCGATAGTAAGAAGAAGGGGCGGAGCGAAGGTCACACATTGAAGAAATCGGCGGTGTGAAAATCTTTCGGCCCAATCGCGATATTTGGGCGCGAGCTTCCAATGCAGGATCAGCCAGAGCACGACGAGGCTGTACGGAAATCCGAGAAGCGCGAGGCGAAAGCGAATTTTGCCCAAGTTGACGGCTTTGCGATAGAGATCAGGAGGAAGTGAGTAGTGGGTGATTCGGGCTGGCGCGGAGCCAACAGTTGACGTGGTTGCCGTAACTAGACTCGGAGTGGATTGGGGATGCGGACTCTCTTGAGCCTGCGCCGAAGCGAATGCCAGAGCAAGCAGCGGAATCGCGAGAAGGATCGTCGACCGTCGCATAGTAGGCCGAAGGCACAGTCTGCGCTCGGAGGGTAGCGGCGGTCAAGGACATAGCGAGTCGGGCAAAGGGATCTCCGAGCACATGAGGGAGGTCAAGGAGCATCCTAGTGGCGAGTTTGAAACACCGAAGCCAAGCCGCTTTGATTAAATAGATCGCGAACGCGTGGATTCGGGTTGCAGATGAACAGGTCGCAAAACTCTTTCTTAGCGTGGATATAAACGCCGACCAGGGCTCCGAGGCCAGCACTGTCCACATAGTCGACATGAGTAAGGTCGAGGACGACAGCCTTGCCGATGACGATTTGACTGCGCAGGGTGGTTTCCAACGTGGCGGCGGTCGCGGAAGTGATTCGGCCAGTAGCTCGCACGACAGTTTCCGCGCCCTGCTTGGCGATTTCAAGCTTCAACTCTGACGACGGAGCTGATGGTTCGGCAGCCATGGGACCTCTTGGAAGGGGAGTTTCGGTCAAACAGACTACGCTGTCAAGCGCTGGTTAGATTTCTGTGAAAAAGCAGGTCTCTCGACTGCGCGGAACGAGTCGCGAGCGACTGGACCTGCCGCGCTCGAGATGACGGAGTTCAGAAGTGCTTAGGAAAGGCCGATGCTCCAGGTCACGAGGCGAATGAAGCGATCGGGGAAAACTCCGATGTAGACGGTGGCAAAGGCGGTGACGGCAAGGGCAGCACGCATGGCAGCGCTGATCGGAAGTCGAGTTTTCTCGAGCGCATCGCGCATGAACATCGCATTGGCGACGCGCATGTAGTAATACAGCCCGAATACGGCGTACAACACAGCCAGCGAGGCCAGCACATAGTGGCCGCTTTCGATCAAGCTCAGGAAAATAAAATATTTTCCGTAGAAGCCGGCAAGCGGCGGAATGCCCGCGAGCGACAAAAGGAAAATCAGCATGAGCACGGCTTCGGTAGGAGCGCGAGAGAACAGGCCGGCAATATCGTCGATTTCGTCACCGATGACGTCGCGCTGGCGAAGCGAGGCAATCACGGCAAAGGCGCCGAGGTTCATGAAGGTATAAACCAGTAAGTAGAGCAGGATGCCTTTGAACCCGTCGAAAAAGGCTTGATTGGGATAGTTGACGGAAGCGAGCGCGACCACGCCGAGCAGCATATAGCCGACGTGGGCAATGGAGGAATAGGCTAGCAGGCGCTTGAGATTGTTTTGAGTCAGTGCCGCCAGGTTTGCTCCGGTCATGGTGATGATGGAGACGAAAATTACGAGGGGCACATAAACTTCGCGCAGAGGATAAAGTCCCCAGATGAAGATGCGGAGCAGCATGGCCCAGGCAGCAGCCTTTACCGCAACCGACATGAACCCCGAGATGCTGGTGGGCGCGCCTTCGTATGCGTCCGGCGCCCATTGATGGAACGGGATGGCGGCGATCTTGAAAAAGAGACCAACCGAGGTCGTGAGCAAGGCGACAACTAAAAGCGGGCTGATGTGGCCCTTGTTTTCCGTAATAAGCCGACCGACGCCGCCGGCAATGTTCGCCAGATTGGTGCTGCCGGTGAGGCCGTAAAACAACGATAAGCCGTAAGCAAAAATACCGGAGGAAAATGCGCCGAGCAGAAGATATTTCAACGCGGCTTCATTCGAGCGCCGGTCTTTCCTCAGAAAACCTACCAGCACATAAGTAGAAATCGCCATCAGTTCGAGACCGATGAAGATCAGCACAACGTCGAAGCCCGAGGCCATGCAGATCATGCCGACCACGGAAAACAGCATGAGGGCATAGAACTCGCCGTGATGCTCGTGCTCGATTTCGAGGTAGCGCGCGGACATGAGAATAGCGACAGCGGTCCCGGCGAGGAATAGATAGGTGAAGTAGATGGCGAAATGGTCCATCACCATGGCGTGCATGAAGCCCCACTCAAGGAGCTGGCCATGGGTCAAGGCCCTGGCTTGTTCAATTTGAATGCGCGAGACTCCGACGGCGGCAAAGACGACGCCAAGAAACGCAGTCAGAGCGTTGGTCCACTTCCATTCCGGCGGGACCATCAAGTCGATCAAGAGGATGCCGAGCGCGAACAGGGTGAGCAAGACGACAGGGAGTGCGAGCAGATAGTCTGTCCGAGTGAAATATTGAATAGGGATGGGGTGCACTATCTGTTCCCTCCGCTATCCTTGGCGAGTTGCAGCGGCGCGGTGGTTGCCTTTGGCTGAACTGGCTGCGGAGCAGCAGCGTTCACGGCATTGCTCAGACCCGGATAATCCGGGCGAACGGTCAGCACAAGTTGCTGCACCGGCTGCTGCAAAATTTCGAAAAATGGCTTGGGATAGAGGCCGATCCAGAAAGCCATGATGATCAGCGGCACGAAGGTGAGAACTTCGCGGGGCGTGAGGTCATGGAGCTTTTCGTTTTTCGGATTGGTAACCGTTCCAAAGAACACGCGTTGGTACAGCCACAGCAGATAAGCGGCGGCCAGAATCACGCCGGGCACAGCCCACGCCGCCCAGCGCCAATTCTCCATGAAGGTTCCCTGCAGGATGGTGAATTCACCGACGAAACCGTTCAGGAGCGGAAGGCCCATCGACGACAGGAACATGATCATGGTGATGGTGGCGTAAAGCGGCATGACGTTGGAGATGCCGCCGTACTCGGCGATTTCGCGAGTGTGGCGCCGCTCATAAAGAATGCCGACGATCAAGAAGAGCGCGCCGGTCGAGATGCCGTGGTTGATCTGCTGCAAGACGGATCCGCTGAGGCCGAGCGGAGTGAGCGCGAAGATGCCGAGGGTGCAGAAGCCCAAGTGACTGACCGACGAGTACGCTACCAGCTTCTTCATGTCTTTCTGCATGAGCGAAACCAGCGCGCCGTAAATGATGCCGATGATGGAAAGCGTGATCAGCCAGAAACGGACTTTGGGATGCATCACGACATCGGGGAAAAATGGCAGCGAGAAGCGAATGAATCCGTAGGTTCCCATCTTCAGCAGAACGCCGGCCAGAATGACGGAGCCGGCGGTCGGCGCTTCGACGTGGGCGTCGGGCAGCCAGGTGTGGAACGGGAACATGGGAACTTTGATGGCGAAGGCCAGGAAAAACGCGAAGAACAGCAAGATCGCGTAGGTCGCGCCGTACGATGGATCGTGGAAGATGTGCGGCGCAGACTTATAAAGCGCCGGGATGCTGAAAGTGTACTGGCCGGTGGTGTGGTAGTTGTAAAAGTACAAGAAGAGCACGGCTAGCAGCATCAGCACCGAGCCGAACAAGGTATAGAGGAAGAACTTGATCGCCGCGTAGAGCTTGCGCGGACCGCCCCAGATGCCGATGAGTAGATACATCGGAACGAGCATGGCTTCCCAGAAAACGAAGAAGAGAAAGAAATCGAGCGCCATGAAGACGCCCAGCATGCCGGTCTGCAGGACCAGAAACCAGATGTAATATTCCTTGACGCGGTTCTCGATGGCGGACCAGGAAGAGAGAATCGAGATCCAGCCGAGCAGCGTGGTCAGCATGATCAGCAGAAAGGAAATGCCGTCGATGCCAAGGACATAACCCGCGCCAATCGAGGGAATCCAGTTACCGGGGATGCCTTCGACGAATTTGAAGCCGGGCTCAAAGCGCTGTGCCCAGAACCACGGCACCAGAGGGATCGATACCAGAAGCCCGAGCACGGCAAAGATATTGGCGATCACGCGAATGGCGTGTTTGTTGTCTTTGGGAACAAACAGCAGCAGGATCGCGCCGGCCAGCGGCGTAAATAAGATGATGGAGAGAATGTGGCTTTGCATAAAAGTCAGTTGCGAACCTCAAGGTACATCAACAACAGGTTCCTCGACTGCGTTTTTCCACCCGCTAGCGGATGGAAAACGCCGCCCGGAATGACAACGTTATTTAATGTGCTCAAGCCAGCTAACGAAACGCGTAATAAGCGACAAAGCCGACCAGACCTAATGTCATGACCAGCGCGTACCACTGCACCAGTCCCCACTGCAATATGCGCGCGGGATACGAGAGAAATCGTGACAGAACAGCCGGACCATTCACGAGAATTCCGTCAATGATCCACTTATCCCACCAACTGGACAGAGTTCCGGTAAAGCGAGTAAGCCAGCCAGCGCCGTTGACGGTGCCGTCGATGATGTGAGAATCGACCCACCAGGAAGCTTCGCCGAGCCCCATCGCGCCGAGGCGAACGTCGCCCACTTTGCGGCGGCCGGTGAAAGCGTAATCGTAAGCTTCGTCTACGTAGTATTTGTTCAGCAGAGTGTCGTAGACCGGTGGTGCCATGCCGGCAATGGGCTCGACGTAACCTTTATCGGCACGGTTGTAGCTGGCCCAGGCCCAACCCAACCCGGCGAAAGCGACTGCAACCGAAAGCGCCATTAACCCATACTCAAGGGGATCGGTGTGCTCCTGTTCTTGTTCTGCGGCGGCCAGCTTTGCGGGTTCTTCGGCTTGCAAGACCTTTTGCTCTCGAGCAAATACCGGTTCCAGGAATTTCGAAAAGCGATCGGAGCCGCCGAGGCTGTGGGGAAGGCCAAGCCATCCGGCAAAAATTGAGAAGAATGCCAGAATGATGAGCGGAACGGTCATCGCTTTGGGCGATTCGTGGATGTGATGCTCGACCTCATGGCTCATGCGCGGCTTGCTGTAAAACGTGAGGACGATAAGACGTCCCATGTAAAAGGCGGTCATGAGCGCGGTCACGACGCCGATAAGCCAAAGCACGCGATAGGCCCCGCCTTCCGAGGCCCAGGCTTGCCACAGAATCTCGTCCTTCGAAAAGAAGCCGGCGAAGCCAGGGATACCGGCGATGGCAAGAGTGGCGATGGCCATGGTGCGATAGGTGATAGGAATTTTACTGGAGAGGCCGCCCATGTTGCGCATGTCCTGCTCGCCGCTCATGGCGTGGATGACCGAGCCTGAGCCAAGAAACAAAAGCGCCTTGAAAAATGCATGGGTGAAGACGTGGAAAACTCCGGCGGCGAAAGCGCCGACACCAAGCGCGAGGAACATGTAGCCGAGTTGAGAGACGGTCGAGTAAGCGAGCACGCGCTTGATGTCGTTTTGCACGAGACCGATGGAGGCGGCAAAGATTGCGGTCAACGCGCCGACGATGGCGACGGTCTTCATTGAGGTAGGGGCGAGGACGAAGAGCGCGTTGGAGCGCGCGACCATATAAACGCCGGCCGTGACCATGGTGGCGGCGTGGATCAAAGCGGAGACCGGAGTGGGGCCCTCCATCGCATCAGGAAGCCAGACATATAGAGGTAGCTGCGCGGATTTTCCGCAGGCGCCGACAAAGAGCAGCAGAGTTGCGGCGGTGATGATGGGATCGCCGATCGCGAAGTGCCCGCTGCGAGCGAGGTGATTGACGTCGGTGTAGCGCAGCGATCCGAAATACCAGGCGATGGTGAACATGCCGAGCAGGAAACCGGCGTCACCGATGCGGTTGACGATGAAAGCCTTGTTGGCTGCGGAGCTGGCAGAGTGGCGCTGGAAGTAGAAGCCGATCAGCAAATACGAGCACAAGCCGACGCCCTCCCAACCGACGAACATCAGGGCATAGTTGTTCCCCAGGATCAGCGTCAGCATGGAGAACATGAAGAGGTTGAGATACCCGAAGAAGCGATAATAGCCGCCCTCGTGGGCCATGTAGCCGGTGGAGTAAATGTGGATCAGCATGCCCACGCCGGTCACGAAGAGTAACCAAATAGCGGACAGGGGATCGAGCAGAAAGCCGGCGTCGGCTTGGAAGGGCGCGGGAATGTTGTTCTGCCGGGTATAGCCCAACGGAGCATGATCGTTGGGCACGATGTTGCCCTGAGCGTCGACGTTGTTAGTTCCCAGCCAAGTGTAAAGGATGGTCTGATACGGTTTGCCGGGGTTGGACGCCGAATAATCGCGATACTGCCAGACGGCTAAACACGCCCAAATAAACGCTACGGCGACCGCACCGACGCAGACGGCGCTAACCGTGGATTTTTGCAGCTTGCGGCCGAAAAAGAACATGATCGCCGCGCCGCACGCCGGCAGCAGAGGAATGAGCCAGATGTGAGATAGGAAGAACATGTCGTCGGTCGTCGGTTCCTTAGTCGTTCGCTCCTAAGCTTCTGGCTCCTAGCTAGAAGCTGCTCTACCACTTCATCAAATCGATTTCGTCCACATTGATCGTCTCTTTATTACGGAAGAAGGCGATCAGAATTCCCAGGCCGACGGCCGCTTCGGCAGCTGCGTCGGTGATAACAAAAATTGCAAAAACTTGGCCGTGCAATCCCCATATTCGCGAAAAGGCTACCAGGTTCAGATTGACGGCGTTCAAGATCAACTCGATCGACATCAGCACGATGACCACATTCCTGCGCGTGAGTACACCAACCACACCCAGCACGAAGAGCGCGGCGGCGACGACGAGGTAGTGCAATGTGGTTATTGGGACCATTGAGCTTAGAGTTTCCAGCCCCTAACCACTAGCTTTTAGCTAGAGGCCAGGCGCTGCCGTTCAAATCCTCCTCTTTGCCATTACAACCGCCCCGATGATCGCCACTAATAACAATAGCGAAGCGATTTCAAAGGGGAACATATATTGCCCGTAAAGCATGACGCCAATTTGCTGGGTGTTGTTTGTCTCCAGCGGCAGGTTGGTTTGGTTCGGGAACAGTTCCCTGCCCCGGGTGTAAATCAGCACGAACAGTGCGCCCAGCGCGCCCGCGGCGAGAATTCCTACCAGCCATTGCTTGTTAAATTCGCGTTCTTTTTCAACCCGCTCAATGTTGACCAGCATGATCACGAACAGAAACAGGACCATGATTCCGCCGGCGTACAAAATGATCTGAACGCCAGCGACGAAAGGAGCGTAGAGCATTAAATAAAGTCCGGCTTGAGACAGCAGTCCCAAAATAAGAGCTAACGCGGAATGCACCGGGTTCTTGCGAGTGATGACCAAGATGCCGCTGACCAGCGTCAGCCCCGAAAGGAAGTAAAAGAAAAAAGTTGTGGCTACCGGTTGCATGTCAGGCTAAGACTCCAATGATCGCGGTCAGAATGACGACGCCGATGGCGATCGGCAACAAAACTTTCCATCCCACTTTCATGAGCTGATCGAAGCGATAACGCGGAAAGGTCGCGCGATACCAAATATAGAGATACATGAAGACGCCAACTTTGGCGACGAACCAGAAAATATCTTGAATGCGGTCGCGAACGGGAGGGATGAAGAGAATCAGTCCGATCAATCCAAGAACGGCGCCGAATCCCGCGAGGCCGATAGTTTGAATTTTGAAATAAGGATGCTTGGGCATGCGGGTGACGCCGATGAAGGCGATCAGCGCGAGACCGAGGAACAAGAATCCGGGAATCAGCGAAAAGACAAGATCCCAAGTGTCGCCCGTGAGGGTATTGGGGAACGGACGCATCCAGCCGCCGAGCCAGAGCGTCACGGCGATTGACGAGACGGCAATCATGGCGGCGTATTCGCCCAACATGAATAAAGACCAGCGCAGGCCGCTGTATTCGGTGTGAAACCCGGCGGTCAGCTCGGATTCGGCTTCGGGAAGATCGAAGGGCGCGCGGTTGGTCTCGGCAACCATGGCGATGGCGAAGATCACGAACGCGATGAAGCCGAGCGGAAAAAATTTAAATAGAAACCAGATGTGCTGCTCCTGTTGAGCCTGGACGATGCCGATCATGCTCAGCGTTCCGGTGCCGGTCTTGTTCAAGCTAGTCATCAGGATGGCGGAGACGACAGCCATGCCCATGGCGACTTCATAGGAAATCATCTGGGCGCTGGAGCGCAGCGAACCGATCAGCGGATAGTGCGAGTTCGAGGCCCAGCCCGCCATGACGACGCCGAGAACGCTCAGCGAGGAAACGCCAAGCATAAAGAGGATGCCGATGTTGACATCGGTGATGGCGTGGGTGGGGCCGAACGGAACCACGATGTAAACCGCAAACGAAGCGCAAAGAATAATGAGCGGGGCGATCCAGAAGACAAATTTGTCAGCCTCGTCGGGAATGATGTCTTCTTTGGTTAGAAGTTTGACGGCGTCGGCGATGGGCTGCAGCAAGCCGTGCGGGCCGACGCGCATGGGGCCGAGGCGAATCTGGAAATGGGCGAGGGCTTTGCGCTCCAGCCAGTTCATGGCCATGACCGCGACCGAGACGCCGCCGAAGACAATGAGAATGTAGACCGTGACCCAGAAGATGTTGCCGGCCTGGCCGGGCGTCTGGTTCAAGCCGAGGTAGGAAGTAATGTAATCGAGCATTACCGATCCACCTCGCCGAGAACGATGTCGAGTGTGCCGATGACGGCGATGACGTCGGCGACAAGCGCGCCGCGAACCATGACGTCGAGCGCTTGCAGGTTGACGAAAGACGGCGGACGTACGCGAACGCGGTAGGGCTGGGTCGAGCCATCGCTGACAATGAAATATCCCAGCTCGCCTTTGGGCGCTTCGATCGAGTGATAGACCTCGCCGACCGGCGGCTTGATCACTTTGGGGACCTTGGCCATGATCGGGCCTTCGGGAATGCGCTCGACGGCCTGGCGAATGATGCGCAGAGACTGCCGCATTTCCTCCATGCGAACCAGATACCGGTCGTACGTGTCACCACTCGTGCCGGTGGGGATTTCAAAGTCGAATTCGGTGTAGTTCGCATATGGCAAGGCTTTGCGAATATCCCACTTCACACCGCTGGCGCGAAGCACGGGACCGGTGACTCCGAGAGCTTTGCAATCCTCGGCAGAAATTTTCCCGATGTTACGGGTGCGCTCGACCCAGATGCGGTTGGTAGTGAGGAGTTCTTCGTATTCGTCGATTTTCGGCGGCAGGAAGTCGATGTACCTCTTAACGTCCTCCTCGAAACCCTCGTAGGCTTCGTACAGGCAGCCGCCGATGCGGAAAGCGTGCGTGGTGAGACGCGCGCCGCAGTATTTTTCGAAGATTTTGAGAATTTCTTCGCGGTCGCGGAAAGTGTAGAAAAGCGGCGTCATGGCGCCGATATCGAGCGCGTGAGTGCCGAGCCAGAGTTGATGACTGGCAATGCGATTCAACTCAGTGAGAATGACGCGAATATAGTTGGCCCGTGGAGGAGCTTCGATGTTCATCAACTTCTCGACCGCTTCGCAGTAACCGAGGCCGTTCGAGACCGCGGCCACGTAATCCATGCGGTCGACGTAGGGGTTGAACATCGTATAGGTGCGGTTTTCGGCAATCTTTTCTACGCCGCGATGCAGGTAGCCGATGACGCACTCGGTGCCGAGAACCTTCTCGCCGTCGAGCTTCAAGATCACACGCAGCACGCCATGGGTGGCAGGATGCTGCGGGCCCATATTAATAATGAGTTCGTTGGAATCGAGAAAAGTCTTGTCGGGCTGGCCGAGCTCCAGGTTTGAGAGATACGGATCTTTTGTCATCTGATCGGGCATTCTTATTGTCCGCTCTCGATTCCCAGGTTGATTTTCACCCACTCGTTGTCTTGTTGAATGATGCCGTAATCTTTGCGCAGCGGGTAGCCCTTCCAGTCTTCAGGAAGCAGAATGCGTTTCAAGTCGGGATGGCGGTCGAAGCGGATACCGAACATATCGTAGACTTCGCGCTCCAGCCAGTTGGTGGTTGGCCAAATTTCGACAGAAGTCGGGAACGATTCGCCATCGGCGAGCATGGTTTTGACGCGTAGACGCTGATTGTGCGCAAACGAGTAAAGGATCCAAAGCAGATCGAACTGCTTTTCGCGTTCGGGATAGTGAACGGCGGTCAGGTCGACGCAGTAATCAAAAGCTTCTTCGTCACGCAGGATGCGCAATACTTCGTGCGCGATGGAGGAGTCCAGTACGAGGTAGTTCTGTCCGAGATAAGTGTTGGCCTCGCGCACTCCCGAGCCGTACTGGCGGTGAAGCTTAGCAACTAACGGTGACTCCCACGGAATGGGCGCCGGACCGGCCGGTTTGGCGGGTGCGGCATGAGCTGCGGCCTTCGCGGGAGCTTTTTCGGAGGTGGATTGGACGCTGCCGGGAATGGGCTGTCCCGCCGGCGGTTTCGGATCACCGCTCGGCGGCGGTGCAGGCGACTTGGTTTCCTCTGGCATGCCCCGACGCTTACAAACCTCCGGCTAGACACACAAATTGGAGGAACCAAACGTTCTAACAGCTTGGCGGGAGACGTGTCAACGACAAGTGAACAACAAAACACACAACCCGGATCAGGGAACGGTCTTTGTAAAAGTTGATTGCTGTTCAACTTCGATGAGCCGCGTTCTGATAGCTCTCGATGAGGTCGCGGATGCGTTGGGCGTCGGCTTTGCGGTGGCCGTCGCTGGCGATGGGGTCGGTGCCGCCGGTTGATTCGATCACGATGTCCGACCAAAAAACTCCGGTTGAAATGTGGACCGAGGCGACCTGATGGATGCCGATGCTTTCTTCGTTGCTGCCGAAAAGGCGCGGCTTCACGCGGCTGACGTGCTGTGGATTGACGACGATGCGGGTCGGGAAGAGCAGATTTCCCTTGGTCCAGCGGCTGGCAATGAAGGTTTCATCCATAGTTGGAGGCATCGACTCGATGGAAACGCCACAGAATCCCGATGGGCTGAATGCTAATTGCTGAGTGCCGAATGCTACCCTACACCCATTCCAGCGCACCTTTTTTCCAGATCCAGATGTAGCCAACGATAAGGATGCCGAGGAAAATCAGCATCTCGAGCAGGCCGAACATTCCCAGGGCTTTGAATTTCACTGCCCAGGGGAACAGGAAGATGGTTTCAACGTCGAAGACGACAAAAAGAATTGCGACCAGGTAGTAGCGGATGGTGTAACGGCCGCGCGAGTTGTCAATCGGATCGATGCCGCACTCGTAGGGCATGAGTTTGACGCGGTTGGGATTCGACGGGCGCACGAGCTTGGCGATGATCAGCGTGAACGGGATCAGAACTGCGACGATCGCAACGAAGATGAAGACAGGGACGTAAACTTGTGGCATGAGGCTTTCCCTCAGAAAAATCAATAGTACCCCTGGTTTGCGGAGAGTTCAACGACAAGAAATAAAAACACAGAGGACGCGGAGGACACAGAGCCGGTCAAGAGCAACTGATTTAACACAGAGGGCACAGGGGAACACAGAGTAGTTCAACAGCAAACGACTTCACCACGGAGGCACGGAGCCACAGAGTTTATAATCGCAGTTCATCTCTCACATAAAGGAATCCATTGGCACTCGACGAGAAAATTTACGAACAACGGCGGGAGAAGCTGAAGCAGATTGAAGCGCTGGGGCAGCGGACGTATCCGACGAAGTACGAGTTCACGCATACGGTTCCGCAGATTCTGGAGAAGTATTCGGGGACGTCCGCGGAAGATTTGGAGAAATCGCGGGTGAGTGTGCGCGTGGCGGGGCGGATCATGGCAATCCGGCTAATGGGAAAGGCTGGGTTCGCGCATCTGCAGCAGGGCGGGCAGAAGCTGCAGATTTACGTCAAGAAAGACGCGGTAGGCGATAAGGGGTTCGAGCTTTACAAGCTGCTCGATCTCGGCGATCACGTCGGCGTGAGCGGTTATTTGTTCCGCACGCGGACGGGCGAACTGACGGTACATGTGGAAGAGATTACTTTCTTGTCGAAGGATCTCCTACCGCTGCCGGAGAAGTGGCATGGGTTGACGGATGTGGAGCTGCGCTACCGGCAGCGCTATGTCGATCTGGTGATGAATCCCGAGGTGCGCGAAGTTTTTCTGAAGCGCAGCAAGCTGGTGCAGTCGATGCGGCGGTTCATGGATGCCCAGGGGTTTATTGAAGTCGAGACGCCGATGATGCAGCCGATCGCAGGCGGAGCGGTGGCGAAGCCGTTTGTCACGCACCATAACACGCTGGACATGGACTTGTATTTGCGGATCGCGCCGGAGCTTTATCTCAAGCGGCTGACAGTTGGTGGGCTGGACCGGGTGTATGAAATCAATCGTAACTTTAGGAATGAAGGGCTGGGATGGCGATGGAATCCGGAGTTCACGATGCTGGAGGCATACCAGGCTTATACCGATTATCGCGGCATCATGGATTTGACGCAGGCGCTGATTATTCAAGGGGCCAAAGACGTGACGGGCGGAACGAAGACGAAGTGGGGCGAGCACGAGATTGACTGGTCGGAAGAAAATTGGCGGCGCATGACGATGCGAGAAGCAATCATTCATTACTGGCCGGAGAAAGCTGGAGCGAAACCGAGCATGGCGGATTTCGCGACGCATGATTCGGTGAAGCCTCTGGTGCAGCGGTTCAATACTGCCCACTCGCATGTGGCTTACGATCCAAATGAGCCGACGGGAAAAACAATTGCCAATCTTTTTGAAGCAGCGGCCGAAGAGCAGTTGATCCAGCCGGCGATCATTTACGAGTTCCCGACTGCGGTTTCACCACTCTCGAAGCAAAAGCCGGATGAGCCGGATTGGACGGAGCGCTGGGAGATGTTTGCCGGTCAGATGGAAATTGCTAACGGCTTCAGCGAATTGAACGATCCCGAAGACCAGCGGCAGAGGTTTGAGGGGCAATTGAAGGAGCGAGCGCGCGGAGACGAAGAAGCTCATCAGATGGACGAGGACTACATTCGCGCGCTTTCCTATGGAATGCCGCCGGCGGGCGGAGTGGGAGTGGGCGTGGATCGGCTGGCGATGCTGCTAACGGATTCGCACACCATTCGCGATGTGATCTTGTTCCCGGTGCTGCGGCCGGAGAAGAGCGTAAACACAGAGGACAAAAGGGAGAAAATTCAAACCGCAGAGGACGCAAAGGACGCCGAGAAATAAGAGTAAGACCAGTAGATTTCCCGAGATATCTCTGGTGACAGAGAAGGGCATAAACACAGAGGGCACAGGAGACACGGGGAACCAAAAGGCCTAGCCTTTGATGGATCTGATCAGAGAATTCCTCTACGAGGCTCTGCTGGCGGATGCCGAGAAAAAGAATAAACACAGAGGACACAGGGGAGAAAACCCCAACCGCAGAGGACGCAAAGGACGCCGAGAAATAACGGCCAAGGAAGAAAATTCCCCCAAAAGATCCCTGCTGCGGGCGAGAACAGCAGGTCCTTTTCGACTAAGCAGTTGCTTCGCTGAGCGAATCAACTGCTCCGCTCGGGATGACAAATCAGTTAAGAGACAGTTAGTGCTTCCAGGGCCGAACCACAAGTAGTTCCGGGTGTTGCTGGCGGAAGGACTCGACCACGGAACAGTTCCAACACACCGGATGCGCCGAAGCAAATTCCGCCGGAAGTTTCTCCGCGGGCACGTGACTCCACTCGATGATCTTGCCATCGAAGCCGACCAGACCGGGAGGATGATCGAGATGGCTGAGAGGAGTGATCGGACGGCCGCAGTAGAAGCAACTCTTCCCTTCATACCAATGTGCGGCAATCGCCCAGACGCCGTGCTCCTCAGGATCTTCTTTTAGTTCGCTCAAGCAAGCTTGATCGCAACCGGCACGCTCGGGCCAGCGGGAACACTCGCACAGCTCGATTTCTTCCTTTCCGGCCACAGCAGCCAAGGCCGCTCGTCCGACAGCCACTTTTACGGCAACTGGCTGGTGAGTTTCCGGGCAGGTGACTAACTTCTGCCCCATGAGAGTGCGAATCTGGTGTCCGCCGATCCATAAGCGATGGATCAGGTAAGCGATGACAATCGCCAGCACTGGGAGCAGATAGTAAATGATCGGCGCCATGGCAGCCTCCGCTAGCTTGACCTTAGCGCAATGGCGAACTGCAGGCTGTGATAGGGATTACAAGCGCCTGTGACAAGTCTTGCAGAAGATTGACATGTTGAGGTGCTACCTTCCGTAGTGAACTGGCATCTTATTGTGCACTAGTAAGTATGCGGTGTATTTACTAGATTCTAAACTGGTTTTGTTTCGGCAATGGCGGCGCTACCGTAGCTCTCCCTCAGAGTGGAAGCTGGGTCGGTAGCGCTTTGCTGTTCTTGTAGGCTGCGGATCCGCGTACGATTTCTGGTAGTTCCCTTCTCAAAATGCCAGATTACTCACGATAGGCGTTACCATCCGAGATGCGACCTTCGCTGAATCCTGGTTCGATAGAATTGGTCATGCTTACCGCTTTGAGCTTAGAGGCCTTGAATTAATGAAGAAGGTCCTGCTCTGCGTTCTTCTCGGCTGCCTGCCCAGTTTTGCTCAAAGCAACACGGGAGAGTTGCGTCTCAAGGTGGTCGACCCATCCGGGCTAGGGGTTCAAAGCACCGTACAACTGGTAAGCGAAGCCAATCAGTACCGCAATGTCTTTTCCACAGATACCACCGGAAGCTTGGTCGCCAGACGATTGCCCTATGGGGTTTACCGGTTGGAAATTCATCCGGCGGATTTCGCAGCAGTTTCAGAATCGCTTGAGATTCGATCGGCGATCCCGCTGGATTACACGGTCAAGCTCAATTTGCCGTCGGTGACAACTTCGGTGACGGTCACCGAGGCGGCAACCCTGATCGATCCCTACCGCGCGAGTTCGGTCAATCAAATCGGAACGGAAAGCATTCAAACCCGTACCACTTCCCTGCCCGGACGATCGGTGCAGGATCTGGTGAACACACAACCCGGATGGCTCTATGAAGGCAATGCAGTTTTGCATCCGCGCGGCTCGGAGTATCAAACGCAAGTTGTGGTGGATGGGATTCCGCTGACCGACAATCGTTCTCCCAGCTTTGGACCGGAGATCGAGGCTGATGACCTGGACTCGGTCGACGTGTATACGGCGGGCATTCCCGCTGAGTATGGCCGCAAGATGGGCGGCGTTGTGGAATTGAATACGGCACGCGATAGCCAACCGGGTTTTCATGGCCAGGTGGTACTCTCCGGCGGCAGCTTTGACACTGCAGGGGCGTTCGCACGTGCGCAGTACATGCAGGGAAAGAACACATTCAGCCTAAGCGCCGACGGCGATATGACCAGTCATTATCTGAATCCGGTTGTCCCGGAAAACTATACGAATAATGGGACCACTGGAGATTTTTCAGGGGAGTACGAACGCACGTTGACATCGAACGACCGGCTGAATTTTATTGTGCGGCACTCTTTTTCCCGCTTTGATATTCCAAACGAGCAACTGCAGCAGGCCGCAGGACAGAGGCAGAACGGCGACAACTTCGAGACCATGGGGATTGTCAGCTACCAGCACATATTTTCGCCGGAAGTACTAGCGGATTTTCGCGGGATGGTGCGGGATGATTCGAATGATTTGTTCTCCAACGCGGCTTCGACGCCGATCATTGCATTTCAGCACAACGAATTTAAAGAGGGATATTTCAAAGGCACGGTTTCGATTCATCACGGACGACACGAGATCAAGGCAGGCGTTGAATCTGATGCGCTTTTCCTTCACGAAAACTTTAGTGACGCGATCACCAATCCGATTTATTTCGATCCGGGGACGCCGTCGACGTTCGCTTTTATTGGCCAGCGCCCGGATTTGGAGCAAGCCGCGTTCGTGCAGGACTTGGTGCGGCTGGGAAATTGGACGGTCAGCGCTGGGCTGCGATGGGACCATTATCAACTGATCGTGAATCAGAATGCGGTGAGCCCACGGCTTTCGGTGGCGCGATATTTCCCGGCTGCGGGCCTGATTCTCCATGTCTCCTACGACCGAGTTTTCCAGACGCCTGCTTTCGAAAACATCTTGTTATCGAGTTCACCGACCGTGGTGTCGCTTAATCCAAACGTGCTGCGCTTGCCGGTGGAACCTTCGCACGGGAACTACTACGAAGCGGGCGTCACGAAGGCTTTCCTGAAAAAATTTCGCGTAGACGCAAACTACTATCGCCGTGACGTCAACAATTATGCGGATGACGACCAGATTCTGAATACGGCGGTCAGTTTCCCGATTGCGTTTAACCAGGCGATCATCTATGGCGCGGAAGGCAAGATCACGCTTCCGGTGTGGTGGCGATTCTCGGGGTTCGTGAGCTACTCCTACATGGTGGGCAATGCGTGGTTTCCGGTCGTGGGAGGACTGTTTGTCGGGGATGACGCGGTCAACGCGAAGACGCAACTAACGGGACACTTTCCGGACTCCCAAGACCAACGGAATACGGTGCGATGGCGAACCCGATGCCAATTGCCGGCTCGCTTCTGGGTCGCCGGTGGTATGGAGTATGGCAGCGGCCTACCGTTCGAGTTCACGGGAACCTTTGCGCAAGCACTGGCGGAATACGGACAAGCGGTAGTCAACCAGATCAACTTTGACCGTGGCAGAGTACGGCCAAACCTCGCGGTCGATGCCAGTGTGGGAGCCAATATATACCAAAAGGACCAGATAGGGGTGCAGGTGCAGGCGGACGTCGAGAACTTGAACAACCGGCTGAATGTCATTGATTTTGGTGGGCTGTTCTCCGGCAATGCTATTGCGCCGCCACGCAGCTATGCGCTGCGGCTAACCACCAGCTTCTGACTGCGTCTACCGAATTGCTGGGTAGAGGGAAATCGCGCGGATGTAACCCTGACCTTCGGGACGACATCTCGGTAGAGAGGAGAGGGTGCTTTCGGGAGGTAGAACGAAAGGTGTAGGCATTTGCGATTCGGCAGTAGAATTGCACATCTTACCTGCGGAAGTTACGAAGGACAACCGTGCGTAAGAAAGGCGCATCTGTTCCACCCCAGACGTGATAAACTCCCTACCCAATATGTTCGTTCCGCATCCCAACCTGAGCGATGAGATCAATCACAACATCGTGCAATCAGAAATTGAGGGCGGAGTGCAACTGGCGTCGTTACCGCCGTCGACGGTGCTGCATATCCAGACGCAACACCATCGGTATACGGCTGTTTTGTTGGGTGGGAGCGAGGCCATGATTTCCGGGCACCCGCAATACTGCCCAGAGCCGGTGCAAGTAGCGATTTCGGGTTCGACTTGGGGCGGTTCGATGCTGAAGCAGAGATATATCGGACGGGGTATGCACCTGGAGTTCTGCCATCCCGAGTACCGCACGCCGATCGTGACCTCGAAAATTCAGGAAATCCGCGAGTGTTCAAAGGAAGAGCTGGACGTCGAGAGCAGTCAGATCACATTCACTTCACCCGGCCGATCGTGAGATTTTCTATTTAGAGCAACCGATTCCCTTCTCCTTAATGAATTACCTAATCACCCAGGTGGAGATTGACTGGTCAGCAGACCCGCCGGGGTGGTGACCGTGACGCCGAGAAACACCCAAGAGGCTGTCAACCCATCGATGACGAGCGGTCGGCCTTCAGAGTATTCTGGAGCCAGGCCCGGCTGGCGAACAGCCGCACGCTCTTAATGTCTATGTCTGGCACTACTGTCATTACCACCGCCGATACGCAACTCCTAAGCAAAGAAAAATTGCTCGCCCGCTTGCAGGAAGTTGGGCGCGAGCGCTACCACCATCAGCATCCATTCCACCTGATGATGCACGAAGGGCGGCTGACGCGCGGGCAATTGCAAGCCTGGGCGCTGAACCGCTATTACTACCAGAGCCGGATTCCGATCAAGGACGCGATCATTCTCTCCCGTAGTGAAGACCGCGATTTTCGCGTGGCGTGGCGCAAACGCATTATTGATCACGATGGGGATGCGAACAGTAACGGCGGAATCGAGCGCTGGCTGAAGCTGGGCGAGGCGACAGGCTTACCGCGCGAAGTGGTGGCGAGCGGGACCGGCGTGATGCCGGCAACGCGCTACGCGGTCGATGCATATCTCGACCTGGTGCGTAGCCGGAGTTTTCTTGAAGCCGTGGCGTCGTCGCTGACCGAACTTTTTTCGCGCGACCTGATTGCGTTGCGGATGGATGCGCTGCGCAAGCATTATCCGTGGCTATCGGGTGGGCTGGATTACTTCACCGCGCGATTGACGCAAGCGCCGGAAGATGCGAAGTTTGCATTCGATTGGGTGGCCGAACATGCACTCACGCGAGTGCAACAGGAATTGGCTATCGCGGCATTGCAGCGAAAGTGCGACATTCTGTGGGCGCAACTTGACGCCCTGCATTTCGCGTACGTGCAGCCGGCGTGGCCTCCGCCGGGAGCGTTTACCCCCGAGGGCACATAGATGCCGGGACCGGAGAGCACAGCAAAGCCTCGGCTGGCGGCGGGATGCCGCTGGTCTGAGCCGCAGGGGGAAGATCGAACCCTGCTGTTTCCTGAAGGCGCGATTAAACTCCGCAGCACGGGAAGAGACATTCTGGAACGCTGCGACGGCGAACACACGGTGCTGGAGATCGTTGAAGAGATGCAAAGCCGTTACGGTAAGGCTGATCCGGCGAAGGTTGCCGCGGATGTGGCCAATTTTCTGCAGCAGTTGAATCAGAAGCGAATCCTCGATTTTTGAGGAACCCGCCGTTGTAGACTAATGAATTGACCTGCTCATGCTGTCCAATCCTTTAGCTTTAATTGCCGAACTGACCCACCGCTGCCCGCTGCACTGCGTGTACTGTTCGAATCCGCTCGAGATGCAGAAAGCCGCGGCAGAGCTTTCGACTGCGGAATGGACGCGGGTATTCCAGGAAGCAGCGAAGCTCGGCTGTCTGCATGTTCACATGACCGGTGGCGAGCCTCTGGCTCGCACGGACCTCAGAGAACTGATCGCGCGAGCGCGAGCCGCGGGGCTCTATACAAACTTAATCACGTCGGGCATTGGGCTTTCCGAAAAGCGTCTGGCAGCTTTAGTCGACGCCGGGCTGGAGCACATTCAGCTGAGTTTTCAAGGATCGCGGGCAGAGCAGGCGGATGAAATCGCGGGCACGCGCAGTCATGCTTACAAGCTACAGTTGGCTGAAATGATCCGGCAATTCAAGATTGCGTTCACGATAAATGTCGTGGTTCACCGGCAGAATCTGGATCACCTGGCGGAGATCATCGCGATGGCGGAAGCGGCCGGCGCGGGACGGCTTGAGATTGCGAATGTGCAGTATTACGGCTGGGCATTGCAGAACCGCGATGCCTTGCTGCCTACACGTACGCAGTTGGAAAGGTCCCAGATCGTAGTGAACGAAGCTATCGAGCGTTTAAATGGAAAGATGCGGATCGATTATGTTGCTCCGGACTATTACGCGAAATATCCCAAGGCCTGCATGGGCGGCTGGGGACGGCGATTGATGCTCATCGATCCGGCGGGACAAGCACTTCCCTGCCATGCGGCAGCGGTCATTCCCGGCATGACATTCGACAGCGTGCGCGAGCGCTCGCTGGAGTGGATATGGAAAGAGTCGCAAGCGTTCCGGAGGTTCCGCGGTGAAGATTGGATGCCGGAACCTTGTAAGAGCTGCGACCGCCGTGCCGAAGACTTTGGGGGCTGCCGCTGTCAGGCACTGTTGCTGACGGGGGATGCAGCCGCCACCGACCCGGTGTGCTCGCTGGCGCCATCCCACAAAATGGTCGAAGACATATTGCTACGGATTAACCGCGCGGAAGATGCGATTTCGGAGACGAACGCGCCATTTTCGGTGACGGGCCAACTCGAATGGCGCTACCGGCCGAACCCGGTTTAGCTGGAGAATAGCCACAGTCAAGTTACCGCAGCTTTATGGAGACCTCCTTCTCCTTGACAGTCCTACCCTTACAAGGAGTAACGTACTCTTGCTGTAGCGTTTGAACAGCGCCTTTCCTCCCCCAGAGGCCGGTCGGACGCAGTCTCCTGAAGATTGCAAAGTACAGGCGTGTGCCGATTTTGTGGCACCGCGTCCCTTCACGCCTCGTTGTGCCTAATAGGCGACATCAAGAAATCGACCAGGAGATTTCTCATGAAATACACAGCCCGTGCCCTCGCATTCGCTATTTTCTTTTGCGCCTCCCTGCTGCATGCCCAAGTTGGTGGCTCGGGAACTCCCGGCTACATCGCAGGCTGGATCACAAGCAACAAGCTGACGAATTCATCTTTGTATGAATCGAAAGGAGGCAACATCGGACTGGGCACGACGAATCCGACACAGAAGTTGTCCGTAAGCGCGAACAGCCCATCGGGTGAGGCGATCCTGGGCTCGAATAACTCGACGTCGGGAACCACCTTTCCAGTGGGAATTGTGGGTCAGAGCGACGGGCCGCAGGGAGTCGGAATTTACGGCAGCGCCAATGCCACTACAGGAGCCAGCGTCGGGACCTTTGGGGTCACGGTGAGTCCAGACGGGATCGGCGTGGAAGGCGTAAGCGACGCCACCACGGGCGGCGGAAGTGGCGCGAGCGGTGTCGCGGGATTCTTTAATGCCATCACCGGCACGGGAGATGGAGTCAGCGGCACGACCTATACGCCCGTCGGAGCGGGCGTGATCGGAATCGCGGAGGCCAGCGGATCAACGGCGACTGCCTACGGTGTTCAGGGAACTTCGAGCGCGCCGAAAGGTGCAGGCGTCGCAGGCACGACTAGCAATTCAGGAGGTCTTGGGGGCTATTTCGATAATACTGCCGGTGGAAGTATTTTGGTCGGCGCGGTAAACGGCGTACACAAATTCCGAATCGATGGAACCGGAAAGGGTTACTTTGACGGGGGCACACAAACCGGCGGTGCGGATTTTGCCGAGTCGGTTGCGGTCGCACGGGAAGCAGCGCAGCGCGGCCCCGGAGATCTGCTGGCCGTCGATCCCTTAGGGAAACGGCAACTGAAGCTGGCGACGGAACCATACTCGACATTAGTTGCCGGCATTTATTCCACCAAGCCAGGAGTGCTGGCCACGCCACATTCGATCAATGACGTGGTGAAAGATGAGGTTCCGCTGGCGATCGTTGGTATTGTCCCCTGCAAAGTTAGCGCGGAAAATGGACCGATTGCAGCCGGAGATTTGCTGGTCAGCTCGGCGACTCCGGGACATGCGATGAAGGGGACCGATCGCAGCCGTATGCTGGGCGCGGTCGTGGGTAAAGCAATGGAGCCGCTGGCGTCAGGCACGGGAGTGATCGAGGTGCTGGTGACGTTGCAGTAAGGGACTGCGGGTAGCGGAGTCAAACAGCAGGTTCCTCGACTCGCTCTGCCTTCTCCTAAGCGGAAAGCAGAACGTGGCTCGGAATGACAGCTTCAGGGTAAAAACGGGCAAAGCCGCTCTTGCGAGCGGCTTTTTCACAAATTCCCAGGTGCCCAAGAAGGATCACTCCATGACGCCCGGATGAGAGTTACTTCTTCGCTACCGGCTTGGGTTGGTTAATGTGTGGAACCTGGCCGGTCTTGTTGTATCGCTCGTCAGCCCGCGCTGCATCGGCAAATGCTTCTGGATGCGCGCGCCATTCATTGGCAACGCTTGGATGCTCATTCATGTAATTTTGGAGTGAAGGATGCGCCGCCAGGAATTTAGGATTGTCGATCAGCCGCGGATTCTCATTCAACTGCTTGGCGAGCGCCGGATGCTTCGAGAGATACTCGTCGGTGTTGTTCATCGCGCGCCGATCGGTATTGAGGGTCTCGTGCTCGGTATGGTTAACGAAGTTCTGCGGATTCGAAGCCGCATCCTGCTTTACGTTCTGATGAGTGTTCATCCAGTTCTGAACCACCGGATGCTTGGCGAGCCACTGCGGATTATTGATCAGCGAAGGATCGTTGTGGAGCTCGTCGGCCACCTTCGGATGGTTTGTCAAATAATGCTCCATGGTGTCCGTCTCGCCAGTCGTTGGAGCGCCACCCGGAACGGGCGTGGGAGCCGGTGGGGCACCGCCGGCAGTTGGTGATGCGCCGGGACCGCTCGTCGGCGGTA
>Ga0335073_10000453_pt1 | contig 52456 bp, 55 predicted proteins | sample Lox_Sample_22_FD_207093 | JGI IMG/M metagenome (GOLD analysis project Ga0335073, IMG submission 207093) | Soil microbial communities from Loxahatchee National Wildlife Refuge, Florida, United States - Lox_Sample_2.2 | ecosystem: Environmental > Terrestrial > Soil > Wetlands | place: USA... | reverse complement strand
GCGCGCTGCATATCGCCAAGCCGCTGCGCGCTGCAGGCATTCCGGTCATCATCGGCGGCTTTCACGTCTCCGGCATGCTGGCGATGTTCGATTCCGTCGGGCCGGACCTGCAGGACGCCCTCGACATGGGCATCACGCTGTTCGCCGGCGAAGCCGAAGGCCGCATGGACGAGGTCATGCGCGACGCCGCGGCCGGCGCGCTCAAGCCGGTCTACAATTACATCAACGATCTGCCGGCGCTCGAAGACGCGGTGATGCCGTTCCTGCCCGGAAATTCGGTGCGCAAGACCATCGGCAATGTCACGACCTTCGATGCCGGACGCGGCTGTCCGTTCCAGTGCTCGTTCTGCACCATCATCAATGTGCAAGGGAGGAAGTCGCGCCGCCGCAGCGCCGACGATGTCGAGCGCATCCTGCGCAAGAACTACGAGCACGGCATCGACCGTTTCTTCATTACCGACGACAATTTCGCCCGCAACAAGGATTGGGAACTGATCTTCGACCGCATCATCAAGCTGCGCGAGGAAGACGGCATGGACGTGCGCTTCCTCATCCAGGTCGACACGCTGTGCCACAAGATCCCGAATTTCGTCGCCAAGGCGAAACGCGCCGGCGTCACCCGCATCTTCATCGGGCTCGAGAACATCAATCCGGACAATCTTCTGGCCGCCAAGAAGCGGCAAAACAAGATCACCGAATACCGCGACATGCTGCTCGCCTGGAAGGCGGTCGGCATCTGGACCTATGCCGGCTATATCCTCGGCTTCCCCAACGACACGCCGGAATCGGCGCGGCGCGACATCGAGATCATCAAGAAGGAAATGCCGCTCGACGTACTGGAGTTTTTCTTCCTCACGCCGCTGCCGGGCTCGGAGGATCACAAAGCGCTGCGGACGAAGGGCGCCCCGCTCGATCCCGATCTCAACAAATACGATCTCGAACATGCGCTCACGCCGCATGCCCATATGAGCAGGGCGGAGTGGGAGAAGCTCTATCGCGACGCCTGGTCGATCTATTACACGCCCGAGCACATCGAGACGATCCTGCGCCGGGCACAGGCCTATGGCATCAATATTCTCCGGCTGGCGCAGATCATTCTCTGGTTCGCGCAATCGCTGAGCATCGAACGCGTGCATCCGCTGCAAGGCGGCTTCGTCCGGCTCAAGGCGCGCGACGAGCGCCGTCCGGAATTGCCGCGCGAGCCGGTTTGGCAATTCTATCCGGCCTATGCGGCCGGGTTCCTGATCAAGCACGCGCGCGTCGCGGCGGCGGCCTGGGGCATTTATCGCATCTATCGGCGCGTCGCAAAGGACGCCAAGGTTCCTTACGTGGATCAGGCGATGACGCCGGTGTCGGAAGACGACACGCAGAAGCTGGAATTGTTCACCCACAATCAGTCGGCGCGCGAGGCGGTCGATCACGCCAGGAAGGTCAAGACGCTGACGACGACAAGCCCGGCGCCGGCGGAAACCGCGGCGTAGCGCGCTTGCACTGACGTTCCTTTATCAGGAGCTAAGCGGACATCGCGGCGATGGACTGCGCAGCGATGGACTGCGACGTCGCCGCCTGGACCCAAAGCGGACCTCGATGAGCGGATGTCTCTGACATCCGCTCGAGATTCTGGCCCGGACTATCGTGTACTGGCTTCACGCCGGCCGCGCGCCACGCAATCTTTCGGCACACCAGAGGACTACTAGCAGGTGACGCCGTACGCACAGCGCCGGACTGCCCGCCGCGTCGTACGCCGATGGACTCCGGCCACGCTCCCCGGAGTAGCCGGATGGCCGAGGCGTGCTTGTGCTTGGTCAACAGACAGCTCGATGCCTGATATTGCCGACCGTTCAACGGATATGGGCATTGCGCAAAGCACTGCACCCACCGCGGTCGGTCGGTAATTTCGATCCGGAATGGGCCCATCTGGCTGTCATGTCGAGACGCGGTCGCAGCCTTCTCATCGCGTCGGTCGCGCTTGCCGTGGGTGCTACTACCAGTGCAACGGTAATTTTATCCGTCGCTGACAATCCGACGGCGGCGCCCCGCATCGCATTGATGTCGGCGCACAGGCGAGTAAGCACGGCGGATTCTTCCGAGGTAGCTCCGGCCACCCAAGATTTGCCGGAGGAAGCGGAGAAAAGTCCGCCGCCGGCTTTTACCGGAACGATAGGTAATGATGTTGTCACGGCGGCACCTGCGGTAGTCCCCGCAGGACTGAATACCGGAAGGCGCGAGGGCACAGACGAGTTGCGCTCCATCGACATTGGGGGCGCTTCGCGGACGGTCTTACGTCATTTCCGCGCGATCATTGGTAAAATGCGGCGGCCATTTTGATTCTTAGTGGTTTGGATTCGGCGCGCCCGCGCAACATCGTTAAATAACGATCCACTGTGGCGCGGCAGCTACAGCCTGTGAACGGAACGTGAGCTAGAGATGCGCTGTTCGACGCAGGTGTCGCCTCATGAAATACCCGCTGATTGCCGTCGTCACCATTTTGAGCACCGTTCCGGCATTTGCTGCCGACATGGCAATGAAGGCGCCTCCCGCTCCAGCGCCCGCCGTGCAGATGTGGGAAGGATTCTACATCGGCGGTTATGCCGGCGGCCTTTGGGATTACGTGCACGCGGGTCGCCCCGACACGCCGCAGGTCATTACAAACAATGGGTCTGGCGCAACTCTAGGCGGCGTGATCGGCGTCAACCATCAATGGAATGGTCTTGTTCTTGGCCTGGAGGGCGATGGCGGCTGGGCCGACGTGTCGCACACCGCGACTTATATTTCGGCGACAAGTGGGGCTCCGGAGACGGAGCAGGACAAGTCCTCCTATACGGCGCATATCCGTGGCCGCGTCGGATTGCCCTTCGGGCAACTGCTTCCATTCGTCGCGGGCGGCGTCTCGTTCACGGACGACAAAGTCACACTGACCCACACGCGAAGCGCGCTGCCTCCGGACAGCCTGAGCAATGGCTGGGTCGGCTGGAATGGCGGCGGCGGGGTTGATTACGCCTTCACTCCAAAGTGGATCGGACGCGTCGAATACATCTACGATAATTACGGCGCGCAAACCTATGGCTTCAATGCGGCCACGGCAGGTAGATTTAGCGACCGCAATCTCAAGCTCACCGAGAGCACGGTGCGCGCCGTTCTGAGCTACAAATTCTGGTAGCTCGCGGGTTGTCGGCGCCAACCAAATTCCAATAGCTGCGCGATTTCCGAGTCTGGCGCATAGCGGGCGTTTCCCGAGACCGCCTGCGATGACCCAAGTCGGACATACGCACGCTTTGGCGATTTGCTGGGCAAGCGGTAGTAATATGAGATGAACGACTTTACGGAAGCGCTTTACACGGCGGGCAGCCCTGTCGGATCGCGGCACCTGGCTTGCGTTTCAGAACCGGCGCGATCTCGCCATCCTGGTCGAAGGCGACAAGCGCCTTTTCAATCGGTATGGCGTGATGCTGGTGAACCCGGCGAAACATCCGAATGTGAAGAAGGACCTTGGTCAGCAATTCATTGATTGGCTGATTTCACCCGAAGGACAGAAGGTCGTCGCCGGGTACAAGGTCAACGGACAGCAGCTTTTCTATCCGGATGCGAACGATCCGAACGCTTGATGAGAGCCGTCGGAGGTCGTGCCCCGAACGTCGCATTTGGGTTTGATCATCGGTGGCTTGCGTCGAGTGCGGCATAAACGGTGCCCAGCACGATGCTGTAGGTTTGCAACATCACGAGCGATAACAACGCTGGACGGAGGCCGGAACCGACGCGAATGGCAAATGGGCCAAGACCAATCGCGGGAAAGAAAATCAATCCCATCAACACCCACCCGATAAGACCAAAGGTCATCCCCTTTGCGGCGCCGGTGCTGCCGGGCAGCAGCCGATTAGCCCGAGCAAACAAGAAACCCAAAATCGTCATGCCGTTAAGGAACGAAAGCGCCCATGGAACGATGGCGGGAACATTGGTGCCGACCCAGTAACTCAGTGCGGCCTGAAAGCTCTGGTACGGCTGAAATGCAGGCAATAAGCCGAAGTGCGATTTGAAATACATGAACAAGAAATGCACGGCTGAGCCAGACAAGCCCGCGGCCATCGACCTCCAAATCCACGATCTGATCGTCATTTTTCTTGAGTCGTCTGCCGTCATTGAAAGCAGGAACGACGGTGACTTCGCTTTGAGCTAAATCAAGGCGCGAAGTCGAGCGTTCTTCAATATCCTAGCCGGACCGGACGAAAGGCAATCCTTAAATGTGGAGCCAGATCGTTGAGGGAATTTCTCCCCACGTTGTCGCTGGTTCGATCATGGTAGCGGTGATGGGCGTGATGTTTATCGTCCATCGCATGTATGGAAGCAAGCACAAGTCTCATGATGCTCTTGAAAAGCTAAGACTGCGGTTCGCTCGCGGTGAGATCAGCCGCGAAGAATATGAAGAACGACGCAAGGTGCTGAGCACCTAAACAGGTCGCGCCAGCGCACGTCTCTTGTTGAGCGGACGATGGAGTTTCAGTCATGAAAATTAGTGCCAGCTTGCTTGCAAGCGCGGGTTTCCTCGCCATCAGTTGCGTGTTGGCGGCGGCGCAGCAGACCACGGGGGTCCCAGGTTCGCCCGGTGCGACCATGACGATCAATGGCAAACAGCTCCCAGCACCTGCACCAGAATTCGGTGGGGTAATCAAGGATAAGGCCACTGAGTCAACCCCGTGGTGGCCGCCGCGCGTCGTGCCGCCGAAGGGCGCGCCCAACGTGCTGCTCATTATGACTGACGACCAGGGTTTCGGCGCACCAAGCACGTTCGGCGGCGTCATACCCACGCCGACCATGGATCGCCTCGCACAGCAGGGGCTGCGCTATACGAATTTCCACTCCACTTCGCTCTGCTCACCGTCGCGTGCGGCGATTATCACCGGACGCAATCATCATTCGGTGGGTTACGGGGTGGTGAACGAAATAGGGACAGGGTATCCGGGTTACGACTCGATCATCCCAATCGACAAGGGCACCGTCGGTACGATCCTGAAAGAGAACGGCTACGCGACCGCCTGGTTTGGCAAGGATCACAACACGCCGTCTTACCAGTCGAGCCAAGCCGGACCTTTCAATCAATGGCCAAACGGTATGGGCTTCGAGTATTTCTATGGTTTTGTCGGTGGCGATGCGAGCCAGTGGGAACCAAACCTGTTTCGCAATACCACGGCGATTTATCCCTTCCAAGGCAATCCGGGCTGGAACCTCGAGACCGCGATGGCCGACGACGCCATCCAGCACATCAAGGAACTCGAAGAGATTGCGCCCGGCAAGCCCTGGTTCGTCTATTACGTGCCCGGCGCTACGCACGCGCCCCATCATCCGACGCCGGAGTGGATCGAAAAGATCAGCGCCATGCATCTTTTCGATGAAGGCTGGAACAAAGTGCGCGAGACGATCTTCGCCAATCAAAAGCGCTTGGGCATCATGCCCGAAAACGCCAAGTTGACGCCTTGGCCGAAGGAATTACCGAAGTGGGACTCGCTAAGTTTCGAGGAGAAGAAGCTCTTTGTTAAGCAAGCGGATGTCTACGGTGCCTATCTTGCCTACGCCGACCATGAGATCGGCCGCGTCATCCAGGAGGTCGAAGACCTTGGCGAGTTGGATAACACCCTGATTATTTATATCGGCGGCGACAATGGTGCCAGCGCCGAGGGTATGCTCAACGGCACACCGAACGAGTTCACCACCTTCAATGGCATTGCCGTGCCGGTGAAGGACCAGTTTCTTTGGTATCCGTTCTGGGGTTCGGAACGAACCTTTCCACACTATGCAGCGGAATGGGCGTGGGCGATGGACACCCCGTTCAAGTGGGTCAAGCAAGTTGCATCGCACTTCGGCGGAACAGCCCAGGGCATGGTGATGTCCTGGCACGGTCACATCAACGACGCAGGCGGCATCCGCCGCCAGTTCTCTCACCTCATCGACATCGTACCGACCATTCTCGAAGCGACCGGCATACCGGCGCCCGATATGATCGACGGCATCAAGCAGAAGCCCATCGAAGGCGTGAGCATGGCGTATACCTGGGACAAGGCAAACGCCGACGCCCCCAGCCGACACACGACGCAATACTTCGAGATGCTCGGCAATCGCGCGATCTATAGCAACGGATGGTTGGCCGCTACGACGCCGGTGACGCTGCCGTGGGAACTGAGCACCGCTCCGCCGCCGGATGTGATCACCGGCTATAAGTGGGAGCTCTATAACGTCCAAGAAGACCCGACAGAATACAACGATGTCGCCAGCACCATGCCGGACAAGCTCAAGCAGATGCAGGACGTCTTCTATTCGGAGGCGAAGAAGTACGACGTGCTGCCTCTCGACAACTCGACGCTCGCGCGCTGGAATACGCCGCGCCCAAGCCTCACAGCGGGGCAAACGGTCTTCACATATTCGGGCGAACTGACCGGCGTGCCGGCCAGTGCGGCGCCGAGCATCCTGGACAAGTCCTATATCATCACCGCCGAGGTCGAGATTCCGGAAGGCGGCGCCGAAGGCATGATTGTCACCCAAGGCGGGCGCTTCGGCGGCTACGGCCTCTTCTTGAGCAAAGGCGAGTTCGGCGTTGATCGTGGCAAGGTCGTGTTCCTCTATAACCTGCTCGATCTCAAGCGTACGATGTGGGAAGGCCCGGTGTTGAAGGCCGGCAAACACACCGTCGTCTTCGACTTCAAGTCTGACGGTCCAGGTTTGGGCAAGGGCGGGACTGGCGTGCTGTCCGTAGACGGCAAGGCAGTGGCCACGAATTCTATGGAGCACACCACCCCGATCACGTTCCCTGAGGACGAAACTTTCGACATCGGCCAGGACACCCGCACCGGCGTTGCGCTCGTTGAATATCGCTACGACGTTCCGTTCAAGTTCACCGGCAAGATCAACAAGCTCACCTTCAATCTGGGACCGGAGAAGCAGGACGCGGACGCAAAGCACTAGCGTTCAGCCTTCTCCGGCGGGAACAATCGGGTGAAATCGCAGTGAAGAAAATGGCGTTGAGTTTCGCCGCAGCCGGCGAGGCCGCGACTGGCTTGGCACTGCTGATAGTTCCTTCGCTGGTCGGGCAGTTGTTGTTGGGCGAGGAACTTAGCGGCGTCGCCATACCGGTTGCGCGGGTCGCAGGCGTTGCTCTGGTTGCCTTAGCTGTCTCGTGCTGGCCGGGGCCACCGATGCTCGGCATGTTGACCTACATTGTGGCCCTCACCCTCTATCTTGCGTATCTCGGTTTGGCGGGCGGCTTGTCCGGCGTCTTGCTGTGGCCCGCGGTTGGGCTTCATGCAGTCCTGTCAATCCTTCTCGGCCGCGCTTGGTTCGCCACTGGGGCGAGGTAAAGTAAGAGCCAATCTTTCCGGTCAGGACGAGCATCGGGTCGCTGGAAGTCTGCTCATGGCACTTTGGCGACCTCGGCCGCGTTCCGGAGCAGGTCCGCTATGAGGGCGGAAACCGACGAGGTCGGAGCGGACTGCGAATACCCTGGACTTTCTATCTGCTCCGAGGGGAGCCGCCGGGCTGCGGCTCATAGGCGGCCGGCGATTGTCTCGCGAGACTCAAGTGCTCTCCGTTGCAAGTTCGCGGGGCGCCCGCTCTGCGACGTTCAGTTTGCGACCAGCGCGTAACGCCACATCGGAACATTCATCAAAATAGCCTCCCGCAATCGCCACAGGCTGAGATGCGCGTATCCAGCTGCGTCGAGTCGGGACAGAACCAGAAATCATCGGGGTGAAGGCCGGCGTCGGGCGCGATCTTCACCGCGATGGCGGCGTCGCGCTCCCTGATCGCATAGGCCAGATCGCGCCGGCAGCGCACCACATGGGGCGTCGCGGCGCACAGCCAAAAGAGATCGATCCTGCGCTCTAACGCCCACGCTACCGCGCCGCGCGCTTCGCGCAGCGTCGGCACCCGCTCGGGATAGTTCTCCGCCGTCAAATGGACCTCGACGCCTTGCCGCAGGAGACAAACGTCGAGCACGGCATAGACCGGTAGGCCGAGAGCGGCGGCCATCGCGGAAGCCATTTCGGCAATGGCGCGGTTGGAGCGCAGCGTGTTCGGACTGCCAAACGCGAACGCGACGACCGCGGCGGGCATGTGCTTTAAGTCCCGGCACCCGGCCGCGGCGCGATGTCATCCACGCCGCTTCTCGGCCGGCGCCGCGGAAAGTGGCGAGCGATTGCGGCATTGAGTTCGCCGCCATAGATGAAAATCCAGGCGGTGAAATAAAGAAACACCAACGCGATCATCGCCGAGGCGAGGCCGGCGTAATAGTGCACATAGGCGTAGGAGAAGTCGGACAAATAGCGGCCGAAGGCGAAGCCGCAGGCAAGCCACAGCACGAGCGTCGCCAGGATCCCGGGCCAGACGTCCTCGATCTGCCGCCGTCCCGCCGGCAGCCACATATGCAGGATCATCAGCGCGACGGCGAGAATGAAGGCCGCCACGCTGAAGCGGCCGACGTCATAGTGCCGTTCGAGCGGTTCGAGCCAGGGCACGTAGGCGAGCGCGGCGCGGAACACCAGGGGACCGAGAACGACCAGGAAGGCAAGGGCCAGAAATCCAAGCGCGCTGACGAGCACATAGCCGATCGATTCCAGGCGCAATAGCCACCACGGCCGTTTCTCGATCAGCCCATAAGCGCGGTTGAGGCCGATGCGCAGGCTCTCGACGCCGCTCGAGGAAAAATAGATCGCAAACAAAGCGCCGACGGTGAGGATGTCGCCGCGGGCGGTGGTGAGCACACTGTGGATTTCGCCGGTGATCCCGCCCGAGACTTCATGCGGCCAGGCGGCGATGATGAGTTGCGCCACCTCATCGGCAAGATTCTTCGAGCCGATGAAACCCGCGATGGCCGTCACCAGGATCAGGAACGGAAACATCGACATCAGCACCGAGAGCGCAATGTGGCTCGCAATCGCCCAACCGTCGTCGGCATTGAAGCGATAGAAGGCGTCGACAGCGATGCGGAAGGAGGTGCGGATGGTCTTCAATGGCGGCAAGTCTCCGGAGCAAGGTCTCTCCGCGGGCGAGCGCGGTCCCTTCATAACATAGTACCGGCGATTCCGGGGTGATCCGGATCGGCCGCTCGTCAGTGCTCAAGAGAGATAGATAATGTGTTCAGTGCGAGGCCGGTACCTTGCCGCCGGCAAGTTTGGCCAGTTCCGCCTGGTGCGCCGCTTCTTTGGTCATATAGGCAAGATAGGCCTCAGGACTGTTCGGCGCGGGGGGTATGGTCATGCCGAGCGGTTCGAGCCGTTCTTTTACCGCGGGCGTCGCAAGCGCCTCATTGAGCGCCTTGTTCAACACCGTCACGGCCGAAGCGGGGGTGCCCTTCGGCACCGAGAGGCCGATAAAGGCGTAGTGCGTAAACCCCGCATAGCCGAGCTGCTGCATGGTCGGCACGTCCGGCAGCAGCGCCAAGCGGTTCGGGCTTGCCAGCGCCAGCACGCGCAATTGTCCGGCGTCGATCATGCCCTTGGCTGACGGATAGAACACGAACGCGCCCTGGACGTCGCCACTCACGACCGCCTGCGTGGCCGGTCCGGTGCCGGTGTAGGGCACGCCCGCGATCGCGGTGCCGGCAAGCGCATTCAACTGCGCGAGCGCCAGCGCAGGCGTGGTTCCCGCGCCCGACGTCGAGAAATTCATTCGCGACGGATTGGCCTTGGCATAGGCAACCAGGTCGGCGACAGATTTGAACGGCGAGCCGGCGCTGACAATCAGGACGATGGGCGGGCCGTCGGCGATCTGGCCGACCGGGGCGAGGTCGGTGAGCGCATTGTAAGGCACGGACATGTAGTAGAAATTTTGCACTTCCGAGAGCGCACTGACGAGGAGCGTATAGCCGTCGGGATTCGAGCGCACGACATAGGAGCCGCCGGTGATGCCGGATGCGCCAGCGCGATTTTCCACGATCACGGATTGGCCAAGGGCTTTTTGCATCGCCGGCGCGATCACGCGCGCCGGAATGTCGGTCAGTCCGCCGGGCGCAAAAGAAACGATCAGAGTAATCGGCCGCGACGGAAAATCCTCCGCTCGCGCCGTGCCGGTGAGCGCCCACGAGGCGAGAAGAACGGACAACCAAAGGCCTGCATACCAAGGACTTGCGCGCATGGTTTCTTCCAGATTTTGCCGCGGCATCGCGGCCGATGTTCCCGGCAGGGTCGACCGATGTTTCTTAGATCATGTGCGCTCCGCCGGCGGCGATCGGGTGCTCGCACAGATTCAGCGCGGTCTCGAAATAAATGCGCGACGCCAGCACCACGTCGTCGAGCAGCACATGATCGCCGACCGCATGCATCGAGCCCTTGGCGTCCGGATGCAAGCGGCCGCCGGGCCCGAATTGCACGCACGGCACGTCGTAGCGGCTTAGATGCACGGCGTCGGAGCCGGGGCGGCGCAGGAACGTCGCGGTCTTTTGTCCCATGACGGCTTGTTGCGCTTCGCCAAGCGCGGTGACCACCGGCAGGTTCTCGTTGATCACCAGCGCCGGATCGGTGACGATAAAATGCAGCGCCGGCTTCGAGATCTTGTGGCGTGCAGCGAATTTTGTCAGGAGCGCGCGCAATTCGCGCTTGACCTGATCGGCGGTCTGGCCGGGCACGGTGCGGATATCCAAATAGACGCTGCATTCATAAGGATTGCGCGACAGCCGCCACGGCGCGCCGCCGCGAATGCAGGCGAGCGTCACATTGGCGTGTTCGTCGAGATAGACGTTGGCGTCCTGGAAGCTCGCGGCCCAGGCATCGATGTCGTCGCAGAGCAGCCGCGCCATATTGATGGCATTGACGGTGCCGGTTTTGTTGGTCAGCGCCGAATGCGCGACAGTGCCTTCAAGCGTGATCCGCGCCCATAGGCAACCCATATTGGCGGTGCAGATGCGCATGCCGGTCGGCTCGGCCAGTAGCGCGTAGTCGGCGGTGACGCCGTGTGAGACGAGGTGCTTGGTGCCGACGCCGTATCCGGAATAATCGCGGCCTTGAAATTCCTCGGCCGGCGCTTTCTCGATCTCGCCGACGACAGCGCCCAAAGTAATGTCGCCATGAAGCGCGATTCCGGATTTGGCGATCGCCTCGACGGCGACGAGCAAGCCGGCAAGCCCGCTCTTCATGTTGTTGGCGCCCAGGCCCCAGACCCAGCCGTCACGAAACACGCCCTTGGGGCGAAAACCTTCGCCGCTCAGATGCGGCTCGTCGCCGCTGTAAGACGTGTCCATGTGGCCGGTAAAGAGCAGGTTCAATCCGTCGCCGCGTCCGGGCAGATGCGCGACCGCGTTGGGGCGATCGTGCTCGACGAGTTGGCGCTGCGTATCCAGTCCGGCGCGGCGCAGGCGGTCGATAATGTAATCGGCCATCGCGGCTTCGTGGCCGGTCGGGCTACGGATATCGACCATGTCCAGAAGCGTTTGGCGCACGAGCTCCGGCGTGATGTAGGCCGCCACTTTTTGCCGATCCGCAGAACCCATTTGCTGCACTTGTCCGCCCGCGCCGATCTTTTTTGACCATAGTCCGGCGTGCTCATTAGGCAAGCCGCAGAACCCAGAGCTATGCACTGCCGGCATTAGAGTTGCGGGAGGTATCTGCCTTGGCACAGGAATCGGGTCGGCTTCGGCAGCGAGCTCGGATCATATCGGCCGGCTTGTCCAGGAGGTTCGATATGGCCAGCGCTTATTACAGCACGGTGTTCGTCCAGTCGGCCGATGACGTGTGGAGCGTCATCCGCGACTTCAATAATTATCAGGTCTGGGTCGATGGCGCCGGCGCAAGCGAGATCGAGGACGGCCGATCCGGTGACGCTGTCGGCGCCGTTCGCAACGTTCTCTATCAAGGCCGGCGCATTCGCCAGAAATTGCTGGCGCTGTCCGATGTCGAGCGAGCGCAGACCTATGCGTTTGACGGCGAAGCGCCGATGCCGGTGCACGATTATCGCGCTACTTTGCGGGTGGTTCCGGTGATTGACGGCGGCCGCGCTTTCGTCGAATGGTCGGCGACATTCGATTGTCCGCCAGAACGGCTGGGCGAGTGGGCTGGGTTCTTCTGCGGTGCATTCGGCGGATGGCTGGAATCGCTGCGGCGCCACCTCGACGCGCGGAGCAAATAAAGCACGCCGGATTTGATTTGTTTGTTGCCGATCAGATTTTTGCGGTCTTGCAGCGGCCGCCGACGTTTAGCCACGCACTATTATGACCCTATCACGGCCCTGTAATGCCTTGCTGGCGAAAAGGAAAAATCAGATCGCCCGGACAGATTGATCAAGTGTTACGTAAGTTCGCACAACCGCCTTCACGAAATGGAGGAAATCGTCAACGGCCGGTGGGCTTTATTGCGTGCAAATTAACGGCTGCTTCCGGAGCCGCGGCCATGCCGCTCGCAAATACCAAAAGCCCAAAAGCGACGAACTCGTGATCGTCGAACGCGGGCGACAGAGCCGTATTATCGTGCGCATTCGGGGGATCTACATGCTCGCCGATCACCGCAATGTGCACGGCGAGCGCCGGATCTATCCTTGTCATGCCGTCAATGTTTCGCCGGAAGCGCTCGCACTCGCGGCCCCGGTCAACGGCTACCTCGGCGAACGCGCCTTCGCCACGATCGACCATTTCGGCAAGTTCAAGGGTTCGATTGTCCGGCTGCTTGACGGCGGCTTTGTCATGAGCATCGTCGCCACCGGCGAGGAGCGCGACAAGCTCGCCGCCAAGATCGGCTGGTTCGAACAATTCAAGAATTTCGACGTCGTCGACCAGCGCGCCGATGCGCGTTTTGTTCCGGAGAATCCGCGCTCGCGCATCATCCTTGCCGATGCGCATTTGGAAGAGTGCTTCATCCTCGATCTGTCGGCGTCCGGTGCGGCGATATCGGCGCACACGATACCCGACGTCGGCAGCGTGCTTGCGCTCGCCACCGTCGTCGCGCGCGTGGTGCGTCATTTCGACGGCGGCTTTGCCGTGCGCTTCGTGGAGAAGCAGGACGTCCAGCGCCTTGAGGTGCGCGTCAATCTCGATGCCACCGGCTACGTCACGGACTAGCGCGCGCGGCTGCTACGCCGCCTGGACGTCGTCGAGGAAGCGGCGCACTTCGCCTTGCAGGCTTTCCGCTTCGGTGGCCAGCACCGCCGCCAGCGCCTTGACGTCGGCGGCCGTCGTGCGGGCGCCGCTGGACGCACCGGCGACCCGGCTCATGGCGTCCGAGCCTTTATGCGCCTCGCCCGAGGCGCGGTTGACGCCTTCGGCGATCGAGGCGACCGCATTGTTCTGCTCCTCGACGGTCGACGCCACCACCGCGGCGATCTCCGCCATGTCGCGAATGATCGAGGAAATCTGCTCGATCGCCTGCGCCGCGTCGGCAGTGGCCGATTGGATGGCGCCGATCTGCGCGGCGACGTCCTCGGTGGCACGCGCGGTCTGCGCGGCGAGCGACTTTACTTCCGACGCCACGACCGCAAAGCCGCGGCCGGCTTCGCCGGCGCGCGCGGCCTCGATCGTGGCATTCAGTGCCAGGAGATTGGTCTGGCCGGCAATGGCTTGAATGAGGCCGATCACCTCGCCGATGCGGTTTGCCGCGTTGCCGAGCTCCGACATCGTCGTGCCGGTGCGTTTGGATTCGGCGACCGCGCGCCGCGCCACGTCGGTCGATTTGGTCGCATGCGCGGCGATCTCGCTGATCGAGACCGCGAGTTCCTCGATCGAGCTGGCAACTGTCGTGACATTGGCGGAGGCGGCGCCGACGGAATTTTCCGCAACCTTGGCCTCCGACGAGACGGCGTCGGCGGCGGTATTGAGGTTACTCGACGTGCTTTCCAGCCGTCCGGAGGCGTCACGCAGGCGGTACAGCGCCTGTTCGATCGAAGCGCGGAACCGGCTGATCGACGCCGCGATGGCCTCGCCGCGCCGCTCGCGCGCCGCATTGCTTTCCTGTTGGATGGACGCCAGGCGCTCGCGCTCGATCATATTATCGCGGAAGACCACGACCGTGCGCGCCATGGCGCCGATCTCGTCGTGGGAATCCGTAGCCGGCAGCCGGACCGACGTATCTCCGTCCGCCAGCCGCTTCATGGCGCCGGCAAGTTCCTCCAGTGGGTTGGTGATGGAGCGCCCGATGCGCCAGCAGCAGCCGAGCACGATGAGGATGACGGCGATGTCGACCCCAATAATGAATTGCCGCGTGCGGGTGCGGGAGGCGGCAAGCCCCGCCGCTGCGGCATTTGCATTCTCACGCGCGGCGGAGATGATCCTGTTGGCCTCCGGCAGCACATTTTCGGTGTCGCGGCTGATCAGCCCGACGAGCGGAGCGATATGGTCGGTGCTTGCGACCCATTGCGCGAACACATGGTTGTAATGCTGAACTTCCTGATTGAGCTTTTCTTTCATCGGCGGCGCGCCGTCGACCGAATCGAAAATGTCGTTGAAATGCTTGGCCTCGTCGACGAAATGGCGCTCGGCGGCGTGGTCGCGCGTCAGCCGGTATTCGATCTCATAGCGCCGCATGGTCAGGAGCGAGGTCAGGAGCTTGCCACGGTCGACTTCCGCGACCCAGGTCAGGTCGTCCTGAATGATCATCTCGATCGCGGCGCTCGCGGCAATCAGATCGGCGGTAATGCCCTGCTTGTCGGTGAAGCCCAGCGAGCGTTGTTCCTGCACCAAGTTGGTGAAGCTGCTCTTGAGGTCGCGCACCGTGGCTTGCAACGGCATGATCGTGCTTTGCTGCGCCACCGGCAGCATGGATTGGATACGCCCGATCCGGTCCAGCGCCATAGCCTGACCGTCCTCGAAGTCGCGGACCTCGGTGTCGGAGGGATGTCCGACGAATTCGACGGTCGCGGCCCGCATCATCAGGAGCCCGGTCTTGAGGTCGCGGCTGGCGTCGGACACGGCTGTATTGCGATGCACGCTGTCGAAGGCCTGACCGACCTGGGCGTCGCCGCTCAGGAAAGCGATGCCGTTGGCCAGGAAGCCGATAACCGGAATGACGCCCAGCACGATAATGCGGGCGCGAACCGACAGCTTCGAGAAAATCCGCGCGAAGTGCATCGGGGCCCCGGCTCGACGAAAAGCGCGATGTCTATTGCCGCGGCGCGCCGCCGCGCTGATCCGCGCCAGGACACCGCAAAATGGTTAAGATTTGGCAAGAAGGTGCGGCGTCCGGCCACTTCTAGTTGTTACCGGTGCTCAGCCGGGCCGGTCCCGGCGGCCTACGGATCGAGCTTCAGGAGCGCCCGGGGCCTCTGTGTGTCCAGCGGTAATCGTCGGCACGGCGGCGATTGCTTTTGTGCACCGCACGCGTAAGGTTTGCCGGTCAGGCCGGGCCGTCTCTTGTTGTCGTTTTAGCCGCTCACCGGAGCCAGTCATGCCGCTTGCCGCCTCCCAGCTCTCCGCAAGCCCCGATGTCATCCCGATGCTGGATGAGGCGGTTGCGGCCGTCGCATCGCTCCTGGCCGATGCGCGCCGCGCCGTCGGCGAACGCGTGAACATCGAAGGCCGCACCGTCTCGCGCGTCTTTGATCGCGAACAGCGTGCCACGCACGGCCTCGCCTGGCTGGCGACCTATGTCGAGGCGCTCCGCCAGCTCGCCGCTTATGCGCAACGCATGACCGAGATGGGAGCCTTCGGCGAAACCGAGGAATTGCTGGTGCGCATCGGCGCCGGCGAATATCTCGCCCAGATCGTGGGCGGCATTCCGATGAGCCAGAACGAGATCGTGCGGCCGTCCGATCTCGGCCTCGGCATGGGCGCGGTCGCGGCCCGCATCACCCCCGCGGTCGAGCACCTGATCGCGACGGGCAATACCGCGCCGCGCCGCGCGCGCCTGGTCGAACTGATGCGCCAGGACCGCGATGCGACGGTCGGCGCTTGCGGCCTCGAGGACACGCTCGATTCCATCCGCGAGGAAATGCGCAAATTCGCTGAAGATCGCGTGGTGCCCTTTGCCCAAGGCTGGCACCTCAAGAACGCCTATATCCCGCTCGACGTCATCGCGCAGATGTCCGAACTCGGCGTCTTCAATCTCACGATCCCCGAGGATTACGGCGGCATGGGGCTCGGCAAGGAATCGATGTGCGTCGTCTCGGAGGAATTGTCGCGCGGCTATATCGGCGTCGGCTCGCTCGGCACCCGCTCTGAGATCGCCGCCGAATTGATCTTGAACGGCGGCACCGAGGATCAGAAACGCAAATGGCTGCCCAAGATCGGCTCGGGCGAAGTGCTGCCGACGGCGGTGTTCACCGAGCCCAATACCGGCTCGGATCTGGCGTCGCTGAAGACGCGCGCGGTGCGCGAGGGCGACGTCTATAAGGTCTACGGCAACAAGACCTGGATCACCCATCCGGTGCGCGCCGATCTGATGACGCTGCTGGTGCGCACCAATCCGGCCGAGACCGGCTATCGCGGCCTCTCCATGCTGCTCGCCGAAAAGCCGCGCGGCGATGACGGCAATCCGTTTCCCGTCCCTGGCATGTCCGGCACCGAGATCGAGGTGTTGGGCTATCGCGGCATGAAGGAATACGAGATCGCCTTCGACGGCTTTGTCGTCAAAGCGGAAAACCTGCTCGGCGGCGTCGAAGGCCTGGGCTTCAAGCAATTGATGGCGACCTTCGAGGCGGCGCGAGTGCAGACCGCCGCGCGCGCCATTGGCGTTGCGCAAGCCGCCATGGAACAGGCGCTGACCTATGCGACGCAGCGCGTCCAGTTCGGTGAGCTGATCGCCAATTTTCCGCGCGTCGCCGACAAGATGGCGATGATGGCCGTCGAGATCATGATTGCGCGGCAACTCACCTACTATGCGGCGCGGCAGAAGGATTCCGGCCGCCGCTGCGACCTTGAAGCCGGCATGGCGAAGCTCCTCGCGGCGCGCGTTGCCTGGGCGGCCGCGGACAATGCCGTGCAGGTGCATGGCGGCAACGGCTTTGCGCTCGAATTTCCGGTGTCGCGCATTCTCTGTGACGCACGCATTCTCAACATTTTCGAGGGCGCCGCCGAAATCCAGGCGCAAGTCATTGCGCGGCGCCTGCTCGACGGGTCGAACTAGACCACATAGACCGTCCAGGCCCGGAAACTATGGGTTTCGCCGCCGCCTCAGGCGGGTTACATATAGTCTCATGTCCAATTTCATGTCTCATGTTGCCGTCCCGATCGCCATTATCGCGGTCGCCATCGTTTTGTTGTTGGGCCTGATCAATCTGATGATAGGCGGGTCTGGCAATACCTCGCAAAAGCTGATGCGGCTGCGCGTATTGTTGCAGGCCATTGCTATCGGCGTGATCATGCTCACGCTCTGGATCATGGGCAAATAAGGCTGGGGTAAATAACGCTGGGCAAATAGCGCGTCATCGAAAAGCGTGGCCGGACCATGGTCGTCCTCAACAAGATCTACACCCGCACCGGCGACGACGGCACGACCGCGCTCGGCACCGGCGAGCGGCGCAAGAAGTACGATCTGCGCATCGCGGCCTATGGCACGATCGACGAGACCAATGCCGCGATCGGCGTCGCGCGCCTCCACACCGGCGCCGATGCGTCGTTGGATGCCGTGCTGTCGCGCATCCAGAACGATCTGTTCGATGTCGGCGCCGACCTCTGCACCCCGGCCAAGGACGACGATGGCGGCAAAGGGCATGAAAGCGAAGATCGTGGCCGCGCGCGGCTCACGGTCACCGACAATCAAGTGAACTGGCTCGAAGCCGAGATCGACAGGCTCAATGCCGGGCTCAACCCGCTGCGTTCCTTCGTCCTGCCAGGGGGCAGCGCGGCGGCGGCGCATCTGCATCTCGCCCGCACCATCTGCCGGCGTGCCGAGCGGCTCATCGCCGAGTTGGCCGATACGTCCGGCGAGCCGGTCGGCGCGGCGGTCCTCAAATACGTCAACCGGCTGTCCGATTTCCTTTTTGTCGCAAGCCGTTATGCGAACGGAAACGGCTTGGCCGACGTGCTGTGGAAGCCGGGCGAGAACCGCTGAAATCCTGAATTGAAGCATGGCCTTAGCAAAGGCCCGCCGGCCATTTTTGCGGATCAGGCGCGTTGACCGCGGCGGCCTTGGCCGGTAGGGTTTCCCGCACCGCAGCATCGCCGAATTCTCAACATCGCAAGTTTCCCAACAATGGCCGGGCGCGGTAAGAAACCTATTCCGATCGAGTAGCCAGTCAGACCCATCATGAAGATTCTCGTGCCCGTGAAGCGGGCGATCGACAAGGATGTGAAAATCCGAGTCAAAGCGGACGGCTCCGGCGTTGAGCTTGGCAACGTCAAAATGTCGATGAACCCGTTCGACGAAATCGCCGTTGAGGAAGCCATCAGGCTCAAGGAAGCAGGCAAGGCGGCCGAAATCATCGCCGCCTCGATCGGGCCGCAGCAGGCCGCCGAGACGATCCGCACCGCGCTTGCCATGGGCGCCGACCGCGGCATCCTGGTGAAGACCGATGGCGCGGCGGTCGAGCCGCTCGCCGTGGCCAAGATTCTCAAGGCCATCGCCGCGGCCGAGCAGCCGGGGCTGATCATCCTCGGCAAACAGGCGATCGACGACGATTGCAATCAGACCGGCCAGATGCTGGCCGCGCTGCTCGGCTGGCCGCAGGGCACTTTTGCCTCGAAGATCGTACTCGACGGCGATGGCGTGCTGGTGACGCGCGAAGTCGACGGCGGCTTGCAGACCGTGAAACTGAAAATGCCGGCGATCGTCACCACGGATTTGCGCCTCAACGAGCCGCGCTATGCCTCGCTGCCCAACATCATGAAGGCGAAGAAAAAGCCGATCGATGAAAAGACCGCGGCCGATTACGGCGTTGACATCGCGCCGCGGCTCGAAGTCGTCAAGACCGTGGAGCCGCCGGTGCGCAAGGCCGGCGTGAAAGTGAAATCGGTGGCCGAGCTGGTCGACAAATTGAAGAACGAAGCGGGGGCGATCTGATGCCGACACTTCTCCTCGCCGAGCACGACAATGCGGCGCTCAAGGACGCGACCAACAAGGCGCTGACTGCCGCCAAGGCGCTCGGCGCCGAGGTGCATATTCTGGTTGCCGGGCATAATTGCAAAACTGTCGCCGAGGCCGCGGCGAAGCTCGATGGCGTGGCCAAGGTGCTGTTCGCCGATGCCGAGCCCTACGCGCACATGCTGGCGGAGCCGACCGCGGCGCTGATCGTCGCACTGGCTCCGCCCTACGAGACCATCATGGCGGCAGCGACCACGGCGGGAAAAAATATCATGCCGCGGGTCGCGGCGCTGCTCGACGTGATGCAGATTTCCGAGATCAGCAAGATCGTAGCCCCCGACACGTTCGAGCGGCCGATCTATGCCGGCAATGCGATCCAGACCGTGCGCTCCAAGGACAGTAAGCGCGTCGTCACCGTGCGTACCGCGGCGTTTCAGGCGACCGGCGCCGGCGGCGCCACCGCGCCGGTCGAATCGGTCACTGTGGTTGCCGATCCGGGCGTGTCGGGCTTTGTCGGCGAAGAACTGTCGAAGTCGGAGCGGCCGGAATTGACCTCGGCCAAGATCATCATTTCCGGCGGCCGGGCGATGCAGAACCGCGAGAACTTCACTAAATATATCGAGCCGGTCGCCGACAAGCTCGGCGCCGCGATCGGTGCGTCCCGTGCGGCGGTCGATGCCGGCTACGCGCCGAACGATTGGCAAGTCGGCCAGACCGGCAAGGTCGTCGCGCCCGACGTCTATATCGCCGTCGGCATTTCCGGCGCCATCCAGCATCTCGCCGGCATGAAGGATTCCAAGGTCATCGTCGCCATCAACAAGGACGAAGAGGCTCCCATCTTTCAGGTCGCCGATTACGGGCTGGTGGCGGATCTCTATCAGGCCTTGCCGGAGCTCGCCGCCGAACTCGACAAAGTCAAGCATTGACCGGAACTGGCGCATAAGCCCGGATCGTCGTAGAAGGGTGAGTGAGATGGTCGAGGTTAAGGAACGGTCCAAAACAGAATCTCGCAGCCATCAGGCAGGCAGCATGGCGAATACAATCAGCAAGGTCGGAATCATCGGCGCCGGCCAGATGGGCAACGGCATCGCTCATGTCTGCGCGCTGTCCGGCTACAACGTGTTGCTCAACGACATCGCGCCCGACCGCATCACGGCTGGGCTCGCCACCATCAACGGCAATCTGGCGCGTCAGGTCAGCCGCCAGCGCATCAGCGACGAGGAGCGCCAGGCGGCGATCAAGCGCATCGCGCCGGCCAACACGCTCGAAGACCTCGGCGACTGCGACCTCGTCATCGAAGCCGCCACCGAGCACGAGGAGACCAAGCGCAAGATCTTCTCCGCGCTGTGTCCCACCCTCAGGCCCGGGACCATCCTCGGCACCAATACGTCGTCGATCTCGATCACGCGGCTCGCGGCGTCGACCGACCGGCCGGAGCGCTTCATCGGCATTCATTTCATGAATCCGGTGCCGCTGATGGAATTGGTCGAGGTGATCCGCGGCATCGCCACCGACGACGCGACTTTCGAGGCGACCAAGGCCTTCGTGCTCAAGCTCGGCAAGCAGATCGCGGTGGCGGAGGATTTCCCCGCCTTCATCGTCAACCGCATCCTGCTGCCGATGATCAACGAGGCGATTTACACGCTGTATGAAGGCGTCGGCAATGTCGAAGCGATCGACGCGGCGATGCGGCTTGGCGCGCATCATCCGATGGGTCCGCTCGAACTCGCCGACTTCATCGGCCTCGATACGTGCCTGTCGGTGATGCAGGTGCTGCACGAAGGCTTGGCCGATTCGAAATACCGGCCGTGCCCGCTCTTGGTCAAATATGTCGAGGCCGGCTGGCTCGGCCGCAAGACCAAGCGCGGCTTCTACGACTATCGCGGCGAGAAGCCGGTGCCGACGCGCTGATGCGATATCGGACCGAAAACGAAATGGCCGGGACAGGCCCGGCCATGACGCGCGCGTGAAGCTTGAGGCAGGCGGTATTACAGCCCCCAGCCGCCGCCCCAATTGCCGAGCTTGACGTTGATGCCGGCCCTCACCGTGTGAGCGGTTGTCTTTTCGGTGAGCGAGAACGGCACGCCCGCGGCGACGCCGCTCGAAAGCGTGGCGCTGCCGAGATCGACAAACAGATATTCGGTCTTGAACGACATCCACGGCGTGAGCGCGTATTCGAGACCGGCGCCGGCAGTCCAGCCGTTCATGTCCTTGCCGACGGAGGCGCCGGCCGCAAGGCCAGTGACAGCGGCACTCGCACTGCTGGTCGTATGGCCATAAGCCCAACCGCCGGTGCCATAGAACAAGGTGTTGGGCGTAACCAAATAGCCGATGCGGCCGCGTACGGTGCCGAACCAATCGAGCCTGGTGCCGATGCTGCTAGAAGCCCCGGGCAGCGTTGTCGACGCCATGCCTTGGATGTCGGCAGCGTCAATATCGCCTTCGACGCCCGCGACCCAAGCCGGCGCGAACTGCCAATTGTAACCGATTTGGCCGCCGCCGAAGAAGCCGCTCGAGTTGAGGCTTGATGTCCCCGAAACACCGCCGACCGTAAACGGATATTGATTGCGGTCGCCGCCGAAGCCGCCGTTGATGCCGAGATAGAAACCGGTCCAGGACGGAGCCGGCGGCGGAGGCGGCGGCATATACGCCTTCGCGGCAAGATCGGCTGCGTGCACGGCTGTGCTGGTGAGCGCGATGACAGCGGTCGTCGCCAGCAGACAAAGAATGCGTTTCATGACAGGCCCCCAGTTCGAGTTTTTTGCCCGCCCGACCAACGCATGGCAGCCGGTAAAGACGGGTTAAAACGGGAGCCTGACGGCCGAGCCGCAAGCAAGTTGTTGTAACGTGTTGCGGCGAAGCCACAGATCAGACGTGTGACCGACGGCGAAAACACCAGGCATTAATGATGTCGCCGGCGGTCAGCGCTGGCTTTGCCGTGTTTCAGCAACGCGGCACGCATACTGCCGCGGAATGAAAACTGTAACCGTCATGGCCGGAACAAGTTCGGCCATGACGGCAATGTTTTTCAGTTAGGCCGCTGCCGGCATTTGCGGCGCGGTCTCGCTCCAGCACGGCAGCGACGAAACCCGCTCGAACCAGGCCCGGATATTGGCATAGGGCGCGACCGGCATGCCGGCGCCTTGCGCGTGGAACAGCGGCGCCGCCACGGTGAAGTCGGCGAGCGTGAGCGTGTCGTTAACGAGGTATTTGTGCCGGCCCAGATGCGCCTCGATCACTTTGGCTTCTTTGTTGAAGGCTTCGGTCGCCTTGGCGATCGCGGCCTGGTCCGGCGGACCGAAATTGGCGACGAACTTCTTCACTAGATTCTCGAACGTCAGCGGTCCGCAGGCCTGGGCGCCCCAATGCGCCAGCTCCCAGCATTGCCAGCGCGTGATATCGGCGCGCGATTTCGCATCGTTCGGCCACAGCGGCGTCGTCACCTGCGAGGCAATGTACTGCATGATGGCGCAAGACTCCCACAGCGTGAACGCGCCATCGACCAGGGTCGGCGTGCGGCCGGTGGGATTGAGCGCCAGATAGTCGGGTGCATATTGCGCGCCCTTGGTGAGGTCGATGAATTCATAGTCCAGCGGCAATTTCAGATAGGCGGCAAGTGCCCGCACCTTCCAGGTGTTCGGGGACGCGGTAAAGCCATAGAGCTTCATAGTCTCCTCCTCTGTTTTGCTGCGATGAAATCGAGTTCCGCACTCTTGCTATTCACAGCATGAGGCGGATTTCAGTTGCTGATATGACGCTTTTGTATCGATTGCGGCGCCATCGTAGCGGTCGTGATGTCGCACTGGAAAAGGCCGGCCCGTTCTCGTCGCGGCCCTTCGGTGCGAGATCAAGGAAATTATAGGTGCCGACCGGGATATCGAGCCCGCGTCCGTATCTGGAATAGATGTGGAATATCTCTCCGCTGTTGTTTCTGAAGAACACGCTGATGCCGGGCCGTTCGGCGCTTCTTTGATTGCCGGATTGCGCTTTGCTCCATCGGGCCGCGATCAATTCGCCGGCGTGATCCAGCCAATGCCGGCGCCGCCGGGTTCCATCAGGATCACGATCCGGCCGACGCCCGGGATGTCGAAGGCGGGCTTCATGATCCGTGCGCCGGCTGCGACCGCCTTCTTCGCCCGCGCGTCGACGTCATCGACGGCGAGATAAGGCATCCAGCCGTCCGGCACGCCCTGATAATCGGGGCCGGAAATGTCGAAAATGCCGGCGACCGGCTGGTCGCCCATTTTGGCGACCCAATAGGTCTGTCCGTCGGGCGTCGGCATGCCGTCATAGGTCCAGCCGATCGTGTCGGCATAGAATTTCTTGGCCGCGGCGACGTCGCGCGCCAAGAGTTCGTTCCAGTGAAAGGTTCCGTGCAAATTGTTCATGTTGCGCTACTCCGAGAGGATGATTGTGAAAACGATCGTTGCAAGCGCGATCCCTGCGACGACGACCCTTGCGACGTCGATATTGTTCCGGGCCTTTGTGTCGGTCACGCGAACATCTTTTCCATTTTGTCGAGTGCGCCGTTCCAGCCGTATTGATGCCGATCGCGGGCCTCTTCGTCGAAGAATTGCTCGTGGGTGAGCGTCAACAGCGAGCCGTCGCCATCCGCCTTGATCAGCACCGTGACCAGGGATTGACGCTCCGGCGTCGACTTCCAGGCCCAAGTGAAAACAAGTTTCTCGTTCGGGATGATCTCGCGCAACTCGCCGCTGACGTCATGAATTTCGCCGGACGGCGACTGCATCACCCAGCGATAACGTCCGCCGACGCGCGCGTCGCATTCGGCGGAGATCGCCTTGCCTTCGCCGGGGCCCATCCAGCGCTTCACCTTGTCCGGGTCGATCCAGGCCGCAAAGACTTTTTCAGGCGACGCTTTGAGCCGGCGTTTGAGCGTGAGGCTCGGCTGGGTCGCGGTTCCGGTGTTTGGCTTGGTGGCTCCTTGGGCGGACATGACTCTTCCTCTTCTAAAAAGGCGGCAAGGCTATTGAGCCGCTCGGACCAGAACTGTTCGTAACGATTGAGCCACTCGAAGGCTTCGCGCATCGGCTCGGCGTCTAGCCGGCAGGCGACAGTGCGTCCGGTCTTGCTGCGTGCGATCAGGCCGGCATCCGACAGGACATCGAGATGTTTCATGATCGCCGGCAGTGAAATGTCGAACGGCGACGCAAGCTCGCTCACCGAAAGGCCCGGCTCCTGCGCCAGCCGCATCACCAGCGCGCGCCGCGTCGGATCGGACAGCGCGGAAAAGGTGCGGTCGAGAGGCTCGGTATTAAGCTTAACCATGTGGTTAAGTATAGAAGCGCGCGCGACCGAGTCAATAGGCATCCTATGGGCATCAGGCGCGGGAACCGGGCCGATTGCCGCTGAGCCGCGGCTATCGATCATTCACATCTTCTTAAATTGGTAACGATATGGTTCCAGCAACAGGTGTTTGATCATGAGCATTGCAGGTCTAGCCGCCGCGATCATGAGCAGCCAGGGCGGGCTGAAACAGATCCAGCTCGGGCAAAGCTTCGAGCGCATGAATGCCGACCATGGCGCCGCAATCGCCAATCTGGTCGACAGCGCTCAGCAGAACATCAAATCGCTGGCCAACGTCTCGCCCGGGACGGGCAGCCGTCTCAACGCCCACGCATAACGCCCACGCGCCCGTCTCACCGCGGCTGCAGAATTCCGGTACGCTTTTGATTGGCGAGCAGTATGCCGAGGCCCAAAACGGCCGTTGCCGCCATCATCGCATAGACGGGCAGGCTCGCAGACGCGTGCAGGAAGCCGACGCCAGTAGAGGCAAGCGCGCCGATTCCCATCTGGATGAATCCCAACAGCGCCGCCGCGCTGCCGACATTCTTGCTGAACGGCGCCAGCGCAAGCGCCGCGGCATTCGGAAACGATGGGCCGCAGAACATCAGGTACAGCAGCAACAGGACGATATTGGCCGCAAGCCCGTACCAGTTCAGTGCGGTGCCGACGAAGGTGACGGCCATGACCAGCGTTTGGCCGATCACCGCGACCCGGAAGATCGCGTCGCCCGAATAGTGGCGCGTGAGCCAGATGTTCAATTGCGTGGCGCCGATGCAGCCCGCGGCGAGGCCGGCGAAGATCAGCCCGTAAGTACGCGGGTCGACATGAAACCCGTCGATAAAAATGATCGGGGAGCCGGTGATGTAGACGAACAGCCCGGCGAACGAGAAAGCGCCGGCGAAGGCGTAGGTGTAGAACCGCGGCTCGCCGATCACGTCGGCAAAGCCGCGGAGCATCGCGCCGGGTCTGAGCGATATCGTCGGGTCGGACTTGTGGCCGGGAGGCAGGAATGCGGTCAGCGCCATAACGACAAGAGCAAAGGCCGCGAGGATGGCGAATATCCACGGCCAGCCGACGCTGGTCGTGACGAAGCCGCCGACCGTGGGCGCAAACAGCGGCGAGACGCTCAGCACCAAAATCAGAAGCGAGATGATCTTGGCGCTCTCCTCGACCGGAAAGTAGTCGCGCACCATGGCGGTCGAGCCGACTTGCGCGGCGCAGCCCCCAAGCGCCTGTAGAAGCCGCGCGGCAATGAACATTTGCGGCGAGCGCGCGGCGAGGCAGGCGAGAGAGGCAAGAATGAAGAGCGCCAGCCCGGCATAGATCGGCGGCTTGCGGCCGAAGCGGTCGAGAAGCGGGCCGTAGAACAACTGCCCCGCGGCGAGCCCGACGAAATAGCCGGACACCGAGAGTGAAATTTCCGCGGGCGTGGTGCCGAGATCGTGGGCGATCTGCGGGAACGCCGGCAAGTACATGTCGATGGAAAACGGGCTCACCGTCGAGAGCGCGCCGAGGATGAGAATGATGCGAAGATTGCGGGTGCGGGTCATGGATGAATAGTCATGGACGAATCGTGGAACAACGTGTGCAAAATGCGCGGCGCATCCGCGCAGCGCAATGCGCCGATGAGACGATTGGCGTGAACGGCAGATTACGACCCGGAAACCGCCGCGCTGACGAGCTTGAGGCCGTCAGCGCTCGCCCATTCCGCGGGGCCTGCCATATTGCCGACCTCGCAACCGGAGCGGTCGACGATCAGCGTGGTCGGCATGCCGAAAGCTTTGCCGGCGGCCTTGAGATCCTCGAACACATGCGCGCTATCGTCGGAATAAAAGGCGAGGTGGCTGATGTTTTCGTCTTTCATGAACTTGAGCGGCTTCTCCGCGTCGCGGGTGTCGATATTGACGGCGACGACCTCGAAATCACCATTGCCGAGCTTGGCCTGCAGCGCATCAAGTGCCGGCATTTCGCGGCGGCAAGGCACGCACCAAGTCGCCCAAAGGTTAAGAAGCACGGTGCGGCCGCGCCAGTCGGCTAGCGTCTTGTCGCGGCCCTGCGCGTCCTTGAATGCCACATTCGGCACGCGGAACGGCGTCTTGGCCACGGCAAAGGCCGCGACTTCGCCCCGCGCCAGCGGCGCGATGCGGCTGGCGATATTCACCGCCGGGGTGCAGGCCGCATCGGCCGGATTGCGTCGCAGACGGCCAATCCCGTATATCCCCGCCAGCACGGCCAGGGTGCCGCAGAGCGCGAGCAGGGCGCCAACGGTCCTTTGGCGGCGGCGGAGCTTGAAATCGGGCTCGGTCGAAGACTCTGTCATGAACGCAACCTTGAATTCGCTAACCTTGGTGGACTCTCTATGAGCAACAAAATGTGGGGCGGACGTTTTGGCTCCGGACCCGATCCGATCATGGAGGACATCAATGTCTCGATCGATTTCGACCGGCACCTTTACCGGCAGGACATTGCCGCCAGCAAGGCCCATGCGGCAATGCTGGCCAAACAAGGCATCATCACGGCGCAGGATGCGAAGCGGATCGCTCACGGTCTAGACACGATCCTGTCAGAGATCGAGAACGGCAAATTCGCCTTCAAGCGGGCGCTGGAGGACATTCACATGAATGTCGAAAGCCGCCTTGCCGAACTGGTCGGAGAGCCTGCCGGCCGCCTGCACACCGCGCGTTCGCGCAACGACCAGGTGGCGACCGATTTCCGGCTCTGGGTACGCGACGCGATCGACGAGATCGATGCCGGACTTGCCGCCTATCAGCGGGCGCTGGCCGAGAAGGCGCTGGAACACGCCGCCACGGTGATGCCGGGCTTCACCCATCTGCAGCCGGCGCAGCCGGTGACCTTTGGCCACCATTTGCTGGCTTATGTCGAAATGGCCGCGCGCGACCGCGGCCGCTTTGCCGATGCGCGCGAACGCCTCAATGAGAGCCCGCTCGGCTCCGGTGCGCTGGCCGGTACCTCGTTTCCGATCGACCGCGCCATGACGGCGAAGGCGCTCGGCTTCAAGCGGCCGATGGCGAATTCACTCGACGGCGTCGCCGACCGCGATTTCGTGCTGGAGACGCTGTCGGCCTGCGCGATTACGGCGGTGCATCTGTCGCGGTTTGCCGAGGAGATCGTGATCTGGTCGTCGCCGCTCACCGGGCTGATCAAGCTGTCGGATAAATTCACCACCGGCTCGTCGATGATGCCGCAGAAGCGCAATCCCGACGCTGCCGAGCTCATTCGCGCCAAGAGCGGGCGCATCCTCGGCGCGCTGACCGGACTGATGACGGTGATCAAAGGCCTGCCGCTCGCCTACCAGAAGGATCTGCAGGAGGACAAAGAGGGCGCGCTCGACGCGGTCGGCGCGCTCACCATGTCACTGAGGGCCATGACCGGCATGGTGCGCGACATGGCGCCTGATGTCGCGCGCATGAAGGAGGCCGCCGGCGAGGGATATTCGACGGCGACCGATCTTGCAGATTGGCTGGTTCGCGCGTTGAAGCTGCCGTTCCGCGAGGCACACCACGTCACCGGTCGGATCGTAGCCAAGGCGGCGGAAGCCGGTATGCCGCTCGACAAGCTGCCCCTGCCGCTGATGCAGGAGATCGAGCCCAAGATCACCAAAGCGGTGTTCAGCGTCCTGTCGGTCGGTAATTCGGTGAAAAGCCGCTCCGCCGTCGGCGGCACCGCGCCGAATAATGTGCGCCGCGAGGCCAATCGCTGGCTTAAACGACTGAAAAAGAAGCCCTAAAGGCCTTGGAAACGCGGCCCGGACACAATGTCGCCGCGGCGCTGCGATGTGCTAAGGTTGCCTGGCAGGGGTTCGGGGGAGTTCGCTTTGGTCCGTCTTCGTTCGTGTCTTTTGGCCGCTGTCGCCGGCATCGCCGTTCTGGCGCTGGCCGGCTGCGGGCGTAATGGGCCGCTCGAACTGCCGCCGGGCCCGGCCACGCCGGCGCCACAGGCGAGCACGCAACTGACCCAGCCAGACGGCACGCCGATCCCCGGCTCGCCGCAAGATACCGCGATGAAGACCGGCTTCGACCAGTACGGCCGTCCGGTGGCGGCGCCCGGCGAGCGAAAATCCTTTATTCTCGACCCGCTGCTGCAGTAGCGCGGCGTCATCGCGAGCGCAGCGAAGCATTCAGCTCGGAGCCGGACGTCGGATTGCCGCGTTGTATCGCTCCCCGCAATGACGGGGGTGATTTCCACTTTTTCAAATCTTGCTCTAAACACCTGCCATGCATCATTTCGATTATCGCGCGGGCGTGCTGCACGCCGAGGCGGTCGACCTCATGGCGTTGGCGGACGCCGTCGGCACGCCGTTTTACTGCTATTCGAGCGCGACCATCGAGCGGCACTACAAGGTGTTCGCCGGTGCCTTCGCCGATGTCGACGCGTTGGTCTGCTACGCCATGAAGGCGAATTCCAACCAGGCCGTGATCGCCACTTTGGCGAAGCTCGGCGCCGGCGCCGATGTCGTTTCCGGTGGCGAATTGCTGCGCGCGCGCTCGGCCGGCGTGCCGCCGGACAAGATCATGTTCTCCGGCGTCGGTAAGACCGCCGACGAATTGGCGCTTGCCGTCGATCAGAACATTCTTTGCGTCAATGTCGAATCCGAGCCCGAGCTCGAACTGTTGTCGCGCATCGCCTCGGCCAAGGGCCGCACCGCCGACATTTCCATCCGCGTCAATCCCGACGTCGATCCGAAGACCCACGCCAAGATCGCGACCGGCAAGTCGGAAAACAAATTCGGCATTCCGATCAGCCGCGCGCGCGAGGTTTACGCGCAAGCCGCCAAGCTCAAGGGCGTGCGCGTCATCGGCGTCGACATGCACATCGGCAGCCAGATCATCGAGCTCGATCCCTTCGGCGACGCGTTCGCGCTGCTGGCCGATTTCGTGAGCGAATTGCGCGCCGACGGCCACACGATTTCGCATGTCGATCTCGGCGGCGGCTTGGGCATTCCCTATCGCGAGGACAATGAGCCGCCGCCCGACCCGGATGCCTATGCGGCGATCGTGAAGAACGCGACCAAGGGGCTCGACTGCAAGCTCATTTTCGAGCCGGGCCGGCTTATCGTCGGCAATGCCGGGATCCTGGTGACGCGCGTGCTCTATGTGAAGCACGGCGAGGGCAAGACGTTCATCATCGTCGATGCCGGCATGAACGACCTGGTCCGCCCGACGCTCTATGAGGCCTATCACGCGATTCGCCCGGTGCTGCAGGTGCCGCCCGGCGCGCCGCGAATCACTGCCGACGTGGTGGGGCCGGTCTGCGAGTCGGGCGACTTTCTCGCGCTCGACCGGTCCATGGTCGCCCCGCAGTCCGGCGACCTGCTCGCAGTAATGACCGCCGGCGCCTATGGCGCGACCCAATCCGGCACCTATAATAGCCGCCCGCTGATCCCCGAAGTCCTTGTTCGCAAAGACGAATGGGCGCTGATCCGGCCCCGCGTGACGGCCGAGCAGCTGATCGCGTTCGACCGCCTGCCGAAGTGGTTATAGGGCGCCCGCGGGCCGACGCGGAACTGGCGGCAATCTTGCATCAACTTGTTTTGCACGGGCTTTGGACCCGGAAACTGTGCCTTGAAGCGGCCCCCGTGTTACCTTCTTTAGATGCGCCAATTCGCCTCACGGAAACAGGACTGACGGAACTCTCGTGACGGAACTGGATCACGCCGGCAGCGCCGACCGGCCCATCGAGGCCGCAGCCAAATCGCAGGCGACGTCGCTTCTGGCGGCCGCAGTGCGGCGGGCGCGGCTCGCGATCTTCTGGGAACGGCTGTGGCCGGCGCTGGCGCTGTTCGTGACCGCCATCGGGCTGTTTCTGGCCGTCTCCTGGCTCGGGCTCTGGCTGTGGCTGCCGCCGCTCGGGCGCGCGGTGGCGCTGATCGGGTTTGCCGCGCTCACGCTCGCGGCGCTGGTGCCGCTTGGCTATCTGCGCGTGCCTGCCGCGACCGACGGCCTGCGCCGCCTCGATCGCGGCAGCGGGCTCACGCATCGCCCGGCGACCGCGATCGCCGACCAGCTCGCAGTGAGCAGCAAGGATCCCTATTCGCTCGCGCTGTGGAACGCCCATGTCGAGCGCTCGCTCAAGACGGCGCGCGCGTTCAGGTCCGGCCTGCCGGCGCCGCTCCTGGCGCACCGCGACCCTTATGCGCTGCGCGCGCTGGTGCTGATCGCTTGCGTCGCGACCTTCATCGCCGCAGGCGGCGAGCGCTGGAAACGGGTCGCCGCGGCCTTCGATTGGCAGGGCGTGACCTTGCCGGCGGATTTCCGCGTCGATGCCTGGGTGACGCCGCCGGCTTATACCGGTCGGCCGCCGGTCGTGCTGCCGGGCATTCATCCCGGCGAGACGGCGATGCAAGCCGAAGGGCCGCTGTCGGTGCCGGTCGGCTCGACGCTGATCGTGCGCTCGACCGGCAAGGTCAGTCTCGACATCACCGCAAGCGGCGGCGTCGTGCCTGATCCCGGCAACGTGCCTGCGCCGGCCGGCACGGAAGAGCATCGCTTCAAGATCACCGGCACCGGCAAGGCGACTTTGCGCGGCGCCGGCGAAGATCTGGTCTGGCCGTTCAACGCGATTCCCGACAAGCCGCCGTCGATCTCGCTCACCAAGGATCCCGAGGAGCAGAGCCGCGGCGCACTGCTTCTGTCCTATAAGCTCGAAGACGATTACGGCGTCACGCAAGCGGAGGCGACCTTCACGCAGAAGGCGCAAAGCGACCCCGCGAATGGCGAAGCCGCGGCAAACGGCGGCGCATCGGCGGCCGGCGCAACGAAAGCCGACGCCGCCAAAGATGGCGCGCCTGCCGCGGGCAGGGCGCCGCGCCCATTGTTCGGGCCGCCCGATTTCCCGTTGGCCCTGCCGCAGGTGCGCACCAAGAACGCGGTCGGCCAGACCATCAAGGATCTCACCGATCATCCCTGGGCTGGCGCCGAAGTGACGATGACGCTCGTGGCGCACGACGAAGGCGGCAATGTCGGCAAGAGCGAGCCCACCACGTTCCGTCTGCCCGAGCGCGTCTTTACCAAGCCCTTGGCACGCGCCCTGATCGAGCAGCGGCGCAATCTCGCGCTCGACGCCAATGCGCGGCCGCTGGTCATCACCGCGCTGGATGCGCTGTCGCTGGCGCCGGAAAAATTCACCACGGACGCGGGCGTCTATCTCGGCCTGCGTTCGATCTTCTGGGAGCTGGTGCGGGCGAAGAGCGACGACGATCTGCGCGACGTCGTGGCGCGCCTGTGGCAGATGGCGGTCGGGCTCGAGGACGGCGACATGTCCAACGCCCAGGACGCGCTCCGCAATGCCGAGAAGGCGCTGCAGGACGCGCTCGACCGCGGCGCCAGCGACCAAGAGATCAAGCAATTGATGGATAAATTGCGCGCCGCCATGGATCGCTTCGTGCAGGCGATGGCCGAGCAGATGCGCAAGGGGGCCCCGCAGCAGCTGTCGCGTCCGCTCGATCCCAATGCCAAGGTCTTGAGCCAGCGCGATCTGCAGAACATGCTCAACAAGCTCGAAGAGCTGTCGCGCAGCGGCGCCAAGGAGGCGGCGCAGGCGCTGCTGCAGCAGCTTGAGCAGATGATGGAAAATCTGCAGATGGCCTCGCCGGACCTGAACGGCGACGAGAGCGACGCGATGTCGGCGCTCGACGAACTCGGCGACATGATCCGCCAGCAGCAGGATCTGCGCGACCGCACCTTCAAGCAGGGGCAGGACCAGCGCAATCCGCAAGGCGGCATGCGTGGCCAGCAGGGCAAGCCGCAGCAGCCCGGCAATTCGCTCGGCGAATTGCGCCAGAGCCAGCAGGCGCTGCATGACCGCCTCAACAAATTGCTTGATCAGCTCAAAGACCTCGGCCTCGGCCAGAACAAGGAGGGCCAGCAAGGCCAGGGTCAGCAGGGCCAAGATCAGCAGGGTCAGGGTCAAGGCGGCCAGACGCCGGGACAGGATCAGCTCGATCAGCTCGGCCGCGCCGGCCAGGCCATGGACGATGCGCAAGGCGAACTCGGCCAGGGCAATTCCGATAGCGCGGTCGATTCGCAGGGCCGCGCGCTCGATGCGCTGCGCAAGGGCGCGCAAGGGCTGGCGCAGTCGATGCAGCAGCAGATGGGGCAGGGGCCCGGCCAGGGCCGCCCCGGCCGGTTCGGTCCCGCGCGCGCCAATCAGGAAACCGATCCGCTCGGCCGGCCGATGCGCGGCCCCGATCTTGACGGCTCGGTGAAAGTGCCGGGCGAGATCGACGTGCAGCGCGCCCGCCGCATCATCGAGGAATTGCGCAAGCGCTACGGCGATCTCGGCCGGCCGCAGGAAGAGCTCGACTATATCGAGCGGCTGCTGAAGGATTATTGAGCACGCATTCTCCCATTTTCATGGGGAGGATGCCGCCCCCACCGCGTTGACACCGTGCCCAGGCAGCATAGATTACGGGTGTTCCGAGGGGTGCCCGGGAACCGGGCTGAGAAAAACCCTTTGAACCTGATCCGGGTCATGCCGGCGAAGGGACAGGGACTTGCCCACACAGACGCATGCCCCCGCCAATAGCCGCCGTCCTGGATCAAGACCGGGAGTGCGATATGCAGACGTCGATCTTTCTGGCGCGACTGCTCGGCCCGCTGTTGCTGCTGCCGGGCTTGGGCCTGTTCGCCAATCGGCGCACCTTCCGCACCATGGCAACCGAAGTGATCGGCAGCGTCACGCTGGTCTATCTGTTCGGCCTGATGGATTTCGCCGCCGGCCTTGCCATTGTACTGGTCCACAATGTGTGGGTGGCGGATTGGCGCGTGCTGATCACGCTGCTCGGCTGGCTGCTGCTAATTCGCGGCCTGGTGCGCGTGCTGCTCACCGAGACGGTGATGGGTTACGCCAAGAACGTCATGCGTGGTCAGAACGTTTACCTCATCTCCGGCACTGTGCTGAGCCTGCTCGGCCTTGTGCTTTGTTATTTCGGCTACATCAAATGACGTGGTCGGACCTCGAACAAGAAACTCACTAGGAGTGCATCATGAACAAGCCGCTCGCCGAATCCGATTTCGAAACGCCGAAGGTCACGACCGGGCCGATCGCCGGCTCGCGCAAGATCTATGTGGCGCCGGAGGCCGCGCCCGACCTGCGCGTGCCGCTGCGCGAAATTCCGCTGTCGGAAGGTTCGGGCGAGGAGCCGGTGCGGGTCTATGATCCCTCCGGGATCTACACCGACAACGATGCCGTGATCGACGTCGAGAAGGGATTGAAGCGCACGCGCCTCGATTGGGTGAAGGAGCGCGGCGGCGTCGAGGACTACCAGGGCCGCGAGATCAAGGCGGTCGACAACGGCAATGCCAGCGGCAAGCATCTGGCGCGGAGCTTCCCGAACACGCCGCGCCCGCTGCGCGGGCTCGACGGCAAGCCGATTACCCAGCTCGAATGGGCGCGCAAAGGCATCATCACCAAAGAGATGATCTATGTCGCCGAGCGCGAAAATCTCGGCTGCAAGAAAATGCTCGACGTCGCGCAAGCCGCCCATGACGACGGCGAAAGCTTCGGCGCGTCGGTGCCGCTCTTCGTCACGCCGGAATTCGTGCGCGATGAAGTGGCGCGCGGCCGCGCCATCATCCCGGCCAACATCAATCACTCAGAACTCGAACCGATGGCGATCGGGCGGAATTTCCTCACCAAGATCAATGCCAATATCGGCAACTCGGCGGTGACGTCCTCGGTCGAGGAGGAAGTCGAGAAGATGGTGTGGGCGATCCGCTGGGGCGCCGACACGGTGATGGATCTCTCCACCGGCCGCAACATCCACAACACCCGCGAATGGATCATCCGCAATGCGCCGGTTCCGATCGGCACCGTGCCGATCTACCAGGCGCTGGAAAAGGTCAACGGCGATCCGGTCAAGCTCGACTGGGAATGCTACAAGGACACCTTGCTCGAGCAATGCGAGCAGGGCGTCGACTATTTCACCATCCATGCCGGCGTGCGGCTCGGCTATATCCACCTCACCGCCAACCGCGTCACCGGCATCGTCTCGCGCGGCGGCTCGATCATGGCCAAGTGGTGCCTGGCGCATCACAAGGAGAGCTTCCTCTACGAGCGCTTCGACGAGATTTGCGACATCATGCGCAAATACGACGTCTCGTTCTCGCTCGGCGACGGCTTGCGCCCCGGCTCGATCCGCGACGCCAATGACCGCGCGCAATTCGCCGAGTTGGAAACCTTGGGCGAACTCACCAAGGTCGCCTGGGTCAAAGGCTGCCAGGTGATGATCGAAGGCCCCGGCCACGTGCCGCTGCACAAGATCAAGATCAATGTCGACAAGCAGCTGAAAGAATGCGGCGAGGCGCCGTTCTATACGCTTGGGCCCCTCGTCACCGACATCGCGCCGGGCTACGACCACATCACCTCGGCCATCGGCGCCGCGATGATCGGCTGGTTCGGCACCGCCATGCTCTGCTACGTCACGCCGAAGGAGCATCTCGGGCTCCCCGACCGCAACGACGTCAAGGACGGCGTCATCGCTTACAAGATCGCCGCCCACGCCGCCGACCTGGCGAAAGGCCATCCGGCGGCGCAACTGCGCGACGATGCGCTCTCTCGCGCACGCTTCGAATTCCGCTGGGTCGATCAGTTCAACCTCTCGCTCGATCCCGACACGGCGCTCAAATATCACGACGAGACGCTGCCCAAGGAGGCGCACAAAGTGGCGCATTTCTGCTCCATGTGCGGACCGAAATTCTGCTCGATGAAGATCACGGCCGACGTGCGCGAATACGCCTCTGGCCTCACCGACAACGAAAAGGCCGCGCTTTATCCCGATGCGGCCAAGCAGGGCATGGCGCAGATGTCGCAGAAATTCCTGGACCTCGGCGCCGAGGTCTATGTCGAGAAGGACAAGGCGGCGAAGGAAGCGAACAAGGTGCTGTGAGCGTAGACACGTAGGGTGGGCAAAGGCGCAAAGCGCCGTGCCTACCGAAGCGCTTAGGCAGATCGTAAGATGTCCCGTTATCGCCGCGCCAAGATCGGTTGCGAGCTTTGCCGCAACTAAAAAAGTGGATTGATGACATCAGTTTCTGAAAGTCCGAAAAATTCTTGACCGCAACTCCCACGAGTGCTGCACGGCTCGCGTGGGGGAATCATGGCCTCTCGCAGCAAGTCTACTGTGCTGGCGCGGCTCAAGAAGCTTGCAATCCCGCATATCCGCGCTGGTGCCGGCTACGCGGCAGTTCTCTGCTCCAGCCACGGCAACAGCACCGCCCGAAACGTATCCATGCTGCGATAGCGCGAAAAATCGTCCGGCATGGTGCGCACGGCGAGCGCCAAGGCTTGCGCGGCTTTGGCGTCGCGGATCGCGTCGGCGAGATGCGTGACATGCGTCCTGATGGTGAAGAGGACGGCGCCGCTTTGCGGCAGGCGGCGGAGCGCCTGCCGCTCGACGCGCAGCCAGAGTTTTTCGCCGGCATTTTCGGAGGTGATCGCGGCGGCTGTCGCCGCATCGAGCTTGTGGCCTGACTGAAACAATTCGGGCGTGGCGTGGATCAGCCAATTGGCGCGCCACATGATGGTGCCGGCTGTGAGATTCTTGAAAAACCGGTCAACCGCGCCGCCAAGCTTTTCGGCATAACCCGGCACCGGGCCGTGCACATCGGCGAGCGCGCAGCCGATCTTGTCGGCGAGCCGCCAGTTCGAGGGAAAGCAGACTGCGCCCGCGGTGAGGCGATAAGTGCCGCCATTAGTCTCGTCGTCCGCTTGCAGGATGCAGAAATCTTCCTGGACGAGGCCGGTGGCATGTTCGAGCGGGTGCAGCGACAACTGCGAGAAGTCCCATTTTCCGCCGATCCCGAGACCGCGTAGCGTGCGGAATGCGAATTGGCCGGGATAATACCGGCGCAGGTGAGCGAGCAGAAACTTCAGCGCTTCTTCCGACGCATGCTGCGCCTGGGGCAGCGCCTGCACCACATCGTCATGCCGCGTGGCAAGGAGCTTGCGCTTTTCCGCAAGCTGCCCGGAAAAATCTTCGCCGACATCGATCCATTGCTCGACCGGTAATGGCTGCAGGTTCATCCGCAAGGCAAATGGCTTGCCGTCGGCGAAAGGAAGGTATGGGGCGGCCGTCGTCATTGCCACCGGGATCGTACATTTCCGTGCGCGAGGCAAGGCGGCAAGCGTGGCCGACTCTCGATTGTCATTGCCGGGCATGGCTGTTCGAAGAACAGCGTCGCTTCGCCCGCCGGTGACCCGGTCATCCATGCTGAACAGACGCTTTAAGCAGCCGTGCCGCAGTTCAAAACGGGTCGTGGCCGCATGGATTGCCAGGTCAAGCCCGGCAATGACGAGGAGGGGATGTGCTGGTCTGGCGCCGCCGTCTTCATGCTACACTGGCCGGGCAATAGAGGAGCCGGTTTATGAGCGAGCGTGCGCTTGGTTTCGTCGAAGAGTGGATTTCCGAAAATGTCACTGCCGCGGACGCGGCGGGCGACGGTGCGGCGCGAGCCAAGGCGCTGGCCGGCCGCTGCCTGGCCGATGCCAATGCGCAAGGCATTCCGGCCTCGGAGATCAGCGACGCGATCGACGATCTCCCCGCCTTCATCGCCGGCGCCATCGAAGAGGCGAGCGAGCGCAAGGAGCACGGTTCGGAATTCGAAACCGACCAGGAAATTGAGGTGCTGGTCAACCCGGACGGTTTCGAGAACGCCGCCGAAGACGCCGCCGAGGATGACGACGAGAAGCAGTAGCCACGGTATCGCTTTCGGCGATCGCGGCTACTCCACCGTGATGACGAGATCGATGCCCAACGTCTTGGCCCGCTGACGCGCGGCTTCGAGGGCGGCGCGCTGTTGCGGCGTGGCGCTGCTTTTGGGCACGACGATGTTGAGCATGCGGCGGCCGGTGACTTGTGGCGTGCCGCTCGGCGATGTCTTGTAAATGCAGTCCACGACCGGAAAGCGCGCGAAGACCTGAGGCGGATTATCGCCCCCGACGCAATTGCCCCAGATGAATCTGAAGACGAGGTCGCGGCGCCGCGCGCGCCAATAGCCGAGCGTTTCCGCCGCGTCGGCGACCGGGTTGCCGAATCGGTCGTAGAACTCGCCCTCGTCGCCCTGAACCTTGGCTTCGAGCGCTCGCGCGATGCGCCACATCTTGCGGCGGATTTGCCGATCCGGATTCTTGACGACGATGTTTCCGCCGCTGAACGCAAACCACGCGATGCCGCCGGCCGCTTCGCCGGCTTGTCCGTGCTGCGACCATCTCGTCCACACGGCGATGCCCGGGGCTGTGTGACGCAAGACGCCGCCGTCTGCGGTTTGCACCTCGCAAAATCCGTCGAGGCGCAATTCGCGGTCCGCCTCTACGACGGCCAGCCATTCTTTGAGTGCGATCTCCGGTCCGTGCTCGTCGTCGAAACCGTCCCAATTCTTTTTCCGCGTAATATGCAGGTCGTACCCCATTCCACACGCTCCGTCCGTCCATTGCCGCAAGCTGCAGCAGGCAAATTGCCTTGACGGAACAAAACAAGAACATACAATATAATCAACTGCAAGTAGAGATGCCATCACGCAGTTGGAGAGGTGAGCGGAGGTGCTTGTCGACGGGCTTCGCACAACGAAGCAAGGTCTAAAACCGTGCCGCGTCTAAAACCGGGTCAAAAGCCGTGTCGTGCCTGAGGCCTTTCCAGCGCCGCGGGCCGCGACGGCCGGGTGCCACCCTCTTGCTGGAAAAAGACGCAGCGAGAACGAAGAGATCGCCGGGGTTCTCGGTCACTGCCCGACATCGGCCGGCGGGCGCGGGGCCTGATCGGCGGGCAGCGGTTTATCGTCGCGTAATTTTTCCGGCAGACGCTTAAAGATGGAGAAAAGCCCGCCGTCAGTCGGCTGAGCTTGCGCGTCGGTTTGCGGCTCAGACGACTCCGCCGCATCGACGCCCGCGACCGGCACCGATTTGATTTCAACCGTTGTTGTCGGCGGCGCGATCTGCATCGGCGCTTGCGGGCCCGGCTGGGTGACGGACTGCGGTGCGGGTTGGGGCAACGGCGCAAACTGGGGCTGCGCCGGCGGCGTGATTTCGGCCGCGCGCGGCGTTTCGGGCCGCGGCGCATCGCCCCGCGGGATATTGGCGATCGCGCCGGTCGGCGTTTCCGCGGGGCGCGGCTTTGCATCGGGGGCGGGCGTGCGCGTCGCAACTTCAGCCGGACGATCCACGCGGCGCGGCGTCGCCTCAGGCCTGGTGTCGGCCTTGGCGTCGATCTTGGCGTCACCCTTGGTCGGATGCGCGGCGTCAGCTTTGGCCGGATGCGCGGCGTCCACCTTGGCGAGCGCGGCGCGCACTTCGGCGGCAATCGCGTCGGCGCTGCGCGGCTGACCGTCGGCGGCTTTGGCAGTATCCGCTGGCTTCTCGGTGGGTAGCGATTTGCGCAGCGGCGCGGACTTCGCATCCTGCTGCTGCGGCGGCGTCGTGGCGATCACACGCGCCGGCGCTGCGGGGGCAGGCGCCGCCGGCGCGGAGGCGACCGGCGCCGGTGTGGTTGCCGGTGCGGCGACCGGCGCTGCCGGAACCGTGACCGGCGCCGCGGCGGGCACCCGGCTTGTCGCCGGAATCTGCAGCGCCGCCGGGCTCTGCAGCGCGACCGGCTGCGGCGCGTTCATATAGCCGGTGAGATGCGCGAGCACGTAGCCGCTCACGGCGGTGGCGACGCCGGCAGCCGAAATCTCGATGAATTTCACGAAGAAACGCGAGAGGTAAGTTTCCTCGGCCGCCACGAAAATGCTCCCCGCAAACTGGTCCGCCAATCACCCGCAACCGCTGCGCACCAAACGGCCGTTATGGGGCGAAATTGAGATCAACGGGGTAGAGATTTATCGTCAACAATTGTTGAATTACGAAGGACATGGCGGGTCCTGGCGCTTGAGGCTGGATCCAATCCGCACGGATGCCAGGGAACGCCAGGGAACGCATGCCAGGGAATGCATGCCAGCGAACGCGGCGGCGATCGTCGGACTGTTCATACCCGGCATAACAAGCCGGGGGAAATAAATCAGGAACTTGCGGGGGAGGTCGGATATGCCGGGACTTTTGCAGAACCACGTCGCTGTCGTCACCGGCGCGGGCTCCGGCATCGGCCGTGCCATCGCGCTGGGCTTTGGCCGCGAGGGCGCCGCCGTCGCGGTGCTCGACATCAACGGCGCGGCGGCGGCCAGGACGGCAGCCGAGATCGATGGTGCCGGCGGCAAAGCCAAGGCCTTTACGCTGGACGTGACCGACCGCGCGGCCTGCCGCGACATCGCGGCGAAAGTGGCGAGCGAGGTCGGCGCCGTCTCGATCCTGGTCAACAATGCCGGCATTAACCGCCGCAACGCCTTTGCCGGCGATCCCGACGCGGTGATCAAGGACTGGGAGGATATCATGGCGGTGAACCTCAACGGCATGTTCAACGTCACGCATGCTTTTCTCGGCGCCCTGCGCGCCAACAGGGGGCGCATCGTCAACATTGCCTCCATTCAGTCCTTCGTGCATGTGCGCACGCCGAACTCGCCGGCCTACACGACGTCCAAGCACGGGGTGCTCGGCTTCACCCGGGCGCTTGCCGCCGAACTCGGTAAGGACGGCGTGCGCGTCAACGCCATCGGCCCTGGCCTGATCGAGACGCCACTGAATGCGCAGGTGCGCGCCAACAATCCGGACCTGGTGAAAATCTTCCTCGACCACACCCCGCTCGGCCGCGCCGGCAAGCCGGACGACATCGTCGGCCCGGCGCTGTTTCTGGCGTCGGACATGTCGTCCTACGTCACCGGCACGATCGTGATGGCCGACGGCGGCTATCGGGCGATTTGATTTCGTTGTGCAATGAATTCGGCGTGCCGACGCCAGCCGGCCTCTCATGTCTTCACTATTGGACAAGCCGCGGTCCAGTTATACCACAGCGCGCACGCATCATCGCCGCAACCGCTTGCGCTTTATCGAAATCGAATTTGCCGATTGCGAAACGACCACGCCGGCCTATGGGCTGAAGAACCTTAGGTCTTGCAACGCACTCGCTCTCTACCCTGATTTCCAGAAAGTCACCGACGATTTTCTGCGTCAGCTTGTAGAGCCGCATGGCAAAGTCGGCGCGCAAACAGACATCGATATGAGAGTTCGGAGATTCGAACAACATGCCTTTCACCGGATACGTGAAGCCCTCTCGAGCTTCGATCCAACGAATTGCGCGAGCTGGAACATCAAGGCGCGCCGAGGGATGAACGAACGACAATGCGATTTTCTCAGGTCGCACGCCAACTGCGATCGACCCCTCGAGCACGCATAAACTTGGGCGTTGACTGCCCATTACGCCACTCATCGTGGCCACTCCGCGAATGCGATCTACTTCGTCTTCAGCTGACTGGCCGACTTCAAGATGATCTCGGGCTTGCCTTGATACATTTTTACCGTGCCGGTGATGGTCACGGTCTTGCCTTCAAGCGAGCTCGCATTGGGAAATTTCGCCACGTCGTCGGCGAAGATCACGGCGACGAATTCGTTGTCGGGAAATTCACCGCCCATGTCGATGAACGTCGCGCCGGAAGCAGCAATGTGCACGTCACTGATGGCCGCTTGCACCGTTACCGGCTTGCCGACATAGGACTTGGTCTCCGAAGGTCCGATCGTCTGCGCCCGCGCCGGCAGCGCCGCGACGCCGGCAAAAACGACACCAAACCCAACACCCAAAAAACGTGTCCACATCGTGATTTCTCCTCATGCCACAGGGCCATTGACCATGAGAACATAACATGAACATTGGCGAAGGGCAATAGTGAAGTTGCGAAAGTGGTTTTGACAACTCCTGGCGCGACCGTTCCAACTGCTGGATACCCTGAGTCTCGAGGCGAAAAGTGGCCAAACAAAATGGCACGGCAAGCTGATCGCGGCGGCGGCGAAAGATGCGCTATTGCCGCTCGGATTTCGAGACGTAGGTCAGTCACGGTGTCGGTATTCGGATGAAGGCTTTTGGTACATTTTCATCGAGTGTCAGCCAAGCGCTTGGTCGAAGGGGACGTATGCGAACGTCAACCCGACTTGGCTTTTTCTTCGACACGGGGGCGATGTGTTGGGCATCGCGTTGGTGATTACATCAGGTTCGAGAGTGTCGAGCGGTTTTCTCCTTTGATCGAGCAGATGGCCAAACTTGCGGCTGCGGAAGCCGTGGCATTGCGCGTCAGGTTCAAGACACCAAGGATGTCCATCAGCATTTTGTGAACCGAACCACGGACAATGCGCACCGAATCTATCGCACTGCGCTCACTGCTGGATTAGTCGGAGACTTCAGTTTGGCGCGGCAGTTATTTGCTCGAATGGCCGCTATGGACCCATGCGGGGGCCATGGATCGAATATATGCAAAAGGAATGCGCTGAACTGTCTGCACTTCTTGACGATCCAGTCCGATGTAGGTCGAAGATTCTCAAGACCATTTCGATGCAGAGACAAAAGCGGGGTCTGCCTTCGGACCCGAACTGCCTTGATTCTCTGCATCGACCTTCGACTTGATCTGGAATCTCAAAGCGCGTTCCGAAATGCGAATTTTGCCGCGGTTGGTGACGGCGTCCAGCGCGGCGAATCTTCAGAATGCAGGGAGCGCGGCACAAAGCTTAGCCGCGCCGGCCTTGCTTGGCTTGGTCGTCGAGCCAATCGGCGAGATTACCGGACGATGGGCTGCTGCCGGATCTGCCTTTCTTGGCGGCTGGCGCTTTGCGCTTTTTCGCCGATGCCGGCGGATTGGCGGCATCGCGCGCGAGCCGCTGCGCGCGCAGCCGTTCGGTCTTGGCGCGGATCGCGGCGGCGGCGGCTTCGTATTCGGCGACGGCCTGTTTGGCGTCGTCCAGGCGTTGCGTTTTGGCAAATTGCGCATTCGCCTCGTTCTTTTCCGACGTGTCGTCCATCTTCCAATCCCGTACAGTGAATAGTCGCGGCCAGAACATGCCCCTAGAAGCCCGCGCTCGGACTTGATCCGAGGGCGGAGGCCGGGGGATGTAGCGGCATATCGCGCACAGGACAAGCCGGATATGCTGTAACGAAGGGCCGAGGCGTTCGTTTTCTGATCAGCGTCGCGCCGCGGCCACGTTCAGCCGGACACGCTATTTGCCGGCCGCCTTGCGCAGCGCGGCGTTGATGCGCTCCTGCCAGCCGGGGCCGTCTTCCTGGAAGAAATCGAGCACATCGCGATCGATGCGCAACGTGACTTGCTCCTTGACGCCGGGGATCGCCGGCGCCGCCTTGGGCGGACCTTCGATGGGCTTCGTGGTCGCCGCCTTGAACGCCTGTTCGGCGGCGGTGCGGGGATCGGAGGGGCGTCGTGACATGGCGGACTTATAGCAGAGGCCGCGCGGTTCTTGCCAGACCATGGCGCATCCCCGCCGACACGGTTCGCGCGCGCTTTCGATTCCAGAAATCGGGTGGGCGCGATCGCTCCCCTCGCGCATATCGGACACGACACGGCATCGACACGAGGACACCAGCATGCATTTTCGCATTCAAGGCCTGCCGGCCGAACACTTTGCGCCGTTGTTTGCGCTGTCCGACGAGGACCTCGCGCAGCGCGGCGCGGTGCGGCGGATCGCCGATGGGCCGCGGCCCTGCCGCATCAGCCTCACCGACGCCAAGCCCGGCGACGAACTGATCCTGGTCAATTACGAGCATCATGCCGTCGCGTCACCCTACCGGATGCGCTTTGCCATCTATGTGCGGCGGAACGAAAAGACCTTTGACGCCGTCGATACCGTGCCGGAGCAATTACGTACGCGGACGCTCGCGGTTCGGGGCTTCGACGCGAATGCGATGATGACCGGCTGGGAATTGACCGAGGGCGGGCAGCTCGAAAGCGTGATCGAAAAACTCTTCGCCGATCCGCGCACGGCCTATCTGCATGCGCATTTCGCCGCCCCCGGCTGTTACGCCGCGCGCATCGAGCGGGCTTGAACGCTCAAAAATCGCTCAAGCAATACCTTCGAAGAGCGCGGTCGAGAGATAGCGCTCGGCGAAATCCGGCACGATCACAACGATATTTTTGCCGGCATAATCCGGCCGGGCTCCGACCGTCAAAGCCGCGGCTACGGCGGCACCCGAGGAAATGCCACCTGGAATGCCTTCAAGGCGGGCGAGGGCGCGCGACGTGTCGATTGCGGCTTGGTTGCTCACTTTGAGCACCTCGTCGATAACCGAGCGGTCGAGAATTTCCGGCACGAAGCCCGCGCCGATGCCCTGGATCTTGTGCGGGCCGGGCTTGCCGCCGGAGAGAACCGGACTGTCCTCCGGTTCCACGGCGAAAATCCGCAGCGACGACCTGCGCGGCTTGAGTACCTGACCGACGCCGGTAATGGTGCCGCCGGTGCCGACGCCGGCAACGAAAGCGTCAATCGCGCCATCCGTGTCAGCCCAGATTTCCTCGGCCGTGGTGCGGCGATGAATTTCAGGATTGGCGGGATTGCGGAACTGTTGCGGAATGACGGCGTTCGGCGTTGCGCTGGCGATTTCCTCCGCGCGCTTGATGGCGCCGGTCATGCCTTGGGCTGCCGGCGTCAGTTCGAGCTCGGCGCCGAGGAAGGCCAACATCTTGCGGCGCTCGATCGACATCGAATCCGGCATGACCAGGATCAGACGATAGCCGCGCGCGGCGGCGACGAAAGCGAGCGCGATGCCGGTATTGCCCGAGGTCGGCTCGATCAGAACCGCGCCGGGCTTGATTTTGCCTTGCGTTTCGAGCGCGTCGATCATCGACACGCCGATGCGGTCTTTGACGCTCGCGATCGGATTGAAGAATTCGAGCTTGGCGAGGATATTCGCGTTGACGCCCCGCTCCTTCGGCAGGCGTTTGAGGCGCACGATCGGTGTGGCGCCGATCGTGTCGGTGATCGAGTCGAAAATGCGGCCGTTGACGCGCGGCGCGATGCCGGTCGCGGCACGACCCTGTGGTTGGGCTTTCAGCACAGCATCGGACATGAGCGGGCCTCCCGGCTGCCTGTGGCTTTTCACGATGGGCAATTACCCGAATTTTTTCGATGAAATGCAAGGCCCCACAAGAAGCGCTGCAAGCGAGACGGCAAAGCACTGTGCGCGCTTGATCGGTTCAGCCTGCCGCGTCGTTGATGGCACGCAACAACGTCAGCATGGCGCCATTGATCGGGGTTGCGATGCCGCGACGCTGTCCGGCGGCGACAATCGAGCCCGTCAGCGCTTCGATTTCCATTTGCCGTCCCGCGAGGCGGTCAAAATACATCGAGGTGCCAAATTCTCCGGAAAACGTCATCAAGGCGGCCATGGTGCGCGCAGGCTCGTCAGCGGCGAGCCGCGCGCCCTCTGCACGCGCGACCGCCACCGCCTCGCCGAGCAACGCCAGGCAGAGCTCGTAGATGTCCGGACGCCGCAGCACCGCCTGCCGCTGCAGCGTCAGTGCGGTGATCGGGTTGGCCACCGCGTTGATCAGGAGCTTGCGCCACAGCAGCGTGCCGAAATCGTCGCTCAACAGGATCTTTATTCCGGTGCCGTCGAACAGTTCGGCGAAGGCGCGGCCGGTCGCGTCGTCCGCTGCAACGACATCATTGGTGCTGGCGCGGCGCATGCGCACGTGATCCGGTGCAACCCGCTCGCCGTTGTAATAGACGATGACGGGCAGGACGGTCGCGCCGTTGGCGAGCGGCGCGACGCGGGCGACGTGATCGATGCCGTTCTGGAGGACCGCGACGCGGGTCTGCGGCGTGCACAAGCGGGCGAGCCACGCCGCCGCCGCCGGGGTCTGATGCGCCTTGGTGCAGAGCAGAACCCAGTCTGCGGTTTTGGCTTGCGCCGGATCGGTGAGGTTCCGCAGCGGCACCTCTGCGGTGCCTTCGGGCCGGTCGAGGGTCAGATGATCAAGCGGCCGCCGCGAACAGGCGACCACATCGTGGCGGCCCGCCGCGGCGAGGCAAGCTGCGGCGACGCCGCCGATACTGCCAAGCCCGATCACGGCGACGCTCAAACGATGCTGCCCGGAAGCGAAGGCGGACATCGGGGCAGATGCAGAGGCTGACATGCGGACCGACCTGTAAACGGATCTGCAGATGCTTATGAAGCAATGACAAGCTGGCAGATGCGAACTTGTTTACTCTCGGCCGATTAGTTGACAAAGTCAAATATCTTGCGCCTGCCCGTCACCGCGTGGTGGCCGGGAGCAGCCGATTTGGCCGCACTGCCAACAGGCGTATTCCATCGGTCCATTATGTCATTATGATTTTACCTCTTCCCAATGCTTTGCTATAATTTGGAAGTCTGCTGCTGATGGTCAAATGAACGCGGGGGCACGGCCCCGTTTTCTTGGAAAATCATGGTCATGCCGGCAATCGCCGGACGCTTGCCGGGTTGAGAAACTGCCGAAATGACACAGGACATGGCCGGATCGGCCAATGCCGGGCCGAATGGAAATCCGTCGCAACCCGAAACGCGACAGCAATCGAGCCGGGCGCGGTTTGCAATCACGTTGCTCAATTTGTCGATCGTTGCAGCGCTGACTGCCGTGCTCATGCTGCTCGCGGGCACGATGCCGACGAGCGCGGTGCTCGTGCTCTATTTCATCCCGGTTCTGCTGGCGGTGCTGCTGTGGAATTTCGAACAAGGCATGATCGCGGCCTTGATCGGCGCCTTGGCCGCGGAGCTTTTCCATTTTGTGCCGCGTTTGAGCCTCGCGCAGGGCGGACGCGGCGATGTCACGGCGGTCCTGATCTTTCTCGCTGCGGCGCTGCTGTGCGGATATCTCCTGGACGAAATCCGCCGCTCGCGTCGCCTGGTGTCAGGCGAGCCGCCGGCGCACCGCGCGGCATCCGATCATGAGGTGCTGCGTTTCGGCGGCGCGACGCGAACCGTGCCGGAGCGGGTCGCTGAATTTCTGGTCGGCCGCGCATGCGCAATGTATTGCGACCAGTGCATTCAGGATCAGCTGGGATTGAAGTGGCGCCAGCAGGTGCAGCTCGTCACCGCGACGCTCGCGGTGACGAAACTGTTCCGGCGCGATTCCGGCCAATGCCAGACCTGCAATCAGTTCAAGCAGGTCATCCGGCACGTCAAGCTGCGCTGAGCTTGCGGTGCGTAATCAGCGGACCGCCCTGATCGTCGAACTCGGGCTTGGCTGGCGGACGCTCGCGGGGGCGTCATAATAATCGCCATACCCGTACCAGACGACGCCTGGCGCATAAACACCAGCGCCGACGTAACCCGGTGCATAATCATAAACATATGGTGTGCCGTAATAGGGGGTGCCGTAAGAGATATAACCCTGCGCCAGCGCCGCCGGGGTTCCGGCCATCATCAGTGCGGCCGCGACGAGAAGAGTCTTCATGGTCGGTTCTCCGTATTGCGGTTCATCATTGCGGTTCATCCGGAATCAACCTTCGGCGTTGTAATCGGTTCACTCGCAATGTCGGCGGATCCTGGCCTTCACAAGAAATTGCTTCGGGAACCCGATGAACACATTCGACGCCATCGTCATCGCCGTCACGCTGATGGGTGTCGTGACAGGATTCGTGTCGGGCCTGTTGCGGAGCCTTACCGCGATCCTTGCTTATCTGATCGCGGCGCCGATCGCGGTCTCATTGACCCCGCGCCTGACGGCCGTGATCTTTGGACAGAGCGGCATCTCCACCGACCAAATTTGGATCGCGCTCTTCATCGTCTTTATCGGGCTTGGCCTTCTTATCAGCGCCTTGTTGCGCGGGCTGGTCGACGAACTGGCCGGCGCTGAGATCGGCATGTTTGACAGGCTTGCCGGCGGCGTGCTTGGCGCCGTGCGTATTCTTCTTGTCGCGGTGCTGATCGTGATCGTGTTCGACCGTCTTATTCCGGCTGATCGCGAGCCGGGCTTTCTGGTCGGCTCGAAGCTGCGCCCTTATTTGTCGGATGCCGGGCGAAAAGGTCTGCAAACGCTGCCGCCCGACATCGCCGACTATATCGACCGCATCAAGCGCGACCGGAATTTGTGAGCGCTAGGTCCATGAATGTCGCACCATCAATAGACGCGACGGCAGACATAGCGGCCGATGACGAATTCGCGGTAGCACTTCACCAGGCCGTGACGCGTGTGGCGCTCGTAGAACCGCACATGCTCGATGGGCGACGCAACAGATGCCGTCTCTCCAATGGCACCGGCATTCGCCGGAAGCGCCGCTGCGTTTTGGCAAAGCATAAGGCCGATGCCGGCCGCAAGACCGAGAGCAGATAATATCGTTCGCATTACGTCCTCCACATTGACGCAAATGCAACGATTATGAAGGCGCGCGGTTCCCGCGTTCGGATACGGCGCATTGGCCCTTAGGCTTTCTTGAACGCGTCGAGGCGGAGCGGCAGCACCGCGCCGAACCAGGCGGCATGCGCAGTATGATCGGTCAGATCGTCGCCGGTCTCGGGATGAAGCAGCACAGTGAGGCCGTCGCGGTTGAGCATCAGCCAGGGCATGAAGGCCGCCAGCATGCCGGTTGGAAATGCAATCTGGTACATGGATTGCGGATGCGGGCCGACCAATTCGTCGTGCCAGCGCCCGAGCCTGGCCGAAGGAAATAATTCGGCAACGCGCTGGCGCAGCCGTTCGGCGCGATCGCGGGTCGTCGCCGGATCATAATATATGTGAGCGTGGTAATCTTTGATATCGGCGGTGTCCGGCATCTCGGCCCATCTCAATCCGCTGGAATCCTGTTTTGGCATCGTTGCCGATCGTCCGCTAAGCTCCGTGCCGCGGCCCGGCCGCGCAAAAAGTCCCGAACAAAGGCATATGCCCCATGCTGACGCTGTATTCCTATCCCGAACTGTTCGGCGTTGCCGATAATAACGGCTACGGACTGAAAGTGTTCGCATTCTTGCGCCTGTGCGGCGTGCCGTTCAAGCATGAACATATCGTCGATACGTCGGCGGCGCCGCGCGGACAATTGCCTTACATCACCGACGACGGCGAAACTGTCGGCGACAGCGATACGATCATTGCTTTTCTGATCCGCAAATATCGCCTCACCATCGACGCGGGGCTGACCGCGGCGCAGCGCGATACCGATCATCTCGTCACCCGCATGCTCGACGATCTTTACTGGGTCATGTCCTATTCGCGCTGGAAGGACGACCGCTACTGGCCGGCGTTTCGCGACGCACTGTTGCAGCAGCATCCAGGCCTGACCGAAGCGGTGTTGCAAAAGGCGCGCGAGTTCAATGCGCAACGTTATCATTTTCAGGGCATCGGCCGCTACGCGCCGGATGCTGCCTTCGCGCGCGGGCTCGCCGATCTGCAGGTGCTGGCCGATCTCATTCCGGCATCCGGCTATCTGCATGGAGGGCAGCCGACCAGCATCGATGCCGGCATCTACGGCTTCATCGCCAATATCTATTTCTATCCGATCGACACGCCGCTGAAGCAGTCCGTCGTGGCGCACGACAATATCGTGCGCCACTGCCAGGCCATTCATGCCGCGGTGATGGCGCCGGGGAAAGCTTAAGGTTGCGGCGCGCTGTCGCGCACTGTGCCGAAACGGCTCGCCAGCGGCAGCGCCATGGCGAGCGCGCCGATTGCAAACGCGATGCAAAGGCCGAACGGCGGCGGTAGCGGCGGAAACAGATAGACGACAAGGCCGCCGCCGATCACGAAGTTGAGCCAACCCCACACGACATTGACGGCCGCGGAAGATTCTCCTCTGCCGGGCGGCGCCGCGAACGGCGATTGAAACTTGTTGCCGGAAATGCCCTGCACGAAGTGCGGGATGCCGTTGGCCAGAAAGACGCCGGCAAAGAAATAGGCGAGATAGACGTACCACGGCATGAGCGGAGGTGTCCTCGGTTTGTTATTCGAATTGCGGTTGCTTCGGATGGGGAAACAGGCAGGCGATCAACACGGCGAGAATGCCGGTGAGGAAAATGCCGTCAAAGGTGCCGGCGCCGCCGATCGATGCAACCGGCGCGCCGAGGCCGCGCACTTTCTCGAGATTCGAGAGGTCGGCGCCGATCAGGGTGCCGAGACTGCCGGCAATATAAGCGAGCGGCGCGGCGTCGCGGCGCGACAGCAGCAGCGCCACCGCTGCTGTCACCACCACCGGCACGAAGACCGGTACGGCAATGCCCAGTCCCGGCACCGGGTCGGCAAGCATGTGCAGCACCGCGGCCACGATTGCGGTCGCGATCAGGCCTTTGGCCCATAGCTCCCGCTTGGCAAGAAGATAAATCGACATCAGCGTCGGGATCACCGCGCCGCCGACATTGACCGCAATGACCGTGCCGGCGAGATGATTGACCACCGGCACCTCATATCGCATGCCGAAAAAATCGATAATCTGGTCGGACATCACCCGCTCCGGCGGCAATTCGGCAATCGGGATGTTGAAAATGCTGCCGAGCAGCGAGGCGAAAAGGAGCCACATGGCCGCGCCCGAACTGACGCCCAGGCTTTCATAGGCGAAGCGCACCGAGCGCAGCACCAGCACGATCAGGAAAAGGCCGACCAGGATGGCGAAGAAACCCGGCGCCAGCGGCAGGTAATGATATTGGCCCATTTGCATTGCGGTACGGTCTCCGAATGTCGCTCTGGTCAACGCAATCGCTTCAGTCCAGCTCCCGCCATCTTAACCAAATGATTGGTGACATCATCATAGCCGCCTTGTAACGCCAAAGCGCAGGCCTATAATCCAGCGCTTCCTTCGCGCAGAGGTTTTTTCGTGGCGCCGCCGGAAGCGAAATCAGTCGCTATTATCATGGGTAGCCAGTCCGACTGGGCGACCATGAAGCTTGCCGCCGAGACGCTCGACGCGCTTGGCGTGGCTTATGACGCGCGCATCGTATCGGCCCACCGGACGCCGGAGCGGCTTTATGCCTTTGCCAAAGGCGCCAAGGCCACGGGTTTCAAGGTCATCATCGCCGGAGCCGGGGGCGCGGCGCATCTGCCGGGAATGACGGCGTCGCTGACCAGCCTTCCGGTGTTCGGCGTGCCCATCGAATCGAAGGCGCTATCGGGACAGGATTCGCTTTATTCCATCGTGCAGATGCCGCCGGGCATTCCGGTCGGCACGCTGGCCATCGGCCAGGCCGGCGCGGTCAATGCTGCGCTGCTCGCCGCAAGCGTCTTGGCGCTGAGCGATCCGGCGCTGGCGAGCCGGCTCGAAGCGTGGCGGGTGCGGCAGACAGCGTCGATTGCCGAAAAGCCAAAGGACCAAGCGTGAGTTCGGGGTCGTCCGCACTTGCCACCGAGGCCACGATCGGCATCCTCGGCGGGGGTCAACTCGGCCGCATGCTGGCGCTCGCTGCCGCCCGGCTCGGCTTTAAATGTCACGTCTTTTCGCCAAGTCCGGATTCGCCGGCTTTCGATGTCGTGCATCGGGTGACCTGCGCCGATTATACGGACACGCAAGCGCTCGACCGTTTCGCTACCGATGTGGACGTCGTCACTTACGAATTCGAGAATGTGCCGGCGGAGACCGCGACATTTCTCGCCGCTCGCGTCCCGGTGCTGCCTGATCCGAAGATTCTCGCGATCACGCAGGACCGGCTTGCGGAGAAGCAATTCGTCGCGAGCCTCGGCATCGGCACTGCGCCCTTCGCCGATGTCGGCGGGGCGGCGGCGCTGCCGCCCGCGCTCGAGCGGATCGGCCGTCCGGCGGTGCTGAAGACTCGGCGCTTCGGCTATGACGGCAAGGGCCAGATGACGATCAAGAACGGCACCGATCCGCAGGCCGCATGGCGCGAGGTCGGCGGCCAGCCCTGCATCCTCGAAGCCTTCGTGCCGTTCGAGCGCGAGGTCTCGGTGGTGGCGGCGCGAGGCCATGACGGCGCGGTCGAATGTTACGACGTGACCGAGAACGAGCACCGCGATCACATACTAAAGGTATCGTGGGCCCCGGCGGCGGTCTCCGAGGCCGGCGCGCGAGAAGCGCGCCGCATCGCCGAGACCATCGCCCAGAAATTCAGCTATGTCGGCGTGCTGGCCGTCGAAATGTTCATGCTCCGCGACGGCGGTATCCTGGTCAATGAAATTGCGCCACGGGTGCACAATTCCGGCCATTGGACCCTTGATGGCGCATCTATCTCGCAATTCGAGCAGCATATCCGTGCGGTCGCCGGTTGGGCGCTGGGCCGGCCGGTCCGGCACGGTCGGGTGGAAATGATCAATCTCATCGGCGCCGAGGTCGAGGACTATAAGAAATGGCTCGCCGTGCCCGGCGCCGCGGTGCACCTTTACGGCAAGGCCGCGGTCCGGCCCGGACGTAAAATGGGCCATGTCACCAGGGTCTTCACCGGGGTCGATTGAAGGGTCTCTCGACCCCGAAAATCAGCCCGGTGCGTGCCCTTGTGGACTTTCTGCGCGTCTTCTGCTACACGCCGCGCCAAGGCGGTTCGGGCGCAGCGCCCAACCCCGGCTCAGCAATCTCAACGAACCGACTGCAAAGGAGCACGCGTGCAGGTTCTCGTCCGTGACAACAATGTCGATCAAGCCCTCAAGGCGCTGAAGAAAAAGATGCAGCGTGAGGGCATTTTCCGCGAGATGAAGCTCCGCGGCCATTACGAAAAACCGTCTGAAAAGAAAGCGCGCGAGAAGGCGGAAGCGATCCGCCGGGCGCGCAAGCTTGCCCGCAAGCGGCTGCAACGCGAAGGCCTGTTGCCGATGAAGCCGAAGCCCACGCCGGGTGGTCCGGGTGCCGGCGGCCGTTCCGCTGGTCCGGCGCGCACGCCCCGTTTCGGCTGATTGCGGCAAGACAAAGTTTCAGGCCTGCCGTCAGAGCCTTATCGGTTCTCCTCACAGGGAACCGATAAGGCTCTGGCTTTTTGTACGTTGTTCAAGGTCCAATTCCAGGCCGGTGACCGGCATGATTGGAGACTATGCAGGGTCTCCCGCGCAGTGCCGTTTTTTTGGCGCTCTGGTCTATTAGGACTGCCGTTCATCGCACATGGCGGCAAACATTGGGGTGTTGGAGCACTAGGGACGTGGGCGTGATGCCATGGGGCATCAGATGACGCGAACAACCCGCGCAGGGATCATGAGTATATTGAACGGTGGCGCGTCGCGATTGCCGAGAACGGCGGCTCTAGCCGCGGCGGCTTTCGCCGGAGCGGTGACGCTTGCCGGCTGCGCGTCGCTTGGCGGTCCCTCAGGCGTTGACAATGACACCACGCTTTACGCGACGTCGCAAACGAACCTGGAATCGCTCAGCGAGGTCATCCAGAAGCATCCGGCCGATCCGCAGGCCTATAACATGCGCGGCACGGTCTACGGCGAGGCCGGCCGCAACGATCTGGC
>Ga0335073_10000452_pt1 | contig 52586 bp, 47 predicted proteins | sample Lox_Sample_22_FD_207093 | JGI IMG/M metagenome (GOLD analysis project Ga0335073, IMG submission 207093) | Soil microbial communities from Loxahatchee National Wildlife Refuge, Florida, United States - Lox_Sample_2.2 | ecosystem: Environmental > Terrestrial > Soil > Wetlands | place: USA... | reverse complement strand
TGAACTCGGGTCCAGGCAAGAAACTGTTTGCGGAAGATGGTTTCGAGCTTCTTGAGCGTGGAAGCTTCGACGCTCCGGCTAACCGCATCGGCCAGATATGCTTCTATCGCTTGGGCGACCGTCACCCTTGGTCTGGGTTTGGACCGGATCTCATGGGAAGGCGGTGCGGGCGTCTCAGTGGAGATTGCTGGCGGAGCAGGTGGCGCCGTGGGCGATTGCAAGGCTGATTCGGCCGCCGCGACGGCAGGCCCGAACGGCGGCAGGCCCTTTGCGAGAGCTTCCTCGAGCTGCTGGCGGACGGCCTCGGCTTCGGCCCACTGGCGAGTTTTGGCGCTCTGGCGAAAGTAGTAGCCGCTGATCTGACCGCCGACCCATTTGGGACAGTTGCACCGGCGGCAGGCGCGATCCCTCGAGAATTTGCAGCCAGCGGAATGGCGGGTAAAGACGGAAAGCAGCATCGGGCTCCCACTTCTTCAGGTGAGATTGCCCGCTGTTTCGGACTCGGTCAAAAGGGCGCAACGTACAAATCACGTACAAAATCGCGCGTCCATTTTGCCCCTGGAAGATAAGATGCTGAAAACAAGCAACTTGAAGTTGGTGGAGGCGGCGGGAGTCGAACCCGTCGTCTGCACTGAAAACACTCAAGTTACTGAAACTGAGAATGCCTGAAATTTGCCGAATTCCACGATTGCCTGATTTGCGTACAAATCGCGTACAAACAATTTCAGGAACTCCCAGAACCCCAGCAGCTGCATCTTCCAGTTCGTTCTAGCGGACGATACTGAAGAGTTCTTCACCGTTTATACATCAAATCGACGATCCCGAAAATGGTCTTTCGGCTAGCTTTCAGGATGGCGCCTCAGGAACCGCAGTTGTTTGTCGGAGCGTTGACAGCGCTGAAGATGCAAGCTCCTCACCGGACCGCGATTTCCAGTGAGGTTTGGGAAACTGTCTGCAGCTGCCACGTTCGCTGTTAGTGATCTTGTTCGGTCGATGGTGATTTCTGCCGTAACAGCAAGGTGGAAACGCGTAACTCGTTGAAACCAGGCGCAACGGATGGCTCCTTTGAGCGCTCTAAGGCACACTCAGCACGCCTTTTTGTGTCCTTAACCTTGCTGCGACCTCTGCCCTGTTAACCTCTGCCCACTGGCTCCATTTTCGGTACGAAGCCCCCGTCCCAGCCAGCCATTTTCTAAGAACACAGGCCCTACACAGGGCAGTCGAGCGAAAACGGCGTCTTCTCGATGAGGGATCAAGAAGCACTCGAGAGGACCATGGAAGGCTGAGAAAGCGATCCGAAGAGATTTCGGATCGCTTTCCGATTGGAGGTCTATGCGCCTTCCTTGACTCCGTAACCTAAAAACAGGTATAAGACGGAGCATCTGGTGTTCGGGAAGCCGGTGAAAATCCGGCACTGCCCCGCAACTGTAAACGCGGAGAATTCGAGAAGTAGCACCACTGGGTTGACGCCCGCAAGGGCTGGGTTTTACGAATCGCCCGGGAAGGTATCTCGAATTCGAAGATGCGTGAGTCAGGAGACCGGCCGGATGCCAATCTGGGCTTGATCCAGTTTCGATGGGAGAGCTGGAGAGCATTCCCCTGCCGGGCAAAACAACACACCGGCCATGAGAAAGCTGCCTATTATTTGATCCCGCTGTCCCTGTGGAGTCATGCTCCGCGGGCAGAGGTATTGTATGCAGGAGACGGACCGTAAAACGGTCACGCTCGTGCTCGGTGGCGTTCGCAGCGGCAAAAGCCGCTGGGCGCAGGAGCTCGCAGCAAAGGCTGCGCGCGTGGCGTACGTAGCGACGGCGCAACCTCTCGATGCGGAGATGGTGGAGAAGGTCCGCCGTCATCGCGAGGAGCGTCCGAACCATTGGCGGACATTTGAAGAACCATTAGAACTCGGACAAGTGATTGCCGAGCACGCGGCGGGGTTCGACGTGATGTTGGTCGATTGCCTGACGGTTTTTGTCGCGAACCTTCAAGGCACAGGGGAGTCCGATCCGGTTTGCACAGCTCGACGCATTGAGGATTTTCTGGAAGCGTTGCGTGCTCTGCCTGCATCGGCAGTGCTGGTTTCCAACGAGGTTGGCAGCGGGGTAGTGCCGCCTTACCCGGCAGGGCGCAGGTTTCGAGATGCGCTGGGCGAACTGAACCAACGAGTGGCGGCCATTGCCGACAATGTAGTGCTGCTGGTGGCCGGACTTCCCCTGGCGCTCAAGGGAACGATCGGAACGCGGCGATGATCGCCTTCATAGTTGCGGGAACCGCGAGCGGCGTGGGCAAGACCACGGTTGCGCTGGCACTGATGGCGGCATTGCGAGAGCGTGGCTATTGCGTACAGCCGTTCAAGTGCGGCCCCGACTTCCTGGATGCGGGCCACCACAGCACGATCTGCGGGCGGGCGTCGCGCAATCTGGACACATGGATGCTCAATGACTCAGCGAATCGCACAATTTTCACGTCAGCGAGCCGCGATGCAGACGCCGCGATTGTGGAAGGCATGATGGGGTTGTACGACGGAGTGGCCGGCGGTGGCGAAGATGGCAGCGCTGCGCAGATCGCCAAACTCCTCGGTCTGCCTGTGGTGCTGGTACTCGACGCCGGCAAGAGTGCACGCAGCATTGCGGCAGTGGTTAAGGGCTTCGAGAGCTTCGATCCGGAGCTGCAATTCGCAGGCATTGTGCTGAACCGCGTAGGGAGCGACCGTCACTATAGCTTGCTTGAGACGGCGATCGGTTCTGTTACGGCGACTCCATTGTTAGGGCGATTGCCAACCGACCCGGCGCTTGCGATTCCCGAGAGACACCTGGGGCTGCAAACGACGGAAGAGACAACTTCGGTCGAGAATCGGCGTGCTGCATTTGCGCAAGCGGGACAGCAGTCGCTGGATCTGGCGCCATTGCTCAATCTCGTTTGCCCGAGTGCTAAGGCAGAACGCGAAGCCATTCCGGTGTTGTTTTTCGGACAGACGCGGGTGCGAATCGGTGTTGCGCGAGACAAGGCGTTCTCGTTTTATTACGAGGATAATTTCGATCTGCTTCGAGAGAACGGCGCGGAGATCGTTCCATTCAGCCCACTGGCGGATGCGGAGCTACCACCAAATCTCGACGGCCTTTATCTGGGAGGCGGCTACCCCGAGTTGCATGCGGATGGGTTGAGCCGAAATGCATCGATGTGCGCCGACATTCGCGCGTTCGCGAAAGCCGGCAAACCGTTGTATGCAGAATGCGGGGGCATGATCTACCTCGGAAAGTCGCTGACCACGCTTGCTAGACACAACTACACCATGACCGGGCTGCTACCGATGGAGTTCGAAATGACCCCGCGGTTGGTGCACTTCGGCTATGTAGAGGTGGAATTCGTCGAGGACTGCTTACTTGGAGAGAAAGGGACAAAGGTGCGTGGACACAGCTTTCATTGCTCCCGAGTTCGAGCGGACGGCGCAATCTCGACCGCATATCACCTCAAGTACTCACTCTCAGGACGCGAGGAGCCGGAGGGATATCAACTCAAAAATGTGCTCGCAAGCTATGTGCATCTTCATTTTCGAGCGAATCCCATCCTGGCCAGATCGCTGATTACGGCCGCCCGGCGAGCCCATGGCGTAGGGGTGCCGGCATGAAGCAATTGTGCGCATTGCTTGTCTTTTGTGTCGCCCTGCCCGCATGGTGCGCACGGACCGTCACAGATGAGTTGGGCCGGCGTGTCGTAGTTCCGGAGCATCCTCACAGGTTGGTGTGTTTGATGCCCAGCGTTGTGGACGATGTGTATGCGCTTGGCGCCGGAGCGGATGTGATCGCGGTGACGGACTACACAAAGTATCCGGCGGAGGCGAGGACGAAGCCAAGCGTGGGATCGATTGAGTCGCCCTCGATCGAAACAATCGTCTCGTTGCATCCCGACCTCGTGTTGGAGAGCGCCGAGATGAGCCGTCCAGAGACGGTAGACGAGTTGCAGAGATTAGGGATCCCAGTGTTTGTGATCGCGCCGCACGGCGTCGAAGGAATCTATCAGTCGATTACGAGCCTGGGACAAGCACTGAGCCGCGAAGATGCTGCGAAAACGCTGGTTGCCAGCTTGCGCAGACGCGTAGCCGCGGTGAAACGCGAGGTAAGCGGCAAACCGGTGGTAAGCATCCTGATGCTAGTGGGGTACAACCCGATTATCACCATTGGCAAACACGCCTTCATCACGGACTTGCTCGAAATCGCGGGCGGACATTCGATCACCAGTGACCTGCCACAAGAGTGGCCGCAGGTGAGTCTCGAAACTGTATTGGCAAGGGCGCCCGAAGCGTTGCTGCTGATACGGGGATCGAGGGTGTCGATCGAAAAGATTCGAGAGCGGCCCGGATGGGAGAATCTTCCGGCGGTCAAGATCAACCGAGTTTATTACGTGGACGACCGGGTCGATCTTCCGAGTCCGGTTGCCTTCGATGCATTGGAGGAGCTAGCGAAGCAATTTCATCCGGGCGATGGCAATGCCATCGCAAACCATTGACAGATGACAGCGGGATGATCGGGAAGCGCGGTGCGAATCCGCCACTACCCCGTAACTGTGAGCGAAGAGGCGCGGCTTGTTGGCCACTGGAGACGACTCCGGGAAGGCAGCCGTTTGCTGTTGAGGCGCGAGTCAGGAGACCGGTCCTGCTGGAAATTCCGAGGGGAAAACCATGTTCCGATCTTCGCGCCTACGTTTCCTGAGATGGACCAGCGGTCTCATCTTTGCCTTCACCACCGTTGCTCTGGCCGCACCGAGCAACAACTTGCGTGGCACCGTATGCGACCAGTCTGGCGCATTCATTCCAAACGCCACAGTGGAGCTTCTCGAACACGGAGTTCCCATCGCATCCGTGGTCACCGGTTCGAACGGCCAGTTTGTCATTGCGCGTAATCCAAGCCCAGGCTGGCTTCTGCGTGTATCGGCTTCCGGATTCAGCACCGTGGAAAAATTGATCGATACAACAAGCAATGAACACGAGCTGACCACAGATATTGTTCTTCCGGTCGCATCTCTTTCCGAGCAGATTACGGTTACCTCCACGGGCGCGCCCACTCCGCAGACGCAACTCGGCGCCGCGGTGACGGTCTTGAACCCGGACGATTATCAGGGCACACGCGATATTCAGGAGGGGCTACGGTTTGTGCCGGGACTTGAGGTCACGCAAACGGGGCAGGCTGGAGGAACGACTTCTGTTTTCATCCGTGGCTGCTGTGTCGGCGCCAATGGTCTTGGCGATGCCACGAAGGTTCTGATCGATGGAATCCCGGTGAACGATATTGGAGGTGCGGTGGAATTCGCCAATTTTGCGAGCGCTGCAGTTGCGCAGGTTGAGGTCCTTCGTGGCCCAAACAGTGTCCTCTACGGATCGGATGCACTGGCCGGTGTCATCAGTCTCACCACAGCGAGAGGAAGTACTCGGCTTCCCTTGTTGACTTACCTAATCGATGGGGGGAACTTCGGAACCTATCACCAGGAAGGAGCCGCTGGCGGCAAGTATAAGAGGGTCGATTATTTCTCAGACTACTCACGTTTCGACAGCAGCAATTCGATTCTAGACGACGAGTATCACAACGGCACATTCACGGGAAACTATGGCTTGGATATATCTCCAACCTCCAGCCTGCGCGTCACCGTACACCATGACCAGGTTGCTTCGGGACAGCCGGGCGCGCTTCAGCTCTATGGCATCCCCACCGAGGCCGAGCAAGCCAATGAAGATGCCTACTTCGGCGTAACTTGGGAAGACAGGACCACAGCAAAATGGCACAACTTGGTGCGTTACGGCGGCCTGCGGCTGAGATCGCTGTACACCCAGTTTGCACCGGCAGGAACGCCGGAATCCGGCTACACGCTCGGAGCGCCGGTCACCGTTAGCGGAGCGAACGGATACACGGTCAGCGGCCAGGCACTCGAATCAAACGATGGTCCGCCGTATCCGTATACTTACCCAGGCTCGACGGACAAGGACTTCGTCTATGCGCAGTCGGATTACCGCTTCAATCCGCATCTCCTCGGATTGATGGCATTTCGCTACGAGGATGAACGCGGCTACTCGGGTGGTCCGGCGAGTTCGATCGAGCGTGGTAACTATAGCCACACGTTTCAGCTTCACGGAGACATATTCAACCGCTTGTTCTATACGCTAGGCGGCGGGATCGAAGACAACGGTCTCTTCGGGCTTGCCGGCATTCCGCGCGCCTCGCTCGCCTGGCAGGCGGCGCGTGGAAGCGCAGGGAGACTCTTTAGCGGCACCAAGCTCCGCGCCAGTTTCGGTGAAGGAATCAAGGAGCCCGCCGTCTTCGATCAGCTCGATTCGCTCTATGCCTTGCTCGCAGGCTTACCCGGTGGAAACCAGCTCATCTCCCAATACCACGTTGCTGTCATTGGTCCCGAGAATTCAAGAGCGTACGACGGCGGCGTGGATCAACTGCTGCTCGACGGTCGCAGCCGCCTCAGCCTGACACTGTTTCACAACGAGTTCACGAACGGTATCGAATATATCCCGCAGCAGGGCCTTATTGATCTTGGCGTGCCCAGCGCGATTGCCGCCGCGACAGCATATGGTGCGACGGTGAACTCCCAGGCGTATCGCGCCCAGGGCATTGAAACAGAGATCGAATACCAAGTCACGCGCGATATCTTCGCCCGCGCTGGATATACCTACGTTGATGCGAGGATTCAACGCTCATTTACGAGCGATGCTATTGGGCCTAGCTTCAATCCGAACTTTCCCACTGTGCCGATTGGGATCTATTCTCCGCTGATCGGCGCACGTCCGTTCCGGATACCTCCACATACAGGCTATTTCGAAGCGGGTTACCGTCATAGCCGTCTTTTCGCAAGTTTGCGCGGCACACTGGTGGGAAGCCGCGACGACAGCGATTATCTGACCGACTCCAACGGCGGCAATTCGCTGTTGTTACCCAACCGGAATCTCGACGGCGCGTATCAGCGTTTTGATCTGACCTCCAGCTATCAGGCGAACCGGTACGTTGCCGTTGAAGGCAATTTCCAAAACCTATTGAGCGAGCACTACAGCGAAGCATTCGGCTATCCGTCGCTTACGTTCACGTTCCGGCTGGGGATGAAGTTCTCGCTCGGAGGTGAATCGTGGTTTGGGAAGTGACCGAAGCTTGCGTGGAATCCCCTCACGGCTGGATGCGGGAGTATCGCCATCGCTGGCTGCTGGCGATACTCGGTGTGTTGCTCGTCCTTGCGGCACTGGTTGCCGCGGGGGTGGGCGCCGTTCATGTGCCGGTATGGCACTTGATGGGAAGCGTGATAGGCGGAAAATCGCTCTCCGCAGACCAGCGCGTAATTCTTTTCGCCATCCGGCTACCTCGCATCGTAGCCGCACTTCTTGTCGGCAGCGCGCTTTCCGTTTCCGGTCTTCTGTTCCAGGGACTCTTCCGCAATCCTCTTGCCGATCCATACGTTATCGGATCTTCGGGCGGAGCCGTGTGTGGCGCTTCGATTGGCGTATTCCTTCTGCCGCCGGTTTCCGTGGCGGGATTCAGCGCCACGGCGATTCTGGCCTTTGCGGGTGCACTGGGGTCCATCACTCTTGTGTACTGGTTGGCGCGCGTGGATGGCCGTACGCCGGTGGTGGCGCTGCTGTTGGCGGGCTTCGCGGTCAGCACCATGTTGAGCTATTCGTCGTATTTTGTGGAGGTGTTGGACCGCGACTTCGGAACGGATATGCGTGTGTTGGCTTCGTGGCTGCATGGAACCATCGCCCAACCGACCTGGCCACAGTTGGCCATTGTAGCTGCAATGCTGGCGATTGGACTTACGGGATCGGTGCCCTTGGCTCGCAATCTCAACACACTGGCCCTAGGCGAGGAGTATGCGGCCCATCTTGGTCTATCGGTGCAGCAGATACGCATTGCCGTCATCGTGATCGGATCGATTCTGACCGCGGCGGCAGTGGCTCTGGGCGGGCTTATCAGCTTCGTCGGTCTGATCGTCCCGCACATGCTGCGCATGGTGCTTGGACCGGATCATATGCGGCTGTTGCCGGCAACGGCGCTGGCCGGGGCGCTCTTTCTCCTTATTGCGGACACGGTAGCGCGCACCGCAATTGCCCCCGCGGAGTTACCGGTAGGTGTGTTGACTGCCTTAATCGGCGGCCCCTTCTTCCTGTACTTGTTGCGAAAAACGAAGCAGGAGGTGATGTTATGAGGCCTCTGATCGAGTTCGTGCACGCTGACTTTGCCTATGGGGAAAATAACGTCATCAGCGATCTTGATGCCACTATTTGCGAGAACGAATGCATCGCTTTGATCGGCCCAAACGGTGTGGGTAAGACGACACTGTTGCGCCTGGCAACCGGGACGCTCACTCCCACCTGCGGAGGCGTGACTCTGAAATCGAGGCCGCTCGATTCTTTGAGGCAGCGGGAAATTGCAAGATCGGTGGCCTTCGTGCCGCAGAACGTCGAGGTGCCATTTCCGTTCACCGTCAGGCAGTTTGTGGAGCAGGGTCGCACGCCCTTTCTGAAGATGTTTGGCGGATTAGGCGCCGCAGACTACGAGGCGGTCAGGCAAGCCATGGAATGGACTGACACATGGTCGTTACGTGCGCGTGTATTCAACCAACTCAGCGGCGGCGAACGCCAGCGCGTAAAGATCGCACTCGGCCTTGCGCAAGAGCCTCAGTTGCTTCTCCTGGACGAGCCGATGCAGCACCTGGATATCGGGCGCCAATTCGAGATGATCGACTTAATCGATTCGTTGCGTAGCGAGGGGATTGCAATTGTTGCGTCGATGCACGATCTGGCGCTGATCGAGGGAACTTTCTCTTCCGTGTGGCTGATGAGTCTGGATGAGCAGATGCAACAGGGCTCTCCTGAGGATATGTTGCGGCCTGAAGTCCTTGAGAACGCCTTCCGTTGTTCTCCTCGGCATCGTCCCAGGCTGCTGGAACGTACCCGAAACCGAATGGAGCGCGCCCTATGACTCAGATTCTTCCCGCCCCTCTTGCCGATGTCGTTTCACGCGTCAAGCGTTGCGACCCACGATACTCCGTCGACGCTCGACGGCGACTCGATAACCTGACCAAACCAATTGGCAGCCTCGGCCGGCTGGAGGCACTGGCCGCTCAGATGTTTTCGATTTTTTCGGGAAATATCCCGCTGCCCTTGCGGCGAGGCGCTTATGTGTTTGCCGCCGATCACGGCGTAACTGCGGAAGGAGTAAGCGCATACCCGCGAGAGGTAACGGCACAGATGGTGCGCAATTTCCTCAGCGGCGGCGCCGCGATCAATGTCCTTGCAAAATTGAACGGCGCTGAGCTTACGGTTGTCGATGTAGGCGTCGAGGAAGAATTCGAGGACGCGCCGGGACTGGAACGTGCGAAGGTTCGCGGCGGTAGCCGGAACATGCGCCGCGAGCCAGCACTCTCTCATGAGGAGCTTGCCGCTGCCCTCGAAGTCGGCATTCGCATGGCTTCTAGGGCCGGCGAGAACGGCCAGCATCTGGTTGCTGTCGGGGAAATGGGAATTGGGAACACGACCTCTGCCAGCGCGATTGCTTCCTTGGTTACAAAGCGTCCCCTCGGCGAAGTGACCGGCCGTGGCGCGGGGCTTGATATGGCCGGAAAAAACCGCAAGCTGAACATCATAAGACGATCATTGAAGCAGCACTTCGATACCACGGCAGGTACCCCGGAGCCTCTGGAGATTTTGCGCTGTGTGGGCGGGCTGGAGATCGCGGCTATGACCAGTTTCATTCTCTCGGCCGCGGCCAATCGGATAGCCGTCGTCTGCGACGGGTTCATTTCGACAGCAGCGGCGGCGCTGGCGTTCAACATTGCACCTGACGTAAGGGAATACCTCTTTGCCGGGCACTGCTCGGAGGAGCCCGGGCACCGTCATCTGCTGAAACATATAGGGCTGACACCGATACTCAACCTCGGGATGAGGCTGGGCGAAGGGACGGGCGCGGTCTTGGCGATGCCCCTGATCGAATCCTCGGTCCGGCTACTCGCCGAGATGGCGACATTCTCGTCCGCGGGAGTGAGCAAGGCGGTCCAATGAGCAGAATCTTCGAAGACATTGCGACGGCATTCCAGTTCCTGACCCGGCTGCCACTCGTCAGACTTACCTATAAGCCGGATGCATTGGTTCGTGCGGCGAAATTCTTTCCTCTAGTGGGACTTGCGGTCGGCTCGGGTAACGCGGGAATCTACTGGCTGCTCTCGCCGCATCTTCCCGCAGCAGTCGTTGCGCTGCTGATCGTGCTTTTTTCGACCCTGATAACCGGGGGCCTGCATGAAGACGGTCTTGCCGACACAGCCGATGCTTTCGGCGGAGGGTGGAACCGGGAACAGACGATCGAAATCATGAAGGACAGCCGCGTTGGCAGCTTCGGCGCTCTGGCCATCGTTTTCTCAGTGACCTCACGGGTGCTTCTGCTTGTTTATCTGCCGGCGGCCAACCTCGTCCAATACGTGATTTCCGCCGAGGTCCTCTGCCGCTGGATCATGCTTCCCCTGGGCGCCGAACTCCACGGCGCTCGGGAGCACGGGAGTCAAGGAGGCAGGATCGCCGGACAGATTTCCTTTGTCTCGCAAGCCGCGGGAACTCTGATCGCCGTCTGCGTCGTCGGTTACCTGTTGCGTACGGCGGCGTTATGGGCTGTTGCTGCGGCGTCGGCAGTAGCGCTGGTCAGCGGTTTGTACTACAAGCATCGAATTGGAGGAATCACCGGAGATTGCTTCGGTGCAAGCAGCCAGCTTACGTTAATCGCAGTTTATCTTTGCGGGGTTTGGCACGGATGAGCACTCTCGTTTTCATTCGTCACGGCGAGACCGATATGGCCGGGAAATTCTGCGGCCAAAGCGATCCGGATCTGAATACGGCCGGAGAGCGCGACGCGATGCGTGTCGCGGAGGCAGTTTCAATGGTGGGTATCGCGCGTATCTATTCGAGCGATCTTCGCCGCGCGTCGCAGACCGCAGCGGCTATCGCACGTTGCACCGGAATCGAAGTCAACTTTCTGACGAAACTCCGGGAGATCTATTTTGGGCATTGGGAAGGGCTCACCTGGCAGGAGATAGCAGTCAGATTCCCGGAGGAAGCAGACTTGTGGCTTCGGGAATTCCCTCGGCGCAGCGCCCCCGGCGGCGAGTCATATAAGGCCTTCATAGCGAGGATAGACGCAGCGATTGCGTACTTGCTTCGCGAAGCGGCGGGCATGACGACGGCCATTGTCACGCACCGAGGCGTCATGCGCCATGCCCTTTCAAGGCACTTTAGTTTCACTGAGGACGAAGCCTGGTCAAAGACTGCGGCATATGGGGCGGTGGTCGTTGCGCAGTCAGAGATTACGGAAGCTTGTGCAAGCCGATCACTATGAACTGGAGGAATTATGAGCATTGCAACGATGCGAGGAGACGGCGGCCAGACAGGACTGGCCGGAGGTATTCGCGTCTCCAAGGCGGATTTACGGGTCGAGGCTTATGGAACGGTCGACGAATTGAATTCAACGCTCGGATTTGCAAGAAGCATCTGCAAAAACCCGGAGATTTGCACTTCTTTCCACGAAATCCAAAAGACGTTGTTCCGCGTCGGGTCGGCTCTAGCCACCCCGCCTGAGAGCAGTAAGGCCGCGCCCCAACTCACCACAGAAGATGTGGACCACCTTACGGAGATGGTGCATGCCATCGAGGCGAAGGACGGCATCCTTTCCGATTGGTCTCTGCCCGGAGCGCATGCCGAATCTGCTGCTTTTGAAGTAGCGCGCACCGTCTGCCGGCGCGCGGAGCGCTGTATCGTTCGGCTCATTGAGAGCGGTGCCGCGGTTCATCCTCAGTCTCTTCCCTACATCAATCGCCTCTCCGACCTCATCTGGCTGTTCGCACGGCAGATTGAGCTTGAGGCTGGAGTGGATTCCCGTCTGCGAGACGATGAGAAAGCGGGGCCACGATGGTCGAGAGCATGGTAACGGCGCGTGCAAATGAATTTACGCAGGAGGAGAGGGGCGCGATCTACCGCGCGATCCGAGAGCGGCGCGATGTTCGCTCCGGGTATTTGCCGCGTCCGCTGGAGAATGAGGTCCTGCTTCGGCTCCTGAATGCCGCACACATGGCTCCATCGGTCGGTCTGATGCAACCTTGGAGATTCATCCTCATTCGGAACACAGAGCAGCGCGCCAGGGTGCATGAAATCTTCCTGCGGGCCAGGCAGGCCGCCGCAGCACTCTACAAGGGTGACCGGCGCGAACTGTATGGGCGTCTCAAGCTGGAGGCGCTGCTGGAGGCCCCGCAACACCTGTGCGTCGTGTGCGACGCGAACAGCGAGCAGGGGCACGCTTTAGGCCGGCACTCCATGCCCGAGACGTGTGCTTATTCGGCTGTGTGCGCGATCCAGAATCTGTGGCTGGCGGCACGCGCGGAGGGAATTGGTGTGGGATGGGTCAGCGTCCTCGATCCGGCTGCGATGAAGGCCCTGCTGAGAATCCCGGCCGAATTAGAACTGGTCGCCTATCTCTGCATCGGCTATGTGGAAGAATTCGCGTCGTGCCCCGATCTGGAACGCGTCGGATGGGAGCAGCGGGCGAGTCTCGCATCCGTTCTGCGGGAGGAGTTTTTCGACCACCCCGCGGAACTGGAAGAGAAAATCCCATGAGAGCTCGGGCCATTATGGTGCTCGGGACCGCCTCCCATGTGGGCAAATCGCTCATGACAGCAGCCCTCTGCCGGATCTTTGCGCGGGCGGGCTATTCTGTGGCGCCATTCAAGGCCCAGAATATGTCGCTAAATTCGGCGGCGACACCGGACGGTTTTGAGATCGGACGCGCCCAGGCGCTTCAGGCTGAAGCCGCGGGAATCGCGCCGTCGGTGCATATGAATCCCATTCTGATCAAGCCAAGCGGCGACTGCTCCTCGCAGATTGTGGTGCGCGGCAAAGTGTGGGGCAACCTCGATGCGCGCAACTACCACAAGCACCGGGTTATGACCCTCCTGCCTATCGTGGAAGAGAGTTACCGGGAACTTGCCTCGTCGCATGACATTGTCGTGCTCGAAGGTGCCGGTTCGCCAGCCGAGATCAACCTCAGAGACAACGACATTGCCAACATGCGCATGGCGAAGCTGGCAGACGCTCAGTGTCTGCTAATGGGAGACATCGACCGAGGTGGAGTCTTTGCATCGCTGCTCGGTACATGCGAATTGCTCGATAGAGACGAACGCGAACGGATTCGCGGATTTGTGATCAATAAGTTCCGCGGCAACCGGTCGCTGCTCGACCCTGGGATCCGCATGATGGAGGAGCGGCTTGGGAAACGCTGCATGGGAGTGGTTCCGTATCTCAAGAACCTGTCGGTTGACGAGGAAGATAGCGTGGGGTTCGGTCAGCGCGACCGAGCGACCTGGTTGGAACAGCAGATACCTTCACGAAGACTACAAATCGGCGTCATTTCCTTCCCCTCGATCTCGAACTTTACCGACTTCGATGCTCTCGATGCGGAGCCCACTGTCGCCTTGAAGTATTTTCACGATCCCAACGGCATCGCGCTTGCGGACATCATCATTCTGCCAGGCAGCAAGCAGACGGTGGACGATCTGCTCTGGATGCGGCAGCGCGGATTCGATGAGGCATTGCTCCGTCATGCGAAGAAGGGCGGTTTGACCGTTGGTATCTGTGGCGGCTTTCAAATGCTGGGAAATGACATCTTAGATCCGCATTGGATGGAGCGCGGCGGAACACAGCCGGCGCTCGGACTGCTTCCTGTGCGAACGACCATGGCGCGGGACAAGATCACCGTTCCGGCGCGAGGGACCCTCACTGGAAATTCGCTCTTTGGTCAAGCGACCGATTGCAATGAGGTTCAAGGCTACGAAATTCACCTTGGAACAACCGAGTATCTGGGCGGATCAATACCATTTGCCGCCATTGCCCGACGGGGCAACGAGTCGCAGGCTCTTTCGGATGGATGTGTCTCGATAGATCGGCGGACCTTCGGCACCTATTTGCACGGGATATTCGACGAAGACGCCTTCCGGCATGCATTTCTGTATGCATCCCGCGCGGCTCTCCAAATGCCTGCTCCATCGGAGCTGATTCCATGGAGCGTACGCCGCGGCCAGCAATTGGATCTGCTTGCGAATGCTTTTGGCAACGCGCTCGATCTCAATTCCGTCTTCGAGATGATTGGCTTGCCGTTTCGTCGCGATCGCGTGGAAAGGAGCCTTTCGTGATACAGCCTGAAAGATTTGCAGCAGCCTATGCGTTGGACTGGTGCGTAGGCGATCCGGAGGGTATGCCCCATCCGGTGCGGTTAATTGGTTGGAGCATTGATGCATCTGAGCGGGCACTTCGCAGATGCGGTGCCGGAAAGCACTTTGAATTGGCTGCCGGTGCAATCGTTGCGATTGGCATCCCCATCACTGTCGCTCTCTGCACTCGTGCCGCTTTGAGGCGAGCGTCCCGACTCCATCCAAAGCTGGGTGCTGCCACGGAAATCTGGCTGGCATCCACCTGCCTGGCAACCCGAAACCTGCTCGATGAGTCCGCGAAGGTGATGCGTGCGCTGGAGGCGGAGGATTTGGTGCATGCACGGTCGCATCTTGCACGCATTGTAGGCCGTGACACGAATACGCTCGCTGAATCGGAAATCTGTAGAGCCCTGGTTGAGACACTTGCCGAGAGTCTGTCCGATGGCGTTATTGCGCCGCTGTTTTATCTGGCGATTGGAAGAGCGCCGCTGGCTATGGCGTACAAGGCAGTGAACACGCTTGATTCGATGATTGGGCATCGAGACAAGACTTATCTCTATTTTGGCAGGGTCGCTGCCCGCATGGACGACATCGCAAACTATCTGCCGGCGCGGATTTCAGCGCTCCTACTGTGCCTTGTGGCCGTGTCTGTTCCAGGTACAAGCGGAATTCGGGGATTTAGGATATGGCTCCGCGATGGAAGTAGACACGCCAGCCCGAACGCGGGGCAAGTCGAAGCAGCAATCGCCGGTCTACTGGGAGTGCGGCTCGGAGGCATCAATCGATATGGAGATGAAGTGGTGGTGTCCGCCCATCTTGGTGAGGAATTTTCAGAGGCAAACCGGAAAGCTACCCAGCGTGCCTGGAAAGCAGTGGCGCTGGCTTCTGTTCTTGGATTTTGTGGGGCTATGTTCTTTACGCGCAGGAGCAGAAATGCCTAACGACCTCATACCGGCGCACGGAGGACAACTGCGCGAGTTAGCCGCGAAATTCCGCATTGCGGAGACATCGCTGATCGATTTCAGCGCCAGCATCAATCCGCTGCCCCCGTCCGATGCTTTGGTAGGCGTGCTGTGCGACCAAATGCGAACACGAACGATCCTGACCGCCTATCCGGACATGAACTACACAGCTTTAAAACGGGCACTTGCCGAGTATGCTCAAGTCGATCCCTCTGCGATTGCCATCGGCAATGGCGTCATGCCGCTTCTAGACGCTGCGCTTCGTACACTTGGCCTGCGCAAGTGTCTGGTCCCGGTTCCCTCATTCACCGAATACCGAAAAGTTCTCCGTGCGTGCGGCACAGAGTGCTGTCTTCTGAAAGGCAGGGGCGAGGAAGAGTTCGCGATCGACACGGGGGCGGTCGTCTCGGAACTGAAAGCCACGAATGCACAAGCCGTTTTGTTTGCCAATCCGCAAAGTCCCATCGGGCGCCTCATGAAGAGTAAGGAAATACGCCAACTATACGAAGCTGCATTCGCGATGGGCGTTACAATGCTCGTCGATGAAGCTTTCATTGACTATGTGCCTCAAGAGAGCCTGTCTAGGGCGGCCGCGAAATTGCACGGCTTGGTCGTCCTGCGCACGTTGACGAAGTTTTTTGCAATGCCCGGTCTGCGTGTGGCCTATGCGGTCGCCCATCCAGAGATACGAGCCGCAATGGAATCCTGCATCCCCGCCTGGCCCGTGGACTCCATTGCAGCGGAGGCGGCCCGGCTGGTCGTCGAGGACAGCGCTTTGATTGCCGCGACGCGCGACGCTAATGAGCGGGAGCGCAAATGGCTCGCAGATGCGCTTCGGTCTCTTGAACTCGAAGTCTTTCCCGGCAAAGCTAATTACTTGCTCGTTAGAGTCGCTCATGCGCGAAATGGTCTTGAGCTCTGGCAAACGCTCATTGCTAAACATCGAGTTGTCATACGATCTTGCGTAAACTTCGAAGGGATGGATGAGCAGTATTTTCGAATCGGTGTGCGTACCAACCCAGAGAACCGAATGCTAGTAAGCGCATTGGCCGAAGAATTGCAGTCGAAATCCAATTAGGAGTCGGAAGAGCCGCCAAACCAGAAGATTCAAACTGACTGAGTGCTTGAAAGCCGGGATTCCAGAGGTCAATGACAAAAATGCGCATTTGTGTCTTCTGTGCTTCGACTCTCGGCAACAGCGAACTTTACGCGAATGCTGCGCGAGAAATGGGAAGAACTCTCGCTGGAAAAAGGGATTGAGCTAATCTATGGCGGTGGCCGGGTAGGCTTGATGGGCGTACTTGCCGACGCTGCGCTTAGCACCGGAGGCACGGTCGTTGGCGTCATGCCGCAGGCCCTGGTCGAACGCCAGATTCAGCACACAAGTCTCACCACACTCCATATTGTCGCAAGCATGCACGAACGCAAAACACTGATGGCGGAGCCGCCTCGTCCGAAATCGAGGAAATTGCATGGATCAATCCTTTCTTTCCGGGCGATATCCTCCTTGCGCCACTAACGAGAGATAGAATACTGCCGCTTGTAACACATGGAGGCAAATCCGGCCCAAAAGACAAGCCAAGGTGAGCTCAAACGCTTGAAACGGCTCTGTCTACCCATGGATAAACCTCCCAGCGGTTCTTGGATCGCTTTTTCGTGCATAGCGAAAATATTGACCCAAAACGTCGGCTTTGGCATGCCAGATTTTGTAGCGACGGATACCTTGGCGGTCATTGCCTGGAATTCGTGCTCTGATTTCGTTTTGGACAAGGTCTCGAACTCGATCTTCTACCGTCCGCTTGAGGACTGGATGCGATGCTAGTATCGGGTCCAGTCCTCTACCGGCTCGTGCCACACGGCTCTGTCCAGCATTCGTTGAGCTTGGCGTTCAGCCCACTGTTCTGCCGTCCAACAAACCGGCACCACGATTGACAGCAGCAGGGCTCCACAGACCGCGGTCGCCGCCTTCTGGCGAAGCGACAGCCGAGTCGAAATGATTTGCGCTCCACAGCGGGGACTGACCTCACGTCTCCTGGTTTCCTGAGCCTTTTGTGCTTCCGTCCACCTCCGCCATTTCGATGCGATACCGCCCGTCAATGTCCGGATCGATCTCATCGCTATCGTCCTCCTTTTGGTTATCGGTAGCCTGATCACCCAACGCTGCGAAAGCCGCCCGTTCACGTTTGTCACGCCGGACGACTAGCAGTTGCTCCCCAACCGTGTGTTTGGGGACGAAGCAGTATTCGACGTAAGCCTCAAATAACGCCTGGTTCCGAATGCCGCGATTCATGAGATCCCCGCGATGCTGCTTGTAAAGGACCTTGAGCGCTTCCGGAGTGATGATGAAGAAACGCCGCTTGCCTTGAGTGGCGACTGAAGCCTGCAACCAGTTCTGTTGAATCCAGAAGACGACCTCTTCCTTGCGAACACGCAGCGCGCTGGCCAGACTTTCTACCGAGAACAAATCGCATCGGATTTCTCGCAAGCTGAGGTGGTTCCTCCTGAGCATGTTGCGGATCGCCTTTGGTGTCCGATCGATTTTCTTCGCCACCTCTTCAATCGACCGCTTCACCAGTTCTTCCCGGACGATCTCCATTTCTGACTCCGTCCATCGTCGGTGATCCTTCCGTCCCTTGATCCCGTGCTGGATGACCAGGCGCCAGCACGCCTCCTTGGGACGACCGGTAAGGCGCTGAAGGCGCATTACAAGCTGTTCGAGTTTGTTTCCTGAAAGCACCTTGGCCTGAGCTGCCATGGCCATAGCTTCGGGGCTCCACTCACAAGACCGCTCTGGCAATTTGGGGAGAGTTGCCATACGCGCCTCGATAACCGATCTGCGGTGACTTCCAAGGCAAATTACGTGATTGGGCCTGCGGAACCTCTTGAGGAGTCGCTCTCTCAACGCGAAAGCCATGGCCCACGTCGCTAGCAGAAGCGCGATCCGATTCATCGCGTCGAGGACGCCGTCAAACCCCTGATGTCTCGAAATATCGTGCGGCTTTCCGAGGAGGCTTTGAGGAGCCTCCTACTTACTAAAGGCACTTGGAAAGCCATTTTGGGGCACGGCTCTGGAGAGCTATTTTCGACGGCGATAAGAGAGGTTCGCCTATACTACTGTTAAGACGGTGGTTAATTCCCCCCCACGGGCTGATGCTCGCGAATGCCGCCAACGGATCCTAGCCGGGAAGAGCTGACATGGAGTTGGGCCTACACGACCGGGCACCGAGCTTCTGATCAGAATTTGGAGACCGCTGCGAAAGCAGCATGGTCGTACTCTCTCCTGTGCGCACGGAACCGCCCAAGCGTCTTCCTCCCCACCCCGGGGATCGTCAAGCAACTCGTCGGTCTCATTGGCTGTACGGTCTCGTGCAAAGTCCAAGTTCAATTCAAACACTGAATCGTTTCAATCCATCACGCCAGAGATGGGACAAAAGGCCGCCAGTGGCAGTCATTCGTCACAGATCTGCCTTCTTTGCCTAGAGATTCTTGCTTTCCTCTAAAGGCGATATCTTTAAGCCGAAAGAACTTACTCATGAAATCCCAGGCACTCTGGCGATCACATCTTTGGCATGTCGATTGCGCCAGGAGCATCCGTCTCATCCTCTGAACGTCTCGGCCGTGCCGCGGGTTCAATTACGGCCGGGATCAATCGGTCGAGAGTTCAGTCCAGATCATTAAGGCGGCACATGTCCACGATTGGCCCGATCGCCACTGTTGGTCCATCTGATCGCATTGGCGGACCCGGTGAACTATGGTCCATGTCGGCTGTTGCTTTCCTTGTCTTCTATAGCAATTCCATGGTTGCGCCACTTATCCCGGCGCTCGCGCATGGATTTGGAGTTCACCCATATGCTCTAAACTGGCTTGTTCCCGGGTTCTCCCTGCTCTATGGATCAGCAACACTACTTCATGGGATCTTATCCGATCGCTTTGGACGCTATGAGATTCTTAGGGTTCTGCTCGGCCTTGCAGCGTTGACTACCTTCTCTCTCTCATTTGCCACGAGTGTTCGCGAGCTTATTCTTCTGCGCCTCCTATCGGCAGCCGATACCGGAGGAATCGCAACTATTGCTTTAAGCGTCATTGGCGATCATTATTCCTATGCCGTGCAGGGGCGCCCAATGGGTCGGCTGTTCGGCGCGGTCGCGGCTGGGATGGCGCTTGGTTCGAGCCTCGGTCCTCTTTTGAATCCCGTGCTTGGCTGGAGAAACGAATTACGAATCCTTGCTCTCAGTTTCGCTGCTGCTGTTTGTTGGGTCTGCTGGCGTTATAGCAAAGATGCGCACCCAAGAACGACGGGCGACTCGTTGTGGTCCTATGGAATGGAATATCGCTGTGTTCTTGACACTCCGCGAGGAGGTCGCACCCTTGCATTCATCTTTGCGAATGGGGCATTTCACGGAGGGATCTTTGCGTGGCTCGGCGTCCTGCTAGCCAGCCGTTATCAACTCAGTGAAGTCGGCATCGGTCTTGTCCTCGTGGGGTACGGGATCCCGGATTTGCTCTTTGGTTTGGTAATCGGCTCCTGGGGTGATCGATACGGACGACGCTATGTCGTTCCCATCGGTTTCTTGTCGGCGTCGATTTGCGCATTTCTACTCGCCGTTCGCAGCACGGCTTTGATTTCGGCCCTAATCATCACTGTCCTGTCAGCTGGGTATGACGCGACCCATCCACTGATGTCGAGTATTACGACATCGCTCGACCCCAAGCACAGAGGACAAATCACGGGACTTGCAACGTTTGCCAACTTCGTTGGAATGGGAATTGGCGCCCTTGCCTTTCACCGTTTGATGGTGCCACGCTCCAGCGAGGCCTTAGTTTGCTTCGGGTGCTTTGAGTTCGCCGTTGGCGTTCTCGCGCTTTACGCCTTTCGCGCGGAAGTTCCAGTTACCGTTTAAAAGCCAAAATTGAAGCTCGTTTCGTGGCCCGGAGGTTTCAGTAGATATCGCTTTTCCCTGCATTGGAGATCGGCTGCGACACGAGCCGTCTCAGCACTTATTTTGCGATACACGGGCTTCAGATTCCTTTGGTCTCACCGCCGTCCATGCGCACTGCGGTCCCGATCATCCACTTCGCTGCAGGAGATACCATGAAAGCAAGCAGCTCTGCGATCTCTTCAGGTTGACCGTAACGGCTGATGCCCGCTTCTTTAGGGAATTGCTTTGTGGCTTCTTCGACCGTCATATTATGTGTGGGCGCCCACTTCTCCAGGAAAGATCGGCGACGGCCTGTCATGACGGCTCCGGGAATAATGCTGTTGACCTGTACACCGTCTATGATTCCTTGCTCGGCAAAGGATTTGGCCATGGCGAGGATTGCTGCGTTTGTGGCTGCTACGGCGGCAAAAGCCGGCTTTGGATCAAGCGCAGCGGACCCCGACATGAAGACGACAGAGCCTTGCGTGGCTTTGAGTGCGTTCCAGGCGCGGATCGTGAGGCGGCGTGCACCGTGGAGTTTGAGCTCCATGCCGCCGTACCATTGTTCGTCGGTCATTTCGAAGAGGTCGATCTGAGGAACGGCGCCGGCGATGTTGAGAAGCGCATCGATGCGACCAAACCGGTCGAGCGTCGTCTCGACTACGGTGCCGGGGGCATCGATCTTGCTTAGGTCGAGCGCGATGGATAGAGGCTCGGCTCCACCATTCCGTACTTCTTCTGCTACTTCATCGAGGGCAGTAGCATTGCGGGCAACGAGCACGATGGACGAGAAGGTGCACGCGAGACGAACTGCGGTGGAACGGCCGATACCCTGGCTAGCACCAGTGACTAGGGCGACTGAACTTTTCATGACTGTGATCCCTTTCTTGATGTGAGCGCCTTGAGCCACTGATTGGCAGGCGCCTCAATCGAGTGTGACTTGCGCGGCATCAAGGATGATTCCGACGACCTTGTCTGGGGCGGTCAATAGAGGCGTATGGTCAACACCATAAGAGCGGACAGTGGCCTTCATGCGTTCAGCCATAAAGCGCTGCGTTTTAGGATTGATCATGCGGTCTTCTTCGGCGAGCAGGTACCAAACAGGTTTGGTCTTCCAAACTGGAGCAGGAGCTGCCTCCTGAATGCTCTTCAATGCGATTGGACGCTGGACGGCGCGGCAGAGGTTTATCTGATCGGGGGTCGCATTTTGTGCGAATGCTTGCGCAAAACCTGAGTCGGGCATCCAAATGAAGCCGTCAGCGTCCGGAACTAATTGTGGCGCGCTGGGATGGGACTCATTAAGGTAGAAGACTTGCGCGACGGTTTCGCCTTCATCGGGAGCGAGAGCGGCGACATAGACAAGGGCTTCGACGCGCTCGTGGTGAGCCGTGGCGATGACGGCGCCGGCGTAGGCATGCCCGGCAAGGATGACGGGACCTTCGGTTCTGGCGATGCTGCGTTCGAGCGCCGCTCGATCATCGCTGAGCGAGGTGAGGGGGATGGGCGCGGCAATGACGCCAAATCCCTTCGCTTGGAGTTGACGTATGACGGGCTCCCAACTTGAGCCGTCCGCCCAAGCACCGTGGACCATGACGATAGTGGCTTTCCTTTGGTTGGACATGACGGTTTTCCTTTTCTGTTTTTCGATGGGTGATCTGATGGCAGCTTGTGGTTCTCTGTTAGCCGAGACACGCCACGATCTGGCCGGCAATGAAGTCGCCATAGTCTTCGAGGGCGAAGTGGCCGGTATCGAGAAGGTGAAGCTCGGCATTGGGAATGTCGCGAAGGTATGCCTGCGCGCCCTCGACAGTGAAGAAGGGGTCATTTTTCCCCCAGACTATGAGGGTCTTTGGCTGCTTCTCGCGGAAGAACCGATGCCACTCGTCGTAATGGCGTAGGTTGGCCTGGTAGTTCTGAAGCAAATTGAGCTGGATGGCGTGATTGCCTGGACGATCAAGGAAGAGCTGATCGACGGTGTAGGAATCAGGGTCAATTCGTGTCAGGTCTTTGACGCCGTGCGTGTATTGGAAAACAGTGGTGTCTTTCGTGAGCAGGGCGCGCACTGGAGCCTCTGTCTCAGAATTGCGATTTGCCCAGAAGGGCTTCATGGGGTCAAAAGCGGGACCGATGCCCTCAGCGTAGGCGTTGCCGTTCTGGACGACGATACCTTCAATTGCATCAGGATGTCTTGACGCAATACGGTAGCCGATGGGCGCGCCGTAGTCCTGAACGTAGATGCTGAACCCGCTGAGACCAAGCGCCCCGAAGAGGAATTCTTCAACGTGGGCTGCGAGATTGTCGAAGGTGTATTCGAATTTGTCAACTTCCGGCGCGTCACTGTAGCCGAAACCGATGTAGTCCGGCGCGATGACACGGAAATTGTGCTCGAGTTGCGGGATGAGGTTGCGGAACATGTGCGACGAGCTGGGAAAGCCGTGCAGCAGCACGATGACAGGTGAAGATTTTGAACCTGCCTCACGGTAAAACATGTTGAGGCCGCGAACGGAAGCGTGATTAAAGAACTGCATGGGCTACTCCTTGTGATCACTGCCGTTTTGAGTGGCATTGAATTGAGGCTTACACAACACCTGTAAATATGTCAATAACGGTGTTACATTGACTTGCGATACTTCTATAAGGGAGGGGCGAGATGTGTGCTGCTCATATGGAACCGAACGGTTGGGAAGAAGGTTTCTTGTTCATCGGGAATAGACCGATTCTTGATTTCCTGAACACAAATCTGGTGCTGGAGCAGGCGCCAAAAGAACTCCTGCCAGACTTTGATTCGCTCGCGCGATGGTTAGTTACGACGGATATTGTGAATTCCTCGAAACTTGAGAGCCGGGTCCGAAGCTGGCGGGGCTCGCGAGAGGCATCCGCTTTCTTAAAGGAACTACTTGCATTCAGAGAGCGTTTAAGGGAAGTCGTTTTGAGCATGGAGAGCGGTTCGGGCATTCCAGACGAGTTCGTGAAAGAGTTGAATAAACGGCTGGCGGATTATCCGTCGCGTGCTGTTCTTCGCAAGCGCGGCGGGCGGCTTGTCGTGGAAATGCTTTTCGATCCAGAAAAGCCGGCCGATCTTTGGGCACCCTTTATCCACGGCGCAGCCGACCTGTTAGCCGAAACCGAAACTCACCGACTCCGCCAATGCGAGTCCTGCGTGGTGCACTTCTACGACACGAGCAAGAAAGGCTCGCGGCGCTGGTGCAGAATGAATATTTGCGGCAACAAAATCAAGGTGGCGGCTTACCAACGCAGAAAACGCGCTGGCAAGGCACATTGATGGCCATCGCTCGCGGAAAAGTCGGCTGACTCCGATCTCCTAATAAATTCCAACCCGATCGACAGGAAGTCGGACATGAAACGATGTTCCATGAGGTGAGGTATCAAAAGCCACCGCGCCAAAATGTTTAGCAACTACCCGCTGGACTGTGTCCAGACCTAGACCCAAGCCTCCGTTGAATGGTTTGGTCGTAAAAAACGGCTCGAAGATGCGTTCCGGAGATTCCAGCGGAATCCCACAGCCATCATCTTCGATGTCGATGAGGATGGTCTCGTTTTGAAGCCTGACTGAGAGTGTAAGTGTACCCTTGTCCTGCATGGCATCAAGGCTATTTTCGATCAGGGCTGAGAATGCTTGATTCAGCTCGCTTCCATAACCCCGGATCAGAGGCAGCCCTGAAGGGATGCTCTTCTTGACGATCACATTTGTCAGCCGCGATTGAAACACCATGAGGACATTGTCCAAAGCGCTCGATATATCGACTTCCTGCAGGGGCTCCCGATCCATGTAGGAATAATCCTTCACCGCAGTGACAATTCGAAATACCCGTTCGCTGGCTTGAATGATTAGCGCGATGGCTACATCGTGACTTAACGTCACCAGGAGATCGCGTAGGGCAAGTGTTTGGAGTCGAGGCGGAACTGAGGCGAGGAACGACTGAAGCTGCGAAACTGATACTTCCGCCTCCGCAAGAATAGGCGCAAGCTTCCAGGCGTCCTCAAAACCTTTGTTGTTCAAGCAATCGCTTAGCATTTCCTCAAGTTCAGTTGCTAGCAATGGGCTGTTCGAATGGATTCCCGCGCCCACTCTTGATCGAATTGCATTCAGCGCTTCGACGTAAGAATCAAGAGCTAGTCTGTTAGAGATCTGCAGACCGAGTTGATATCTCGCATCGTTCCTTGCGCATTCCGCGCTTTGGCGCAATGCAACTGCCGCGCTGTGCACCGCCGATGCTGGATTGTTTAACTCGTGGGCCAGGTTACCAGCTAATTTACTAAGCGCGGAAAGCCTGCCGATCTGCTCTTCCGCTCTTGTGTATTCTCGGTTGCGGTCGATCAGAATATGTGCCACACGCTCGGCCATCGACGGAATTTCTGTGAGCAAGGCTGAAAACTGACTTTCGTGAAGTTCAAGCAACCAGACATTCCCAGAAGCTCGTCCATCCGCATTCCAGGCACGAATGCGCGAAAAGGGCGTCTTCCCGGTTATCCGCCTTGCCTTGCCTATGAATAGCGTTACAGGGCTCGAAGTACGACGCTTAATTGTCACCTCGCCGGCGAGGACAAATATAAGGTGATGCGGCGGCGCCCCCTGGCTGAAGATCAACTCTCCATCCTGTACGTATCGCTCAGTCCCGGTATCGGCGATCCATTCTAATTCCCTCTGAGTGAGGCCAGTTAATTCCTCGATCGTTTTTAAAGTGGCGACTAACAGCGCACGATTTGTAAGGCGATTCGATTCCGGCGCGCCCGAGGCGGGGGAATTCGGCATCTTGCCCTCCCGTTTGAAATCGAAGTAGAACTCTTGGTCGCAGCACTTAGTTCGCCATCCCGAGAGGGCTTCGAAATTCCGTCAACTCAATCTGGTATCCAATCTCTTGCGACGGCTGGTAAGACCAATGGCTGTCAGTGTCGGCACTTCGCCGCAAGTTCGTCATGCGCAGTTCTTGCGGCATTTCCTCTCGCCCAGCCATCCCCCCAATCCAGAACAAGTTATCGCGGTCAAGCCGACGCGTATTGGATGACTCGTTTTGGTACTTGGTTTGCGACGAGAACGACAATTCAAGGCGTTAGAGCAATGCACGATGCCGAAGAGGGGAGCATTCATCACTTACCCAGGTGATAAACGATGAAGGACATAATGAAACGTCGCACATTCCTCAACGCGGTCAAATGCGCTGCTGTCACCGCCCTTATGAAGAAGCCTCTCATTGAATTCGCGCACGCTCAGTACTTCACAGATGCCGTCACTAGCCCCGAAGGAGTTCCCTTCGAAGCGCTATCTGTCGAGGTCGGGGATAATACGGTATTCGTTCGGCGTTATGGAAAGGGATCGGCTGTTTTGATGGTGCATGGATTTCCGCGCACCAGCCTGATGTGGCGATTCCTCGCTCCGCGGCTTGCGGCAAACCATACGGTTGTCTGCGCGGATCTCAGGGCCTACGGACGCAGTGGAATACCCGCATCTACCAAAGATCACTTTCCTTACTCGAAACGGGCGATGGCGAGAGAATTAGTGGACGTGATGGTCAAGCTGGGCTATCCGACCTTCACGCTGATCGGCCACGATCGCGGAGGTCGTGTTTCGTACCGTATGGCCTTGGATCATCCGAATCACGTGGTGCGCCTCGCTGTCTTCGATGTAATCCCGATTCTTGAAGCTTGGGACCGTTCGGATGCGCGCTTTGCGAAGACGTACTGGCCCTGGATCCTGCTTTCCCAGCAGCAACCTCTGCCCGAGAGCTACATGCTCGGCGCTCCGAAGGCGGTCTTCGATAATCCCTTTGGACGCGGTTCCTTTGGTCCGGAGATTCTTGATGAATACCTCATAACGTTTCGCGATCCAGCCCGTGTTCATGGTATCTGCGAGGAATATCGAGCTGCTGCAACGATCGATGTTGAGCATGATCGCGCAGACAAGGAGACATCCAAACGGATTCAGTGTCCAATGCTGCATTTGTGGGCTGAAGGAGGTCCCCTCGACACGTTTTATGGGAAAGATGGAGGCCCGCTTGGCATCTGGAAGCAATGGGCTCCTCGCGCACAAGGACACTCAATGAGAGGAGGGCACTTCTTTCCAGAAGAAAATCCAGACGGCACTTTCGCCGCAGTGAGTCAATTTCTTTCCGCTTAACCTCTCCATTGCCTGCGAATAAGAGTTTCTGAATAGAAATGTCATTCAGAGCAGAATAGAAGATCACGATTGCAATTTCGAAAAATTGTGCAACATTGAGAGGAACTTGATCGGCCTATGCCTTGCTCGATGAGCCCTCGCCGCAAAGGTACCGGGCCTCGATCGCAATGACCTTCTCATATCGCCGCACGAACCGGCCCTCCTTTGCTTGAAATGTGGCACTGACAAACATCTTCGCAAGGTCGATCGCCAGCGCCGACCCAATAACGCGTGCGCCCAGCACCAGCACGTTCATATCGTCATGCTCCACGCCCTGATGCGCCGAATAAACATCGTGGCAGATTCCGGCGCGAATCCCCGGAATTTTATTCGCTGCCACGCAAACGCCCACACCCGATCCGCAGATTAAAATGCCGCGCGGCGCTTTGCCCTCCTTGATTGCCTCTCCCATTCTCTCAGCAAAATCGGGATAGTCATCCTCTGGCTCAACTTTAAAGGCGCCGAGATCTACAACCTCATGTCCCAGCTTGGAAAGTTCGGCGCGCATTTCTTCTTTCAAGGGAAATCCCGCGTGATCGGAAGCAATTACGAGTTTCACAATATTTTTCCTTCGGAGCAGGTTAAGCTGCGCTCCTGGAGCTGACTGGCTTTGCGAAACCGCGGATGAGCCTTCCGCGACGGTCGAATTACTCGATCCGTGCCGCGGACTCACCCTGAAGAGATGCAGGCGAAGAAGCGCTGCACCCGTTTTAGACCGCGTCCAATTTGACCTTCATATTGTGCCCAAGCCATCCTTCCTGAATCGGCCAGTGCAAGGTCCATTCCACCTCGCTACTGCCGGCCGCCGGAGAAATTTCCGCGTAATAACCTGCGCTTCCCATTTCCCTACTGGGAGTGGCATGTTTTGTCTGCCAACCGTCGTCGCTCCAAACCACCTCAAACATCCCTTCGTCCAGGATCCCCAGATTCCTGCCCGCTGTCATCCTCTGAATCGGCCTGCGCCGGCTGTAGATTTCCAAATCCATGCGTCGCTGCTTCCGACCTTCCGCATCGCAGTACCGCCTGTAAACCGGATCGATGCAATCAAAGACCTTTCCGTCAAATGCTGAGCGCAGCAGCTTCAGATACTCTGCGTGTGCCCACACCAATGGTACCGCCGACCCTGCAGGCTGGCCGAGCTGCATGTTCCGTTCCGGAATGTCTGGTTCGTCCCAAACTTGCTCCGCGATCATCTGCCCGCAGGTCGCGAACTTTTCATACGACGCAATCAGTGGAATGACTCCGTTGCCGGCCGCCAGTTCATAGTGCGCGCGCTCGCCCGTCAGCAATGGCCATACGCGCCCCCGCCCCCAGCCCTCGTAGGCGCCGCCATCCTCGCGCTGTCCGTAGCCGTCCCAGTTGTACCGGATCCATCCAGGTCCCTGCGGCAGATCACGTTTCAGCACGTGATCCACTACCTTCAGCGAATCGACGATCAGCGGATCGTCGGCTCGGCGCACTCCGTAACGCACCAACTCCAGGAAACCGGCGTCAATAACTTCGCGCGCCTCAAACTCGAAGCGTGTTCCCGGCGGCCGGTTCGCTAGCCGGATCAGTTCCTTGCCGCAACTCTCGTGTGCATATCCTTCGCCGCACTCGGGCGGACGAATCCGCATGTAGTGCCGCTTTATTTGTGGATGCAGCACGCCGATATTCGTTACGGTCCAGTCTTCGAGATGCCCCTCGATCCAATCGGCGTATTCCTCGAGAAACATCGCCATCTCCGCCGATTCATGCGCGCGCGCAATCTCGGCGGCGCAGATCAGCCCCCCGATTACTGCTGCGAGCGTGGACGGCGAGTACCCCGCATTTTCCTCCCATCGTTCCTGATGTGTAATCGGCGCGTTCTTTACGAGAAATCCGGCCGCCCGCTCCACAAAAGGAAAGATCTGCAGTTCGCCAAGTCCATGAGCTTTCCACAGCCGCCATGCCAGGATCAGCGGGAACGCAACCTCGTCCAGTTGCTCGCCGCTCCAATACGGAGTCCCGTCAATCCAGAAATTTTGCGCAAATCCACCGTTCGGCTGCTGCGTACAGGCCAGATAAGTGAGCGCGCGCCGCGCTGTCTCCCCGCGGCCACAAGCTAGCAGCGCCGTCGCCGTTTGCACCATGTCGCGCGTCCAGACCAGGTGGTAACCGCCCAGGTCGTCGTCGTTTTTCACCTGTCCCCAGGGAATCGAAGCGGACGCCACAAAGGCACCCGAATACGACTTATCTTCGTGCGCCAGCAGCACATTGTGGCTGGCACGCATCAACTTGCCGCCGTCCTGCGCCTTCTCGGCAAGCCATTCTGGATTCGCTGCCCTCTGCCATTGTTCGATGAAGCGCCTACGCTGCTCTGCGTATGGAGTCGAAAGCGCGGTCATTGTCTTCTGAGCAGCCGTGTGATGCCCTTCACCGATTCCGATGGCCAGCGTGAACTCGCGCAGCGCCGCGCTGCCGGACGCCGGCGTGTCTCCGGCGATCCGGTTTCTCCGCAGCTCATTGCAATCCAGGTCGAGTTCCCCCATCAGCGCGAGATTGCCTTTGGTGGCCGAGCCGAACTCCCAGTTCATCCCGAAGTTCTTCATCAGGTCCTGCCAGCCGTCGCTCGAGCCAACGAACCCACAGCTTACGCGCCTGAATCCACAACTGGCGCTCATCAGCAGCGACCATCTGTTCTTCCACGCCATGACAACCTTATGCCCCGCGATATCCACGGCACGCGCCGAGTTCTCCGCACCGCTGCCATCCAGACGCGGCGCCAGCAGCGCATACACTTTCAGTCGCGGTACCAGGTCGGCATTCCCTTCCAAGCGCACGTGCTGCAGCACTACCCCATGGTGGGGATCGCAGATGATCTCCTTGGTCAGCGAGTATCGCCCTTCGGGATCCCGATTCACATAGCGGATGCCTAGCGCTTCGCGATCGATGTACTCGAATTCCGTGAGCAAGTCGCGCTTCTCTTCGTGCACAAAGGTCTCGCCGTCGCTCACTAGGAACTCCATGTCGCGAATCTGCGGACGATCAATAGTCGGGTAATAGACTTCATTCAGGATTCCGTGCGAACACGTAAACCAGATGTTGCTCGAAGCCGCATAGGCTGTACACACGGCATCCTTCACACTCGACGTCCATCGTGGAGTCATACCGGGCGCGCCGAATGCCTCGCCCTGCTGTTCAAGCCACCTGTACAAAGACTGATTGCTCATTTTTCCTCATCCTCGCTGACTGTGCTGCAAGAGTTGCCTTCCTCACGATGCGAGTTCCTGGCTTTCGGCATCAGATCCAAATTCGCCGCGGTCTAGCCATTCCAAGCCACATCCGAGCGTCTCGGGGACCCTGGAGTCGGTCTTGTAAATTGGCCTTGCCGATCGCGTCGCTTCATGGGAAACAGCCTTGCCGTCGGGCCCCAAACTTTCGCCGCATTGCGAGGTGCCCTTTATGAGGCCGGTTGTCGAAAGGCAGCCTGTCTGGCTTCATCGGTAAAACTCAACGTTTGCCAAGTTGCCTCTTTACCTCCTGCACAACGCGGTCGGGTTCGAACCCGTACTTCTTCTGCAGTTCTTTAAGGGGCGCCGAAGCGCCGAAGGTATTCATGCCGATGACATTGCCGGCATCTCTGACATATCTCTCCCACCCAAAGCTCGAGGCTTGTTCCACTGCAATTCGCACCTTTACTTCAGGGGGCAGAACGCTGTTTCGGTAGTCTTGCGACTGTTGCTCGAAAATCTCCCATGATGGCATGGAAACAATTCGCGAGCGAACGCCATCGGCAAGTAGCGTTTCATGGGCCTGGACAGCGAGGCTGACTTCGCTTCCCGAAGCAATGATGATCGCCTCGGGGCTCCCGTCAGGAGCATCTGCCAGGACGTAGGCCCCAAATGAAACCCCGAATGCCGAGGCATATTTGCTGCGGTCGAGAGTGGGAAGAGCCTGCCTCGACAAGACTAGGACGGCAGGCTGATGGTGGAGTCGCACTATGTAGCGATAGGCCTCGACCACCTCGTTTGCATCGGCCGGACGTAGAGTGATGAGTCCTGGAATCGCGCGCAGTGAAGCTAGGTGCTCCACAGGTTGGTGGGTGGGGCCGTCCTCACCGTCACCCATGGCATCGTGCGTGAAGATGAAGAGGGAGGGAAGCTCCATCAGCGAAGCGAGCCGTATCGCGGGCCGTGCGTAATCGCTGAAGATGAAAAATGTAGCGCCGTAGGGACGGAGCTTGGAGAGGCTCAGTCCGTTTACAATGGCTGCCATGGAGTGCTCTCGAACCCCAAAGTGCAGGTTCTTTCCGCCAGGCGAGTCGCCATGGAAATCTCCTGCGCCCTCGAAGGTCAACAAAGTTTTATTCGACGGACCGAGGTCGGAGGAGCCACCCAGAAACCAGGGAATGTTTTGTGCCAGCACGTTCAGCGTCTTCCCCGAAGCGTCACGCCCCGCGATACCGTTCGAATCGGCTGGAAACACCGGCAGGTTTCGATCCCACTGGTCCGGAAGCTCACGGCGCTCCATCAATTCAATCTCACGCGCAAGATCCGGAAATTGTGCCCGGTAGGATTCAAACATTTCCGTCCACTTGCGCCGGGCTTCCAAACCACGCGCTCCAATTCCGGCGTTGAAATGTGCGTAGACGCCATCGGGAACGAGGAATCTCGCGTCTTCAGGCCAGCCGTAAGCGCGCTTGCACAGGCGAACCTCTTCTTCTCCCAGTGGCTCGCCGTGCGCAGCTGCGGTGTCCTGCTTGTGCGGCGAACCATATCCAATGTGGCTGTCCAATACGATCAGCGTAGGACGCCCTTTGGTCCTGCGGAACACTTCCAGAGCTTGTTCAATGCGATCGAGATCGTTCGCATCGCCAACGCGCAACACGTTCCAGCCATAGGCCAGGAACCGGCCGGCAACATCTTCCGTGAAGGCGATCCGAGTGTTGCCCTCTATCGTGATGTGGTTGTTGTCGTAGATCCAGCACAGATTGTCGAGGCCGAGATGTCCGGCCAGAGACGCAGCTTCTGAGGCTACACCTTCCATCAGACAACCATCTCCGCAGATGGCATAGATGTTGTAGTCGAAGACTTTGAAATCGACGCGATTGTATCGATCGGCCAACCACTTCTGGGCGATTGCCATGCCCACGCTAGTTGCGACCCCTTGTCCGAGCGGGCCGGTTGTCGTCTCTACTCCTGAAACCCAGTGATACTCCGGGTGTCCGGGGGCCTTACTGCCAAGTTGACGGAAACGGCGAATTTCATCGAGCGTGACTGAGGGCTTCCCGAGAATCTCATACTCCGCGCTGACTGCTTGAACGCCAGCAAGATGAAGAGCAGACCAAAGCAACATCGAGGCGTGCCCATTTGATAGGACAAAGCGGTCGCGATTTGGCCAGGTGGGGTTCTCTGGATCGAAACGCAGCACCCGATTCCAGATGGTGTAGACGAGAGGCGCAAGCGCCATGGGGGTGCCGGGATGCCCGGACTTGGCCTCCTGCACGGCATCGATTGAGAGTGTGCGGATAGTATTAACGCACAACTGATCGAGTTCAACGGCACTGAGGCTTTCAACGGGAGCTGTTGCGATGCTCATAACTGTCTCCTGGGCAAAGAGCGAGTCTTAGTTCTCCGACATATACGCTGAGGAATGCTGAGCTGTTGGGGCCAACATGTTCTCCTCATTTACTGGCTTGCCAAATTTCGATTTGTCCAACGTGCAGACGCTCATGCCCCTCATCTGGCGGACTCCTTGTCGATTTGGCAAGCGGCGGCTCGATCGGCCAAAACTATAGAACGATCTGAGCAAATGCGACCCGCTGGAATCGAGAGATCTCCGGCGAATAGGCGCGCGAGCATTCCTGCTTTTTCGCTGCCGGTCACCAGCCACAACATAAGATGTGAGCGATTGATCATCGGATACGTCAAGGTCATGCGCCGTCGCCCCTGGTAGATTCCTGTGAGAGCCACATCCGCATTCCTGACATCGAGGACTGGATCTTCCGGGACGAGCGACGCCGTGTGGCCGTCGGGCCCGAGGCCGAGGTGGATGAGGTCGAGAACCGGCGGTAAACCGGAGATTTCCCCTAACGTCCGCGCGTATTGCGCGCAGGCGGTCCCGAGGTTGTCCGATTCCACCGGCATGTCATGAATCTGCTCAGGCCGTAGCCGTGCATGTGGAAGCAGGCTCTCGCGCAGATGCGTCAAGTTCCGATCGGGATCTCCAGACGGCGCGATCCGTTCATCCACTTGAACTACGTGAACGGCACTCCACGGGAGATCCTCTTCAGCGAGGGTGCGAAGCATGATCCATGGTGTTTTGCCTCCGCTCACGGCCATGACGAATCTTCCACGAGCTGCCACAGCGGCTCTTGCCTTTTCTGCGATAAACCTTGCGGCTTCACGAGCAACAGATTCGGCATCGGGGAAGACCTGGATCTTCATTATGCTGCCTCGTTTGCTTCGACTAATCCTTGGCTTCTGCAGGGGTTGTTCCAGCCTCCAGGAGGAGTCACGCGTTCTACTTCCTCGGGGCCCCAGCTGTTGGGTGCGTACGGATAAACCGGCGCCTTCAATTTCAGTACCGGCTCGACAATCCGCCATGCCTGTTCCACATAGTCTTCGCGCGCAAACACAGAAGTTTCCCCGGCCATTGCGGCTCCGAGCACGCGTTCGTACGCATCCATTTCATCCGCACTCGGACAGTGGCTGGCCACCATTTCGCCTGTCTGGAGAGAAAGGCCGTCTGCTGTCGGACACAGCGACATCATTCCCATGGCGATCGTCACTTCCGGACTGAGGCGCAGGCGCAGATAGTTTTCAGCCAGGGGGCTTTCCGGGATCGGCGTGGGAGGATTGCGAAGCTTACCGACAATTTCCGTGCAAGTCGTCGGCAAATTCTTGCCGGCGCGAATATAGAACGGCACACCTCTCCAGCGCCAGGAGTTGATTTCCAGCTTCAGTGCGGCGAAAGTTTCCGTCTGCGAATTTACAGCGACTCCAGGTTCATCGCGATAGCCGCGGAACTGCCCGCAAACCAAGTTCTTTTCCTCAATCGGCGGAATCGCTTTCAGTACCTTCACTTTTTCATCTCGAAGCGAGTCACTGTCATACGCAGCCGGCGGCTCCATTGCCAGGTTCGACACCACCTGAAACAGATGGTTCTGGATTACATCCCGGATTGTGCCCGTCTCGTCGTAGAAGGCACCGCGGCCTTGAACGCCAAAGTCCTCCGCCATCGTAATTTCGACACTCTCAACATAATTGCGGTTCCAAAAGGGTTCAACGAAGCTGTTGGCGAATCGGAACGCCAGCACATTATTTACCGCTCGCTTTCCGAGATAGTGGTCGATTCGAAAGATCTGGTCTTCATCAAAGACGCTATGCAAAACTCTGTTCAATTCGCGGGCAGACGCCAGATCGTGCCCAAAAGGTTTCTCTACGATGACGCGCGCCCCTTGAGCGCAATTTGATTGCCTTAGATGTTCCACGACGGTTTCGAATAGTGCCGGCGGAATAGCGAGATAGTGCGCGGGCTCCTTTGCGCCCATGAGTTGGTAGCGAAGTGCGACGAAAGTTGCGGGATCCTGGTAATCACCGTCCACATAGCGCAGCAGATCACTCAGCTTTTCGAACGCGTCGTGATCCAGGCCTCCGTGCTTCTCCAAGCTGTCTTTCGCGCGAGCGCGAAACTGGTCAAGAGTCCAGCCCGCCTTGGCGACGCCGACAACGGGAACATTGAGATGTCCCCGTTTCACCATCGCCTGCAAGGAAGGGAAAATCTTCTTGTACGCCAGATCGCCTGTGGCGCCAAAGAAGACGAGCGCATCCGAGAGGGAATTGTTCATAGATTTCTTCTCCTTTACGCGGCCTCGGATTTTTCAGCAGGCTTCTCCAAATGCCCGCCGAACTCAAGGCGCATCGCGGACAGAAGTTTGTCGGCATAATCGGCTTCGCCACGTGAGCTGAAACGCTCATAGAGCGAGGCGCTGAGCACCGGAGTCGGAACCGCTTCATCGATTGCAGCCTTAATCGTCCAGCGGCCTTCACCGGAATCGGAGACGCGTCCTGTAAACTTCGCAAGACCAGGATCTTTAATCAGCGCAGCCGCCGTGAGGTCCAACAGCCACGAGGCAATAACACTGCCGCGCCGCCAGACTTCGGCGATGTTCCCAAGGTCCAGGTCGTATTGATAGTGCTCGGGATTGCGGATGGGGGTCGTTTCGGCGTCAATCTTCTCTTGCCGCTTCCCGACGTTTGCCGAACGCAGTACCGACAATCCTTCTGCGTAAGCGGCCATAATTCCGTATTCGATCCCATTGTGGACCATCTTGACGAAATGACCGGCACCGTTGGGGCCGCAATGCAGATAACCTTGCTCCGCAGTGCCATCTTGCTTCTCGCGCCCCAGGGTGTGCGGTATGTCGCCCGCACCGGGTGACAGCGATGAAAAGATCGGATCGAGATGTTTAACCACCTCTTTCTCGCCCCCAATCATCATGCAGTAGCCACGCTCAAGACCCCACACGCCACCGCTCGTGCCTACGTCAACGTAGTGAATCTTGCTTGCTACGAGCTCCTTTGCCCGTCTTATGTCGTCCACATAGTAGGAGTTTCCGCCGTCGATGAGGATGTCACCCGGTTCGAGGTGGGGCAACAAATCGGCGATGGTCCCGTCAACGGCAGCTGCGGGAACCATCAACCAGACTGCTCGTGGTTTGTGGAGCCTTCTAGCGAGGCAGGCAAGGGAATCTGCTCCGACCGCATGATCCTCAGCCAGTTCACTTACTGCCTGGGGCGATTTATCAAACACAACACAGTTGTGCCCCGTGGTGATCAAGCGACGCACCATGTTGGCGCCCATGCGGCCAAGTCCTATCATTCCTATTTGCATAAACTCTCCTTCTGCGGGTTCCATCCTTCTGCGAATCGCGGATAAGAAAATGGTCCACGTGTCAGGCGGAAACCCGCCTATGCAATGCTTCCGACAGTGTCGGGGCTGACCGATTCACCGTGAAACAGTCGTAAACGAGAACTGACAACACCCTTCACGGAATCGACGACCGGGCGCAAAATCTTGTACGGTACGACTTCGTTCGGATTCTGCGCAAGGCTTGCTTCGAGCGATCGCCTCCACGCAACTCGAAGTTCGGTATTGATGTGGATAATGTTGATTCCCGCCCGGATTGCCTTGCGAAAGTGATCGTCATCGGTTCCCGACCCGCCATGTAGTGTGAGAAAGACACCTGCCGCTTGCTTGATTTGCGCAATTCTTTCCAGATCCAAATGTTTCTTTGTTTTGCCGAGCACCATACTTCTGATCATGCCGTGCATGTTGCCTACGGCCGGAGCGAGAATGTCAATTCCAGTGGCGCCTACGAATTGTCGAGCTTCCTCAGCCGTCGTAAGGGTTTTTAAGTCGGTCTGAGCAGTCTCGTGGATTTCGGAACCAGTTCCTATGTCGCCTACCTCTCCTTCCACCAGGATTCCGGGGTTGACTGCCTTGATTGCTTGAACGGCCTCCTTCGTCTGGGTCACATTTTGGTCGAAGGGCATCGCGGAGAAATCAATCCCCACGCAGTCGAAGCCCGCAATTGCCGCATCCATAGCCTTTTTTAGAGAATGTGTATGGTCGGCGTTCAGAAAGACTGGCAAGCCGGTTTCCTCGCGCAGACTCTTTACCATACCCGCAAGTTGGCGGGTACCAAAGAACTCCCGCTCCCCTTCGGATGCACCTAAGAGTAGTGGAAGGCGGGTGTCGATTCCGGCTGCGATCACGGCCTTCAACAAAGTGACATCCGCAACATTGAAGTGCCCAAGACCTGCACCCTCCTTTTCCAACCGTGCCAAGACATCGCGTAGGCGATTCATCGATGTGTTCCTCGGATTTTCTGCTGTGGTTATGGCCGGCCGTTAAGCTTGCGGTACCGCCGGATTAAAGTGTTGGTCGAATTGTCGTGATTCAGCGCGGGCTCGGCTGCGCTCTCGAGTTCGGGAATGATGCGTTGCGCCAGAACCTTGCCCAACTCCACGCCCCATTGATCGAACGAGTCGATGCCCCAGATGACGCCCTGGGTGAAGACAGCGTGCTCATAGAGCGCGACCAGCTTTCCGAGGACTTCGGGCGTAAGCTGATCCGCGAGGATGGTATTCGAAGGACGGTTGCCTTCAAAGACCCGGTGGGGCACTAGCCAATCCGGCGAACCCTCAGCCTTTACTCGCTCTGGTGTCTTGCCGAAGGCAAGCGCTTCGGTCTGAGCGAAAACATTCGCAAGAAGCATGTCGTGATGCCGGCCTAATGGCTCTAGCGGCCTGGCAAATGCGATGAAGTCACACGGAATGAGCCGGGTTCCTTGATGGATCAACTGGTAAAAGGAGTGTTGGCCATTCGTCCCCGGCTCTCCCCAGTAGATTGGTCCGGTGTCATGGGAGACTTTTTCCCCACTAAGGCTCACGTGCTTTCCGTTACTTTCCATCGTCAATTGCTGGAGATAAGCGGGAAAGCGCTTCAGATATTGTTCGTAAGGCAGCACGGCTACAGTTTGTGCGCCAAAAAAGTCGTTGTACCAAAGGGATAGCAGACCCATCAGCACGGGGAGATTGGCTTCAAACGAGGCCGTGCGGAAATGCTCATCCATCTGGTGAAAGCCATTTAGCATCGCGCTGAAGTTCTCTGGCCCGATGGCAATCATTGTGGATAGGCCGATGGCCGAATCCATCGAGTACCGGCCACCCACCCAATCCCAGAAGCCGAACATGTTGGCCGTATCGATTCCGAATTTCGAGACTTCCGCCGCATTGGTAGAAACCGCGACAAAGTGTTTCGCCACTGACTTTTCGTCACCGCCAAGGCCCGAGAGAGACCAGCCACGCGCGGTCTGAGCGTTCGTCATCGTCTCGAGAGTCGTAAAGGTTTTTGATGAAACGATGAAGAGCGTCTCAGCAGGATTCAGATCCCGCACGGCTTCGGCGAAATCGGCGCCGTCGACATTGGAGACGAATCGGAAAGTCATCGAACGGTCGCTGTAATGTCGTAGTGCTTCGTAAGACATCACCGGGCCAAGGTCGGAGCCTCCGATTCCGATATTGATTACGTTTCGAATGCGTTTTCCGGTGTGGCCCTTCCATTCTCCCCGGCGTACACGATTGCAGAAGTCAGCCATGCGGTTGAGTACCGAATGAACCTCGGGAACAACGTTCTTATCGTCTACAAGAATCTTTGCGTCCTTCGGAGCCCGCAGTGCGGTGTGCAGGACTGCCCGCTTTTCAGTGATGTTGATCTTCTCCCCGCTGAACATTGCGTCGACTCGCTCACGGAGTCCGGATTCCTCTGCGAGCAGTAGAAGGAGGCGGAGCGTTTCATCGGTAACGCGGTTCTTGGAGTAATCGAGATAGAGTCCAACAGCCTCGATCGCCATACGCTCGCCGCGCTTCGGATCAGCCGCAAAAAGCTGACGCAGATGCAGCTTCGAGACCTTCCTATAATGCGACGTGAGATCCTTCCATACAGCCTGCCCTGATGTTGGCGGCTTTGCCGGTGATTGAACGGGGGCTGCCATTCTCGTGCTCCTTTTGTGTCTAGGGTTCTGCGGCGCGAATTTACCTTGACGCCGGTTAACTGACGGTTTGGAGTGTGGCGCCCTTATTAAGCAACGCGGCCTTGGAAGAAATGACCCCCATTAACTCGTTCCACGACCTAACAAAGGACTCGGCTCCTTCACATTGAAGCTGCGCGGCCAGGGCATCGACATCGACACCAACTTTGCCGAACTCCGCCAAAACGGCCTCACTGTTTCCGCCGTCGGTTGGCAACAATTCGCCTAAATCAGTGTGGGTCGCCAACGCCTGCAAGGTACCCTCAGGCATCGTATTCACAGTGAAAGGCGCAGCCAGAGCTTTGACGTAGAGGATCGCGGAGGCTTTCGGATCTTTGGTCCCTGTGCTGGCCCACAACAGACGTTGCGGACGGCCGCCTAGGTTGTAGATGCGCTGCCAGCGAGCGGAGCTCAGAAGTGCGCTGTACGCTTTATATGTCTGTTTAGCAATAGCAATCCCAAGTTGGTTGTGAAGCTTCTCCGGAACCCTGCTGGCTACCGCAGTATCCCAACGGCTGACGAACACCGATGCCACGGAGTCTACCCGGGGATTGAGTCCGGCCTCGATGCGCCGCTCAATGCCGCGGAGAAAAGCCTCAGCCGCAGCAAGGTATTGCTCGCGAGAGAACAGGAGCGTGACGTTGAGGGGAATGCCAGCGAAGATCGCCTCTTCGATTGCAGGGAGACCTTGCTCGGTACCAGGAATCTTGATGAACAGATTCGATCGTTGCGCCCGCGCAGACAACTCCCTGGCGGCAATCAGAGTACTGGCGGTATCGTATGCGAGTAGAGGGGACACCTCCAGGGAGACCCATCCGTCTACTCCGTTTGTCATTTCGTGAATCGGCCGGAATAAATCTGCGGCTCGGGAGAGGTCCTCGATGGCAAGATCGAAAAAGAGAGCCTCGCCAGAGTACCCTTGCCCCATTTTCCGAATGATTACCGAGTCATACGTAGCGCTGTTCTTGATCGCGTGGTCGAAGATTGTCGGATTCGAGGTAAGCCCGGTGATAGACAGCTCATCGATGTATGTTTTAAGGGTGCCAGTATCGAGTAGGTCCCGGGTTATATTGTCGAGCCAGAGACTCTGACCCTCGTCATGTAGCAGTTGTGTCGCCTTCATCGTGTCACCTCGCCGGCTTCAAAATGCTTCAACTCGCAAGAACTTTCCATTTCGTTTGCCACGGTCAAATGATGGGTATCGTTCCACAGCCGGATTGCCGGCTGCGAAAGGCCATTTTCGTACCCGAGCACGCTTAGACTCGCCGTGGCCAGCATGAGGGAGCTTGCGTTAACTTTCGCGATACCGGTCCAACGCGCTGCCAACATGCGGAGAAAATGACCACTAGAAAAAAGCAGAACATCGTCTGCTGCGGAGCGTACGCGTTTCACTACGCGATCAGCCCGGTCTGCGACTTCTTGCGGCGATTCTCCACCAGGGCACCCGTCACGGAACAACTGCCATTCGGGACGTCCCGCGAGTATGTCAGCGGTCGAGCGGCCTTCATACTCACCGTAGTTCCACTCGATTAGGTCGCAATCTATCTGAGCAACGGACTCGAAGCCGGCCAATTCACACGTCCGCATGGCGCGCTGCAGGGGACTCGTGAATACCTTCGCAAAGGACACTCCGATCAGCCGTTCGCGTAAACGTCGGGCATTACATTCTCCACGTTCGGTAAGAGGCAGATCTGTGCGGCCGGTATGTTGACCGCTGACTGTCCAGGCCGTTTCGCCATGCCTTGCCAAGTAGACTGATGGGAGAATCTGATTCATGCGCTATTCTCTGTGGAGTGTCATGTTCTCCAACCCATAGACAGCTGCTCCAAGGAGCGCTGCCTGCGTCGTAATCAAGTGAACGGGGATGCTTGTCATGAGATATTCGAAGCGTCCCTTTCTTATGAAGGCCTGCATGAACCGCGGATCCTTCAGAGCCGATTTCAAGTGCAATGCGACGCCGCCAGCCAGATAGACTCCTCCGGTGGCGAGGACTTTCAAAGCTAGATTTCCCGCCTCGCTTCCTAGAATCGAAACGAACGTCTCGATTGTGGCTCCGCACAATTCGCTTGGATTGACGGGGTCAAGCGCCGCTTCAATGATCGCCTTTGTGCGATCGTTCGATGTCGCGATCAGTTCTGCCGTCTCACTTCGTTCAAAGATTTTTTCCTCGTCCCGGAGAAACTCGTAGATGTTCGGAATCCCGATTCCGGAGCACACTCGTTCCACATCGACCTGACCCCAACGAGGCAGGAGAGACCTGAGCAGATGGATCTGCCGTTCATCGGCTGGGGCAAAATCCGAGTGGCCACCCTCGGAACTATGGGCAATGTACTGTGAACCATTCCAGGTCAAGAAGGACTCGCCCAGACCAGTCCCCGGTGCAATGATGGCGACTGGACCGTGCTCAATGGCATTTCCTTCCTTAATAGTGATCAAATCCGAAGCACGCAAGACGGTCACCGCTCGCGCAATCGCTTCAAGGTCGTTCATGAGGTGAACGGCATCGAGCTTTAGATCTTTCGCCAGCGAATCTTCATCCATCGCCCACGCCAAATTCGTCAGCATTGCGCGACCATTGATCACCGGACCCGCCACATCGAACGACGCCAGTTCAACCGGCAGCGCCGCCTCGTTGAGAAACTCGCTAACCATCGCTTGCAAGCTTCCGTATTCAGCGCTATGGAACTGTCTCTTGACCAAAGGCAGGTGCGGCCCAGACTCATGGGAATATACTGCGATATCTGTCTTTGTACCTCCGACGTCGCCCGCGATCAGCATGGATTTCCTCCCTCCCGCTCCCAACGCCCTACGACAAGCTTCAGATGTCGATCACCTATGGCTTAGAAGCCGCAGACAACGTCGTATCCTCTTCGACGTACAAGGTATTCGAGGGACCGGAGTCTACGAGACGAACGAGGTCTTTTCCAAAAATCAAATCGAGCGTCCAATCCAGGGCGACACGGACTTTCTTTTCGAACCGCGGCAGTTTCCAAAGATAGATGGTGCGCCATAAAAACCAAGCGATGAAGCCGGAAAAGTTGACGCCTAAAATATTTGCGACGCCAGTCCTCCGCCCGATTGCTGCCAAAAGGCCTAATGTTGAGAAAGAAAACGGGCGCTTTTTTCCCCCACTAATCGCTGCGAGAATATTGCTTGCCACAACCGTCCCTTGACGAAGGGCGTGTTGAGCTGTCGGCGGATATGGCTGATCAGTCTTCGGATCGAGAGAAGCAGCACAGTCGCCCAGCGCCCACACGCCTGGCCAATCCGGCAGCTCGAGGTATTGATCCGTAGCGATGCGGCCGCGTATTAGTTTGCACGGCAATGTAGCGATCAGAGGGTTGGGCGAAGTTCCAGCGGTCCAGACGACGGTAGATGTCGGGATGCGAGAGTCGTCGGTCAAGACGACAGCATCGCCGTCAACATACTTGATCTTCGTATTCACTCGAATTTCCACGCCGCGAGCGGCCAGTTTCTTTTGTGCATAAGCTCCCAACTTGGGGCCCAGTTCCGGAAGAATTACTTCGCCGGGATGGACGAGAACGACACGGAGCATCGCCCTCTCCAGATGCGGATACAACGGGATCGATTCGCGCAGAAAGTCGTTCACAGCGGCCACCGTCTCGCTGCCGGCGAAGCCGCCACCGGCGACAACGACGGACAGCAACTGGGGTCGCGAGCCGGCCGCACACTCGAAATCTGCCTCTTCCAGCATGTCGATCATTTGATTTCGCAGGCGAACTGCATCACTCAGCGATTTCATTGTGATCACTCTTTGCTCGAGTTGCGGCAAGCCGAAGAAATTTGTTGTTGACCCAAGGGCAAGAACCAGTTGGTCGTAGTTGATCGTGTGACTATGACGCGTCGGGCCATGGGCCACTCTGACTGCCTTCGATGCAAGATCGATATGCTCGACTTCTCCATGGAAAAATCGCACTCGCCGTAAGAGCCTTCGAATCGGATTCACAATGTGCGTCATGTCGAGGTCGCTTGCGGCGACCTCATGAAGCATTGGGGTGAAGAGCGAGAAGTTCTGCCGATTCACCAGCATGACTTCTACATTGCTCTCGGCGGAGAGCTCCCTTTCCAACCCGAGAGCGGTGTACAGCCCACCAAAGCCGGCACCCAAGATCAAGACGCGCTTGCGCATGTGTGTGTTCGTCATTTCTCACTCTTTTGAAGCAATTCGCCAATCTTGCACTGCGGTATTCGTTTCGCTTGATGCGCCGCGATTGATAAGCGGCTGAAAAATGCCGCCAGTATAGGCGGAAGCGAGCGCGAGGTTTCGCAATTTCAAATGTAAGACTCACCAAACATGAGCAAGGTTACGCACTTCTTCGCAGCCGCCTGGTGCCCTATCTCGTTCTTAATCGCGAATGCGCTTGATTATGCTCAAGCCAAAAACACGCACGGCGTGTGCTTGACTTTGACGACTGTGATGTCGTCTGCCTGACCGAATTGTTGAGCTGCAATGGCGATCTCGTGAGCGGAACGGCTGATGATCGCCTGTGTGCGTTCATCGCCAAAAAATTCATCGTTTTGGTCCGTTGCCTCAACGACTCCATCAGATAGCAGGGTGAGGCTGTCATTGCAGTCGATTTCGAAATGTGAATCCTGATATGCCACGTTGGGAAACAGGCCCAGCGGAGGCCCTCCGTCGCATATGACTTCATCCTCGTTTCGGTAGGGATGCAAATGCCCTGCATTTGAAGCCTTTATCTGTCCGCCGGGACTCAGCTTGACACAAAGGCAAGTGATAAATCCACTCTCTTGTCCACGAAGAATCTCGCGATTCAATCGAGTAAGGAGTTGCGGCGGATCTGAGACTTCAGCTGCAATTACTTGGAGGGCTCCAACAGCGAAAGCGACGGTCATTGCTGCTTTCAGCCCTTTGCCACTTACATCTCCAATTACAACCAAGATGGATCCGTCCTCTTGAGGCAGCACCTGATAAAAGTCTCCTCCCACTTCTCGGGCTGGAAGATAAGCCGCCTCAATAGCGTAATAAGGCTGAGACGGGAGCACAGTCGGAATTAGATGCTCCTGTATTTCTCGAGCAGCCGCGAGTTCGGCTGCGGTTCGCGCCTGCTCGCGGCTGACTCTGCTGAAGCGGAAGAACATGACAACTGCTATCGAAAGAAGGAACACCAAGCTCCCAAGGTCCACCAACTGCAGACCAATCGGGCCTATTTGAATCGCATCGACTAAGAAATTGAATCGCAGCCAACCCAAAGTGATCGACGCCGTCCCCAGGTCGAGCAAAGCATTCGAGACAGCCGGTGCAAGGCTTGGAAGGATGAGCCAGCCAGCTTCTTTATAGCCCTGTCGATACCAAATTAAGAGGAGGATGGACAAGAATATGCCGACAGGGGCGGTTGCACCAGCCTCAATCAAGACATAAGTATCGCTCGGAAACCAGCCCAGCCAAACGCAAACTCCAATGATCGGTATTGCACAGAGTAGCGCTTGATAGATTCGCCACGCCCTACCCACGCGCCGACCCGAAAAGCTGTAGGTAAACTCAATTTGGGCGATAACCCATGCGTAGATCAGCGGATCGGCGATCAGAAAAGTCGCCGAGAGCGGCACCAATCCAGCGGCCTGGAGCGTAGAGAGGCCGTTGGAGGTACCGACGAGCAACAGGTAAAGTCCAAGAAAAATGTATTCACGTTCACTTCGCTGCGCGCCATGAAGTGCCAGGGACCCTACACCAGCAAGGCAAAGCATGAGATTGATGCAAATTGAAAGTGCGGAGCCGTAAAGGCGTTGGCTCGCAAGCGCCTGACTCTCATATTCGATCGCCGTGGGAAGCCCCGCGGTCACGTTCGTGAATTGAGGCAGGTGCCATGCGGAATAGCCGGCCGAAACTCTCGTCCTCAGGGCGATTTCGAAGATGCCATCGGGAGAACTCATCGGGAAAACGGTCTCAACTGTCCGACCGACAAGTAGAGGGGACCGCAGAGTTGCCCCCGCCATCCTGGTCCCGTTAACGAACAACTCGTAAGTGCCTTCGCCGCCTGCAATTAGCAGCTGCACATCTCGCTGATTGGGTCCGAAGTTAACTCTGTGACGATACCAATGCCAACCTTGCAAAGCAGGCCCCAGATCTTCCAGGTCTACAGTCTCCCACGCGCTGTCATCGTATTCTGGACGCGACCACTCGGCCTCGTCGCCATCGTGCTCTAGCCAACCCTGGTTCAGTTCGGTCAGTCCAGTTTCCCATTGTGTAACCACGATAGGAGCAGGAGCGGCGGTGAGGATTGGTGGGTAAATGACCCAAAATATGAGTGTCAACGCCAGCACCCTTGGACTGCGCCGAGCCGCGCAGTGTAATGCACTGAGCAATTTACTCATCGAAGGGGGCGAGAATAATCTCGAAGGATCTTTTGCATTCGTCATTAGCGCTTGGTTTCGTACTGCAACGCAGTCTTCCCAAAATGGCTGATCAGATACAACGATGCTCCAAGCGCGATCACATCCTTGTAGAGGAAGAGACCCAGCAAATCCATGAACCTCATCAATGGGATTCCGGGAATGGAAATAGTCGTTCCGGGAGTGGTTATGAGCATGGAACTCGTTATGGTGAACATTAGTGTCGTAATGAGGCCACCTATGATGCCAGCTTTGGGCCTTACATAACCTACGATGAACAATATAGCTGCAAGCCATTCGGTAAGACCGATGATGTCGGTTCCGATATAGGGACCAAAGATTTTGAAGTGCCACCAAATCAGCGGACTGTGCTCGACGAGTGGGGCTATGCTTTCGGCGCCGGGGCGCGTCATCTTGAATGCTCCGGCCCACAAGAGCATCACGATCATGCCGATACTTGTAACCAGGAAAGGCAGATTGCGAGCAGTCACCCATGCCGCGACTCTAGTTAGCAGGCCGTTGTCGGTTTCGGCGACAACACACGTCGAGCAATTGATTCCTGGTTGCTCCGCCTTGATTGCTCTTCCCATTGTGTCCTGATTCATTGTTTGATCTCCGTTCAAAGTTTGACGCGACGATGCCGAAGCGACCATCTGAGAGAAGACCTCTCAAGACACGATCCATTCATGAGTTGGCCGAATGGGTCCTCCGTTAGAGATTCCCTGTTCATGCAGAGCTCTCCTTTGACTGTGTAGCAATTGAGACTCCAAGTGACGGGTTTATATGTGGGCGAAATCCTCGCAACCCAAGTTCTTTACGCTCTGTACGGTGGATCCACGCTATTCAGCGTCGCATTTGCTCCCCGAAGACGAAGCTGTGACGAATGGCCGACAGTGACGAATGCTGGTCCTGAGATTTGCCCTCGATGCCGTGGGGTGCACGATCGAGGATTGGATCGCTCGCTATTGACAATAGGCTCAGAAATAAAAGAAGTCCGACTTCCAGAAATTTATTGAGCCTGGACGTAACTTTTCTTCTCTCTCCAACTCCAATGGGCAGCTTTCCAGACATGGAAAGCGGGAAAAGATCTTTGAATGCCGGATCTGTTGTTTTGAAGTACGCCTACTTTCACTGCGCACGCAGCAGTCAACATCAACTCCCGCTAGCCTTCGGGCGCGGCCCAATCACTGAAAGGTGGACTCAGCTATGAAGACCTCAGTTCAATCTCTCGCTCTCGCCGCCGCGTTTGCAGGCCTGATCGGCGGCACTTCAATCCGTATCAACGCCGAGACGGCTCCCCAGAACGGCAGCAGCGCTCAGGCCGCGCCCGCTGGCATTATGCTCGTCCAGGACAAGCCTCTCCCCAAGCACGCCTGCAAGGGTCAGAACGACTGCAAGGGTCAGGGTGGTGGCGACAAAAAGCACGCCGGCAAGAATGACTGCAAAGGAAAGGGCGCCTGCGCAACGGACGGCTCGAAGCCGCCGAAGGCCGCCTAAGGCGGATGTGTCTGATGCATGAAGGCCGGAGAGCGAAAGGATCTCCGGTCTTCATATCTAATTCGCGTGCACTCTTTTGGGGAAATTATGCCGGCAAATCGCTTCAACGGATTTACGGAGTACGGAGTCGGTATCGGCTTGCGCATTCCACACTACGACCACATTCTTTCCAAAAGACCTGTCGTGGATTGGTTCGAGATCATTTCGGAGAACTATATGGTCGACGGTGGACCAGCCTTGGAAATGCTTGACCGTATCCTTGAGCAATACCGAGTCGTGCAACACGGTGTGTCAATGTACTTCGGGTCTGCACAGCCATTAAATCATGAGCATCTCAAGCGGCTCAAAGAGCTCACGAAGCGCACGAAGACCCCCTGGGTCTCCGATCATCTTTGTTGGGGGAGTGTCGACGGCCGCTACACTCACGATCTCTTGCCGATCCCATACACCTTTGAAGCGGTGGAGATCACGGCAGAGAAAATCCGGCAGGTTCAGGACTATCTCGAAATCCCTGTTGCGGTAGAGAACGTCAGTAGCTACGCGGAGTTTCACGAGTCAGAGATGACCGAGTGGGAGTTTCTTAACGAGGTTGTTGAAGCCGCAGATTGCGGAATTCTGCTGGATGTAAACAACATTTATGTCTCGTCGCAGAACCACAGCTTTAATCCCAGCGATTATGTGAATAGTGTCACGGCCGAGCGGGTCGCGCAAATCCATATTGCCGGGCACTCCAAATTTGAAAAGTACATTCTCGACACCCATGATCACCCGGTCCTCGATCCTGTTTGGCGACTATACTCACGGGCGATCGAGAGGGTCGGTCACACAGCCACGCTTTTGGAATGGGACGACAATATTCCCTCTTTCGACGAGGTGCATGGCGAAGCACTAAAAGCGAATCGGTACCTTCAGCCGAATCGTAGCGCGCTCCTTGGCGTCTTGGGTGAAGATAAATCGCTCAAGGAGGTAGTCCAATGGGGGCCCTTTTAGAGTTGCAGAGACGGATGGCTGAAGATGTGATGAGGCCCCTCACCCCGGACTTTCAGATGCAAGCTACATCGGAAGCGGGGGCGTCAATGGCCGATTTGGTGAACAGTTACATCAAGCCCAATGACCGTCTCTCATCCTTCGAAAGACTTGAGATCTACAACCGTCAGTATTGGTTTCGCATCATCGACGCGCTTTCCGAGGACTTTCCCGCCCTTAGCGCAGTCCTGGGATCTGAAAAGTTTGACGAATTGATTCTCGCGTATCTTCGCGACAACCCATCGAGGTCGTTCACTCTACGAGACCTGGGATCAAGGATGCCCGAGTGGATACGCCGGAACCCAGGGTATGCAGCGGAACGCCACGATCTAGTGGTCGATGTCGTAGCTCTTGAGTGGGCTTACATCGAAGCTTTTGACGGTGCAGCCCTTCCACCCCTTGATGCGGCGGAACAATCAGGCTTCACCCCAGAGACATCGCTCAAACTCCAACCTCATCTCCAGCTGCTCAGCCTCCGATACCCGGTTGACGAGTTGGTCTTGGCTGTGCACAAGGAAAAGCCAGCCAGCGATATTATGAGCAACGCAGTGTCGGGGCACCATCGTAATGATCAAGTTGCTCTACCCCCCATGGAGCCCAGGGAAACTCTCCTTGCCGTCCATCGCTTTGAAAATACCGTCTATTATCGCCGGCTCGAACGAGAGACTTTCAAACTTCTCTCCTCGCTTCAGTCCGGTGAACCGATCGACGTTGCCCTCGAATTTGCTTTTCGCGACAGCGAATTGTCTGTGGAGGAGCAAATGGAAAAAATAGGGGAATGCTTTGCGCACGCAGCTCAACTTGGTTGGTTCTGTAAGTAGGGGGATCGTATGAGTAAGCTTCTTCAGATTTATCGTCGTGCTGCCGCCGCCGCTTCATTGCTGCAGTCCCCGATGCTGCTGGTGGTAAGGCTTTACTGGGGATTTCAGTTCGCCCAGACTGGGTGGGGAAAGCTCCACAATCTTGCAAAGATCACATCGTTCTTTGCCAGCCTGAATATTCCGTTTCCGGGGTTCAATGCGCCCTTCGTTTCCACCCTTGAATTTGTTGGGGGCATCCTGCTTATGATTGGCCTATTTTCTCGCCCCATTTCATTGCTGTTGGCGTGCAATATGCTGGTCGCCTATTGGACAGCTGACCGAGATGCCCTAACGTCCTTCATCTCCGACCCAGGCAAGTTTTACGTCGCAGATCCCTATACGTTTCTATTTGCCTCACTCATGATTCTTGTCTTTGGCGCTGGGTTCTTCGCTGTCGATACCTATATCGCGAAACGTCTGAAGGATGTTGATCAGGCATCGACAAGGCAAACAGTCAGCGTTGAGTGAACAATCAGTGCAGCATTCTTGGATTTGCAGTTGTCTGGAACGGTAGCGATCTCAGTTCGCGTGAAGGGCTGAGTTGAGCGCGCAAAGTAGATCCGTATCATTGAATGGCTTGATTAAACATTCAACCGCGCCCAGTTCGAGCATTTCTGCTCGAATCGTCTCGCACGATTGAGCCGGTGATAAAGACAATCGGGATTTGTCGTGTGCGCAGCTTCAATTCCTGGTAAAGCTCCGGTTCACTCATGCCGGGCATCTCGATGTCGAAGATCAAGCACGGTGTTTTATCCATGCAGTTCGAAGAAAGCAACTCCTCCGCCGACGAGAACGGATAAGCTGCAAAGCCCAGCGGTCTCAGCAAAGCGGTAAGCAACTCGCGCACAGATTCATCGTAATCCACGACCGACACGATGGGAAATTCGATTCTCATATGGCTCCGAGGACCAGTCGGCCGCTAGTGGACAATCAGCTCTTCGGATTGCGAGCGAGCCGCAGAGTTTCGGAGAGTTCTTAGAGAAAGTTCGTAACTAACGACCCGTCGGTATAATCACACGGCCCTCGGAGGCGCGGCATGTTATGGCCAGCAGTAAGGTGACCAGGCAAGAGGTTCTCAGAGATGCACTTGAGCTTTTCAGGGTATTTGGTTTTGAGGGAGTCAGTCTAAGCGCCATCTCGCGAAAAACTGGTCTTGAGAAGCCCAGCCTTTATTTTAGATTTCCTGGCGGGAAGGCGCAGATCGCAGTTGAGGCGCTAGGTGAGGCAGTGAAGTTTTTCTCTGAACAGATATTCAGGCCACTCTGTGGAGTAGGGAACCCAGAGGAGAAGGTCCGCTTGGCAATTGAGGGGCTCAGAATCTTCTACGGAGATGGAACAATGCCATGTGTGACTGATTCGCTTTCGTTCCCGACCGAGTATCCAGAAGTTGCCATGACATTGAATCGGTTTCTCCAGGCGTGGATCGAAGCTTTCAGTGGGGTCGCCGAGGAGGCTGGTATGGCCGGAGAGGAGGCCCAGGCAAGAGCCGAGAGCGCAATCATCGCACTTGAAGGCTCGCTCATCGTCTCACGAGTGCTGCAAGATCCTCGGCCGTTTCGAAGGACGCTGCTTGAGATTCCCGATGTTCTCCTCAAGTCGAAATAGACGTGGCGACATGGTGCGCATGGAGGAACACCGGTTCAGCGCCGAGGTAGCCTCTCTCGCTTGCTGGTCAAAAGTTCCGGAAGAAGCTTAATGACATTCAAGAATGGGGCTCTGTTTCCTAAAACGCGTGCCAGCACGAGCGAGCCCTCAATTCGGATGATCGCCTCCTCAGCCTTGGAGCGCGCAAGCGAAAGGGGCATGCCGCTTTCCTTTGCGATGTCTGTGAATGCTTTCAGCCATGCCTCAAGCGCCACTCTCAAAGTTGTCGCAAGTTCCTCACTACCCCCGGCGATCGAAAGAACATCAGTGATACAAGGCCTCGTCCCATGATGATAAAAAATGCGCAGTTTTGCGGCCACAATCGCGACGCGCTTTTGAGGAGATCCCTCTTCCCTTAATGGAGAAAAGACGTTCACCTCGAACCAAGCGATCACCCGCTTGACTACTGCCATGACGACTTCGTTCTTGCCGCCTGGATATCGATAAAACATACTCGCCTTCTCGAGGCCGCTGGCTGCAGACAGTTGGCGCAGGCTTACTCCTTCGTAGCCGCGGGATCGAAACATGTCCAGTGCTTTATCAAGGAAAGCCTCATCACTGATTGTTTTGTGCGCCACGGAGGGAGCCTCCTTCTTTCTTTAGACAAGTCTACCGTTCGGTAAAGAGCCACGCCTATACGCAAAAGAGAAAAAAAGATAGAAAGTTTCGTATCGCGGCCGATCGGTTGTAATCAAACCCGTGTACGTGAACTGATGCTGATCGCGTGGAGCGTGATCGCGAGATTGTTGCACGGCATTGGAATTCTGGCGTACGGCATGACAGCACTTGCAACTGAAATGCAGATTGAAGGGAGTCATATGCTGTACAAAACACAAGAAGTGGGAGGTGTAAGAATCTTCTACCGTGAAGCCGGTGTGCGAACGCACCCGACAATCGCACTTCTGCACGGTTTTCCGTCGTCCTCCCACATGTTCCGTGACCTGATTCCCCAGCTCGCGCCGCATTATCATGTTATCGCCGCCGATATGCCAGGCTTCGGATACAGCGATCAGCCATCCCCCGAGCAATTTGAGTACACCTTTGATCATATTGCCAGCGTGATGGATCAATTCTTGGATTCCGTGGGCGTCACGAAGTACAGTATCTATATTCAGGATTATGGTGCGCCGATCGGATTCCGACTCTTCCTGAAGCACCCCGATCGCATTCAAGCAATCATCACACAAAATGGCAATGCGTACACGGAAGGCCTGAGTCCCTTCTGGGGCGAGTCGGTCGAGCCCTACTGGAAAGAGAAGGTACCTGAAACAGAGAAGAAGATTCGCGATTTGCTCACGCCGGAAATAACCAAGTTCCAATACACAAAGGGTTTTGTCGATCCCGGGCGTGTGAGCCCCGATAGCTACACATTCGACCAATGGACACTAGACCGACCTGGAAACGACGCAATCCAATTAGCCCTGTTCTACGACTACCAGAACAACGTAAAGCAGTACCCGCAGTGGCACGAGGCCTTACGCAAGTACAAACCCCCGGTGCTGGCGGTGTGGGGAAAGAACGACCCTATCTTTATTCCCGCGGGTGCGGAAGCGTACAAACGGGATGTGCCAGACGCCGAAATCCACTTTGTGGACAGCGGACACTTCGCCCTTGAGGATCATGCTGCGAAGATTGCAGAGTACATCTACGAGTTCTTGACGCGCAAAGTGCGGTAGTAGACTTCTTTTTCAAAAGTGCAGTGCTCGCAAAGGGGAGCATGAAGGTCTTCCTCGGCAAAAGTGAGGATTGGGATGGAGGGCGAAATTAAGGCTCTCCATCCTTTTTTATGCTCGTTTCTAGCTGTCTATTTCCTCTTGCCGGCTGCATATGTGCGAAACATGGAAGTTGTTAGTGCCAGGTGTGTGAGCTGTGAGAAAAAAACATCCTTGGCCAGAGCGTATCCGGTTTGTACCTCTGGCGGAGAGCTTTGCGTTTGCGTAGCGAGCCCTTGGTAAAGTCGCGTGGCAGGGCGCCGGCGGCTCGACCGGAGGCCTTCGAATTCGCCTTGGATCGCTTCCTGGAATCCATTCGGAATTCTCAGTTCAACCTTCTTATCGGAATCATTCGCATGACATGTGGCCGAGAGTGATTCATGGCGCGCTCCTAGGGCCTGTTAACACTACTGAGATGGACGGCGTTGCGAGCGCAAATCCGGTCAGACGAGGCCGAGCCCGAAGGCTTTGGTGGCTCCAAGGTCGAGGGCGAGAACAAAGTATGACCGAATTTGCGCCGCAACCCGAAGGGACGGGGCCAGTTTTTCCGATTTCGTTGTCGTTCGTCGCTAGCAGGCACCCGGTATGCGTCGCTCCTCTCTCCTAGAACTCGAAAAAACTGGCTCCCGTCGCCGCCATCTCAGTAGTGTTAACACGCCCTACGTCACGCTACCGACTTGTCATAGAACGCATGCATGTGCTCCGAGATGTATTCCAGGCAATCTTCGACGGCGAAATGTCCAGAATCGAGCCGATGCATTTCTGCTTTCGGTAGTGCTTCAAGGTATGCTTCTCCGCCCTCGCGCGTGAAAAAGATGTCGTCCTGCCCCCAAAAGATGATCGTTTTCGGCTGCCTTTCCCTGAGGAATGACTGCCACTTCGGATAGAGGTCTACGTTCTTGCGATAGTCGTAAAAGAGGTCCAACTGGATCTGGCGGCCATTCGGCTTCTGAATGGACGTATAGAAATCTGAGTTCCAGTTGTCGGGGCTGATCAACTCAGGTTTGGTCGCTCCATGCAGGTAAACGGCCTTTACGGTGTCGTACGCCAGCAGGCTGGCGACAGCTTCTTCGTTCTCGGCTGATCTTTTATGCCACAGGGCGTCTCGAAGTCCCCCCCACGCCGACGTAAAGCCCACCACATACGCGTTTGTGTTTTGGATTATCAGCCATTCAAGCACTTCCGGCCTTTTAGTTACAATTCGGAAGCCGACAGGGCCGCCATAGTCCTGAACAAACATACCGAAGCGCGTGAAGCTCTTTTGCTGCAAGAATTTTTCCGTGATCTCGGCGAGTTTGTCGAAGGTGTAAGAGAAGTTCTTCGGATCCGGCGCGTCGCTATTGCCAAAGCCGGGATAGTCGGGCGAGATTACGTGAAATCGATCTGCAAGTGCGGGAATGAGGTTGCGATACTGGTGCGAAGAGGCTGGCCAACCGTGAAGAAGAACCAGTTTGGGGTTCCCAGGCTTACCGGCCTCTCTGTAGGCGATCTTCAGTCCGTCAACTTCCAACGTGGCATACCTAACAGTTGTGGATGCGACTTCTGGAGTGTGGTTCATTGTCCTCGCATGTCCTTTCGGGAACTGATTGGCAATTCCGTCACGTTGGATACACGGCAATGACAAAAGTGACGATGA
>Ga0335073_10000451_pt1 | contig 52599 bp, 46 predicted proteins | sample Lox_Sample_22_FD_207093 | JGI IMG/M metagenome (GOLD analysis project Ga0335073, IMG submission 207093) | Soil microbial communities from Loxahatchee National Wildlife Refuge, Florida, United States - Lox_Sample_2.2 | ecosystem: Environmental > Terrestrial > Soil > Wetlands | place: USA... | reverse complement strand
CGAGCCGCGCCAGCGGTGTCTGGTGGCGCGTGTCGACATCGACATAGGCGCTCATGCCGGCGCGCAGCGGCGGTGCCGGATCCGGGTTCTCGACGGCGAGCCGCACCGGCAGGCGCTGCACCACCTTGACCCAGTTGCCGGTGGCGTTCTGCGGCGGCAGAACGGAGAATTGCGAGCCGGTACCGGGGCTGAGGCTGGTGACGCGCGCCTTGAAGGTCGCGTCGGGATAAGCATCGACCGAGACGGTCGCCTGATCGCCCGGCTTCATATGGGTGAGCTTGGTCTCCTTGAAATTCGCCTCGATCCAGGGATGGTCGGTCTCGACCAGCGAAAAGGCCGGCGTCGAGGCCGAAAGGTAATCGCCGGCCGGGAACTTGTCGACATTGGTGACGATGCCGTTGGCCGGAGCGCGGATTACGGTATAGCCGAGATTGAGCTGCGCCTGATCGAGCTGCGCCTGCGCCCCTTGGACCAGCGGATGCTGATCGGTCGGAATGTCGGGATTGCCGCCGAGGCTCGCCAGGATGTTGGCGATCTGCGCCTCTACGCTCTCCACCTGCTGGCGCGCGGTGAGGTAGCGGTAGCGGGCCGCATCGAAGTCCGATCGCGACGTGACATGCGTCTCCAGCAGATGCTGCTGGCGCTCATATTCGCTCTGCTGATATTTGAGCGTGTCCTGCGCCGCCGCGAGATCGGCGAGGCGTTGGCGGTAGGTCGCGCGCATCCCCTCGATCTGGAGTCGAGCCTCGGCGAGCTGCGCTGCCGCGCGCTCGACCGCGGCGCGGTAAGGCCGGTCGTCGAGGCGGAACAGCACCTGCCCCTGCTTGACGTATTCGTTATCGTGCACTTCGACCGCGACGACGCGGCCGGACACGTCGCTGCTCACCGTGACGATGTCGGCCTCGACATAAGCGTCGTCGCTCGAGACGTAGCGGCCGGAGGTCACATACCACCAGCCGCCTGCAACTACGATGGCGAGGGGCAGCGCGAACATCAGTGCAAGGCGCAGCAAGCGCGTGCGGCTCCAACCGTGGAGGCCCTCGGTACCGCGGCGGGCGATACGATTTCGGATGATGGAGGTCATCGGAGAGCTTCCGCGGCGGCGTTTCGTCCGACCGCTGCCAACCGCGCTGCGATGTCGTGCCGTAAGAGGCTGAAGCTGTGATGTACGGACGAGGTCATGACGAACAGATGGTCAGCATGCCTGTGAGGCTATTTTTCCGCAGACACGCCATTTTTCGGCGGCAGCTCTGCAAGAAAGGGCGCAACTACCGTGGCGCTGTTGCGCCAGATGCAACCAGTGTCGGAGCCGGCGCGCTGCGTTCACCTCGATGGACTTGGCGGGTATGTCGGCGGCGTCGGCGACGAGGCGCTGTTGAGCCACTCGGGAAAGCCCATACGGTCTGAAACAGCACCGGCAAGAGACCGGCCATCGGCGCTGGCGACCACAACGCGGAGACGTCAACCCGTCTCATTCACGGGCTCGACGGCTTCACCAACGATTGGACGACAGCGAGCAGCTGCTGCCAGCCAACCGTATCGGCGTCGTCGTAGATCTTGCGAATGCGGCCCTGCTGATCGACGATCGCCAGCACGTCGCTGTTGACGATGTCGTAATGGGCATGGGACTGCTCGGCGAGCTTATTCACCACCTGCGGCTGCACTACCCCTGGATCCTCGGCATTGCCCTCGCCCTCGGCCGCGATGCTCACGCGCTTGTACCGGACGCTGAATCCGTCGCTCACGACACGACGCATTTCGGCCGGCGCCGCCACCAGGTACTGCCAATGCGTGTCCCGCGGATTCCAGCCATATTGCCACATGAAAGCGCGCATCTGCAGCGGGCCGGTATTATCGGGATCGATATCGAAGGATACGATCGCCACCTCGTCGGCGATGCCCGCGCGGCGCAGCCCCAGCCTTTCCAGATTGATGAGATGTGCGGCGATCAGCGGACACATGGTCGTGGAATAGGGGTAGAGAAAGGTGACGAGCTGAACCTTGCCGGCGAAGCCGCTCGACGACTCCGCCTCGCCCAGTTGGTTCGTCATGGTATAGCTCGGTGCTGCGGCGAGGACCGGGAGAGTCATGTCCCGATTTGCTTCATACCGCCTCCCGAGCAGGAAGCTGAAAAGGGCGACCGCCGGCAGGCCCACAACGAGCACCGCGAACCAGATTCGTCGTTCCCAAACGCCGAAGGGCGACCGGTGTCGGCGTTCTGCTGCCGTTGCCATCTCATCCCGCGACAATGCTGTCGACGGCGTCAGCATCGAAGCGCACCGGATCGATGTTCAGATAGGCTACGCCCTCACCCGGCGCGACCACCGCCCGGACCACGCCCGGCACCGCTTGCAGCCGGGAAGCGAGAACGTCCATCTCGCCCCGCGCGACTTGTCCGCAGCGGGCGACATAGCTCCGGTAACTGCGAGGCCATCGCATCGTTGCCGCGACAGACATGCCCCTCGCGGTTCCCTTGGCATCGGCCCGCGCGTTCTTGGTGACGAACGACGGCAGCGTCGCCTCCATCACGTTGAAGCGGTGACGAACCCAATCGACGCCACTACCAGAACGGCGCTTATGCTGTCGGCCAGGGCCGTTGCGCCGATACTTGCCGCCAGCAGCGCGATGACGGCGATGACCACTTCCTTCATCCGGCCGCCCTTCTTGGTGAGGATGTCGATGCAACCAACGGCCGGCGCAAGTTAAATGTGGTTTAAGGTCGGCGCGACAGGCGGCTCAATCGCGCGGATCTCGGTCTCGCGCCGACAGGGTGTCCGCGGATTTTGCGCCGCAACACCTGATGGCCCATTGCGAGCATGACGCACAGCAGCAGCAACGCCGCCACCATGGGAGCCCGGCCATATGATCAAAGACTTTCCATCAATCCGGGATCGTGCGGCGATCAGAACGGCGTGATTGATCCGCCCTCTCACAAACATTTAATCCGCTGTAGAAGAGCATTGAAGATGCAGACACGTTTGTTCGTTGCACTCGCTGTTTTATCCCTGTAGCAGCGATGCGGCCTTCCCCGCTCTGGTTCACGCACCGGGGCGGGGGTTTTGTTTCCGATAATAGCCGCAACGTCCGCAGACCGTCGCCCAGCTCGCAGACTTCGACAGAAGGAGCCGGATTGCTCGTTCTTTCTGTGATCGCAACCTGACAGGCTGATGAAATATTGTTTAGGCGAAAACCGCAGCACGGATTTTACGTTCACGGGGATGCGTGCAATACCGCGTGTCGGCACTGGCTGCGCCGCAGCGACAAACAGCGACTGACCGACCCGGTCAAGCGTAAGCGCGGGAGGTCGCCCATGAGTCGGAAGATTAGCAAAGAAGTTCCAAGAGACGGCGAGCCCCGCTTCGTCTTCACGCGGCGCGGCGTCCTCAAAGCGGGCCTCGGGCTCAGCACGGCCAGCCTCCTGATGCCTATCGCGGCGCCGCGAGTTTGGGCCAAGACGTATCCCAGTCTCGGTACGTATCCGGCGGGGGTCGAGGGCAAGAGCATTTTCGTCGGCGGCGTCATGCCGCTGACCGGCCCCTACGCTGCGGCCGGCGAGGACCAGAAGCGCGGCTTCGAACTCGCGGTCGAGCATCTGAACAATGGCAGCCGCATCACCGAAGCTGTTCCGAGTCTGAAGAAAGGCGGCGGCGTGCTCGGCAAGAAAATCGACTACGAGGTCGGGGACAGCCAAACGAAGCCCAACCCCGCGGTCCAAACCGGCAGCCGCTTCATCCACCAGAACAAGGCGATTTTGCTGATCGGCAGCGTCAGCAGCGCGGTTGCCGTCGCTCTCGAGGAGCTCGGCCAGCGGTCCAAAGTCATCTGGCTGTGCGGCAACAGCGCGTCCAACGCGACGACAGGCAAGGATTGCCAGCGCTTCGGGTTCCGTTCGCAGCCGCCGGCCTACATGATCGCCAACGCCTTGGCCCCGGTGCTCGCCAAGCACCTCGGCAAGGACCTGAAGGTCGCCTATCTCGTGCCCAACTACACCTACGGCACTACCTTCTACACATCGCTGGTCGAATTCACCGGCAAGCAGGGGTGGAAGAGTATCAACGAGCAGCTCGTGCCGCTCGGTACCACCGATTTCAGCAGCTATCTGCTCAATATCGCCAACAGCGGCGCGGACGTCTTCATCAATGAGACATTCGGTGCCGATGCCGATACCTCGACGAAACAGGCCGAGCAGTTCGGCATTTTGAAGAAGATGAAGTACGTCTTTCCGCTCTTCCACCAGTTTGCCGCCAAAGATCTCGGGCCGGATGTGATCGGTGGCCTCTACGGTCACCAACCCTGGTGGTGGACGGAAGAAAATACCTACCCGCTTGCCAAATATTTCGTCGAGGATTTCCACAAGAAATACGGCTACATGCCCCGCTGGGGCGCCAGTGAAGCCTACATCCAGATGATCGTATGGGCGGATGCGGTGGAGCGCGCCGGCACCTTCTATCCGGGCGAGGTGATTCATGCGCTCGAATCCGGGGACAAGGTCGACACGATCTACGGCAAGGTGTGGTACCGCGCCGGCGACCACCAGATGGTACGCCCCGTCCCGATCATGGTCGGAAAAACGAAGTCGGAAATGAAGGAGCCGGAAGATTACTACCACATCATCGAGTTGGTCCCGGGCGAGCAAGTCATGCCCCCGCTCGCAGAGACCGGCTGCCACATGCCGGGGATCGCTGCGGCCTGAGCAGCTCTGAGGAACGCGACGCGGCCGCTTGGCCAACCGCCAGAGCGCGACTGCACGGCGCGGACAACCGCCGCAGAGCGAGGAGGAGATGAGGCGCATCCAGCGCCGATCGGTTGGTATTTCGCGATAGCGCTGCCCGATCAACGGGCATGAGGAACGGGAGGTGATCATGAAGACAAGCGTGAACGGCAGAGATTCCTTTATTCTCACACGGCGCGGCGTGCTAAAGGCGGGGCTCGGCCTCGGCGCCACGGGGCTGCTGACGCCGGTCGCGGCCCCTCGGGTTTGGGCCAAGACTTACCCCAGCATGGGCACCTATCCAGAGGGAGTAGAGGGCAAGAGCGTTTTTGCTGCCGGGTTGTTTCCGCTGACCGGCCCCTATGCGGCGATGGGACATGACGAGCAACGCGGCTTCGAGCTTGTCGTCGAGCATCTGAATAATGGTAGCGAAGTCACCGAGGCGGTGCCGTCGCTGAAAAAGGGCGGCGGCGTGCTCGGCAAGAAAGTTGAATTCGGTGTCGGCGACACCCAAACCGAGCCCAATCCCGCGGTTCAGGCCGCTTCGCGGTTCATCAGCGACAACAAGGCGATGGTGATGACCTCCTCCGTCAGCAGCGCGGTCGCCGTCGCCCTGGATGAGTTGGCGCAGCGCAGAAAAGTGATCAGTATGGCGGCCACGACCGCCTCCAACGCGACGACGGGCAAGAACTGCGAGCGCTTCGGCTTCCGACTGATGGCCGACAACTACATGCTCTCCCACGCGCTGGCTCCAGTCCTCACCAAGCATCTCGGCCGCAATCTCAAGGCGGCTTACCTGGTGCCCAATTACACCTTCGGCACGAGCCTTTTCAATTCATTGAAGGCGGCCTTCGGCAAATACGGCTGGACGGTCGCCACCGAACAACTGGCTCCGCTCGGCACCACCGACTTCAGCAGCTATCTGCTCAACATCGCCAATAGCGGCGCAGACGTGATGTTCAACGAAACCGCCGGTGCCGATGAAATCACCTCGACGAAGCAAGCCATCCAGTTCGACATCATGAAGAAGATGAAATACGTCATACCGCTGTTCAGCGGCTTCGCCGGCAAGGAGTTGGGGCCGGAGCTGCTCGAGGGTAACTATGGCACCGAGCCGTGGTACTGGAGCATGGAGGACAAATATCCGCTGGCGAAATCCTTCGTTGCGGATTTCGAGAAGAAATTCAATTACAAACCACGCTTCCCCGCCGCCAACGTCTATAACAGCATGATCATGTGGGCGGACGCGGTCGAACGCGCCGGCACATTCTATCCCCCCGAAGTCATCAAGGCGCTCGAATCGGAGCACAAGGTCGACACGATCGCGGGCCAGGTGTGGTTCCGGGCAGCGGATCACCAGGGCGTGACCCCCGTGCCCGTCCTGCAAGGCAACAGCAAATCGGAAATGAAAGGGTCGGAGGACTTTTTCAAGATCGTCGAGATCGTACCGGGCGAGGAGCTGTTGGAGCCACTTGCCGAGGTCGGTTGTCACATGCCGTCGCTTACGGCGGTCTGAGCCGCAGGATGCCCCGCTGATGCCCACGGCCGCTCAATTCTTGTCGCAGGCATTCAGCGGGTTCGCCTTCGGCAGCCTGTTGGCGTTGATCAGCAGCGGGTTGACGATCATTTTCGGCACGCTCGGGGTCGTCAACTTTGCCCACGGCGCGATGTTCATGCTCGGCGCCTATGCGGCCTTCGTCGTGCTGGGGCACTTGCATTCATTCCTCGCGGCGCTGCTGGCCGGCGCCGCGGTGCTGTTGGTTGTGGCGGTGGTGCTCGAACGCGGCTTGATACGCCTCTACTACACGCGACCGGCGGAGGATCAGCTGCTGGTGACGTTCGGCATCTCCGTCATGCTGATCGAGGCCGTACGGTTTGTCTTCGGAGATCTGAGCCAGCCCGTGCCGACGCCGCAATGGGGCATTGGGATCGTCAACTTCTTCGGACTCTTCTACTACCCCCTCTACCGCGTGCAAGTCATCGGCATCGTCGCGGTGTTTCTGCTCGCAATCTACCTCCTGCTTTACCATACCTCGCTCGGGCTGATCGTCCGCGCCGGCATCGAAGACCCGCTGATGGTCGGGCTGCTCGGCAGCAACGTACGGCGCATGTTTCTGATCGTGTTTGCCCTGGGTGCGATGGCCGCCGGTGTCGCCGGTGTAATCTACTCCCCGCTCTCCGCCGTTATTCCCGACATGGGCACCCCGTTTCTTGTCGAGGCGTTTGTCGTCGTTGTGATCGGCGGCCTCGGCTCTTTCGCCGGCGCGGTCGTCGGCGGGCTGATCGTCGGCGAATTGCTGAGTTTGACGACGCTGTTCGACCCTGCCTACGCTCAGGCGGCGATCTATGCGGTGATGACCCTGGTCCTGGTGGTCCGGCCACGCGGCCTCTTCGGCGTGGCTGGCCGCGTATGAGCGCGGGCGGCGCAGCGCGGCGCTTCGGCCGCTGGCTCCCCGAATTACTCGTCGCCCTCCTTCTGTGCGCATTGCCCTTTGGCTTTGTGGCGGCGTTTTCTTCGGTTGATCTGTTGAGCCGCGTCCTCGTGTGGGGCCTGTTCGGCATCGGTTTCGATCTATTGTTCGGCTACAGCGGTCTTTTGTCGTTTGGCCAAGCCGCGTTCTACGGCACCGGCGGCTTTACCACGGCATATCTGTTGACCAGCGGGATTCTGTCCAATGTCTGGCTGGCGATTCTTGCGGGAGTTGCGGCGGCCGCGGCGTTCAGCCTGGTCGTAGGATTTCTCGCGCTACGCCGCGTCGGTCTCTACTTTGCGATGATCACGCTGGCCTTTGGCGAACTTTCGTATTTTCTCGAGAACGCGCCCCTGGCCAATTGGACGGGCGGCGAAAACGGTCTCCCGGGCGTGCCGTTTCCCGTCATTCATGTCGGGCCGCTGTTGTTTGCGTTCAACAACAGCTGGCGCATTTACGGACTGATCGCCGCACTTTTTTTTCTAGGTTACGTGTTTGCGCGTTTCATCGTTCGCTCGCCGGTCGGCGCCGTGCTCGCGGCTGTCCGCCTGAACGCGGCGCGTACGGCTGCCCTCGGTCACTCGGTGCCCGGCTACAAGCTTGCGGTGTTCGTGCTGGCCGCAGTCTACGCTGGGCTTGCCGGAGCGATGCTCGGGATCTTTCAAGGCTTTATGCCCCCCGACGCGTTTTCGATCGGAACCTCGGGCCAACTTGTATTTCAAACCGTGATCGGCGGTGTCGGCACACTGCTCGGCCCCGCGATCGGCGCCGCGGTCTGGCTCTTTCTGCGCTCCGAATTGCAGCAGATCCCGACGATCGGGTCGCTATGGCTGTTCATTTTGGGCGCTATTTTCGTGCTGCTGGTGACGCTATTGCCGAAAGGCCTTTACGGTGCGCTCACGAAGCTGTGGCGGCCGCGCGTCAGGACACCGCCGCCGCTGGGCCCATCGAAGCCCGCTGCCACACGTTTGCACTCGGCGGCGCGCCCGCCGCGGCACTCCACCGGTGCCGCAGCATCGCTTGCCCTCGAGGCCCGCGGCGTCAGCAAGAGCTACGGCGGCGTGCAGGCCGTGTCCGACGTGTCGCTCGCGGTGCCACACGGAGAAATCTATGCTGTGATCGGACCGAACGGCGCCGGCAAGAGCACATTCCTGCGCCTCCTGTCCGGCGAGGAGGCGCCGAACTCGGGCCAAATCGTGCTGAGCGGGCAGAACATCACCGGCCGCGGCGTCACGGCGGTCAATCAGGCTGGGGTCGCCAAGAGCTACCAGATCAATCAGCTGTTTAACGATCTGACCGGCAGGCAGAATCTGCGCGTCGCCGCGCTCGGGCGCGCGCGTGGCGCATTGCGCTTTGACGTGTTTCGCGCCGCCGACGGCATCGTTGCGGTCGAGGATTTGGTCGCCGGGCTGATTGACGAGCTTGACCTGAGGGACAGCGCCGAGCTCCCGGTCGCAACGCTGCCCTATGGCGCAAAGCGCCGCGTCGAATTGGGCCTGGCGCTTGCGACCTTGCCCTCGGTGCTGCTGCTCGATGAACCGCTTGCCGGTCTCGCGCCCAATGAGCGGCAGGACGTGATCCGGCTCATTCGTCGCCTCGCCGCGGGTCGAACGATCGTGCTCGTCGAGCACGACATGGACGCGGTCTTCGCGCTGGCGGCTCGTATCATGGTCATGCACGAAGGCCGGTCGCTCGCCGAGGGCACGCCCGCGGAAATCCTGCGCGACGCACGGGTGCGACGCGCTTACCTCGGGGGCGTCGTGGCGCATGTCGGTGCTTGAGGTCGAGGCGATCAACAGCTTCTACGGCGATTCGCACGTGCTGTTCGACATCAGCCTGCACGTCGAGGAACACGAAGTCGTGGCGCTGCTCGGGCGCAACGGCGCCGGCAAGACCACGACACTGAAGACGATTGCTGGCGTCCTCTCACCACGTTCAGGCGCAGTCCGATTTGCCGGCGAACCGATACACGATCTGACGAGCCACCTGATCGCGCGCCGCGGTCTGCAACTGGTGCCGGAGGAGCGGCGCATTTTCACCACGCTTACTGTCGACGAAAACCTCCGGCTGGCGGCGTTGAACGCGTCCTCGCCGCGGTCGACCGGCGAAATTTTCGAAATCTTTCCGCGCCTCCGAGAGCGACGGCGCGCGATGGGCGCCACGCTGTCGGGCGGAGAGCAGCAGATGTTGGCGATCGCCCGCGCCTTGATCCGCGCGCCGCGGCTGATCCTGCTCGACGAGCCATTCGAGGGCCTCGCGCCGGTCATTGTCGAGGACCTCGTCGCGCTGTGCCGCCAGCTCGCCGAGGCCGGGGCGACGATCATCATCGTCGAGCAGGACGTGCGTTCGGCACTCCTGCTGGCGCGCCGGGTCTATGTGCTGAATAACGGCCACGTCGTGTTCGATGGCACGCGCGAAGCCTTGCAGGCCGACCCGGACCTCACCAGCCGTTATCTAGGCGTGGGCGTCGAGGCAAGCGGTCTCTCGGAACTGTAGACTGAACCGGGCGTACGCCGGAGTAGAGAGCTGCTCTACAGTGCCAGTTCCGCGGCCTTCCCAAATGGTGGAACGACGGAGCCACATGGCGGAATCGATTAGACTTTCGAGCGAACTGCGGCGCGATGCGCGCCTCCTTGGTCTTTTGTTTGCCAGCACCACCAGCGTGATCGGTTCGGGCTGGCTGTTTGGCGCCTTTCATGCGTCGCGGCTGGCCGGTCCCTTGAGCATTTGGAGCTGGGTCGTTGGCGCCGTGATCATTCTTTTGATCGCCCTGTGTTTCGCCGAGCTTGCGGTGCTTTTCCCGCGCAGCGGCGCGCTTGTGCATATGAGTCACGCGAGCCACGGGGACGGTCTCGGCCGCATCTGGAGCTGGATGCTGTTCCTCGCCTATGTGCCGGTCCCGGCGATCGAGGCCGAAGCGGTTGTTAACTACGCCAACAACTATCTCCCCTATTTCATTCAGCTGCAGACTGGAGTGCTGACGCCTACCGGGTTCGTCGTGTGCGCAATTCTGCTCGGCGTTATGGCGCTCCTGAACCTGCTTGCGGTGAGGGTCCTGCTCAACGTCAATTCCGCTATCACTTGGTGGAAGATTGCAGTGCCTGCGCTCGCTGTCATTGTCCTGATTGCCGCCGGCGTGCACTCGAACGTCTGGGCGAGTTCGCACTCAAGTGTCTGGGCCGCCGATCCGCACGGTTATCAGTTCTCGCGCCTCTTTACCGCGCTGCCGGCGGCCGGCATCGTGTTCAGCTACCTCGGATTCCGCACGGCGATCGACCTGGGCGGGGAAAGCTCCAATCCTTCCCGCGACATCCCGTTGGCGGTCATCGGCTCGGTGGTGATTTGTGCGGTCATTTACACCCTGTTGCAGGTGGCGTTTCTGACGGCTCTGCGGCCTGCCGACCTGGCGCATGGCTGGGCCCACTTGAGCTTCAAAGGCCAAGGAGGGCCGTTCGCCGGCCTCGCCGCGGGGCTCGGCATCGGCTGGCTCGCGACTTTGCTCTATATTGACGCATACATTTCACCCGGCGGCACCGGGCTAATCTATATCACCGGCGGGGCGCGCATTTTATTTGCCACGGGCGAGATGAAGGCGGGCCCTCGGCGGTTGAGTGCTCTCAATGCAGCCCAGGCACCTTGGCTCGCCGTTCTGGCGATGTGGATCGTCGGCGTTCTGTTTCTGCTGCCCTTCCCCGCCTGGAAGGCGATGGCGGACTACATTTCGTCCATTACGGTCCTGACCTACGGCCTAGGGCCGATTGTGCTTCTGGTCATGCGCCGCAATCAGCCGAATCTGCGCCGACCCTTCCGGCTCTGGGGCGCTGGCGTCCTTGCACCCATCGCCTTCATTTGCAGCAACTGGATCATTCTTTGGTCTGGCTTCAAGACAAATTCGTTCTTGTTCGGTCTCGTAGCGGTCGGATTCGCGCTCTATGTGCTCCACTATCATTTCATCGCCAAGAGCTCGGCGAAGGATTTCGGCTGGCGCTTCATCGCCTGGCTGCTGCCGTGGTTCGGGGGAATGTGGGTGCTGTCCGGGCTGAGCGATATCGACGGCGGCATTGGGGTGCTGAGCTTCTGGCCGGGTGTCATCACCGTTACGATTTGGAGCCTCATTGTGATGTGGCTAGCGCTCCGCTCGTCTCTGCCGGCAGAGGAGACTGCAGCAATCATGCTGCGCGTGGGAAAAACGGCGTGACCGAGCTGCGCAGGCGGAGGTTCGCGTCGCTCGCGCCATGCGATGCGCCAAGCCTGCGCGATGATATCGCCCTTGCCTTCCTCTCGGGCAGCGCGATGGGCCGGCTCCCGCGCATTCCCGCCACGACCAATAGGGATGGCGGCTGGCCCGCGTCGCCGGGAGAGCCGCGCTCGGATGGGATGCGGCGGTAGGGCCGTCGTCCCCGCTCTGAGATTGGTCGCAGGCGAATGGCAGAAACCCTCCGACCCTGCTGAGGCAAGTGGGGGGCTTGAACGATGAAGCCATCAACCGGCACAGTGGTATTCCCTCGTCGCTCCCGCCATTTCGCTGCGGCTACCTTTGCCTAAGATGCAACCGCGCGGCGGAACGCCTCGTTCGCCTCGAGAACGGTCCAGAACTAGCAGGGCGGGGACAAGCTCAGCGGGAGCTGACGGTAGGTGATTTATTCAGATCGTGGCGCGCGGCACGGCGATGGCCGAGGCGATCCTGGTAATGACGGCGAAGAGCTTTGGCATCCTGCATTTCCACGGCTGCACCAGCGCAGGCGTGGCATGACCGTTGCGCCCGACACCGCCGCAGTCGCCAAGCTCGTGGCCGGCTTGCCCCGGCGCGCGGTTGTCGATCGGCGCTACAGCCGCTTCGTCGTGCTGGCAAAGCACGTGCTGGCCGCGATCGCGGTCCTGCCGCTGGTGCTGGTCGGGTTCTGGCTGCACCTCCAAACTGAGCATCATCGCGCGCGTTTCACCCTGCCGCGGCTCGATCCACGCGAGGCGCAGGATTCGCGCGTCGTCGATGCGCGCTATGTCGGCATAAGCCGTCAGGGTCATCCCTTCGTCATCACCGCCGATGTCGCGTGGCAGAAGCGCGGTACGGATGGGCTGATCTCGATGGAAGGGCCGAAATGCGACTTGACCGTCCCGGGCGGGCACTGGCTCGAAGTGAGCGCCCGGACCGCCATCTACCAGCCGGGTCCGCAGATCCTCGATCTCTTGGGCAATGTCCAGCTCTTCCAGGACAAGGGCAACGAGTTACACACCGACAGCGCCCAAATCAACATGGCGAATGATACCGGCGTAGGTCACGATCCCGTCGAAGGTCTGGGCCCGTTCGGCCACATCACCGGCCAGGGCTTCCGCCTGCTCGATCGCGGCAACACCATCGTCTTCACCGGCCATGCACGCCTCGACCTGCCGCCGCATACGAAGGACACGCCGTGACACGCTGAACGATGCCGCTCTCGGCGCTGGCGCTGGCGGCCAGGCTCTCGCACGTCGCGCCGGCCGTATCGGCGCAGAGTTCCGGCCTTGGCCTCGCCAGCAGCGACAATGGCAAGCCGATCCCACATCGGAGCCGATGACGGAATGGCAGCAGAACGAACAGTCGACGCAATCCGCTTTGAGCGACACCATTGCGACAACGCCCGACCCCTGTGATTTGAGGTCCGCGGGGCGCGAAACGTTTGCTGCGGCGCAGCGAGCCGTGACGAAACCCTCCCCTGGTCTTGGCAAGTTTCCAGGCAGTCCAGAGTCAGATGCTTCCCCCCTGCGCGATCACATCAACCAGTCAAGCCCAGTATGGAGTGTAAAAAACTTGTAATGCCACCGGCGAGGCATTCGGTGGTGTACTGCATATCTTGAGCAGATTGGCATAAAAGCACTGGGAGGAATCGCGCCATGAGGGCTCAAACGGGCAAAACTGAGGCATTTCCGACGGACAGCCAGATCCTTGGCTACAGCCGCTGGATCGTGTTCGCCGCGGCCTTCCTGTCGATGGCTGTAATCAGTCCCTACGAGTACGCGTGGAGTTCGATGGCCGGCCATATCGGCGGCCTCTATCAATGGTCGAGCGTGCAGATCGGTTGGATGTTCACTCTGTTCGTGATTTTCGAATCCGTCGGCACGCTGCCCGGCGGGATCTTGCGCGACAAATACGGACCCCGCTGGGTTACGGCGATCGCGGGGGTCGTCGCGGGGCTCGGAATTTTCGCGACCTCGCTGGGGCCGTCCTATGCGTTGGTTCTGGTTCTGTGGTGCATCGGCAGCTTTTTTGCCGGCTTCATCTACAACACGGCAGTGACCACCGCCAATAAGTGGTTCCCCGATAAGCGCGGCATCACCGCGGGGCTGATCGCGGGCGCCTTCGGCTGGGGGTCGCTGCCCTTCATCTTCCCGATCCGCGCAATCCCTAAAACGGCGCCCGATGCGGTCTTCTTTCATGTGATCTACATCATGGCGGCGATCATCGGCGGCGTCGCGATCGTCGCCTCGCTCTTCATGAAGGATCCGCCGACGGGTTGGCGGCCGGCGGGATGGACGCCGACCAACAAGGCGATCCAGCGGGCGACCGAGCATCAATTCACGCTGAAGGAGGCGCTCTCCACCTGGCAGATGTGGGTGCTCATCATCTCCTTCATTCTGATCTCGAGCGCCGGGCTCGCCGGCGTCAGCAAGATCGTGAAGTACTCGAACAGCTTCCACTTCACGGTGGCGGCGGCCACGGCAGCGGCGGGCGGTATCGCCATCTTCAACGGGCTCGGCCGCGTCGTCCTCGGCAGCGTCTCGGAGCGAATCGGCCGCGAGAATGCGATGATCGTCAGCTACATTCTCACCGGCGTCTTCCTCCTGCTGACGATCGTTGCCGGCGAATCCGGCAGCGAAGACCTGTTCGTCATTTGCGCGATTGCGGCAATCTTCTTCTGGGGGCCGCTCTTCTCGCTGTTCCCGGCGACGATCGGACAATATTTCGGCGACATGGCTGCGGGCTCGAATTACGGCGTGCTCTACGCCATCGCCAAGGGGTCGGGCGGTCTCTATGGTGGCGTGCTGTCGGCGATTCTGATCGTGCAGCACGGCTATCCCATGGCCATGGGCGCCGCGGCGGTGATGGCGATCCTCGCCGGATTGCTCATCATCCCGCTGAAAAACAATGCCCCGGTCTTGGAGCGCGAGCCTCCATGGAACGTCCATCGCGCGGCAGAATAGCCGCGCCTTAGTGCCCGTACCTTCGTCGATGAGAGATTTCGTCCATCGATTGCTCAGTAGGTCACCGTGTGGAGAATCGCCGGCCTTCCATTCGACGGCTGATCGCAGTAGCTGGACCGGCGCAAGCGGCGAGGAGCCGCCCGGAGATGAACAGCCACGAGCCTATTCGGAAGCTCAATGGCAAGCCCGCGGTATTCGGTGGAGTGAGTGTGGCCATGGGCGAGAAGGTCGTCATCATTGTCGCGAAGCGGTTGCGCTTGCTTACCAGAAGCGAATGGGAACGGCTGCCATTGTGGGCCGCACCAGAGCCGCCTCCTGCGTCTTTGAAACGCCAATGGCAGGGCGGCAGATGGTTCCGGGCGGCGCGACAATCGCGCCGCCGGGACAACAAGCGGGCCCACCGCATGTGAAAAACCGCGGCAACGCCAAAGGCACCGCCCAGATCAAAAGAGCGGCGCCACTGCAGCGGCGCTGCCATCGCCAAGCCGTGATCTCGGATGCTTCTTCCTTCTCTTTCATCAACAGCTGTGCCAGCGCTGCACTTGCCCAGGCCCGTTCAAAGGCGCGAACATGACAGGTTAGGGGAGGCTTCGGATGACAAGAACGTTTGCCGAGGCTGACAGGAGTGGGCGGCTTGCCCGCGCTCAGGGGCGTGGCGGATGAGCATTTCCGAACCGTTCATCCGGCGGCCGATTGCCACCTCGCTATTGATGCTGGGCGTCGTGGTGTTCGGCATCGCCGCCTACGGCCTCCTGCCGGTTTCCTCGCTGCCAAACGTCGATTTCCCAACGATCACCGTCAGTGCCAGCCTGCCGGGAGCCAGCCCGGAGACGATGGCGTCAACCGTCGCAACGCCGCTCGAACAGCAGTTCAGCGCGGTTCCCGGCCTCGCCGAGATGACCTCGCTGTCGGGCGTCGGCACGACGACGATCACGCTGCAGTTCGATCTGTCGACTGACATCAACGGCGCGGCGGAGGACGTCGAAACCGCAATCAGCGCCGCGAGCGGGCTGATGCCGAAGGACATGCCGAACCCGCCGACCTACCGCAAGGTCAACCCGAATAATTTCCCGGTGCTGATCTATGCCGTCCATTCCGATGCGCTGCCGGGCTATGTCGTCGACCACTACGTCTCCGATCTCCTGATGCAACCGCTGTCGATGGTCAAAGGCGTTGGTGGCGTCTTCATCTTCGGCCAGAAGCAATACGCCGTGCGGGTCGAGGTCAACCCGATGGCATTGGCCGCCCGCCATCTCGGCTTGGAGAATGTGCGCACGGCGCTGGCCAACGCCACGGTCGATCTGCCGAAGGGCGAGATCATCGGCCCCGAGCGGGCGGTCAGCGTTGACAGCAATGACCAGCTGATGGACGCCGCGCCCTATCGCAACATCGTCATCGCCTATCGCGACGACGCGCCCGTGCATCTTGGCGACGTCGCCAGCGTCATCGATGGCGTGCAAAACACTCAGGTCGGCGGCTGGTACAATGGTGTTCCGGCCGAGGGGCTGGCAATCGAGCGGGCGGACGGGTCGAACGCGCTCGCCGTGATCCGCCGGGTCAAAGAGATGATGCCGCGGCTGGAGCGCAACCTGCCGCCGTCGGTCAAGGTCGATCTGATGTCCGATCGCTCCGAGCTGACGCGCGCGGCGATCACCGACGTGCAAGACACGATGCTGCTGACCATCGGTCTCGTCATCGTCGTCATTTTCGCATTTCTGCGGAGCCTGTGGGCGACGCTGATTCCAAGCCTCGTCGTGCCGCTGTCGCTGCTCGCGACCTTTGCGGTCATGTACGTCGCCGGCTTTACGCTGGACAACATATCGCTGATGGGGCTGACGATCGCGGTCGGCTTCCTGATCGACGACGCGATCGTCATGATCGAAAACATCGTGCGCCATATCGAGGCGGGCGAGCGGCCCTTGCAGGCGGCGCTGCACGGCGCCGGCCAGATCGGCTTTACCATCGTGTCGATCACGTTTTCGCTGATTGCGGTGTTCATCCCGATCTTCTTCATGGGCGGCATTGTCGGCCGTCTGTTTCACGAATTTGCCGCAACCGTGGCGATCGCCGTTCTGGCCTCGGCGTTCTTCTCGCTGACCCTCACACCGGTCTTGTGCGCGCTGTTCCTGAAATCGCAACAGGAGCAGCACAAGAGCCGCATCAACCTCGCCGCCGAGCGCGGCTTCGACGCGATGCTGCGCGCCTATGACCGCGGCCTCGGCTTCGTCTTCCGCCATCAGCCGGCGACGCTCGCCGCGACGCTGCTCCTCGCCGCCGCTACGGTCGTCCTTTATGTCGACATTCCCAAAGGCTTTGTGCCGCAACAGGATACTGGACTTTTTTTCGGCCTGGTCGAAACCCGTGAGGATTCGTCATTTCACCATACGGCGAAAGCGGGGCTCGGCATTCTCAATATTGTCGATCATGATCCGGGGGTTGCGGGGGTCTTCCTGCATGCCGGCTCCTATGGTTACAACCCCGGCGAAAACACCGGCCATATCTTTGGCCAGTTGAAGCCTTACGACGAGCGGGACCGCGCCTGGGTCATCCTGCGGCGCATTGCAAGGAAGGTACAAGCGGTCGTCGGTGCCAAGTTTTTCACCCAGATCCCGCAGGCGATCCGGGTCGGCGGCCGACTGGAAGCCACGCAATACCAATACACGCTGACCGACACGAATATCGACGAGCTGAACCATTGGGCGCCGATCATCGAAGCGGCGATGAAGAAGCTGCCGGAATTGCAGCAAGTCGCCTCCGACCAGCAGATCGCCGCGCCGCATGTCGACGTCGTCGTCGACCGCCAGGACGCCGAGCGGCTCGGGCTATCGGCAAATCTGATCGATCAGACCCTGTACGATGCTTTTGGCCAGCGCCAGGTGGCGACGATCTACGGCGCCACCGACCAGAACAAGGTCGTGCTCGAAGTGGCGCCGCAATTCGCCCGCGACCCGACCATTCTGCAGCGGCTGTTTATTGCCACGCCGAACGGCGTCGAAGTACCGCTGTCCACGGTCGCTCATTACGCGAAGCGTGTCGAGCCGCTGACGATCAGCCATCAAGGCGTGTTCCCCGCGGTCACGCTGTCGTTCAACCTGATGCCGGGCGTGGCGCTCGGCCAGGCAGTCAATGCGGTCGGCCAGATGGTGGCTCGGCTGCACGCGCCGCTGACGCTGAATGCCTCGTTCGCCGGAACGGCGCAAGCGTTCCGGGCCTCGCTGAGTTCGATGCCGCTGTTGCTCGCGGCGGCAATCCTCGTCGTCTATATCGTCTTGGGCATGCTCTACGAGAGCTATATCCACCCGATCACGATCCTCTCGGCGCTGCCGGCGGCCGGCGTCGGCGCGTTGATCATGTTGTGGGCGTGTCACTACGACCTGTCGGTCATCGCGATCATCGGTGTCGTGCTCTTGATCGGGATCGTCAAAAAGAACGCGATCATGATGATCGACTTCGCGCTGTCGGCACAGCGCAACGCGGGCAAGAGCCCGAAGGAAGCGATTCACGAAGCCTGTCTCCTGCGCTTCCGGCCGATCATGATGACGACGTTCGCGGCCCTGTTCGGCAGTCTGCCGATCGCGTTAGGCCAGGGTGCCGGATCCGAACTGCGCCAGCCGATGGGCATCGCGTTCATCGGCGGCCTGCTTGTGTCGCAGTGGCTGACGCTTTACACGACGCCGATCGTCTATCTCTACCTCGACCGCCTCGCCGCCTGGCTCGGTCGCTCCTACCGGCAGCCGCGGCTGGCCGAGCTGCTGAGCCCGGTACCGCCGCCGCTCGGGATCGAAGAGCGCGGCGGCGCCGAGTAGCCGGTGACATCGCTCGCCGGACGGATCACAAGAAGCGCCAGCCGAAGCCGCGAGCCTCAAGGAGCGCTCCGGCGACCAAATGGGCCGACTCAAGCGGCACCAGGGTCCACCCCCTGGGTCCGCACCGCAGTCCAACGTTCCGGCGAAAAAGTCCAACGTTGTTTGTCCAATCCATTGAAAATTCTGAGTATTTCATCCAAGAAGAGAACCGGATGTAGCCTCACCGCCCGCCGCGGACAGATCCGACGCCGAGCTCGAATGATGCCCTGAGGAGCAAGTTAAGTGGTTGCGTGTCCCCGAAACCAGTCTCACCCAACTCTCCAGCGCGCCAGCGCCGGAGAGTTTTTGTTTGCGACCGCCGTTGCTCGAGCTCGCTCAGCTTGCGCCCGTAAAGCTCGTCGAGATCGGGGGAGTTCGTCGGGCGCCGCGTCCGGCGTTGCGTTCGCCATGGTGACGAGTTCACGCGTCGGTCTTGAGGACCACGCGGAAGCGCGCCTTGCCGCTCATCATCCGGTCATAGGCGGCCTGGGCCTCTTCGAGCGGAAAAATCTCGTTCATCGAGGTGACGGCGTTGAGCTGACTGAAGAGAAGCGTGTCTTCCGAATCGACCGAAGTGCCCGAATACCAGCCTTTCACCGCGGCCCGCTTCCGGAGGAGCTCGACGGAATTGACCGTCAAGCTGCCGGCCACGCCGATGACCATCATCGTGCCGTTGGTGCCGAGACCGCCGGCGATCGACTGCATCGCCTCGGCGCTGTTGGCTGTGGCGATGATCGCCTTGGCGCCGCCCAAGGCCTGCAGCGCCGCGCCCGGATCCTCCGCCGCGCTGTCGATATAGGCGTGCGCGCCAAGCGACCGCGCCAGCTCCTCCCGGTCGCGCCCGCGATTGATCGCCACGGTCCGGAACCCTAGCCTGCGGGCGAATTGCACGGCGAGATGGCCGAGGCCGCCGACACCCAGGATCGCCACCAGGTCGCCCGGCCTCGCGCCACAGTTTCTGAGCGCGTTGAAGGTGGTGATGCCGGCGCAGAGGAGCGGCGCCGACTGCACCGGGTCGAGCGCTTCCGGCACGCGCGCCAGCGCCGACGCGCGCGCCAGCATGTGAGTGGCGTAGCCGCCGTCACGAAAGACACCGGTCACATCGTGAATGTTTTCGCACGCGAAGGTTTCATCTCGCCGACAGTGGCCGCAATAGCCGCAGGAACCGCTGTGCCAACCCACGCCGACCCGCGTACCGACCTTCCATCCCTCCACCTGCGCGCCGAGAGCCTCGATTGTCCCGATCACTTCATGGCCGGGGATACGGGGATAGGTGAGCCCGGGCATCTGGCCCTCGACAATGGCGCTGTCGCTGCGGCACACGCCGCAGGCTTCGACACGAAGGCGGACCTCGTGGCGATCGGGCTGGGGCAGCTCGCGCTCTTCCAGCCGAAAGCGGCCACCCGGCTCCGAAATGACCATCGCACGCATCTTCGACATGACCGGCTCCATTGTGAGTGGCGTCACCGACAATAGGGGGCGAGGACGTGCCGACCAATGGGATTCGCCGTGCGATGTCAACCTTTCGGCGCTTCACATCAATGAAGCGAAGTTTCTGAACTCACCGCCCCGAGCGGATCAGCGCGATCATACCTTGAAATAATCCGGCCGGCTGATGTCGGCGATCAGGCCGATCTGGGTCGGCTTCCATCCCAGCCATTGCTGCGTGAGCGCGCTTGAAGCAGCGCCATCCATTCCAGCAAACATCGCCATCATGCCGAAATGCTCAGAGGCTTGCTCCGGCGCGATTGACATCACCGGCAGCTTCAGATGACGCCCCACAATCTCGGCAATGTCGCGCGCCGTCACGCCTTCGTCCGCCACAGCGTGATAGCTGGTTCCGGCCCGGCCTTTCTCCAGCGCCAGTCGGTAAAGTCGCGCCACATCCAGCCGATGCGCCCCGGACCAGCGGTTGCCGCCATCGCCGATATAGGCGGAAACGCTTTTCTCCCGCGCGCTATTGAGAAGATAGTTGACGAGGCCGCATCTGCCGTCGCCGCCATGCACCTGGGGCAACCGCACCGCCATGGCGCGCACGCCGCGCGCGGCAAAGGCCAGCCCGGCCGCTTCGGACATACGGGGCAAGCCGGGCCTCACAGGATCCTCTTCCGTGGCGAGCCGCCCTGGCGCCACAAGCAGCGTGCCGGACGTGACGATGAAAGGCTTGTCCGACTCGGCCAGCGCGTTACCCATGGCATCGATGGCACGCTTGTCGATCTGCCCGTTCTCCGCGAATTTCGAGAAATCATGGATGAAGGCGAGATGGATGGTGCCGTCGGTTTCCTTCGCGCCCTTGCGCAGGCTGTCGAGATCCTCAAGGGAGCCGCGATGGACCTCGGCGCCCAATGTCTCGAGCGCTTCGGCATTGGCGTCGGAGCGGGCAAGGCCGAGCACCTCGTGCCCGTTCGCGATCAATTCCTTGGTCGTGGCCGTCCCGATAAATCCCGCCGCGCCGGTAATGAAGACACGCATGAGAAACACTCCCTGTTCGGACGGGGCGGATATTGGTATCCTGTCCATCCAGGTAAAGTAGTGAGATTATCCCGGTATAATCGCTAACAGGATGACGGACGCGAACCCGCTTGGGAGCTATCTGAAGGACCGCCGCGCCAGGCTCGATCCTGCGGCGTTCGGCTTTTCGCTGCAGCGGCGGCGCACGCCGGGCCTTCGCCGAGAGGAAGTGGCGCAGCGCGCCAATGTGAGTGCCACCTGGTACACCTGGCTCGAGCAGGGGCGCGGCGGCGCACCCTCCGCCGACGTGCTGGACCGCATCGCCCGCGCCATGATGCTGACCGATGTCGAGCGCGAGCATTTGTTTCTGCTTGGGCTGGGGAGGCCGCCGGAAGTCCGCTATCGCGCGCCCGAAGGCATCACGCCACGGTTGCAGCGCGTGCTCGACACGCTTGATCACAGCCCCGCTTTTATCCGAACGGCGACCTGGGACGTGATCGCGTGGAACAAGGCCGCCGCGGCCGTGCTGACCGACTACAGCACACTGGCGGAGGGACAGCGCAATGTGCTGCGCATGATGTTCCGTGACTCGCGCATTCGCGCAGCTCAGTCCAATTGGCAAAGCGTTGCGCGATATGTGGTGGCATCGTTCCGCGCGGATGTGGCGCGCGCCGGCGCGGCGCGCAACGTCCAATCGCTTGTGGATGAGCTGTGCGCAACGAGTCCCGAATTCGCCGCGATGTGGCGTGACAATGACGTGCAGGGGCATGGTGATGGCGTGAAAGTCCTGCACCATCCTGTCGCCGGCAAGCTCTCGCTCGAGTTTTCGGGGTTCGCGGTTGATGGCCGGCCCGATCTCGCCATGGTGATTTATAATCCCGCGACCCCCGCGGATGCGGACAAGATCCGCGCGCTGCTCAAGCCCCCGTCGAAGCGGCCGCGTTCCTAGAGGCTCGCGCGGCGCGAGCATCGTTCCGACTGCCGCTCATGACCGACCCAAGGCGGACATTCGCGCACGGGCATTTGATCCACTCCAGCGGTCGTCCAGTGCCCTCTCCGGGCTTAAGCAGCCAGTAATAACCCAGGCCGACAATCTCGTTCGCCTAGCGGGTCCATAAAATGCGACCGAACAAGGTGCGCGCGCTCCTAGAAGCATTCGCTTCTCCCAAAGCGGCTGACCGGGGCCACCCGGACCGTGACAGCCAAAATCACTGCCGCTCCAACTGACTTCCGGGCGTCTTCGCTGTCTGATACGTGATGGAGGAACCGATGTTCACGCACATCGCTGACTTTGGCTTCCAGCGATCGGCCAAACAGGCCTTCGGTTGGTATTTGACCTGGCTTCTTGTCGGCGCCGCTTTATCCGGTGTCATAGGTCGTCTTGTTTTGTCGTCCGCAGCCAGCGCAACAGCCGGTTTCGAAGCCGGTCTAGCTGTCGGTGCGCGGGCTGCGCCTCTTTATGTTCTGCTCTTGGCCGCTATCCTTTTCTGGAAGAAGCAGAAGGGCGTCACGGAAATCGCTCTTGCGGTTTTGGGCGTGATCCTTTCGGTTTTTCTTGGATCGCTCGTTGGGCTCATTCCACTTGCGGCCGTGACGTCGCGTCCACCCATCAGTGGCGCTGCCGCCCTGCAGCAAAGCTAGGGACCGGAAGCTTGGACGCTGCGAAATAGGCCATCCCAAGGCAGCTGGGCGATTCGGCGCGCCGGCCTTGCTCCGCGCTTCAATCTGCTGGCCCTCGCTACCCGGTCGTCATAGGATTGGCGACAGAGAAGGGGGAGCGTCATGAAGCAGAGGCTCATCTCCGGCGACAACCACATCGATCTCACCTATTGCCCGGCCGATCTCTGGTCCGCGGCGGCGCCGGGCAAATGGCGCTTGCTCGCGCCCCGGGTCGAGGAGATGGAAGACGGCCTTCACTGGTTTGTCGAGGCGCAGGACAAGGGCATGTGGAACGGCGTCGGCCCGAGCTTCTACAAGTACACGCCCGGCATGTTCGGCCATATCGACGAGATGAAGGATCTGGGCTTCGTCTGGGATCACCGGCGCGGAGCCGCACCGCGGCCGACGACGCCGGAGTTGCGCTTGGCCGATCTCGACCGCGACGGGCTTGACGCCGAGGTGGTCTATGGCTGCCTGATGATCAACGAGATGATCGCCGATCCCGCGCTCAGGGCCTGGTGCGATAAGATATACAACGACTGGGTCGCCGACTTCGCCAAGCGCGCCGATCCCCAGCGTGTTTTTCCGCTCGCCATCATCCCCAATACCGATCCGGTGGAGGCCGCGGCCGAGGTCCGACGCTGCGCCAAGCTCGGGCTGCGCGGCGGCGATCTCGCCTTCAAGCGCATGAACCCGGCGCTCTGGCATGACGGGTGGTACCCGCTCTGGGAAGCGGCGGCGGAATGCCGCTTCCCGATATCCTTCCATTCGACCGGCTTCAAGGCGCTGCGCGCACCCGACAACGCGCAGATGGAGCGCGACTACAGCCTGCAATGGCGCCTGGTACGCTCCTCGCTCTTCCAGCTCGACACGATGGAAGTGCTGGTCTCGCTGCTCGCCTCGGGCGCTTGCGAAAAGTATCCCGACTTCAACTTCGTGCTCGGCGAATCCGGAGTGACCTGGCTGCCTTACGTCTTCGACCGGCTCGACACCGAGTATGCCGACCGCGCGCGCGGCTTGGGCTTCAAGCTCAAGCCCAGCGACTATTTCCGCCGCCAGGGCTATGTCACCTATCAGCAGGACCAGTATCTTGAGCCCATCATCCCGCTGATCGGCGAGGACAACATCATCTGGGGCGCCGACTATCCGCACCCCGACTGCCTCTGGCCCAACTCGAACCGCATCCTCGACAAGAACATGGGCGCCTTGTCGGAGCGGGTCCGGCGCAAGATCACGTCGGAGAACGTGGCGCGGCTCTATCGTCTGAATTGACGACCATAGAGTGGCTTCTAAATGAAGTTCGTACCGCCGTTGAGCTGCACCGTCTGGCCGGTCATGTAGGGGTTGCCGATCACCATCAGCACGGCCTGGGCAACCTCCTCGGGATAGCCCAAGCGACCCAGCGGGATACGCGCAGCCATCTCGTCGCGGCGAGCGCGCATCATGTCGGTCTCGATCAGCGACGGCGCGACCGCGTTGACGGTGATGCCCTCTTTGACCAGCCGCGCCGCGTAGCCGCGGGTCAGCCCCTCCATCCCGGCCTTCGAAGCGTTGTAGTGCGCGCCAATGCCACCCGCCCCGCGCGCCGCGCCGGAAGAGATGTTGACGATGCGGCCCCATTTGCGCTTGCGCATCGCCACCAGCACAGCCTGGGTACAGAGAAACACGGATTTCAGATTGACGGCGATCGTCAGATCGAAAACGTCTTCGGTCAGCTCGTCGACGCTACGTACAATCGCGATGCCGGCATTGTTGACCAGCACATCGATCGGCCCCAATTCAGCCGCCACACGTTCCACCATCGCGGCGACCATTTCGCGCCGGGACACGTCAGCACCCACCGTCAGCGCCGTCCCGCCTTGCGCGCGGATCTTAGCCGCGACAACTTCGGCCTCTCCGGCCCGCTCATGGTAGTTTACAGCAACTGCGGCGCCGGCCTCGGCAAAAGCGAGAGCGATTGCCGCGCCGATACCACGCGAAGCACCGGTGACCAGCGCGACGCGCCCGTTGAGATTGGGGCGTAAGCTCATGGGTCTCGCCTTCGGTTCGCCGCGACCGGCATTGGGTCGGCGTGGTCGAGCTGCGGAAACAATTGCCCTACACTCTACATCCGCTCAGCCTTATTGTGAAACCGGGTCAGCCTCATTGTGGCCTGAACGCAATTTATCATGAGCAGGGCTGACGCCCTCACCGACCTGCCTCCGCGGGCAAGGTGGCTCCCGATAGCGGATGTGGCCATTTCGGCAATGAAGCAGGCGCACGCTTTATAGGCCCCCAGCCCACCTCCGCCGGTTTTGGACCGCGAAGTAGCGCGGCGCCCTTGGTTCATAGGGTCGGAAGCGCGCCTGGACACTCCACACCTTTCAGGCGATCCTGCCCCTGGGGAGGGATCCATGGGCCAAGTGCAAGACAAGGTCGCCATCGTCACGGGTGCTGCCTCGGGCATCGGTGCTGCGTGCGCGCGGACTCTGGCGCGCGAGGGCGCCAAGCTCGTTGTCACCGATCTAGACGATGTCGGCGGTCAGGCTGTGGTGAGCAAGATAGAAGCACTCGGCGGCGAGGCGATGTTCCTGCACCAGGACGTCGCCGATGAACACCGGTGGCCAGCGGTCATAGAAGCTGCGGAGGCACAGTATGGTCGGCTCGACGTTCTTGTGGCCAACGCTGGGATCGGCATCTTCGTCGCGGCCGTCGACATGTCGCTCGCCGACTGGCGTCGCCAGGTGGCGGTCAACCTTGATGGGGTCTTTCTCTCAGTGAAGTACGCCATCCCCGCGATGCGTCGGGCTGGTGGCGGCTCGATCATCCTCATGTCTTCGGTCGCTGGCTTGCGCGGCTCGCCCGGCCTCGCAGGCTATTGCGCCACCAAAGGCGGCGTACGCCTCTTCGCCAAAGCAGTCGCTGCCGAGTGCGCCATGGCCGGCGACAACATCCGGGTAAATTCGGTCCACCCCGGGGTCATCGACACGCCGATCTGGTCGAAGATCCCGGTCTCGGCTACCGGCGCCGCTCGCAATGCGCCAATCGATCCAAACGAAGTCGCGAAATCTGCCGTGCCGCTCGGCAAAGCGGGGCAGCCGGAAGACATAGCTGACGGCGTCCTGTTCCTGGCGTCGGCAGCATCGAGCTACATTACCGGAACCGAGCTGATCATTGATGGTGGAATGACCGGCGGGCCGGTCCGGCGGCCGTCTTAAGGATTCGCTGCCGGTGATCTAAGTGTGCGCGGCGTACGCCGTCAGATGCACCGTCACGCCGTGCGCGGCAACGCGATTCTGCGTGCCATCGATGCGATGTACGCCGCTGTGCGGCGCGAGCGAAGGATGCTTCGCCGATGCCGGTTGATGAGGCGGTTGCTACGTCGTCGGCAGCTCAATGAAGCGTTCGGCTAATATCCGATATCGCTGCGACTTTGGCTTCGTAGCATCTTCGGGGCGAACATACCGTATCGAACTGCGTCCCTTGCAGCCGCGCGGCAGAACGAAACAGCGGACGAAACTCGTCTCGGCGTCTTCCGAAGTCGGGGCCAGGACGGGCATGAGCCCTGACTCGAACCAAGCATCGCCTGGCCCGTAGCGATGAGGCGCACCTTCGGTCTCGATCCTGATCTCACCGTCAAGGCAGACCCTGATCCCAGGTCCTTGATGCACATGGGTGTAGGCAATGCCGCCCTTTGGAAAGCCCACCGTGTCGCACCGCATCAACCATCCGAACTCGTCTGGCAGAGCGACCTCCGCGCTGAGCTTCGGCTCCGAGGTGCAGCTTGGCGCGGCTCTCAATTTGCCATCATCTTTGCTGGTCGCGAGGACGAGCTCCCACCGCAACAAACGCGCGCCGTTACGGCCCGCGAACAGTGCAGCCTCCGCATCACCGACCCAGGCCGACCCGTTCTCATGATGGGAGTACGATGTCATGGTCTCTACCGCAACGGCACCCTCGACAACGAAGAGTGCACGATTGAGCCGGGGTAGGTATAGAGGCTCGACGCCGCCGGAGAGCCGGTCTTCCAGCACGCGGAGGATTAGATCGCCCATGGCCCTTCCTTTCCCCAATCGGCCCCAATCGGCCCAAATTGTGCGCCCCGCGGGGGGTGCGTTCAGCGACCATAGCGGAGAGCGGGAGTGAGTAGGAGCGACGCGCCGCGCTTCTCCATCATGGAGATTGATTGTCGTGAATGGCCGTTCACTTTGCGCCTCCCTTTCCGCTTCGGCGTGGCCACAATGCGAGAAGGACGCCAGGCGGTGGTGCGTCTTCGCATCCGGCTCAGCGATGGACGCGAGAGCTGGGGGTTTGCGGCGGAAACGCTCGCCGCCAAATGGTTCGAGAAGGATGCGCGACTAAGCGACGCCGAGAACGTCGACCAGCTCCGCGCGTCACTCGAGATCGCTTCGCGGCTCTATCGCGCGGAGCGGGCGCGCACGGCCTTCCTTCATTTCGCCGAAACCTACGAGGCGCAGCTCGCGGAAGCAGCAGCGCTTGGGCTCAACCCGCTCATTGCCGGATTCGGTCCGGCGCTCCTCGATCGTGCCGCGCTCGACGCGCTCTGCCGGCTCGAGGGCCTCTCCTTTGCCGCCGCCGTGCGGTGCAATCTCCCGGGCCTCGTTCCGCACAAGGTGCTGCCCGATCTCAGTGGCATCGATTTCGCCGCCTTTCTGGTTGGTTTGCGCCCGGGTGCAGCGATCGCGCTCCGCCACACCGTGGGTTTGCTAGATCCCATCACCGCATCGGATATCGTCCGCGGCGAACGGGTGGTCGACGGGCTGCCGCAGACGCTCGAGGAGGTGCTGGCCTTTTACCGGCCGCGCTATTTCAAGCTCAAGTTGGGCGGACAGATCGAGGCAGACATCGATCGGCTCGAACGCATCGCCGCTCTGCTTGACGGTGCCGGCGCCGCCTATCACGCCACCCTCGATGGTAACGAGCAATATTCCGAGGCCGCCGAATTTGCCGCTGCCTGGCAGGAAATTGCTCGCCGCCCGGCGCTCGCTCGGCTCTGCCGCGCGATTCTCTACATCGAGCAGCCGATCAAGCGCGCCCATGCGCTCGATCGAGCCATCGGCGCATTGTTCCCGCGCCCGGTAATCATCGATGAGTCCGATGACACGCTCAGTGCTTTTCCACGGGCGCGGGCTCAGGGGTATAGCGGCACCTCGAGCAAGACGTGCAAGGGATTCTATAAATCTCTCGTCAACCTCATTCGCTGCCGCGTTTGGAACAGCCAGGAGACGCGGGAGCACTACTTCCTCTCCGGCGAGGATCTGACCACGCTGGCCGGACTCGCGACGCAGCAGGATCTGGCTCTCGTAAGCCTGCTTGGCCTGGCGCACGTAGAGCGCAACGGTCACCACTACGTCGACGGATTTACTGGAAGGCCGGTGGCCGAGGCTCAAGCGTTTCTAAACGCGCATCCCGATCTCTATCATCTCGAGAATGGCAAGGTGCGTCTCAGGGTTCGCGACGGCGATCTCGCCCTCGGCTCGCTCGCCTGCTCTGGCTTCGGCAGCGGCGCATTGCCCGACTTCGCCACCATGTCTCTTATGCCGATATCACGTTGGCGTCCACCCGCATCCGAGCTGGCGGCTGATTGGCTACGGCATTGATTTGATTGGCGGCCCGGATTTGGACCTACACCCGCACCACGGTTCGATAGAGTTGGCTGCGGATCCCTGCAGCCATTCTCCTCAACCCTCCAGCGCTCCAGCGCGCCGGAGAGCTTTTGGTCCCGGCGGCTCTGGTCGCTATCGCAGAAGACCAGGGCTCGCACTCCTTCCTCTCGTGTTTGCGTTGCTCCTCGCCGCCTGTGCCCCGTCAGCTGGCAGCTCGTGGCCGCGCGGATACGATCCGTACCACTATCGTCAACCCTTCGAGGCCGGCGCGTAAGCGACGGGCAATTCATCGTCCGACAGCAGCGTAGAGCCGTCGCGACGGCGATTGACGATCTCGACACGTCCATCGTCCCGACCATGGTTGCAATGAGAGGAGCTTCAGCAAGCGGCCGCGTCGCGCCGGTCTCATGAGCCGCCGATTTCGCAGGGTATCGACCTGGACAACCGTTCGATCAGGGTGCTAGCTTCAAACGCAAAGAACTGCGGATCTTGCTCGCGCTTGCGGCGCAGAGCACCGTGCGGGTGTGGGGATGGTGACGGCAGCGGAGAAGCCGACATGCGCTCAGTGATGTCGCGAGGGGAGCAATCGCGCAGGTGATCGCGCTGAGCGGCTGAGCCGATAAATGATGCCGCAGGGCATGTGGGTGCGCCGAGGGGCGGCGGCGGTCCCATTTTACGCGCAGTCGCGACCCTATCTGCGACTTGGTCGATATTCGAAGCGTCTCCGTTTCGGCGGTCGCCTACCGTTTCACAGCAGGAATGTCGAATCGGCGCTCACGGCGCGCGAGCGGCTCGCCGAAACGGCGTGCTGTGCCGTCTCGCCGCCGAGGTCATGAAGGACGCGTCGCATCATTGGAGTTCGCACCATGAGCCCTTTCTCTCCATCCGAGACCTCGCTCGGCCGTGAGGCGCGAACGTCTGCGACGATAACCGGGCGCGGTCTCGGCCCATCCGACCCGGGCGCGCTGGTGCGAAAGCCGATGCTCGCAGCCGCGGTTTTGGGTCTAGCCCTGGTTGCCGCTGATCCCGCGGCGGCTCAGACGAGCTCGGTGAACCGGCAGATCGACTCCCTGCAGTCGCAAATCCAGCAGCTGCAGCAGCAATTGCAGAATCTGCAAAGTCAGGTGAACCAGGCGCAGCAGAACGCGGTTCAAGCCCAGACCACAGCAGCTCAAGCACAGGCACAAGCGCAGGCGCAGGCGCAGGCACAAGCTCCGCCGACGGCGAACGGCGCCATCGTCACGATGTCGCCCGGCAACCGCCCCGGCATCTGCACCGCCGACGGGCAGAACTGCATCGAGCTGACCAGCCGCCTCCATTTCGACTTCGGCGATTACCTCGACGTTCATCCGCAGCAACCGACGGGGCCGCATAGCCTCACCAGCGGCGTCAACGCGCGGCGCGCGCGCATCGGCGTGCTCGGCAAGTTCGCCGGGGATTGGAATTACGCGCTCATCTTCGATGCCGGCGGCTCGAGCGACGGCACGGAGCAGAGCATCATCGAGAACGCCTACGTCACCTATAACGGCTTCCGCCCGGTCGCCATCGATCTCGGCTATCTCGACGTGCCCTTCGGCATGGACGAGTCGACCAGCTCCAACGACATCATGTTCCTGGAGCGCGCCGAGATAGAGAACGTCGTCACCGACCTCGCCGCCAACGATGACCGCGCGGCGCTCGGCGTCCGCTCCAACGACGACCGCTACTGGGCCGGCGTTTATCTCACCGGGCCGACGACCGGGGCGACGCATACCGGCTCCAACCAGCAGCAGCTCGGCGGTACCGCGCGCGCGACCTATCAGGTGCTGCAAGGCCCAGGCTACTCGCTGCATGCCGGCGTCAACGGTGAATACGTCTTTGTGCCGCGGGCGGACGGCTCGAGCAGCACCACCGACAACGACACCGTATCGTTCAGCGACCGGCCGGAGCTGCGCGTCGATCCGACCAGCTTCCTCAACACCGGCCCGATCCCGGCGAAGAACGCCGCCGCCGCGGGCGGCGAGCTGGCCGGTGGATGGCACAGTCTCTTCGCCCAGGGCGAGTACTATCATATCTTCGTCGATCAATCGGGCCTGTCGCCGACGTCACCGAAGCCGGAGCTGAACTTCGACGGCTTCTATGCCCAGGCGAGCTGGACGGTGACCGGCGAATCGCGCAAATACATTCCGACCACCGGCGCCTATAGCGGCATCGTCCCGGACCGGCCGCTCTCCTGGAAGAACGGCGGGTGGGGCGCCTGGGAGTTGGCGGTGCGCTACAGCTACGTCGACCTCAACGACCACAACCAGGTCGGGGTTTCGCCGTTGGTCACCGGCGGCGTCTTCGGCGGCCGCGCCCAAGGTATCGCCCTCGGCGTCAACTGGTATCCCGTGCGCAATATCCGCTTCATGCTCAACTACATCCACAATGTCGTGAACAAGCTCCCGGTAACGACGGCGGTGGGCGGCACGAGCGGCGGCGGCGTCACCATCGACGCGATCGCGCTGCGCACCCAGGCTGCGTTCTGAGATGCCGAGCTTCATCGTGCGCCCGGCTCGAGTCCGCGACCGAATTTGTAGCTGGCGCTGGCGCCGGCGACCGCGATCAACGGCAGCCAGACGAAGAGCTCGATATCGGCGCTGATCAATGCGCCAGCAAGCACCGCGCCCAAACCGTAGACCAGCAGGATCACGATCTGGCGTTTTGCGGTGAAGGGAAACGCGCCGCCGCTGGCGCGGTTCGCGAGCGTATTCGTCAGGGACGTCACGATGCTGATCATCGTGCTGGTGAAGACGATCGTATTGATGCCCGGCGCGGCGATTTGCCGAGCCGCAACCCCCTGGATGCCCATGGCGAGCGCCGACAGCGTTATGAGGCCGTAGATCGTCGCATATCCCGCGATGTTGTCGGAGAGGCCCCACAGCAGCGCAAAGCCGACCAGGCAGGCGAGCTCGAGCAACAACGCGGGCAGGAGGATGGGTGCCACGCTGCTGTTTACGGGACGACGGCGGCACAAGAGGGCGGCGAGCGCCACGCCCACGATAAAGCTCGCAAAGGCATCAAACGCGCGCGACGCTTCAACAATCTGTCCCTGGCCAAGCGCGATGCCAAGCAAGACTGTATTGCCGGTCATGGCGGAGGTGAAGACCGTGCCAAGCTTGAGAAACGCCGTCGCGTCCGTGCTGCCGGACGCAAGCGACAGCAACGCCAGACTGAGATCCACGAGGCTGACCGCCTCGGACCGCTCACCGGCATCTGTCATCGTCGCCTCCTCCCGGCAAAATTTCGTCGAAAGATCGGATCAAGCCTGCTGGCCCCACTCGATAGTCTAGGTCAACGATGCTCGCGTGATCACTGAGCAGGCTGACGTCTGAACTACCTAGGCAGAGCGGACCCAGCAATCCTTGACTACTTGACGAAGGATGGCGACGCGCAAGCTTGCGCAAGTCATGAAATCCAGGTCGACTATACGTCGGGCCGCGAGCCGGTCTGAAGGGAGAAACCGAATGAGCGAATCACGCGGAGCGTCAAAGGGGCCGGCGGCCGCCGACCTCCCCAAGGCCACAACCTTCTCGACGACCGCGCTGAGCGGATACGAGTTGCTGTCCGATCCGCAGCTCAACAAGGGGACCGCTTTCTCCGAAGCCGAGCGCGATGCGTTCGATCTGCACGGATTGCTGCCGCCCAACATCGCGACGCTGGCCGAGCAGGTATCGCGGCGTCTCCAGGTCCTGCGCGGCTTCGAGACCGATCTCGAGCGCTATGCTTTCCTGCGCGAGCTGCAGGACGCCAACGAGACCTTGTTCTACGCCCTGCTGGTCGGAAATCTGGAAGAGCTGTTGCCGATTGTCTACACGCCCACCGTCGGAGCGGGGTGTCAGCAGTTCAGCCGCTTGTTTCGCAAGGCACGCGGGCTGTTCCTGAGCATTCCTCACAAGGACCGGATCGACCGGATCCTGGCGCAGCCGCGCTTCGATGCAGTCGAGGCCATCGTCGTGACCGATGGCGAGCGCATCCTCGGCCTTGGCGATGAGGGTGCCGGCGGCATGGGAATCCCGATCGGCAAGCTGTCCCTCTATACCGGCTGCGGCGGCCTGCATCCGGCGACGACGCTGCCGATCCTGCTCGATGTCGGGACCGACAATCCGGACTGCCTGGCCGATCCGCTCTATGTCGGCTGGCGCCACGAACGCGTGCGCGGTCAAGAGTATGACGATTTCGTCGAGGCCTTCGTGTCCGCCGTGATCAAGCGCTGGCCGCGCGTCCTGCTGCAATGGGAGGATTTTGCCAAGAACAATGCGACCCGACTGCTCGAGCGCTATCGCGACCGTCTCTGCACCTTCAACGACGACGTTCAGGGTACGGCGGCTGTGGCGACCGGCACGCTGCTGGCCGCGATCAACGTGACCGGCGTGCCGCTCACCGAACAACGCGTTGCGGTGCTGGGGGCGGGCTCCGCCGGCTGCGGCATCGCCAGCCTGATCCGCACCGCGATGCGCGATGCCGGCGTCTCCGAACGCGAGGCGGCGGCACGTTTCTTCATGGTCGACCGCGACGGGCTGCTGGTCGAGGGGATGACAGGACTGGCTCCATTCCAGCTCCCCTTCCTCCAGAAGAAACCGGCGGTCGAGAGCTGGAAGCTCGATCATCCCGACAAGATCGCGCTGCTCGATGTCGTGCGCAACGCCCGGCCGACCGTGCTGATTGGTGTCTCCGGCCAGGCCGGCGCCTTCTCCGAACCGGTCGTGCGCGCGATGGCGGAAGCCAACGATCGGCCGGTGATCTTCCCGCTGTCGAATCCGACATCGCGCGAGGAAGCGACGCCGGCCGATATCGAGGCCTGGACCAAGGGGCGGGCGCTGATCGGCGTCGGCAGCCCGTTCCCGCCGATCCTCCGCGACGGCGAGCGCTTCAAGATCGACCAGACCAATAATTCCTACATCTTCCCCGGTGTCGGGCTGGGCGCGCTCGCCGTCGGTGCCCGCCGGGTGAGCGACGGCATGTTCATGGCCGCGGCCAAGGCGCTCGCCGCGGCGTCGCCCGCGCGCGACAACCCGAAGCACAATTTGCTGCCGCCCGTCACCGGGCTGCGCGATGTTGCGGTGACCGTCGCGCTCGCCGTTGCGCTTCAGGCCCATAAGGAAGGGCTGACCACCGATGTTTCGACGGACCAGATCGAACCGCGGATTCGCGCCAAGGTCTGGACACCGGCCTACGTACCTTATCGCCGCGCCGCGTCGACAGCGTCATGATCGAGGCTGTCCTCAACGGCATCCTGCCGGTCGCCTTTGTCATCGCGCTGGGTTGGTTCTCGGCTTAGATCAAGCTGCTGCGGCACGAGGATGCGGGCGTGTTCGCCGCGCTGGTGATCCGCTTCGCTCTGCCGCTTGCCTTATTCGAGGGCGCGGTCAAGACCGCGCCCGACAAGCTGTCGAACCCAGGCTTTGCCGGCTGTCTCGCCCTTGGCCTGATGGGCATGTATCTCTTGGCCCTCTGCCTTGGTCGATATGCCTTCAAGCACGACCTGCGAACCTCGACGATGCAGGCTCGACAGCAAGCCGCGCCCGTAACCGCCCGGTCGAACCGGATCTGCCCTCGATCATCACCGTCGTGGTCATCGGCTATGGCGGTGGTGACAGCGACAAACCGCAGTCCCCGCAGAACGAGCGCCGCAAATCGAAGGACCAGCGCAGCGAGAACCCCGCCGGCGCCGTCCGCGTCATCGGCGCGGGCGATCTGTCCGACCAGGAGAAGCAGATCCTGACCGATGAGGAAAAGCGCAATCTCGTTCAGTAAGTCGCATAGGGCGCGGGGCGGGGCGGGCCAACATAGCGCCGGCGCAGGGCGCCAAGATGGCGCCGTGGGTGGTATGGTCTTTCAGGGTTGACGTCGAGATCGACAATCTCTACTCAGAGCTGAGGTCGGCGACGGGAGCCCCCATGCCAAGGACCGTCATAAAGGCAAAGGATTTGCTTCCGGTCTGCCATCGCGCGGGCGAACAGGCGGTAGATCGAACTGGGCATAGGCTCCCCCCGTTGCTGCCGGCGCTTAGGGGGAAGATGGGGCTTCACCCCCGCAGGTGGTATGCCCGACTAGGCCGTGCCCGCGCGACGGTGAACCACCGCACCGCGCGGCCGTTTGTACGACGGCGGCGAGAGCACGCGCGGCTCCGCTGCTTGTCTCGGTCCTGGCGCAAGGCACCGGAAAGCTCGTGACGATCATCGGCGCGCTGGTCGCGGTCATGCACGCCGCCGCGACGGCCCCGCCTCCTCTGCAGTGTGGCGTCATCGTCGCCGCGACCTTCATTCTGGAGGATGCGGCGACCCTGCTCTCGGGAATGATGGCTGCCAGCGGCATCCTCTCGCCGGAACTGGCGTTGCCCGCGCTCGTCGCCGGGATCGCCCTCGGCGACCTGGCGCTCTATGGGCTCGGCCGCCTTGCGGCGACAAACCGACATTCCCGCTGGCTCGCCCGCCACAAGGCGCTGCGCGATGCGCGGCTTTGGCTCGGGAAGGAGATGTTGGCGGCGGTATGGATGACGCGCTTTGTGCCGGGGACGCGCTTGCCCGCCTATAGCGCCTTCGGCTTCCTCGGTCTGCCGTTCGGCCGCTTCGCCCGATCCGTGATCGGTGCCGTTCTGGTCTGGACGACCCTGCTGTTCTTCGCCGCCTATTTCTTCGGCATTTCGGCCGAAAAGCTCCTCGGCCCGTGGTGTTGGCTCGCCGGGCTGGCAATGGCTGTCGTTATTTTCATTTGCGGCCGGGCGCTCCGGTGTCTCAACCTGCCTATCATTGGGAGAACCGATCGTGAGCGCCGCGAGCTTGCCGACACATCCCAAGGCTGACAATGCGAGCGCCGGCGCGTCCCGCGCGGGCGACCCGGACGACCTCCTCTCGAGTTTCGAGCTGTGGCCGCCGCTGCTCTTCTATGCGCCGGTGGCAACCCACTGGTTCTGGCTCGCTTTGCGGCACCGCAGCCTGACGCTGCCGAGCCTCGCCAATCCCGGGCTCGAAGGCGGCGGCCTCTGGGGCGAGTCGAAGCGGCGGAGCTTTCGCCGGCTCGGTCCGGAAGGGCGGGGTCTGTTGGCGCCGTGGATCAGTGTCGCGACGGGCCGGTCGGTCGCTCCCGTGCTGGCGCGCGCGCTCGCGCGGATGGCGGATGCCGGCATCGCCTTCCCGGCCGTGTCGAAGCCGGATGTGGGGTGCCACGGCGCCGGCGTCCGGCTGGTCCAGAATCCGAGCGAGCTCGCCGACTACATCGCGCGCTTCCCGCGGGCCGCCCGCCTGCTGCTGCAACGCTACGTGCCGCATGAGGGTGAGGCCGGCGTGTTCTATGCCCGCCGCCCCGGCGACGCCCGGGGCCGGATCACCTCGCTGACGCTCAAATATTTCCCGTCGGTGAGGGGCGATGGGCGCTCGACGCTCGAGCAGCTGATCCGTGCCGATCCCCGCGCCGGGCGGATGGCGCCGATCTACCTCACGAAATATGACGCGGCCGAGCGCAACCACGTGCCCCGCTCGGGCGAAAACGTGCGTCTCTGCTTCGTCGGCAATCATTGCAAGGGCGCGATCTTCCGCGACGGCGCCGCGGTCGTGACGCCGGCTATGGAAGAGCGCTTCGACCGCATCGCCCGCGAGATGCACGGCTTCTACTATGGCCGCTTCGATGTGCGTTTTCGCTCGCTGGCGCAGTTGCAGCGCGGCGAAGGCTTCGAGATCATCGAGTTCAACGGTGCCGGCAGCGAGCCGACCCATATCTGGGACTGCGCGACCAAGCTGGCCTCCGCCTACGCCGCCTGGCGCTCGCATCTCGAGCTGGCCTTCGAGATCGGCAAGTCCAACCAGGCGCGCGGCCTCCAACCGGCGACGGCCCGCGATCTGATCTTGCTCTTCCTCAGGCAGCGCCAGCTCATGCGGCGCTATCCGGTGGCGCAGTAGCACGCCTCTCCGCCGAGGGGTCCTGTGATAACCTCGTCACACCACGCGCTCTTTGACATTGTGCAGTGATGTTTCACAGGTATCGGAACGCTCCCGGTGTACACCGGGGGCGTAGTCCGCTCCCGCCCCCTTGCGCTCGACGCAAGTCGCGGTGCGAAGCAAGGCGTCGCAGGACGCAGGTGGTTCGTCCCGGCGCTCTAAGCGACGAGGCTCAGATATTCCCAGGCCATGGTCGCGGCGGCGAGCGCGGTGATCTCGGCGACATCGTAGGGCGGCGCCACTTCGACCACATCCATGCCGCGAAAGCGGATGCCGTGAAGCCCGCGCAAGATCGCCTGCGCCTGCCAGGTGGCGAGGCCGCCGATCTCCGGCGTGCCGGTGCCGGGGGCGAAGGCGGGATCGAGCGCATCGATGTCGAAGCTGAGATAGGCCGGTGCATCGCCGATCACGTCGCGGATCCTTGCCGCGGTCGATGCCGCTCCGGCCTCGTGCACGGCTTGCGCCGACAGGATCGTCACGCCCTTGCCGAGGACCCAATCATGGATCGATCGTGCGACCGGCGAGCGGATGCCGATCTGGACCATGCGCGCGGGATCGACGAGGCGCTCTTCGATCGCGTTGTAGAAGACCGAAGCATGGCCATAGCGATTGCCGAAGGTGTCGGGCCACGCGTCGACATGGGCATCGAAATGCACCAGCCCCAGCGGGCCCGAGCTGCGGGCGAGCGCGCGCAGCAGCGCCAGCGTGATCGAGTGATCGCCGCCCAGCGTCACGAGGTGCCGGGTCTCCGCGGCTTGGGTTTCGAGCAGAGCGAGGCTTTGCGGAATATCGCCGAGCGCCAGCGCGAAATTGCCGATATCGGCGAGGTCGAGCCGGGCCGGCTCGAGCCAGCGCGTGGGGTGGTCGCCGTCGACCAGCATGCGGCTCGCCTGTCGAATGGCCTGCGGACCCAAGCGCGCGCCGCTGCGGTTGCTGGTGCCGATGTCGAAGGGTGCGCCGGCAACGCAATAGGCGGCGTCCTTGTTCGTCCGCGTCACGCCGAGGAAGCTCGGGGTGAGCGCATAAGTGGGGGTCGAGCCCATCGGCGGAATTCCTTCAGCGGGCGCGGCATCGTAACAGATCGCCGACGCGGACTGTCAAACCAATCGCCGCGCCAAGCGTTCTCGCTCAGGCCGCTCTGTCGCGGGAATGCAACAAACATTCGCTATGACGCGGCGGTCGCGTCCCGTCTCGGGCAGGAGAGGTGATCCGTGATTCCGACGAATGTGTTCCTCAGCAGCGGCGTCGGCGTCCACCGCCATCGCCTGACGGCCTTCGAGTTCGCGTTGCGCGAGGCGGATATCGAGCAGCAGAACCTGGTGACGGTCTCGTCGATCCTGCCGCCGCGCTGCGAGCTCATTCCGCGCGAGGTCGGCGTGCGCGGGCTGAAGCCGGGAGAGATCACGTTTTGCGTCCTGGCGCGCGCGGAGACCGACGAGCCGGGGCGGCTCATCAATGCCAGCATCGGCCTCGCGCGGCCGGCCGACCCGGCTATCTACGGCTATATCTCAGAGCATCATGGCTTCGGCATGACCGGGCCGGAGAGCGGCGAGTACGCGGAGGATCTGGCCGCGACCATGCTGGCGTCGACCCTGGGCGTCGATTTCGACCCCGACGCCGCCTGGAACGAGCGCAAGAAGCTCTACGAGCACAGCCAGCTCATCATCGAGAGCCTGTCGATCACCGCCGCCACCCAGGCTCAGGCCGGCGGGCGCTGGACCTGTGCCGTCGCGGCGGCGGTGTTTTTGCCGCATCATCCTGATCAAAAGGACGGCGGCGCTTAGGCTTGGCGCCGGCGGAGACCCGCCGGCGGCAGTCGGCCCGGGCGCGGGACGTTGTGTTCCGGCGAGGCGCGTGCTGTAAACAAGAGGGCAGCGGCCGAACGGCCCTCTTGCAGGAGGAAATCTGCTATGGAAACGTCGAAGAAGGGCAGCCCGGCGCGGCTTCGCAGCAGGGATTGGTGGGACAATCCCGATAATCCCGGCATGACCGCGCTCTATCTCGAGCGCTATCTCAACTATGGATTGACGCTTGAGGAGCTGCATTCGGGCAAGCCGGTCATCGGCATCGCCCAGACCGGCAGCGACCTGTCGCCCTGCAACCGCCATCACCTGGAGCTTGCCGAGCGCGTGCGCGCCGGTATCCGCGACGCCGGTGGCATTCCCCTCGAATTCCCGGTCCATCCGATCCAGGAGACGGGCAAGCGTCCGACGGCGGCGCTCGATCGCAATCTCGCTTATCTCGGTCTCGTCGAAGTGCTCTATGGCTATCCGCTCGACGGCGTCGTGCTGACGACCGGTTGCGACAAGACCACTCCGGCCTGTCTCATGGCCGCCGCCACGGTCGATATCCCCGCCATCGTGCTGTCCGGTGGCCCCATGCTCGACGGTCATGCCGGCAAAGCCCTCGTCGGGTCCGGAATGGTCGTCTGGGATGCGCGGCGCCAACTTGCCGCGGGCGAGATCGACTACCAGCAGTTCATGGACATCGTCGCGTCCTCGGCGCCGAGCATCGGCCATTGCAACACCATGGGGACGGCAAGCTCGATGAACGCCATGGCGGAAGCGCTCGGCATGTCCTTGCCGGGATGTGCCGCCATCCCGGCGCCGTATCGCGAGCGCGGACAGATGGCCTACGCCACCGGCAAGCGCATCGTCGCGATGGTCCATGAAGGGCTGAAGCCGTCGAAGATTCTGACGCGGGCGGCGTTCGAAAACGCCATCGTCTGCGCCTCGGCGATCGGCGGCTCGACCAATTGCCCGCCGCATGTCAACGCCATCGCGCGGCATATCGGCGTCGAGCTCGGCAATGACGATTGGGATCGCATCGGCTACGACATCCCGCTGCTCGTCAACATGATGCCGGCCGGGGCCTATCTCGGCGAGGAATACTATCGCGCCGGCGGCCTTCCGGCGGTGATCGGCGAGCTCATGCGCGCCGGCAAGATCCGCGAGGATGCGCTCACCGTGACCGGCAGCACCATGGGCGAGAACAATCGCGAGGCCAAGAGCCGCGACGAGGAGGTGATCCGCCCCTATCGGCGCCCGCTCAAGGAAAAGGCCGGCTTCGCCGTGCTCAAGGGCAACCTCTTCGACAGCGCGATCATGAAGACCTCGGTGATCTCCGAGCAGTTCCGCCGCCGCTATCTCTGCCGCCCCGGCGACGAGGATGCGTTCGAGGGCCGCGCCGTCGTCTTCGACGGCCCCGAGGACTATCACCACCGGATCAACGATCCGTCGCTGCGCGTCGACGAGGATTGCATTCTCGTCATCCGTTACGTCGGACCGATCGGCTATCCCGGCTCGGCCGAGGTGGTCAACATGCTGCCGCCCGACGCGCTGGTGCAGCGCGGCGTGAGCGAGCTGCCCTGTATCGGCGACGGGCGGCAGAGCGGCACGTCCGGCAGCCCGTCCATCCTCAACGCCTCGCCCGAGGCCGCCATCGGCGGCGGGCTGGCGCTGCTGCGCACCGGCGACCCTATCCGCATCGATCTGAAGCGGCGCCGCGCCGACATCCTTCTCTCCGAGGCCGAGCTGGCAGAGCGCCGGCGAACGCTCAAGCTGCCGGAGCTGGTCAACCAGACACCGTGGCAGGAACTCTACCGGCAGAATGTCGGCCAGCTCGCCTCCGGCATGGTGCTCGAGATGGCGGTGAAGTACCAGAAAGTCGTCGAGCGCTACGGCACGCCGCGCGATAATCATTGAGCCGCCGACACATCCCTCGGTCGTCGCCGACGGGTTGGCGGTGCGCGCGGCGATTTTCTTCCTGCGCCGCGATGGAACGGTCTGCCGCCGCAAGCGGTAGCAAGACGACGGGCGAACCGGCGTCGAGGCTGAGGATGATCTGGAAACGCGGTGCGGAGGACTACCTCGCGCGAGTGGAGGCCATCGTGCGACGCTATCGTCTCGGTATCGCCGAGCCGGGCGGCGGCGCAAAGCTCGAGTTGGACGAAGCGCTGGCGGCATTGCGCAAGCTCGGATTTACCACGGGCGAGGCGCTGCGCCTGCTGCGGCCGGGGCGGGAAGCCGGGCGAGCGATCGGCGCCGTGCGATGAAGCGTTTCCGGCGGCAGGCGACGTGGCTCAGGGCGGGTGCGTCTTGGGATCGGGCACCGGGCAGGTTTGCTTCTCGCTGTCGAGGAACTGGTTCACCGAGCTTTCGGCCGAGGTGAAGAGGCCAGGGAGCAACCCTCGCCGCCGGCGACGCCAGTATTCGACATAAGCCTTCGGCAACTCTCCGTCAGCGTAGCGGGAACAGATGCCGTTGTCCTGGTTCAAATTCCAGTTGTTGAAGATCTGCTCGATAAAGTCGGCGCAGCGCCGATAGCGCTGTCGGCCGATCTCGCTCGAGCTCGCGATGCCGGCGGCGCAATCGCGATAGAGGCCGTGCGCCGTCTTGTAGACGTAGCCCTGGGCGGGTTCGATGGACCATGCCAGCAAGCCGGCGAAGAGCGCGAGGGCGAACGCCAGAGCCCTGGCGCTCGGTCTTGCTTTCTGGCCGGAGCCGCGGTCAATGGAGCGGGCGCGATGATCGAAAGCCGGCGCCGATATCATCCCCACGAGCGCGGGCCGAGCTAGCGCAAAGCCGGCCGGCCATCGGTGTCACCGCCGCGGTTTGCGGTGATCGCCGAGGCGGGCAGGGTCGGCACCACCCAGCGCACGACAAGGTGCGGCGTCCGTCCCGACGGCGTTGCGACGGCGAGCGCCAGCGCGTGGGTTGGCGTCGGCTGCCAGCGCCAGACCTGCCAGCGCTCCTCGCGGTCGGGGCAGCGATCGCTGAAATGGATGCGCGGCGCGGCGCCGTCGAGCTCGAACCAGAAGCCGTCGAGGGCGAGCGAGATGCCCATGCCGCGCGCCTTGATGTAGGCCTCCTTGAGCGTCCAATAGGCGAAGAAGCGCTGGCGCCGCGCCTCGGGCGGTGTCGCCGCGACATCCCCGACCTCCGGCGCGGCGAAGACCATCGGCGCCAGCGCCATCGGGTCGATCTCGCGGCCCGTGCTCTCGACATCGACGCCGACTTCACTGCGCCGGGTGACCGCACAAGCAACGAGCCCCTCCGTGTGGGACAGGTTGAAGCGCAGGTCGCGCAGCGCTGCGGGCTCGGCGACAGAGGGGCAGCCATAGGCGTTGGTCTCGAACACCCAGGCGTCCTCGGGCACCGGCGCATAACGCGACAAGGTCGTGCGCAGCAAAGCGCGGCCGGTCAGATACTGGTCCGCCGCGTGGCGCACGAGAAAACGCTGCCAGCGCTCACGCTCGGCGGTACTGAGCAGGCGGACATAGCTCAACAGCAGATCGTGCTCGACCGCGCCAAGCGCGGTAAGCCATACATCGACCCGATCCTCGTCGAGAGGGAGCGGCGCCGCTCGCGGCTCGGTCATGCGCCCACTATGGGGCGGTCGGAGCGCTGCGGCAAATCGCGCCTTCGGCTACTCGGCGGCGCTTCGCCGCGCCGCACCCTCGGCCCCCGGCGGCGTCTTGAAGCGATCGCGCAGGCCATCCCATTCGTCGGCGCCGACGCGGCGGAATTTTTCCTTGAGGCTCACCTTCATGCCGGGATGGCGGCGCGTCGCCTTGGTCTCGGCGAGCACGGCGTCGAAGGCGGCAAGCGCGGTCTGGAACAGGATGCCGGGCAGGATCGCGAGCTTGAAGCCGAGCCGTTCGGCATCGGCGAGATCCAGAACCGGCGTCTTGCCGCCGGAGACGACGTTGAGGAGGCAGGGGCCCTTGACCAGGCGCGGCACGGCTTCGACCTCTTCACGCGTCTGCGGCGCTTCGAGGAACGCCATGTCGGCGCCGGCTTCGAACGCGGCGTTCATCCGCCGCACGGCCTCGGCGAAATCGATCACCGCCCGCGCATCCGTCCGCGCGATCAGCAGAAAATCCGGATCGGTCCGGGCCGCCGCGGCGGCGCGGATCTTGGCGAGGTAATCGTCGAGCGGGATCACCACCTTGTCATCGAGGTGGCCGCATTTCTTGGGGAACCCCTGATCCTCGATGTGGAGGCCGGCGAGCCCGCGCTTTTCGTATTCGCGCACGGTGCGGGTGACGTTGAGCTCGTTGCCGTAGCCGGTATCGGCATCGGCAATCACCGGCACGCGGACGGCGGCGGCAAGGCGCCCCGCGTTCTCCGCCATCTCGCTCATGGTGATCAGGCCGTAATCGGGATAGCCCAGCGTCGCCGCCGTACCGGCGCCGGTCATATAGACCGCGGCGAACCCGGCTTGCTCGATTACCCGCGCGCCGATGCAGTCATAAGCGCCCGGCGCGACGATCATGCCGTCCTGCCGCAACAGAGCGCGCAGGCGGGCCGGGGCGGAGAGGGGAGAGGAAGCCATCGATCGCCTCCGATGGGTCAAGGGGAGAGCGTGAACATCGGCACCGGGGGCCCGCCATCGCTGGGCTTGAAGACCAGCGATACCTTGCGGCCGATGCGGATCGCGTCGAAATCGCAATCGACGATGTTGGTCAGCATGGCGACGCCTTCTTCGAGCGCGACATAGGCGATCGCGTAGGGGACGGGCGCGCGCCGCATCACGCTGTAGGAATAAATCGTGCCGCGCCCCGACGCGGCGCGCCACTCGGTCCGGTCGCTGAAGCAGAATGGACAGATCGCCCGCGGGTAATAGTGGAACTCGCCGCATGCCGCGCATTTCTTGAGGAGCAGTTTTCCCTCCGCCGCGGCCTCCCAGAACGGCCTGGTCTCGGGATTGATCGGCGGGGCCGCGATGATCCTTTCCTTTGCCGTCATCGCCGCTACTCCCGCTCCAGAATGAGGGTGGCGCTGCCGTGCCGCGTGCCGAGCGACCCGCCCGTGCCATGGGCGAGCGCCAGATCGCAGTTCGGCACTTGCACCTTGGGATGCGCCTCGCCGCGCAATTGCCGCACCGCCTCGATCACTTTCGTCATGCTGCCGCGGTTTCCGGGATGATTGTTGCAGAGCCCGCCGCCATCGGTGTTGAAGGGCAGCTTGCCGCTACCCGAAATCAGATTGCCATCGGCGACGAAGCCGCCGCCCTTGCCCTTTTCGCAGAAGCCGAGATCCTCGAGCGTCATCAGCACGGTGATGGTGAAGCTGTCATAGATCGAAGCGTATTTGATGTCGGCGGGGGTGATTCCGGCCTCGGCGAAGGCGCGCGGCCCCGACCACACCGCGCCGGAATAGGTGAGGTCGACCTTGCCGCCCATCTGGTTCTTCGGCGCTTCGCCCGCGCCGATGAGCTTCACCAGCGGCCGCTTCAGGGTGCGCGCCACCTCGGGCGCGGCGACGATCAGCGCGCCGCCGCCATCGGTGATGACGCAGCAATCGAGCCGGTGCAGGGGATCGGCGATCATCGGCGAGTTGACGACATCCTCGACGGTGACCACCTCGCGCAGCAGCGCGTGCGGATTGTGTTGCGCATGGTGCGAGGCCGCGACCTTGATCCAGGCGAGCTGCTCGCTCGTCGTGCCGTACTGGTACATGTGGCGCATCGCGCACATGGCGTAGAGATTGGCGACGGCGGGGGCGTAGGGCGCTTCAAACTGAACATCGGGCGCAGCGGCGCCGTAATTGCGTGGTGCGGTGCCGGTCGCCACGCCCTCGGCGCGCGGGCGTCCGGCGAGCGTGATCAGGGCGATGCGGCATTTGCCGGTGGCAATCGCCTCTGCGGCATGGGCAACGTGGATCGTGTAGGAGGAGCCGCCCGTCTCGGTCGTGTCCATGTGCCGGACCTTGAGGCCGAGATAATCGATCATCGACAGCGGCCCCAGACCCGGCGCATCGCCCGCGCAGAAATAACCGTCGATGTCATCTTTGCCGAGGCCGGCATCCTCCAGCGCCCCTTTGGCGACCTCGGCGTGGAGCTGCGCGAGGGACTTGTCCGCCGCGAGCCGGGTCGGATGCTCGAAGACGCCGGCGATATAGGCCTTGCCCGTGATGGTCATGGCCCGACCCTCAAGGCGCCAAAGCAGCGGCGACGAGCCGCTTGGCGTCGAATTCCTCGGCGACGCGGTTGTCTTCCTCCAGCATCGCCGCGCTGTCGCGATCGGCGAACTGGAGGGCGCCCAGATCTTCGAAGGCTTTGCGAACACGGGGGCCCATCAGGCCGATATCCCTGACCGTCGGCACGATCCGGCTGAAGAGGCGCGAGCGGAATTTGTGCGTGGCAAGCGATTCCTCGTGGAGTGCGCGGCATTCTTTGACGTCGAAGCCCATCGCCGCCCAGACATCCGAGGGATCGAGCCGGTCGCGCATGAGGTAGCAGGCCTCGACCAGGAATTCCTCGCGCCGGCCGCGCTCCGCTTCGCTCAGCTGCGGATAGTAGTCGCGCAGCGCGAGACGCCCGAAAGCGACGTGGCGTGCCTCGTCCTGCATGACATAGGCATTGACCTGCGCAGCCAGCCTATTCTGCGCCTTGTCGCGAATGCTTTGGAATGAGGCGAGGGCCAGCCCTTCGATCACCACCTGCATGCCGAGATAGGTGAAGTCCCAGTCCTTGTGCTCGATGACGTCGGTGAGCAGCGCCTGGAGCTGCGCGTTGATGGGGAAGACCATGTTGAACTTCTCATGCAGCAGGCGCGCATAGGCTTCGACATGCCGCGCTTCGTCGATCACCTGCGTCGCGGCATAGAATTTTGCGTCGATGTTCTGCACCTGCTGCACGATCTTCGCCGCGCAGATGAGCGCGCCTTGCTCGCCATGCAGGAATTGCGAAATCTGCCAGGCCTGCGAATGTCGGCGATACTCGATCACCTGCTGCGGCGACAGCTTGTTCCAGAGCGGCGAGTCGCAGAGCGAGATGGTCTCGTCCGGCAGCAGCATCGGATTCTCGGCATTGAGCTCTTGCGCCCAGTCGATGCGCTCGGCGGCGTTCCATTGCTGGCGCTTCCCCTTCTCATAGAGCGCCAGAAGCTCGGCTCTCTCATCCTCGTACTCCCAGCAAAACGTCGTCTGCTGTAGCGCGCCGAGGCTCCAGCCGGTTTCCGCCAGGGGTGAGACATAGCGGGATCTCGTGGTCATGCGTCCTCCCTGGGGCGGCATGCTACATCACTTCCGGGCGGCACAACACCGCCGGCCTCGCGGCCGGCCTTATCGCTCCGCTACGGCGACGGCGAGCAGCAGGTTGTTCGCTTCCTGACGCTGATCCGATGTGCCGATCGGATCGAGATGGCCGTCGGTACCGCTCTCGACGAGCAGCAGATCCTGTCCCTGCAGGCGGAAGCCGAATTCCGCCGTGCTGAAGCCCGGGCGGACGATCTCGAAGGCAAGGATCGGGGGGGCGCCCGCGGAACTCTGCGGCTCCGCCTTGACGGACGTGTTTTCATGATTGCTCAGCACGAGCGCGGCCCACTGGCGGAGGGTCAGCCAGCGCACATCGTTCCCGGCATCAATCTCTTGCAGGATGATGGTGGCGCCTTGCACGTCAGTCGGAAGCGAGAGGCGCTCGAATTCGCCGCGGTGCTGCTCCAGCGCCTCCGCCGCGTTGGCCTCGAGCTGGTTCTGCTCCTGGAGGATATAGGCTCGTCGCTTGTGCGCGAGCGCCGCCATCGCCGCGGAATACGCTGGGAAGTCCTGGACAAGCGGCTCCTGCACCTGTGCCCGTTCGCGCTTTTGATCGAGTTCGAAGAAGATCGCGGAGACGGTAGCCTGCGCGTCCTCCACCGCACCGCGGCTCGCCGGTGACGCCGGCAGGGCGTCGAGCTTGGCGGCGATCTCCTCCAGCTTGCGCTGCGAGTTCTTCTTGGCGCTGGTGAAATCGGCAAAGGCACGTTGAACGCGGTTCCGCGCCGTGCGCAATACCGGCACTTGCTTCCGATCCTCTTCGAACATCGCCTTGTCGTCGCTGCTCGCCGCATCGTGCGCGCAGTCGCGCAGACTCATGTCGATGCGGTCGATATCGGCGTCGGACAGCTCATAGAGCGGTAGCCCGAGAACCTCGGCGGCAACCGCTTCGTCGAGCCCTACCCATTTTTTCCCGATATCCAGGAAATGCGCACAAGTCGGGACGTGCAGCTCCGCCTTCGCCGCCTTCGCCGCGCCACACAGTGCCAGCAACACCGCGGCACATCGGAGGGTCGACCAGATCCCGTCGTGAGCCAAACCCATGCCTCTGCAGCCTCGCTTCGGAGCGCCCTCACCAGCCGAGCGCGCGGCGAACCTCGCGGGCGAAGGCCTCACCGTCGCGCGCCGCCGCGCTTCCGGCGTCGAGGTGGATCGGCATGCGGCCGGCGATGCTCGCTTCGGCATAAACGACGCGGTTGGCGAGCTCGGCGTCGAACAGCACATAGCCGGATTGAGCGAGCTCGTTGCGCACATGGCGGGCGACGGCGCTGCCCACCGTCACCTGGGTCAACAGCAACCGGTACGCCATTGGCCGTGACCGCCGCTCCTCGGTCGCGTTGACCTCCTCGATCAGCCGGACGGTCTCGATCGCGGCGGAGATGTCGAGCGGTGAAGCCTTGATCGGAATGACGGCGAGGTCGGCGACCGAGAGCGCTTCGATCATCGTGCGGTTGCGAAATCCGGCGGTATCGATGATGACGAGCTCGGTTTCGTGCGCCAGCGCGCGCGCCCGCGACGCCACAGCCTCAGAGGTGTCGGCGATGATCGGCAGGTCGATCGGCGGCTCGCCGAGGCTCTGCCAATGCAGCAGGCTCGCTTGGGGATCGGCGTCGATCACGGCCGTCCGCAAGCCGCCCAGCTGACAATGGGCGGCAAGGCAGGCCGCTGCCGTGCTCTTGCCGCTGCCACCCTTCAGCGTCGCCATCACCACGATTGCGCCTGTGCCGTTCCGCACTAGGCCGCTCCGCTCCGCGCCGTCGCGGCCGTCACCGCCGTCGCCTTCCGCTCCGCTTCGCCGCATTGACGGCGTCGCGGTATTTCCGCGGCTCGAAATCGAGGAACGTGCCGCCTTCCTCGAAATGCTGAATGAAGACCTTGCCGATCGTTTCGGTGGCGAGGGTCGAGGTGCCGATCGATGTTGCGATGCCGACGACCGTGCCGACGCCGGGCGCCATCCGCGCCGCCGCGCCGGCGACTCCGGTGGCAATCGTATAGGGCGTCCAGCCGCCGAAGAGCGCCGAGAGCAGCGATGCCACCCGCACGCGCGTGAACGGCACGCCATAAAGGCGCGCCAGCTGAGACACCATGCGCAGCTGCACGCCGGAGACCAGGGCCGCGTCGGCTAGCGGAATCGGCGCAGCTGACGCGGCGATCGTCCACTTGCGGTAGCGCGCCAGGATCGCCAGCGCCGTGCTGAGCCGCTCTTCATCCTCCTGCGTCGGCGACTCGACCACCGCGAGGGCGCGCCCGGTCGACACCGCCTCGGGCGCAGGTTTCGCCTCCGGCGCTGCCGCTTCCGGCGCCGAGTCGCGCTGCTGCTGCGGTGCCACCGCGGTTGCGGTGCGCTTGATGTCGTCGAGCGTCGGATTGCGCAGCCGAGGAAGGGTCTTGCTCATTGCCGCGAGGTTGCTCCTATGAAGGTGTCGTGCGCTGCCATGCCCGCGATCAGCTCGGCTTCGGCAGCGTGCTGCCGCCGGCGATCTTGCTGCATGTGCCGACGGGCACATAGATCCAGGAATTCGAATCGTTGGCCTTCGTCGCTTCGCCGGCGCAGGAGTGTCCCCGCGTGCTGCAGTCGTTTTTTCCGGCAACGTTGATGCCGTAGCATTTCTCCGCTCGCCACGTCGGGTCCGGGGCCGGCCCTGCCAGGGCGCTCGAAGCGGTCACCGTCGCGGCGACGGCGGATGCGACCAGGAGCGACGTCTTCATCCGCTCTCCTTTTCCGAGGAAACGGTGCAAAGATACACTACGCCGCCGGCGCTGTGTAGCGCCGGACCGTTATCGCCCGGTTGTCGACTGGGTCGCCGGCTGATTCTGGGTGCCGTTGTCCGTCGCCGGCGTGTTCGACGCCGGCGGCAAAGCCAGCTGCGAGCTCGATTTCGAGCCGAGATCGTCGGGCATGGTGGCGCTTGCCGTCGACGGTGTCTTCGCTTCGGCGTTGGATGCCTCAGGTGTGTTGGCAAGCGGCGTCAGCGCCGTTTTGCCGCCCGTACCCGGGCTGCCTTGCGCCGGAGTCGTTGGCGCGATGGTCGCGTCGAGATTGCCCAGCAGGATCGGCAGTCCGGTCCTGCCGGCGCCGATGATCACGACCTTGGCGTTGGGCGATTGGGCAAGCTGCAAGGTCGCGTCGATTCCCTTCCACATCAAATATTTGTCGGTGATGCCGTCCTTGACGATGTCCTGGAATTGGCGGATGCCCTCGGCCTCGATTCGCTTGCGCTCGCTCTCCTTGCGCTCGCGCTCGATGCGGTAATCGTATTCGAGCATCATCTGCTGCTGCTGGTTCTTCTCGACCATCGATTTCTGCAGCGACTCCGGCAGCTCGACGTCGCGCAGGTAGATCTCGTCGATCTCGACGAACTCGACGCGCTGGAGCAGCGTGTCGGCCTCCGGGTCCATTTCGAACTGGTGGCGCATGGCATCGCGAATGTGCTGCTGGATCTCGAGCCGCTTGGTCGAATAAACCTCTTCGGGCGTGTGCCGCGACACCTCCTCGCGGACGATCGCGCCCAGGCTTGGCAGGATGAGCTTAGCGACATAATCGGGACCGATATATTTGTGCAGCAGCGGAACGTTGCGGCGGGTCACGCGGAAGCGGAAGGCCACATCCGCGCGCAGGTTGAGTCCGTCGGAGGTATGAGCGTCGAAGACGTAGGATTGGTTCTGGAAGCGCACATCGTAGACGTACATCGTGTTCCACGGCCAGATGACGTGGAAGCCTTCGTCATAGGCCTGCTCGACATCGGTGCCGCCCTGGAAGCGCCGGAACAGCGCGCCCTCGTGGCCGGCGGGGATGGTGATGAACATGCGCGGTGACAGTGCCGCGATGAGCAGGAGGAAGAGCAGCCCTCCGAGCCCGAGGGACAGCAAGTGCTTGTCGATCCAATCGACGAGCCGCGTATAGGCGGCGCCGATACGCGACGGCAGGCGAGTAAAAACCCTAATCACCGAGCGCTCCCAAGCTGATACGCGGCTGGCTCGCGGCCTATACTACGAATTGGCCGACCCTTTGAATATGGTGACGACCCGGCTTGAATATGGTGACGACTCGGCTGGAATGGCGGGTTTTGCTATCTTTGAGGGCCCCCTGCGGCCAGGCCGGGGCGGGCCGGTCGGGTTGCCGCGGCACCATGCCTGTGATAAGTTTCTGAATGAATTGAACTCATAAGCGGGGGTCCCATGGACGAGCGTATGGCGGAGGCGATGAGCATCGTGCGGCGGTCCTCGGCATGGTCGGCCGGTGCCGGGCTCATCCCGATTCCGCTCGTCGATGTCGGCGCGATCGCGGCAGTCCAGGTGAAGATGATCCGCGACATCGCCAAGGTCTACGGCGTCGAATTCCCCGAGGTTCGCGTCAAAGCGCTGAGCAGCAGCCTTGCCGGGGGCGTGCTCCCCTATCTCCTCAGCGTCGGCTCGTCGGGCTATCTCTTCTCGCTGGCAAAGGTCATCCCGATCGTCGGTCCCGTGGTCGCGATCGCGGCCATGCCGGGATTTGCCTCGGCCGCCACCTACGCTGTGGGGAAGGTGTTCGCGCAGCATTTTGCCGGCGGCGGCAGCCTGCTCGATTTCGACACCGAGGCGAAGAAGGAGGAGATCGCCAAGGAATTCGCCGAGGCGCGCAACGAGGCGAAAAAACCCCCCTCCAAGTCGGTCGTTGCTTGAGCGGCGTTACCATCTGATCAGGGGCTAGCGGCGGCCAATATGGGGCCCGTTCTCGTTGCTATCTATATTCTCGCTTGCCTGCTCGTGGGGTTCGTCGGCTCGCGCCGCTCGATGGGCTTTTTCGCCGCCTTCTTCTTTTCGCTGATCTTCAGCCCGTTCGTGGTGATCCTCGTCCTGCAGTTGACGCGAACGCCGCGGCAGTACCGACGGGATCGCGACCGGCCGTCGACGCCGGACGCTTAGGACCGCCCATGATCGGCCAACGTCCGGATCATCCGACATGCAGATCCTGACGACGCTCCGCAAAGAGAACTCGATCCCGGCCTCGCGCATAGTGCTGATGATGTGCCTTGCCGGCGGCACCAACGCGCTCATCCTCAGCACGATCAATACCGCAGCGCAGCATACCAGCCAGAACGGCCCTGATCTGCATCTGCTGGCAACGTTTTGTCTCTGCCTTCTCGTCTACATCATCACGCAACGCTATGTGATGTCGACGGCGATGTCGGAGATCGAGCGCATCGTCAACGAGTTGCGCATGCGGCTCGTCGCCAAGGTGCGGCACTCGAACCTGGCGCGCATCGAGCAGCTGAACCCCGCGGAGGTGTTGACCACCATCGCCAAGGAGCCGGTCACCATCTCGAGCCTGGCGCCGAGCTTCGTTGCGGCGGGGCAGGCGAGCCTGTTGCTGCTCTTCGTCACCGGCTATGTCGCCTATCTCTCGCTCACCGCGCTGGTGCTGACGGCGATGGCGGCGTTCTTCGCCATATCGATCTTCCTGCGGCGCTCCGAGCGGCTGCGCCAGCGGCTGAAGCAGACGGCGGAGCAGGACAGCGACGTCTTCGAAGGCATCGACGACCTGCTCAACGGCTTCAAGGAAGTAAAGATGAGCCGGGCGCGCGGCGCGGGGCTGGCTCAGGCGATCGAGCGCCTCTCCGAGGAGGCGACGCTGCTGAAGCAGGAGACGGCGCGGAGCTCCGCCGGCGAGTTCGTCTTCGCGCAATCGACCTTCTACCTGCTGCTTGCCACCGTCGTTTTCGCGGTGCCGGCCTTCAGCAACGTCGCGTCCACCGATGTCGTCAAGATCACCTCGGCGATCCTCTTCCTGATCGGGCCGATTTCGATGATCGTCCAGGCGATCCCGGCGCTGGCCACGGCGAATTCCTCGATGGAACGGCTGCTGGGGCTCGATGCGCAGCTGAGCGCCGATCCCGTCCCGGCGGAGGGCGAGGCCGATACGCGCGCGCCGGCCGTCCGCCCGGAACTCCGGCTCGAAGGCGCGACCTTCACCTATTCCGAAGCGGGCAGCAGCGGCTTCACCGTGGGGCCGATCGATTTCGTCGCGCGCCCCGGCGAGATCGTCTTCATCACCGGCGGCAACGGTTCCGGCAAGACCACGCTGATGAAGCTGATGGCGGGTCTCTATCGCCCCGACAGCGGCCGCATCTTTCTCGGCGAGACGCTGCTGTCGCCCGCGACCGAAGCGTGGATCCGCGATCAGATCTCCATCATCTTTTCCGATTTCCACCTGTTCCGCCGGCTGTACGGCCTCGGCGAGCAGGATCCCGAGCGGATTGCGGAGCTGCTGCGCGACATGCAAATCGATCAGAAGACGTCGATCCGCGGCGACAGCTTCACCACCATCCAGCTCTCGACCGGGCAGCGCAAGCGCTTGGCGCTCATCGTCACCTTGCTGGAGGACAAGCCGGTGATGATCTTCGACGAATGGGCCGCCGATCAGGACCCGCAGTTCCGGCGGAAGTTCTACGAGGAGATCCTGCCGGGGCTGCGGGCGAAGGGGAAGGTGGTCATCTGCGTCACGCATGACGACCGGTACTTCGACGTCGCCGACCATCGCTTCAAGATGGAATTCGGGCGCATGGTCGCCTGAGGCGCGTCGCCTCAGCGGGAGTCCGTCGGCGTCGGGTGGCGCGCCGCCTCCAGCAGCGGCCGCAGCACGCGGCCAATAACGCCGACATTCGGCTCGAGCGGCACCCGATTGTGGGCGCAGGCGAGGGGGATCACCGTAATCTCACCCTGCACCTTGCTCGACCAGTCGAAGTAGCGCTCGGAATCCTCAGGATTTTGCATCGCGCGGAAATGCAGGAGCGGGCCGCGGTAGCGGCCGGGAACGTAGCGATAGCTCTGTTCGACATTGATCCTGAAGAGCTCGACGATCGCCGCGGCATGGGCGGCCGAGAAATCGGCGGGCCAGAGCCCGCTGTGGCGCGCGGCGTTGACGAAGCTGTCGAGGTCGCTGATCCCAGCGGCAACGCCCGGGATGATCTTCTCGAGCCCGAGCACGTCGACCAAGGTTTCGATGACGCTGGCCTCGGTGATCTCGTCATCGCCTTCCGGCTGGTATAGCGCCGTGTCGAGCAAAGCGAGGAGCGCCACCGCCTCGCCCGCGGCTTGAAGCTGTCTTGCCATCTCGAAGGCGATGAGACCGCCGAAGGACCAGCCGAGCAGATGATAGGGGCCGTTCGGCTGCACCGTGCGAATCTCTCCAATATAGTCGCGCGCCATCTCCTCGACCGAGCGTGCGGGTTGTTCGCCTGGCTCGAGCCCCCTGGCCTGGAGGCCGTAGACCTGCTGCTCGCGGCCGAGCGCCGCGACGAGCGGCAGATAGCAGAAGACCGCGCCGCCAGCGGGATGAACGCAGAAGAGGGCAGGGCGCTCGCCGCTCTGCCGAAGCGGAACCAAGTGCGCGAAGCGGCTGCGGATCGGCCGGGCGATATAGGCAGCAAGCGCCGCCAGGCTCGGCTGCTCGAAGACGCTGCGCAGGGCGAGCTCGACGCCGAAGACGGCGCGCAGGCGCGAGATCAGGCGGGTCGCCAGCAGCGAATGGCCGCCGAGCTCGAAGAAGCTGTCGTGGCGGCCGACGCGCTCGACGCCGAGCAGCTCCGCCCAGATCCCCGCCAGCAGCTCCTCGACCGCGCCCTCGGGCGGCGCCGCGGCCGCGCCCTCGCGCCACACCGGCGCCGGCAGCGCGCGGCGGTCGAGCTTGCCGCTCGCCGTC
>Ga0335073_10000450_pt1 | contig 52614 bp, 36 predicted proteins | sample Lox_Sample_22_FD_207093 | JGI IMG/M metagenome (GOLD analysis project Ga0335073, IMG submission 207093) | Soil microbial communities from Loxahatchee National Wildlife Refuge, Florida, United States - Lox_Sample_2.2 | ecosystem: Environmental > Terrestrial > Soil > Wetlands | place: USA... | reverse complement strand
GCTCGAGCTGGAAGGTGATTACGATTTCCAGGAACTTCCGCTTCAGCCGCTTCTCCGGCGTCAGGAAGAACCCGCGCGCCAGCTGCATGGTTAGCGTCGAGCCGCCTTCCATATATGTGTGCCGGTGGCTCAGGTCATTGCGCAGAGCACCCACCAGCCGGATGTAATCCACCCCGCCATGCGTAAAGAAACGGCGGTCCTCAATGGCCACCACTGCGTTGATCAGATTGTGCGGCAGCTCGTCATAGGTCACCAGCCGGCGCTTGGAGCGGTTGGCGTCCGACAGGTCGGTGATCAGCAGCGGCTCCAGCTCATACGCCGCAAGCTGCTGGCCCTGATCCCCGGTAATCTGGCTGATCGAGCCGCGATCGAAAGTAATCGTCGCCCCTTCCGGCGCGTGGTACGACTGCGGCCCCGGGTGCACCGTGATGCTCTCCGGCCCCTCTGAGAACGAACCCATCGGCGAATTCTTTGCTTCGCCCTGGCTTGAATATCCCGCGTCCCGCAACTGCTGTGCGATGTAATGCGCCGTGAACTTCTGTCCCGGTCGCAGCTCCGCGGGAGCCGCATAGATCTTCGCCGTCGCTGTGAACAGCGGCTTCTCCAGCCTCTGATCGACGATCTTGCTGTACTTGATGTAATAGAAACCGAAGACGCAGGCGAAGATGACAAAGCATCCCGCTATAGCGATACCGGCCCCCAGCAACAGCTTGCGGCCCAGGCTGCCCTTGAACATAGCCGGGCCGGCGAATTTGATCTTTACTGCCAATCGAACGTCTCGACTCTCATTTTAAATGGTTGAACGCCAATCATCGAGGGAAGGGCACCCCAACGTGGTTCCCGCGGGGAGTGGGACCACTTTCTTAAGACGTTCAGATGCAGAATTTGACTCTGGTGGTATGTGTACTTACCTCATACATTTTACGGTCCGGATAGGCGTACAATGACCCCCTCCCCCGGCAATGAGGTACGCGTCATGCCAAACAGTCGAACCTGGACATGGCTGGCGGTGATGGTATTGCTGACCGCACAGATCGTGCAGATCGTAATCGTCCTGCATCGCGAATCGCTAACCTGGGACGAAGGCGCCCATATGTACGCCGGCTACCGGATGTGGAAGAACGGCGACTATGGGTTGAATCCGGAGCATCCTCCTCTGGTCAAGCTGGTGGCCACGCTGCCCGTGCTTGGTAACAAACTTTGGACTCCGCCGCTTCTGGGCGTCTTCTTCAAGGGCGAGGCCTATATCGGTGGACGGGAATGGCTGGAACGCAATGACGGCGAAAGCCAGCGGCTCGTCTTTCGAATGAGGCTGGCAGCGGGTGTGTTCGCCATTGCGCTTTCGCTGGTGATCTTCTTTGCCGCACGCGAATGGTTTGGGACAACGGCGGCCCTCGTTGCTTTGACGCTCGCTGTCTTTGACCCCAACATTCTGGCGCACTCCGGGCTCGTGACCACCGACGTCGGCGCCGCGCTGTTTTTTCTCGCGGCGATCTATGCCTTCTATCGCTATGTCAAGCAGCCGACGCTGTTGCGTTTGTTGGTCGCTGGATTGGTAGCTGGGCTTCTGCTGGCCACCAAGCACTCAGCGATTCTGATTGCTCCAACCCTGTTCTTGCTCATCGTCTGTGAGATTATCTTTGCGCCCAGGGACGCTCGGCGCCGGCTGGCGCTGCGGCTGGCTGGTGCGTTTGCCGCCATTATGGTGGTGGGGGTTCTGGTGCTTTGGGCCTTTTATGGCCTCCGCTATGCCGCGCGGCCAGCGGGACTCCAGTTAAACCCAACCCTGGCGGCCTATTCCCAGGCGTTGACTCCATTCCAGAATGGCGTCATTGGGTGGATAGCACGACTGCATCTGTTGCCGGAATCGTACTTGTTCGGGATGGTGGACGTTCACGTTTTCGGCAAGGGCTTTTCAACGTATGCCCTGGGCCAATGGTATCCGCACAGCGTGTGGTGGTATTTCCCGCTTGTCCTGACCATAAAGACGACACTGGGCCTTCTGGGCCTGTTGGCTCTGACGGCGTTTGCCATTGTTACCGGAAAGCTCGGCAAATGGCAGGATCATGATCGCATTCGCCCTTTGGTGTATCTGATGTTGCCCGGCGCTCTATACCTGGTCGTAGCAATCGTCAACGGACTCAACATCGGAGTGCGGCATATTTTGCCACTGTATCCGCTGGCCGTGATTTTGGCCGGGGCCGGCGTGGCAGCCCTGGCAGTGCGCTCTCGTGTTTGGATCTGGGTTTGCATGGCACTGATCGCAGCGCACGTAGTCTCCGCGCTCAGCGTCTTTCCGAATGAGCTTGCTTACGCAAACGAAGCCTGGGGCGGGTCCTGGAACACCCATAAAGTTTTGAATGATTCAAATGTGGATTGGGGCAGGCAGCTCTACCAGGTGAAACAGTGGGAAGATCGGCATCCCGGCGAAGATTGCTGGTTTGCCTACACTGTGCGCCCCTTTATTCACCCCGAGATCTACGGAATCCATTGCCATGTTCTGCCAAATGGGCTTGCTGGCTACCTGCCAGGGGTGGCCGGCAGCAAAGCCAGAGAGCCGGTGCCATCGATCGTCCATGGAAGCGTTCTGCTCAGCGCCGCGGAAGTCGATGGCAGTTTGTGGCCCAGCCAGGAAATGAATCCATATCGGGTATTTCGTACCATTGAGCCGAATGAAGAAATCGACTACGGTGTCCTTGTCTATCGTGGCGATGTACACATGGAAACCGTCGCCGGGCTAAGCCGGGCATACCTCGCCTGGGACATGCTTCACGCGCACCAGCCGGAGCAAGCCTTTGCTCTTGCCCAGGAGGCGGTAAAGCTGGCGCCGGGCGAACTGTACCCCGAGCAGGCGCTCGGGGACGCGGCCGCTGCCCTTGGGAAAAAAGATGAAGCCCGCGCCGCATATCAGGCGGCAATTGCCGCCGCGAAGAAGCTCGATCCGGAGCGCCAGGCAGGATTTACTCAAGATCTCGAGGACAGCATTAAGAAGCTCTGAACAAGCGCTCGCGATGCCGTCGTATATATCAGTTTGGCGTGAGAGAGTCGATCAGACTCCCGCAGCCTTCTGCCTCAACGCTGCCACAACCTCCCCAAACTCAACATCCTCGCTCGAGGCCGTTGCCCGCGTGACCAGCTCGACCTTACCCTCCACCGTCTTCTTGCCGACATTCACGCGATAGGGAATCCCGATCAGGTCCGCATCCTTGAACTTCACGCCCGCCCGCTCATCACGATCGTCGAGCAGCACATCGAACCCCGCAGCCTCGAGCGACGCCGCGATCTCCTCGCCCGCCGCCAGCAGCTTCTGGTCTGAAACATTCGTCACGGTCACCACTACGTCAAACGGAGCAATCGCCTTCGGCAGCCAGAATCCGTTCGCGTCATTGCTCTGCTCAATCGCAGCCGTCAGGATGCGCTCGATCCCGATCCCGTAGCAGCCCATGGTCGGGATCACTTCTTTGCCGTTTGGATCGAGAACACGCGAGTCCATGCCCTCCGTGTAGCGGCGTCCCAGTTTGAAGATGTGCCCGACCTCGACCGCTTTCCCGATCTTGAGAGGCGCCTCGCACACCGGGCATGCTTCGCCCGGCTCCACATTGCGAATATCCGCCACGACCGTCCAGCCGAAATCCCGTTCCGGCGTGACGTTGCGGAAGTGGTAGTCCAGCTTGTTCGCCCCCGCCACCATGTTCTCGCGGCCCTTGAGAGCCTCGTCGAGAACCACCGTTACCGCTGCCGGATCTTCTGATACCGCAGCGTACCGCGGATACTTCTTCTTCGCCTCTCGCAGCTCGTTTAGGTTGAAGTATCCTCCTGAAACCTTCAGTGCCTCGGCGGGCTGAACTATCAGCCCAATGGGCCCAAGAAAACCACCGGGCCCCTTGAAATAAAGTTCAAGCTCCTCCGGACGCATGGGCCGAAACGTATCGGCAGTAGCCTGCTTGGCCAGCTTGGTTTCGTTCACCTGGTGATCGCCGCGAAGAAATACAACGATAGGTTTCTCTTCCAGCTTGCCAGTCCCTATCTGGGTCCGTTGTCCCATGTACGCGACCGTCTTGATATCCTGCGCCGGCGAAATCTGAAAAAACTCCGCCACATCGGCAATCGACGCCTTGCCCGGAGTGTGCACCAGCTCCGGCTTCCCATCCCCCGTCGGAGCGAGCTCCGTCACCGGCCACAGTCGCGACGTAGCCTTCTCCAGATTTGCCGCATAGTTACACCCCGGACAGCTCACGATAAGGTCCTCGCCCGCGTCCGTGTAGACCATGAACTCCTGCGATTGCGACCCGCCCATCGCCCCCGAATCCGCTTCCACCGCCACAAAGCTCAGCCCGCAGCGCGTAAAGATAGCGCGATACGCCTCATCATGCTTCTTGTAACTCTCGTCCAGCCCCGCCGCGTCCAGGTCGAACGAGTAGCTGTCCTTCATGATGAACTGCCGCACGCGCAGCAGCCCCGCCTTTGGCCGCGGCTCATCGCGAAACTTTGTCTGGATCTGGTACCAGATCTGCGGAAGCTGCTTATAGCTCCTCAGCTCATTGCGCGCAATATCCGTCATGACTTCTTCATGCGTCATGCCCAGGCACAGCCACGCGCCCTTGCGGTCCTGCAGGCGGAACATGTTCTGGCCCATGCCCGTCCAGCGCCCGCTCTCCTCCCACAATTCGCGCGGATGAATCGTCGGCAGCAGAAATTCCTGCCCGATCTTGTCCATCTCCTCGCGCACAATTGCGGTGATCTTGTTGATCGACCTCTGCCCGAGAAACAGGTACGAATAAATGCCCGCTCCCAGTTGCCGGATATACCCGGACCGGAGCAGGAATTTATGGCTCGCGACTTCGGCGTCCGCCGGAGCCTCACGAAGAGTAGGAATAAAGAGCCGGGACCAGCGATGCATTATGTGCGGAGTTTCTTTCCTGCGCGGATGATCCGCGACGTTGATTTAAGTCGTATAGCCCCCATTCTAAATGCTTTGACGCCCGCCCAGGATCGAATCGCAAATACAACGAGAATTGTCCTCGAAATGTAAAGATTCTCTGGTACAACTCTTGGCCATGCTGAACGCCTTCGTAAGATTTGGCGATGGTCAGGTTGCGCACACAACCGAACCGGACAAGATCGCCGCCGCTTTCCACGATACGACCGCCCAATTCTGGCTGGACATCGCTGCACCCGACGACTCCGAGTATGAGCTTCTCAGCGACGTCTTCGGCTTCCATCCCCTCGTCATTGAAGACGTCGTTCACGAGATCCAGCGACCCAAGCTCGAAAGCTATGCCATGGTCGGTGACAAGCTGAAGACCGAATATTTTTTCCTCGTCATTCACGGGCCTGAAATCGATCCAGCCCCCGACTGCCTGTTTCAGACGGCCGAGCTCGATGCGATCTTCTCCGAAAGATACCTGGTCACGATTCACGAGTCGCACTTGGGCTCAGTCGACGCCTTGTTTGCCCGGGCTCATACTGACCCGGAAGCCACACTCCAATGGGGAATCGACGTGCTGCTCTACGAGCTCATCGACCGCCTTGTTGACAGGTATGCGCCGATCCTCGACGACTTTCAGGAAGAGCTCGACAAGCTGGAAGAAGAGGCGGTCGAGAACCCGCCACCCGAATTCGCGGTCCACATCTCCAATCACAAGAGGGAACTGCTCAACCTTCGCCGCATCATGACTCAGCAACGCGACATCATCGGCCAGATCACCCGCGGCGAGGTGCCGTTCATGGGGATGCAGTCGCGCATCTATTTTCGCGATGTCCTCGACCATCTCAATCGCGAGGTCGAGACCATCGACATCTACCGCGACCTTCTCCTCGGTTGCCGCGATATTTACATGTCCAGCATTAATAACCGGCTTGGCAGGATCATGAAGACGCTGGCCATCATCAGCGTTGTCACTTTGCCCCTGACGGTAATCACCGGCTTCTTCGGAATGAATTTCGCCGACACAGTCCCCGGTTTTACGAAGCCGATTACTTTCGCCTTCGCCATGCTCCTGATGCTTTGCCTTCCGTTCCTCTTTCTCTATCTTTTCCGCAAGATGGATTGGTTGTAAGAATCCGTCGCTAACAAGAACACGCAAATACCGCTTAGCGGCACTCCTGCATGTGACGTAAACTAAGTGCAGTACGTCCAATTCTTCATGCGGGCCGTAGCCCGGTTTCACTTACAGAGTGTCAGGAAGCGGTAATTCGAAGCGCTTGCACGTTGCGGAGAGTGAATGAAGAAATCCCAAGTGGTCCAGGCCTGGTCAAGAATTCTCGCCGGCCGAGCGCCGTCCCTCTCCATTGAGATCACCAAGGAATGCCCCCTGCGCTGCCCGGGCTGTTACGCCTTCGATACTTCGCACCTCGGCCCGGGAATGCAGCTCCGCCAGCTTTCCGACTTCAAGGGTGACGAACTGGTTCGGAGAGTCCTGGCCGTCGTCGACCGCGAGAGGCCGCTGCACATCTCGCTGGTGGGCGGCGATCCGTTGGTGCGCTATCGCGAGGTGGAGGCGCTGCTGTCCGAGTTCGAGGCACGTGGCATTCACACGCAGGTCGTTACCAGCGCCTTCCGCGTCATCCCCGCCGACTGGTCCCGCTTCAAGCTCTTGAATGTGGCCATTTCCGTGGACGGTCTCGCCCCTGAGCACGATGTCCGCCGGAAGCCCGCCACCTACGATCGCATCCTCAAAAATATCGCTGACGCGAAGGTCTACATCCATTGCACCATCACCTCGCAGATCGCCGCCCGCGAAGGTTATCTCGATGAGTTCCTGCGCTTCTGGAGCCGCCGGCCCGAAGTCATCAAAGTCTGGTTCAGCCTTTTCACCCCGCAGCGCGGGGCGACCGACCCCGAAATCCTCACCTTCGAGCAGCGTGACGCTGTCGTCGCCGAACTACTCCGCCTCCGCCGGCTCTATCCGGTTCTGCAGATGGACGAGCCCACAATCCGCGAGTTCGCCTCGCCGCCGAAAAGCCCGCACGATTGCATCTTCGCGCGCACCACGCGCACCATCTCCGCCGATCTCGTCTCGAAGATCACCCCCTGCCAGTTCGGAGGCGACCCCGACTGCTCACGCTGCGGCTGCATGGCCTCGATGGGCCTCGCCGCCATCGGACATCACAAGCTCGGGCCGCTCACTGTGGGAGACATCTTCACAGCATCCGATCGCGTCGGCGCGGCGTGGAAGGGCCTCCGCAATCGCCTGCAGCCTGATCCTCTTCCGGAAGCCGCCCCATTCAACATCCTGTGAGTCTGCGTGCTTACTGGTCCGCGCCAGCCCCAGCCTAGCGGCTGCGGATAAGCACGGCTGTTGCATCGTCGGTTCGATCTGACCCGGCGCCGAAGCGCTGCACTTCCGCGATCAGGCCGTCGACACAGGCATCCGGCTGTTGAAAATGCTCGATCAGCCGAGCCGGGCCATATTCTTCCTCGTTGCTATCCATGGCTTCCGTGATGCCGTCGCTATAAAGAAGCAATTTGGTATTGGGGGTGAGCGTAACCGTCGTCTCCGGATATGAGGACACACCGAGTCCGAGAGGCAGGCCCGTATCCAACTCGAGATAGGAGCAGTGATGGTTGATGAGCAATGGGCGTAGGTGTCCTGCACTGGCCAGGGTGATCTTGCGGGACGCTGCATCGAGCACGCCGTAGACCATAGTGACGAACTTTCCGGTCGGAAAATCCTCTGTGAGTGTCCGGTTGAGATGTTCGAGGGTCTCCGCCGGCGACGAGTAGAGGGGTGCAATGGAGCGCAGGAGAGCCCGGGTAGCCGACATGAGGAGCGCGGCGGACATTCCCTTTCCGGAAACATCGGCCAGGGCAATGCCATAGCGCTCCTGCCCGAGGCAGATGAAATCAAACCAGTCACCTGCGACCGCCCCCGCCGGATGCCAGGCGGTTTCAAAGGCGAAGCCGGGGACCAGCGGTACTGGCTTCAAAAAGAGTGCCCGCTGCATGACGCGCGCTTCCGCCGATTCCCGCTCCATCCGCTGGCGTTCATAGCGCTCGTTCCGGAAAAGGCGGGCGTTCTCAACCGCGATAGCGATGTGACCGGCAAGCGCCTGAAGCACGTGGAGCTGCTCTTCTGAGAACGCATCGATCCGGTGGTCGTCAACGCAGAGCACTCCTATGACTACGCCGCCGGCCTTGAGGGGAAGGCAGACTTCCGAGCTTGTCGCCTGTTCGCAGCGCAAATAATAGGGGTCAAGAGTCACGTCCGGGGCATAGCGCAACTTGCCCGTAGCGGCCACGTAGCCGACCATGCCCTGACGGCCAATCTGCAGCCGCGCGCCCCTCTTGTACAACGTGCAGCCACGCACTCCGTGCAGAACCACTTCGTTGCCCTCGCGAAGCCACAGCGCAACCTCCACATTCCCAATGGAGCTGGCGATATCGTTGACCACGCGGTCAAGCAGGTCGTCGAGATCGAGGGTCGAGGCGATCAGATACGTCGCCCGCTGCAGCTTCATCAGAACCTGAACGAATTCGCATGAGGACTGGACGCGCGGCGGGATGGCCTGAAGAGTTTGCACGTTGTCCGGGAGGGTGACCATAAGGTACTCCCTTTCGATCCACTGCCCGTGGATTACATCAGTAGATGTCTGATCGGGAGTTGCGATGCAATCTTGTGGGCGCATAGAGGCCCCCCGTGTCGAGGATCGATCGAGCGATTTTGCAAAGGGTTAGGATTCGGTCAGATCCAGCCCCTGTCCAAATCCGAACGGTGCCGTCTCGTGGTGGACAGCCTTCCAGCCTACCTCAAAGCTTAATCCTTGTTTTTCAGGCAGCTATCCTGCCCCGCATTGGCAGGCCGGGTGCATCCACATATAGAAGGACACCTGGAGGAAGCACCGTTGCTGGCTGACCTGAAAAATGCGATGAGGCAGTTACGCCGATCGCCTGGATTTGCTCTGACTGCCGTTCTTACCGTGGCGCTCGGCATCGGCGCCACTACCGCCATCTTCACCCTGGTGCATGCAGTGCTGCTCAAGTCGCTGCCGGTTGAGGATCCAGGAGGGTTGTGGCGCGTCGGCGATAACGAGCAGTGCTGCGTGAACGGTGGGCTACCCGACTACCAGTCGCCTGTGAACGACTGGTCGCTCTTCTCCTTCCGCCAGTACGAGCAGTTCCGCGACCATACTCCCGGCTTCGCCAGCCTCGCTGCGTTTGAATCTTCTGATCATGAGATGGCCGTGCGCCGCGCCGGTAGCGATCATCCCGCGCAGCCCTGGTATGGCGAATTCGTCTCCGGAAACTCCTTCGACACGCTCGGCATTCGCCCCTACGCCGGACGCCTCCTGCAACCCTCTGACGACATCAAGGGCGCGGCTCCTGTTGCCGTCCTCAGCTTCCAGGCGTGGGAGCAGGAACTCGGACGCGATTCTTCCGTCATCGGCTCCAGCTTTACCGTCAACGGCCAGCCCGTGACCATCGTGGGAATCGCGCCGCCCGGGTTTTACAGCGAGCGCCTCAGTCCCACGCCGCCCGCCCTCTGGCTCCCCATCCATCTGGTGCCTGCCATTACGCCGATCGACGCTGACCTGCTGGACCGCGGCGGAATGCTTTGGCTCAACCTCATCGGACGCATCGCGCCCGCCGCAAAGCCTGACGCCATTCAGGCGCAGATGCAGGTCGAACTCCAGCAATTTCTCGAAAGCCCGCTATCCGATCTTCTCGGACCCGAGCGTGCGCTTATTCCGAAGCAGTACCTCCGCCTCACGCCTGGCGGCGGCGGTGTCCAACGCATGCAGGACCAGTACAAAGGGGACCTGCGGCTCCTCATGTGGATCGCCAGCTTCGTGCTGCTTATCGCCTGCGCCAATCTCGCCAACCTGATGCTCGCGCGCTCCGTCACGCAGCGCCAGCAGGTTGCACTCCGCACCGCGCTTGGCGCTCCGCGCAGCCGCCTGGTACAGGGCGCGCTCGTTGAATGTGTCCTGCTCGCGCTGCTCGGCGGACTCGCCGGCGTCCTCATCGCCTGGGGCGGAGCGAGGCTCATTCTCCGTCTCGCCTTCCAGCATGATCCGGTCAGCATCAGTGCGAGCCCCTCACTGGTCGTCATGGGCTTTGCCTTCGGCGCGTCGCTGCTTACCGGCCTGCTCTTCGGAGTTGCGCCTGCGTGGCTCGCAGCGCATGCCGATCCCATCGAGGCTCTCCGCGGCGCCCACCGCTCTACCGGACGCCACACCACCCTCGCGCAAAAAGCGTTGGTTGTCGCCCAGGCAGCCGTTTCCGTTGTTCTTCTCTGCGCCGCGGGCCTGCTCATCCTCAGCCTGCAGAAGCTCGAGCACCAGCACTTCGGCTTCGATACGGCGCACCGTACCGTCGTTCAAATCAATGCGCAGAACGTGGGCCTGCAGCCGGATCAGCTCGACAGCTTCTATCGGCGCCTCGATGAATCGCTGTCTTCCATTCCCGGTGTCTCCCACGTCGCGTGGTCGCGCTGGAGCCCGATGGACGGCAATAACCAGAGCGAAGACGTCTTCATCGAAGGCCAGCCCGCCCCTCCGCCAGGCTCGAATGTGAATCTGGCCTCGTGGGTTCGCATCAGCCCCGACTATTTCACGACCATCGGAACAAAGCTGCTCGAAGGCCGGGTGTTTTCCGACAGCGACAATCGCAACGCCCCCAATGTCGCCATCGTCGATCAGGCTTTTGTCAGGAAATACTTCCACGGCCAGAACCCGATTGGCGCGCACTTTGGCGACTGGGACCAGGAACACGCGGGAATGTATACCGTCGTCGGCGTCGTCGAAGATGCGCAATACTGGCCGCCAACCGATCCGCAGGAAATGGGGCACCCCATGTACTTCCTGCCCGCGTGGCAGTGGCCGCAACTGCCGGCTTCCGCCGCCAACGCATCGTTGTATACGGAGTTCCTCACCGCCAACCACTACATGAGCTCGCTGGAAATTGAAACCCGCGGCAGAGTGCCGGATCTCGAAGGACACGTACGCACCGCCCTCCAGCAGATCAATCCGAATCTCATGATCACGCGCTTCCATACCCTCGCCCAGCAGGTGAATCTCGGATTCAGCCAGCAGCAGATGATCGTGCAGTTGACCTCGCTCTTCGGATTGGTCGCGCTCGCGCTTGCCGCCATCGGTCTTTACGGCGTTACCGCTTACGCGGTCGCACAGCGCACCAGCGAGATCGGCATTCGCATGGCGCTTGGCGCTAACCGCCTTCACGTGCAGAAAATGGTGCTCCGCGGCGCCTTTCTCCAGGTCGGCCTCGGACTGATGATCGGCATCCCGGCAGCCATCGCCGCCGGCCATCTCATGGCAGCCGAGCTCTTCGGCGTCAAAGAATGGAACCCGCTTGTCCTCGTAACCACCACCGTAGTTCTCGGAGCTGTCGCCCTGCTCGCAGCGGCGCTGCCCGCACGGCGCGCGGCGAGCGTCGAGCCAATGGAGGCACTGCGCGGCGAGTAATGTAGCACACCGGAGCGCGATCTACTGCGGGACCGCATGAACGCGACGACGATTGCCGTACCATGCATCACAATCACCCCTCTCCCGGTTGTCATCGGAAGCCTCCATAGCGCATGCAAACACCCGAATCGTCGTGCGTCCCGTTCCGCAGCTTTGGGATACTCTGATCGCCAGAAGTATTGAGGGCTGCATGAATACCTTCTCGAAAGATCTGCGTCACGCTTTTCGCGTCCTGATTGCTGCGCGCGCCTTCACCATAGCGGCGCTTCTCTCGCTTGCCATCGGGATCGGTGCGAACACCGCGATCTTCAGCATTGTCGACGGGCTTTTGCTTCGTCCTCTTCCGTACGCCGATGCAGAGCGCCTGGTCATTCTCTGGAACAGCTCACCGGGTCTCAACATAACCGAAGACTGGTTCTCGACGGCACAATACTTCGACATCAGGAACGGCCATCACGGCTTTGAACAGGTCGCGATCGCCATCGGCGACAACTACAACCTCACCGGTTCCGGTGAACCCGAACGCATCGGGACCATTCGCGTCTCGTCCAGTCTTCTGCCCTTGCTGGGACAGCGCACCGCACTGGGACGAGTCTTCCTGCCCGAAGAGGACACGCCCGGCCGCAATCCAACTGCAATTCTCAGCTATGGCACATGGGCGCGTCGCTTCGGTTCCGATCCCGGCGTCCTGGGCAGAAAGATCATTCTCAACGGCCTCTCCTATCAGATCGTCGGCGTCATGCCCCGCTCCTTTTCACTGCCGCGTGAGGTCATGCCCACTCTCGATGGTGCCGAGCAGGCCGAGATACTGCTGCCGCTTCCGCTGCCCGCCAACGCTGCGCAGAATCGCGACCACGAAGACTACAACATTATCGGGAAGCTGAAGCCAGGTGTTTCCATACAGCAGGCTCAGGCCGAGATGAACACCATTACCGCGCGCCTGCGGCATGATTATCCCGAAGTGTATCCGCCCAACGGCGGCCTCACCTTTAGGATCGTGCCGCTGCTCGAGCAGGTGGTCGGCAACGTTCGCAACACGCTCTATCTCCTGCTCGGAGCCGTTGGCTTTGTCCTTCTCATCGCATGTGTCAACCTCGCCAACCTGCAGCTCTCGCGCGCCGTCGCGCGGCAAAAAGAACTCGCAGTGCGAAGTGCGCTTGGCGCATCCCGTCTGCGGATCGTCCGCCAGCTCCTAACTGAAAGCATGCTGCTCGCCTTCGCCGGCGGAGCACTGGGCATTGCCTCCGCCTTCCTCGCCCTGCGCTGCGTTCGGTTGCTTGGCCCACAGAGCGTGCCGAGGCTGAGCAACATCAACATCGGCCTCACTACTCTTGCCTTTACCTTCCTCGTCTGCGTCGTTTCGGTGATCCTCTTTGGATTGGCTCCCGCACTACGCGTCTCGCGCATTGATGTGCAAACCGTCCTTCAGAACACCAGCCGCAATTCGTCCGGAGTAAGCGCGATCTGGGGGCGTGGGAACAATCTTCGCCGCTCGCTTGTCATCGGCGAGATCGCGCTCTGCGTCATGCTACTCATCGGCGCCGGCCTGCTCATTCGGAGCTTTGTTCGAGTGCGGGACGTGAATCCCGGCTTCAATCCTCACAATGTGCTCACCCTCGAGCTGACCATGACCGGCGAGCGCTACAAAGACAAGACCGCTGTACTCGCCGCCTATCGCGAGCTCTGGATGCGCCTGGAAAGGCTGCCCGGCGTCACTTCCGCTGGCGCCGTCACCTCGCTGCCGCTGAGCCAGATGTTCGCCTGGGGACCGATCACGGTTGAGGGACGCGTACCTCCGCCAGGCGAGAAGTTCATCAATGCCGATGTCCGCATGATCAGTGGTCACTACTTCCAGGCCATGGAAATCCCGCTTCGCGAGGGCCGCTTCTTTAACGAGAATGACACCGCAGACAAACCTCGGGTGGCGATCATCGACGACTACATGGCACAGCAGCTCTGGCCCAACCAGGACCCCGTCGGCAAACGCCTGCATATCGGCGGCATCAACGAGACCGACTCGCCCTGGATCACAGTTGTCGGCGTCGTCGGTCGGATCAAACAATACACCCTCGACTCGGACTCGCGGATAGCCTATTACCTCCCTCAAACCCAGTACGTCACGCGTGCCATGAACGTTGTCATGCGAGCCGACAAGGATCCCGCCGCTCTCACCGGCGCGGTCAAGCAGCAGATTCGCGAAATCAATCCTGATCTTCCGCTCTACAACGTGAGCACGATGCAGCAGCGCTTCGACAACTCCCTCGCGCGCCGCCGTTTCACGATGCTCGTCCTCGGAACCTTTGCCGCCATCTCGCTCGGCCTGGCTCTCATTGGTATCTACGGGCTCATCGCCTATCTCGTTGGCCAGGGTAGTCGTGAAGTGGGAATCCGTCTCGCGCTTGGCGCTACGCCTGCGAACATCAAGACGCTGATCGTGCGCGGTGGTATGATCCTGGCCTTTTGGGGAGTAGGTATTGGCATCATTGGTGCGCTTGCAGCCAGCCGCCTGATGCAGTCGCTACTCTTTGGCGTCGGAGCGAATGACCTCGTGACCTTTGTTGCCGTTCCCTTGCTTCTGGCTTCGACCGCTTTCGTCGCCAGCTATATCCCGGCACGACGTGCTTCGCGCATTGATCCGAGTATCTCTTTGCGTTGCGAGTAAACCGATAGCCGTTATATAGCGCGATCCAATTCTCAGGCACCGAAGAGCTGTTGCTGGATGAGTTGAATAAAACCGGCGCTGTTTAAGAAGAAGCTGGAGGCACTGCGCAGGGAGTAATGCAGCACACGGGCAGCGCGATCTACTGCGAGGCTGCATGAAGGCGGGCGGAGGCTGCGGATCAACGCGCTGAGCAAACGCAAATTCAGGTCCCAATCCGGATAGATACAAGGCGCGCATCTCCTGTAGCACGTGGACCGTTACCACACTGTGGAAATCCCTAGGTGTACGGGAAGAGCTGGATTTGCTAGCATTCGCGGCGCGGCATGATCGTCAACAATTCGACAGTCGCACCAACGGTTGCGCAGAGCGGCGTCCGTTCTCAGCGAGCCCGCTGCGACGCTGCCGGACCAATCTATGAAGTGCTGGGTCGTGAACCATCGTGTCAACTGTCCGCCAACCCCGTAGCTACCTCCCGATACCGGATTGGCTGTCCGGCTACCGGAAGGACTGGTTGCGGCCGGATATCCTGGCCGGCCTTACTACCGCGGCGGTAGTCATACCGAAGGCGATGGCCTATGCCACCATTGCCGGACTGCCGGTACAAGTGGGGCTCTACACAGCCTTCCTGCCGATGGTGATCTATGCGGTGCTGGGGACCTCCCGTGTGCTCAGCGTGAGCACCACCACAACGCTTGCCATCCTCGCCGCGGCCGAGCTTGGTGAAGTAGCGCCCGGTGGCGATTCGGCATCGCTGCTGCGAGCTGCGGCCATGTTGACCCTGTTGGTTGGAGCCATGCTGGTCGTGGCTTCCGTGCTTCGGCTGGGCTTCATCGCTAACTTCATTTCGGAGCCGGTGCTGATCGGGTTCAAGGCTGGGATCGGACTGGTGATTGTGTTCGACCAGGTTCCGAAGATCCTCGGAGTCCACTTTCCCAAAAGCACCTTCCTCCACAATCTGCTCGCCATCGTCCACGCCATTCCCGATACATCTCTGCCAACTTTAGCCGTTGGAATCTTCATGATTGCGCTGCTGGTTGGAATGGAGAGATTTATACCGCGAGCACCCGCTCCCCTGATTGCCGTGGCTGCGGGAATTCTCGCCGCACGCCTTCTTGGCTTGCAGGCTCACGGTGTGGAGCTCGTCGGCCGGGTCCCCAGTGGATTGCCTCCGATCACTGTGCCAGACCTCTCTCTCGCTGCTCGGCTCTGGCCGGGCGCCTTGGGAATTGCGTTAATGAGCTTCACTGAGACCATCGCCGCTGGGCGAGCCTTTGCCAGAAACGAGGAACCAACTCCTGGGGCAAACAGGGAGTTGCTGGCCACCGGGCTCGCGAATGCGGGTGGCGCTTTCCTCGGAGCCATGGCCGCCGGTGGCGGCACCACCCAGACCGCTGTCAACAGCCTTGCTGGAGCTCGCACGCAGTTGGCCGAGTTGGTGACTGCAGGCACCACCCTCGTAACCATGCTTTTTCTTTCCCCGCTCATCGCCATAATGCCCCAGGCAACACTGGCGGCTGTCGTCATCGTCTACTCGGTCGGATTGATCCGTCCGGCCGAGTTCCGCGACATTCTCAGTGTGCGCCGGATGGAGTTCACCTGGGCCCTGACCGCCTTTGCCGGAGTGGTTCTGCTGGGGACCTTAAAAGGAATTCTTGTTGCCATCGTCGCGTCACTGGTGGCGCTTGCCTACCAGGCAGCCGATCCACCCGTTTACGAGCTGAGGCGCAAGCCGGGAACCAACGTATTCCGGCCACCTGCCAAAGACAATCCCGACGACGAGAGCTTTCCCGGCCTGTTGTTGCTGCGCCTGGAGGGTCGGATTTTCTTCGCCAACGCGGCGCACATTGGACAGAAGATAAAGCCATTGGTCGATAAGGCAAAGCCTGAGGTCATAGTGCTTGACCTCAGCGGCGTGACCGATCTGGAGTACACGGCTCTCAAAATGCTGACCGAAGCCGAGAAGAGGGCGCGCGAGCAAGGCGTATCGTTGTGGCTGGTTGGACTCAACCCACATGTCCTGACCATGGTCCAGCGGTCATCGCTGGGAAAAAGCCTCGGACGGGAGGCGATGCATTTCAATCTGGAGGTGGCAGTCGCAAAGTACTTGACGCGGCCCGCCACAGCCGGCATTCGCGACGTCGGAATGCCAGATGTCCGCTAAACTGCAATTCGTTCCAATCCGCTCCCCCCCGCGGAAATTTGGCCGATCATTTCGCTCGATAAGAATAGAAATAGCACCAGCTTTTATGGATGCATTGGTATTTCAACCCTCTGCGCGCCCGAAATATTCCGCGATCCAGCCGCCCGCGTAGCCAAGGATTCCGCTGCTCACCAGCACCGCAACATGCCACGTCATCACGTGGATGGCCTTGAGATTCTCGCAACCCAGCTCGAGCATGCCGAAGCCGACGAGCCCCGATAATGCACCTGCCGCAAGGCCTGCCATACGCCAATCCATCACGTGCCCGCGGCGCAGGATGTAGACAATCACCAGACCCGCAAGGATCGACACACCTGATCCGGCAACCAGACACGGGAAACCTTCCGATACGAAATTTTGTGTGCCATACCCGTGAAAAATCAGCGAGAACAGGACAGAGAAGACAAATACTGAAAGGACAAGTGCGCGTGCGCCAAGGTGCAAACCGGCGGCGGGACGCATCTCGCGGGCGCAGCCGACCGCCGCCAACCATGCGGCCGCCAGCAGCGTGGGAAAGATAACAAATCGCTGACCGGGACTGAGTGCGTGGATTCCCCGCAGGCCCAGAAATGACGCAATGCCAACGCTGATTGCTCCAAAGAGGGATACAAAAACGCCGGTGAATACCCAGGGCGAGGCAAGCGGCCGGACTGGGTGCAAGTCGTCGAGGATCGCACTCTCAACATGTTCCATAGCGACGTGGCCCGTGTCTGGCGGGATCGCGCGATCGACAGCCTGGGAGAGGATTCTGTCGATTTCGTCGTGCTTCACTGCCTCCTCCTCTCACCAGTAAGAAGGTTGCGGAGCTTGCGGTACGCGCGATGCGCTTTTTGTTTGACCGAACCGGCACTCGATGACGTGGCGCGTGCAACCTCCTCGATGGTCATTCCAGAAACTTTGAGCAGCACAATCACTTCGCGTTGGCTCGCGGGCAACTCAGCGAGGATCGTGTCCATGTCTGGGAAGTCTAGCAGGATGTTCAAACCGGTAGCGGCGCACTCTGGAAGCACATCCACCTGCGTCTCGCAGATCTCCACAGAACGCCTCCTCCGATAGTTATCAAGACCTGCATACCGTGCAATGGCAAAGATCCACGGTAGGACGGGTTCACCTCTCCGATAGGTGTGGCGAGCCTTGTGGACTCGCATCCATGTGTCCTGCAAAAGATCTTCCGCGAATCTCCGGTGAGAGGCATGAGCCCAAAAATAACGAAGCAGCAGCGGGCTCACCTTTTCGATGAGTGCCCTTGCCGCCTCCTCGTTTGCCTCCTGATAGCCGCACATCAACGACTCCAGGCCGAGCGACAACGACGCCCTGTCTTCACCGCCGACGATAACCACGTCATAAGCAGGACTGCTGATCGTGGTAGCAGCCGTCATCGTGGGCTTTCCATCACCAACTGAACGCCGGCGCGCTGAAAAAAAGCGAGGCAGTCAGCGCGCTCGAAGATGAAAGCTTGTTGATCAGTCGAATCATTGAACAATCGGACAGTTGACCGGGAAAACCAGGGTTGCAGAAGCTTGCCGCTTTCAGTGCCAGAGAAGGGCCTCGAGCAATGGGATTGTTCAGGGGGCTCTTAGGTTACACTCGGCGGCTGTTCTCTATTAAGGGGCGACATTCAACGCCTCTGTCGCCCGGTCCTCGCCTGATGCTGGCGTGCCCCATCGCATTCCCCCATCGCATTCAAAAGTCCAGCGCGCTCCCCGCATTGAGAAACGGGCGATGCGGAGAGTGCGCGCGGAAAAAGAAGGGCTTTTGGGGTCAGTCGAGCCGTTGAACAATCGGGCAGTTGATAGAGAAGTTCGAGTTGCCGAACGCCGTTCCGGCGGGAAACCCGGTAATCAGGCCGTCTTGGGCGTAGGTGAGAATCTGGAACTCCTCGCGGAGTTGCTGGCGATAACCCTTGTTGATGGCATCGTCAGTCCACGTGTACAACTGCGCGTTCCAGGCCGGGCTGTAATCGAGAGCGAGCGTCGGAATCCCTCCCAATGTGTTGTTTGGCCTGTGTCCATCGGCCAGATCAGCCGAAAGCCCTTGACGCTGCGGGTTATCGCAACCTTCCGCGCCGTTGGTGGCGATGAAGATGCGTTCGATCGGGCTGCCAAAGCTGTCATCGTCACCGAGGAGCAGCTTAGCCATAAGTGGAGCGTATGTGTTGTGTTCGATCGCGGCAGCCAGCGGAATGCTCGCGTCCATCGAGATGTACCACACCGGGCGGCCGAAGCTGAAGCCGTTAATCAGATTGAGCGTAACGGTCATGTTATAGGGATCAATCGCCACGACCTGCTCATGAACCTTGGTGTAGTCGACGTTCCCGTTAGGGAAGTTGATCTGGCTTGCGTCGACATCGTAAGCCACCATCGGTGCGTTGTAGATTACGCCCTGGCCATTGGTGATGCTGACGAAGGGGCTGTAGTTCTTATCTCCCACTTCGCCTGGCGTATAAGACACCGGTGGAAACTCCGCTCCTGTCGGCCCGGGAACAATATTCCGCTCCGGCGCGAAGTTCACAGTGCCCTTGTCGAATACGATGTTTCCTTCGGCATCCAGGTTACCGGTCCTGGCGGCCTTGTTGATGAAATTGAGCTTTGCGGAATAGTTAAGGCCAAGCTCCTGGGCAATTCCCGGATCAGAGACATCAGTGAGGATGTACCAGGCCGTCTTGCCGGTGCTCTTGACCTTTCCCTTATACAGAGGAATGGTAATCGTGCCGGCGATCGCATCGAGTTGTCCTGTATTCAGCAATTGCACAGGCCCCACCAGGCTCTGGTTGACTGAGGAGGGTGGAGGCCCGAAATATGAAAGGGGTACATTCGTGCCGATACTCGCAGGCGCAGGAAACAAGTCGCACCCTGGTTGTCCCAGATCGCGCGGTCCGGCTCCGGGCCCCTGCTCAGAATTGATGCCGGACTCTGATGTGCTTGGAACGTTGGGCTTTGCGGTGGCAAAGGAAAGCGGACGCTTTGCCCGCAGGTGCAGACCCATTGTTTCGGGGGTAAGTGGGGCTTTGGTTGGGGTGGCAACCTGGGCTGAGGCTGCTGCAACAGTCCCAAGCACGAGCGCGAGGGCATTGGCGTAATGCAATATCTTCATTTGTTTCATTCGTCTCTCCGGTTCCGGGGGATTGCCACCGCGAGACCTGCAAGCCTTCTCCTGTTCTGAGGGTCGTGCCATACAGTTGCAGTGGTCACCCACTAGTTCGTGCCAAAGAGGGAAAGAGTTACGGTGTATAACCGGTTTTTTCGTCTTGGTCGTCGATAAATTTCAGGTCTGTGCGGTATGTTCCTGACCACAATAGTCAGCAAACTGATCTGGATTCAGGAACTCAGCGATCGTCTCCAGCCGGCAGCGGAAACACGCGCTTATCACGCGAATTTCACACCAATTCTCCAAAGCCGACCCTCGTAACGGCAATAACATACTTGACACACGAGAACATAAGGCTAGACTGTTTTTTAGATTGATGGAGCGCCTTATGAAAGACACACCCAAAAAGCCTGTAACCCTCCAGCAGGCAATCATTTACTTTTCCGACCCAGAACGCGCTTTTCGCTATGCTGTCGAGCTTCGTTGGCCCGATGGCCGCATCAACTGCCCCCGGTGTGGTTCGGAGTCGCATTCGTTCCTGAAAACCCGCCGCATCTGGTTCTGCAATGGCTGCAAAAAGCAGTTCACGATGAAGGTTGGAACGATCTTTGAGGATTCCGCTCTCGGCATGGACAAGTGGATGACGGCTGTGTGGATGCTCTCTAGCTGCAAGAACGGCATCTCCAGCTATGAGCTTGCCAAGGCCATCGGCATCACCCAGAAGTCGGCATGGTTCATGCTTCACCGCATCCGCGAGGCCATGAGCACTGGAACCTTCGCAAAGATGGGCGGAAACGACAGCGGCCCAATCGAAGTGGACGAGACTCACATAGGCCCAAAGCCCCAGCGGATGCACCGCTCGCGTCGGCTCAAGGTTCATGGACCGAGCCGGAAGGACACCACAGCCGTAGTCATGGGGATGCTGGATGGGGAGAGCCGTCAAGTTCGCGCAATGGTCGTGCCCAACATGAAGCGCGAGACGCTGCTGAATCAGATCCTCAACAAGATTGAAGGTGGATCGAAGGTCTACACCGATGATGCTCCCGTCTATGACCGCATTGCGGCTCAAGACTACATCCACGCAACCGTGAACCACGCTGAAGAGTATGTGCGCGGCGAAGTCCACACCCAGGGGGATTGAGAACTTTTGGAGTCTCTTGAAGCGCGGCCTGCGTGGCACTTACGTTGCCGTTGAGCCGTTCCATCTTGATCGCTACGTTGCAGGGCAGGTATTCCGCTTCAACAACCGTGCACCAAAGACAACCCGCTGAACGACGCGGATCGCTTCTATCTGGCGATGGCGCAGGTTGGAAGAAAGCGTCTCATCTACGACCAACTCACAGGCAAGGGCACCGACTCGCTCCACTCGTAAACGGCAAGGACGCGGCAAACGCATATGCTAATCTTTGCCTGCTTTCTTCCTAGGCGTGGGCTTCGCGGGTTTTTTAATGGCATCTTTGGGTACGCGAAAGAGTTTGATCATCGTGTCCTCAAACTCTGCGCGTACCCGTTGACCATTGCGATATTCAGGTCTTTTCATTGTCATTCATCAAACCAAAATGCCGAAGTTACCTTTAGGGGTGCCTTGGCGCTCAAAACCACATGCAAGGGGGCTTCTGGAACGAATGAAGGTTGTCCCAATTTAACGACGACCACCCGATTCGGGTTGTGTTCTTGGAGACTCAGCAATGCTTTGTTTTGGATGTAGTCCGGCATCATCTCCGCGTTCTTTAAGTCCACGCCCATGGAGGCAAATTCCGAATCAGTCACTACCGCAATGTATCCAGCATCTAGTTCCCTGGGTGCGGTTAACTCTATTACTGAACGTATCGGAAAATCGCGAAGATCACTTTGGGAGTAAGAAATTGAGTATCGCAACGGTATCGACGGCTGTCGCGGTTTGCTCCGATGCACCAACTCTATTCCCATAGCCCGAAAATTTTTGGCATAGTCCTCTGCAATCAACGAAGCGCCAATATTGTAGGCAACCATTAAATTTAATGTTTTCCAATCCTCCGCTTCCCTAGGATTAACGTCGATCGGCCCGTACCGTGCCAACACCTCTGGACGCAAAACTTTAAGTTGTGGGAGGCAGTATTTCTTGAAGTTGTCTATAAATAACACATCCGGTGCCGGATGATTGGGATCTATCTTGCTAGAGTTAAACAGCCGCATTATCAGCCCCGCTTCCTCTACCGCAAATTGACCAACCTCCGCGTCCGAACAAAACTCATATATGTTTCCGGTAGCCTGTGGGCACTCGTGGCGCGTAGCCGGTGATGAAGATGCGATTGGACGACTGGGAGAAGTTCCTGACGGTTGCTGTGATCTATCAGATCTTGCAGTATTCAGGTTCGTGATCAACTGCCTAATTGACTGAAATCCACTGCCTAGAAGGCTGGCAACATTTGCTTGCTTAGGAGCGAATTTTTGATAAGTGATACCACATCCAGCTGCCACAATGACAGACGCCGATATAGTCAGAAACCATGTCCATTTAGATTCGTGGCGATATTCAGGTATTCCCTCGATCAATCTGGCAGCTATGACGTGCGTAAATCGTTCCGGGCTGTGGCCACGGACGATTAAAGCCGCCCCAAGGCATAAAAAGAAAACTCCAATGGATACAGGAATCGCGCCGGGATCGAATAGAAGACAAATTCCGGTGAGCACTACGGCAACTCCGATGCTAATAAGCATCGTTCGCATGCTTTCTCTACTAAACGCAGATTCCATCGAGGGTAACTATATTGCATTAAGCACCCTATGTGCGTCAAGTATATTATTGCCCTCGTAACCCATTTACGCCAAACCGCTGGTCAATCCGAAAAATTGGCCGACCATTTCGCTCAACTCAATAAAATAGAAATAGAAGGTTTTGTCTGGCCCGCGAGTGCGGGCCATTCTCGTTTGCGGAGTTGAAAACGTCCTGATGTCTCCCATCCCAGCCATAAATCCAGCAGGAAGAAACGCTTACGGCGTTCTCTCAATAGAATGAAACGGTTACGGATACCGCCGCGAAATTGGCTCGTAAAGCCCGCAGAAACAAACGCTTACGGGACGATTCCAATGGAATGAATCAGTTACGAACCATACTGGATATAAGTCGATAAGAATGAAACGGTTACGGGAGCCCCCCCGGTGTGCGGGGGGGAGGGGGGTACCCCCTCCCGATTTCCAAAACGGAACTACTTGGCTGCGGACTGAGGTTTGGCCAGCCGGTCGAAGTTCTGGATGGCGTTGAACACCAGCGCGTAGCTGCCCAGCGTCTCGCCCCGATAGATCGGATTGGTCGCGAAGAGCAGCACGTTCCCTTCGCCGAGGTGCGCATCCACCACGACCGGCTTCTCCTCGATGGCTGACCCCCCGTCGAGCAGCCCCGACAGCAGGAAGCCCTTGCCCGACCCGAACCGCAGGATCACATCCGGCCGGTACTGTTCGGGAATGAGGTAGACGTTATTCCGCGCCTCCTCCTCGTTCAGTGGGGTCGGCTCCCAGGGCTTGGGAGAGGGCAGCGGCTCCGCCTTCACGTAGGGCCGGTCCTCCGGGGTATCCTCATCCCCCGGTCCCCCTCGGCCCGTCGGCCGCTTGAAATCCTTCTCGGTTGTGATGTGCCGATTGACCGAGGTGTCAGCAACCGTGAACGCCATGCCGTTCGCGCTGTAGACTCCCAGATCCTTGCCATACCCGTTGGCAATCGGACTGGACTTATCCACGAACGCCGCCGCGAGCACGCTCCCGACAACCCGCACATTGCCCTTGGGAGCGACGAAGACGCCCGGCGCGAGCCCGAGGTCGATGGCGAACTGCGCCGTGTCCTCGGAGGTGATCAGCAACCCACCCTTGGTGACGAACTCCCGCAGGTGATCGACACCGGCATAAGTCAGCCCGGGCCGCATATCCGGAGTCGAGTCGATCCGCCCCAGGTTGGGAGTGAGATCGGTCTTCTGCCAGGGCAGGGCATTGCCCCACATCGGCATCCCGTCGACGATCAGCTGCGTCGATGCCCGTCCCACGGGAGCGAAGATGATCACGTCGTACTTCGCCCGCAGATCGGGAGTGGCGGCCACGGTCTGGGTGCTTATGTAGTCGTACGGCACATGCATCCGGTCGAAGGCCTCCCGCCACCAGCCTTCGGTCTGGGTGGCCAGCCAGGTGTGCATGAAGGCGATCCGTGGCGCAGCCGCGGTGTGCGCCGATACCGGGGGCACCGCCCCCAGGCTGACCGCGCTCAATCCCCCCTCGGATAACGCAGACTTCAGCTTCGCAGCGTCTGCATTTTGAATCAGTAATGATCCGGTCTCGAAGTGATGCCCTTCCGCATCGAAGGCCTTATCCGTAACGGAGATCGTGGCGTCTTTCAGTGTGTACCGCAGCCCCAGCAACGAGACTTCCGACGCATTGTTCACCGCATAAACGCTGCCTGAACCCGTAACCTTGCCGAGATCTACATTCGGATCGGTAACCGCGTCCATCTTTACCTTGAGGATCGCCGGATCGGTCACGCGTACAGTCTTGACGTCGAAGAGATCGCCGAACGACCAGCCCGTGTCGTCATAGGGATGCTTCTGCGGGTCGTTCGGCGCCCAGTACTGCCGGTCGAGCAGCGCATCGGCGATCCGGGAGTAGGGCTGATCCATGCGGATGATGTAGCTTCCCGTCGGGAAGGTTTCGGGCTTCGGCAGCTCCGGCTTCTCCGACTTGGATTTGTCGTCCGATTTGTCGGCGTCGCTCTTGTCGGCCTTAACAGGCTTCGCTGGCGGCGTATAGATGAAGGGCTCCGAGAGCCTGCTGATCTCCACGTGCTGCAGCGCGAGCGTCCGCAGCAGTTCGATCTCACGGCTCGACGTCGGCTCGTCGAGCACATAGGCCGCCGGGCCGGCATTCTCGGGCTTCTCTACCGACCGCTTCGCCTTCGTATAGTAGTTCTGCAGGAACTGCTGGCCATTCTGGGCGAAGAACGAGAGCGTCGAAAGCAGTGCCGTCTCTTCATAGTTGTTATTGTTGCGTTGCGACCAGAGCACGACCGGCAGCGGCGGATTGGGCTTGTACCAGGTCCGTGCGTATTCCTCTGGGTCGAGAATGCGCTTCTCGGTATCTGCCCCGCCGTTGCCAAAGGTCTCATAAAGACGGCTGATGCCGTTGTGCATTGCTGCCAGGAACATCAAGTACCCAGGGCTCCAGGTATCGAAGTCGCCATGTGTAAAGACTCCAGGCATGCCGAACGCGGTCATTTGCTGCACGTTGTTCCAGCCGAGCATCGCCCACTCGCCGTTGAGCAGAGGATCGACCCAGGCATTGTAAGGACCATCGCCCACGGTGTTGTCGTAGAGGAATGGCACTGACTCGTGCAGATCATGAAGAACCTGGGCATGGAACTTGAGGTACGTATTCAGCACGTTACGCGTCAGGTCTAGAGTCATTGCCATTGCATCGCGATTGTTGTCGTGCGCGACATAGTGTCCCCAGTAGAGAAGCCGGGGCCATTGCTCTTTGGGATGGGCGAGGTGCCACTTGTAGATATCGACCATTCTGTCGCGTCCATCGACTTCCACGACAGGTGTAATCAGAACGATCATGTGTGTCCGGATGTACTGGATATACGGTGAGTCATCGACAGCAAGCCGGTAAGCGAGTTCCATCAGCGCAGTCGGGGCACCGGTCTCAGGAGAGTGGATCGTCCCGGTTATGTAGTAAATCGGGAACGAAGCCTTCACGAGTTCCGCCGCCTTGGCATCGTCCAGGTTGATGGTCCGCGGATCGCCGAGTTGGGAAAGCCGCGCATCGTTCTCAGTCATCTTCGCCAGCAGAGACTCATCGGCAACCGCGGCGGCAATCATCTCTCGGCCTTCTTCCGAGTGGCCTATGGTGAAGACCCTGACACGTGGTGTGCTCTTCTCGAGGAGTCGGAAGTACGTGTATACATCCTCTGCGTAGGGGAGAATGCCCGGCGCTCCCGCGACGTCGCCGAGTACTTTGACCGGCGTGGGGACAGTCTTGGATGACGGCAGGTAGTCAGTGAGGGGTGAGTTGAAGTAAGGCTGAGTCGTGTATTGCTTAATGTGATCCGTGTATGACTGATCAATGGATTGCTTCGGGGTTCGCACAAAGGCTGCGCCGACGTTTGTTTGTGCGGGAAGCGTACTTATGGAGGCGAATAGAGCGAGGAGTGCCAGCGGGCAGCAAAGTCGAGACATCACAAGCATCCTTAATAAGGGAATTTCGTGGGTGAAATTCAGCGATGACGAAGGATATCAGAGCCAATTCGCCGAACCTGCAGAGCGTACCTCACTCCCACTCAATCGTCCCCGGCGGCTTGGATGTGATGTCATAGACCACGCGGTTGATGCCGCGAATTTCGTTCACGATACGACTGGAAATAGTCTTCAGCACATCGTAGGGCAGCGGAACCCAATCCGCCGTCATACCGTCTTCAGAGTGGACTGCGCGGATCGCGCAGGTATAAGCGTAGGTCCGTTGATCTCCCATTACGCCGACGCTCTTGACCGGCAATAACACGGCGAACGACTGCCAGATCTGCTGATACAGACTGGCGCGCTTGATCTCGGTTACGACGACGTCATCGGCTTCCTGAAGGATCGCGACGCGCTCTGGTGTGATTTCGCCCAAAATGCGCACGGCGAGCCCCGGACCGGGGAACGGTTGGCGTTGAAGAATGTCGTCGGGCATCTGGAGATCGCGGCCGATGCGACGGACTTCATCCTTGAACAGATCGCGCAGAGGCTCGATCAGCTTCAGCTTCATTGTCTCGGGTAAACCGCCTACGTTGTGATGGCTCTTGATGGTCTGCGATGGCCCCTTAACCGATGAGGACTCGATGACATCAGGGTAGAGGGTGCCCTGGACCAGCCAGTGGACCCCGCCTGTTTCCTTTGCAATGCGATGGGCCTCGTCGTCGAAGACGGCGATGAATTCATTCCCGATGATCTTGCGCTTGGTCTCGGGATCAGTCACACCAACAAGTTTTGCGAGGAAGCGCGTGCTGGCATCGACGGCGACGAGGTTGAGACCGAGGTTTTCGCGTAGATTGCCCTGCACTTTGAAAAACTCATTCTTGCGCAGAACCCCGTTGTTGACGAAGATGCACGTCAGACGGTCACCTATCGCGCGGTGAACAAGAACAGCCGCGACCGAAGAATCGACGCCGCCAGAAAGCGCACAGATGGCGTGCCCGTCTCCGATTTTTTCGCGAACCGACGCAACGGTGGACTGTATGAAGTGTTCGGGCGTCCAGTCCGGCGTTGCTTTGCAAACGTTAAACAGGAAATTCCTCAGCAGTGCCGTTCCCTGTTTCGTGTGGTGAACTTCGGGATGAAACTGAACGGCCCAGATTCGTGCCTCGGGGTTGGCGATGCCGGCGACAGCATTCGAAGTGCTGGCCGTGAGATGGAATCCCGCAGGCAACTCGATGGCCTCGTCACCGTGAGACATCCACACGTTGAGCGACGCGGGAAAATCTGCGAAGAGTGGATTAATGGTGTCGACTATGGAGACTTCTGCGTGGCCGTACTCCCGCTTGTCGGCGGGGCGGACTTTGCCGCCAAGGTGATGTGTGATGAATTGCAGCCCGTAGCAGATTCCCAGGGTAGGAAGGCCAAGCGCGAGGATAGCGGGGTCAGAAGGAGGCGCATCGGAATCGTAAACGGAGCACGGGCCGCCGGAAAGGATGAGGCCTAACGGTTTTTGAGCGCGAATTTCGTCAATACTTGCGGTGCAGGGAAGGACGACGGAGAATACGTTCTGCTCGCGAATGCGGCGGGCGATGAGTTGTGTGTATTGCGAGCCAAAATCAAGGATGACGATCGAGGAAGTGTCCACGAGATAGTTTACTTGACGCGAATGGAATTCTGAGGGGACGGTGCCTGACCAGAAACAGCGTAGACGCGCCACAACTGGACGAAGGCCACGAGCCGTACGACCTGAAAGAAATCCGACGCCACAAGGTATAGCACGCTAACGACCATCCACCATGCGTAGAGGGGTGGACCCTCCATACTCGATGCGAACGGCAAAGGAACTGCAGAAAAGACCATGGCCAACACCACCAGCGCCAGTTTGATGATCCCCATGATCAGATTGATTTCAACCAGCTTGCCCGTGAGCGGGCCGAGGCGAACACTGCGATACAGGCTTCGTCCAATCCCGAGATTTTCGAGAAGCACCAGTAAGGGCGCTATCGAGAAAACCCAGCTCACAAGAGCCCATAGCGTGAATATTCCCAAAGAAAGACAGATGACTATCGCGCAATAGGCAACGAGGTTAGGCTCCTCTCCCGAAAGCGAATAGCTCGCGGCCCAATGTGTAGCCGCAAACCAAAACCAGAAGCTGCCCCCCAGGAAAACAACTCGCAATAGTTGCAGAGCGCTGAGCTTCACAGCCCGTTGCGGCAGCGATGGATCATAGCGGCGCAAAACGGCATTCCGCCCTACGCCTGAGACGACGGCCCATCCCAGCAGGGCAGCCGGGGCCAGCCACAATGCTGCCCGAACAATAGGCGGCCCGACCACAGCGTAGACATCCGAGGAGATCACTGCGGCGCGCATCGGGTCAACGATGGAAAACTGGTCGATCCCCGCAGCCACGAGTTGATTCGCAATTGTTGTATATATATGCATTGCCTGCCAGCCGAGCACGGCCAGCAACGGTATGCCAAAAAGCCAGCGCCAAAGAATCTCGAGAGCCAACAGAGAGGGGCGCGACCAACACTCGCTCAAGACCTCGACGAAGGATTGCGTACCGCGGACGGCCATCCGCTACTTCACCACGATGTTCACCAGCTTGCCTGGAACGATGATGACCTTGACGATTGTCTTGCCGGCAATTGCTGCCTGGATCTTTTCGTCGGCCAGAGCGGCATCGCGAAGCACCTCCTGAGTCGCGTCCGCGGCCACGCGCATTACGGCGCGCAGTTTCCCGTTGATTTGCACAGGAACTTCAATCTCCTCCTCACGGGCGAGCGCTTCATCGTATTTCGGCCACGGTGCGCGGAGAATGTTCCCGCTGCCAAGAATCTGCTCACCCAGTTCCGCGGTAAGGTAAGGGGCGAACGGTGCAAGCAGGAGGACAAGATCGCGCAGAATACCTGCGATCACGGTGTCCGGGACTTCGCCTGAGGCTATGGAGGCTTCGGAAGCCGTTATGGTGTTGACCAACTCCATGATCGAGGCGATGCATGTATTGAAGTGCCAGCGTCCATCAAAATCGACGGTGATCTTGCGAATCGTCTGGTGCAGCTTACGTAGAAGCACCAGGCTCAAAGGGGACAAAGGAACAGTGTGGGTGTGCCCAGTTGAGGCAACGTGAGGGCGTACCCGGTCTGCGTATTTCGTGACTAGACGGAACACGCGAGCCAGGAAGCGGCTGACACCTGCAACACCGTCTTCCTGCCAGTCGAGATCGCGGTCCGGCGGTGAGGCAAAAAGAGAATAAGCTCGCGTTGCATCTGCACCGTAGCGAGCGATCATGTCGTCGGGCGAAACGGCATTTCCCTTTGACTTCGACATCTTCGCGCCGTTCTTGATCACCATGCCCTGGGTAAAGAGGCGATGAACTGGCTCATCGTTCGTGATCAACCCAAGGTCGCGCATTACTTTGGTCCAGAACCGCGAATAGATCAAATGCAGAATTGCATGCTCGACCCCCCCGATGTATTGGTCGATCGGGAACCAATATGAAATCGCGGCAGAATCAAAAGGAGCCTCGTCATTGGTCGGACTCGTGTAGCGGTAGAAATACCATGAAGAGTCGACAAATGTGTCCATAGTGTCCGTCTCCCGGCGAGCGGGACCTCCGCACTTGGGGCACGTCGCGTTGATAAATTCTGGCAGCCGCGCCAGCGGTGACCCGCCTTCCAGGGTGATCTCAACGTTCTCAGGCAACAGCACCGGGAGTTGGTCGTCAGGCACCGGCACAATGCCGTCTTTTTCGCAGTAGAGTATCGGGATCGGGGTGCCCCAGTAGCGTTGGCGGCTAATGCCCCAGTCCTTCAGTCGATAGGAAACCGTAGCTTTGCCGAAGCCGTGCTCTTCGGCGAAAGCAGTCATTCTGTGCTGCGCTTCCTGATTGCCGAGCGTGTTGAACTCACCTGAGTTCATCAGCAGGCTATCCTCGGCTGTATAGGGCAGCAGTGGCTCTTCGGCGTCGCCATTCTCAGGATCGGTCGTCCTCCGTGGCAGGATGACGATGCGAATTTCGAGGCCGTATTTCTTGGCGAACTCGTAGTCGCGATCGTCGTGCGCGGGGACCGACATAATTGCGCCCGTCCCATATTCAAGCAGGATGTAATTCGCTATCCAAATTGGGAGCCGTTCGCCGCTGAAGGGGTTGATCGCATAGTGTCCGGTGAAGACTCCATGCTTTTCGATGGTCCCTATGTCGCCACCTTCCCGCGCTTTCTTCTGCTGATCGATGAGCGCGGAGACTTCGTTGGAGAGGGTTGGGTTCGATCCCGCGAATTCCTTTACCAAGGGGTGCTCGGGTGCGAGCTGTATGCTGGTCGCACCGAAGATGGTGTCAATACGAGTGGTGAAGACCGCCACGATATTTCCGGAAGGTTTGGCGTCCTCGCGCAGCGGTAGCACGACGGTCCCGGTAAGACGCGAAGCCTGCTCATTTTCTGGAACGCTTGCCGAATCCTCGATCTGAAATGTAACTTCTGCTCCTTCGCTACGCCCAATCCAGTTACGCTGCATCGTGCGAACTTTTTCAGGCCAGCCATCCAGCCTGCTCAAATCGTCAAGCAATTCCTGCGCATAATCGGTGATCCGCAAAAACCACTGTTCGAGATCGCGTTGTTCGACAAGCGTGTCCTCATGCCTCCAGCAGTAGCCGTTAATGACCTGTTCATTCGCGAGTACTGTGCAGCACTCGGGGCACCAATTGACTTTGCTCTTCTTGCGATACGCCAGGCCGCGCTCGAACATACGGATGAAGAACCATTGATTCCAGCGATAGTATTCCGGCAGGCAGGTGGTGACTTCGTTGCCCCAGTCGTAGCTCAGACCGATGCGTTCCATTTGGCGCTTCATGGCGGCGATATTCTGCTGAGTCCACTGGCGCGGGGGCGTGTTGTTCTTAAGCGCCGCATTCTCGGCGGGCAGGCCGAAGGCATCCCAGCCCATGGGGTGCAGCACGTTGTGCCCGGTCATCCACATGTAGCGGGCAAGAGCATCGCCGATCGCGTAGTTGCGTACGTGTCCCATGTGGAGCTGACCCGACGGATAGGGCAGCATCTCGAGCACATAGTATTTTGGCTTGCCACTGGTTGCCGGCTCGGCACCATAGAGATCGGGCTGCTCCGCCCAGCGCTTTTGCCAGCGAGGCTCGATTTCGGCCGGGGAGTATCGGGGCTCGTACGAAGAGGACGGAGAAGGCTCCGCTGGGGCCGCTGTTGCGGTCTTTTTGGTAGTTTTGTTCGCGGACATGTCAGATTTGATTGTAAATGGGAGGCCGCCGTGACACTGCATGCACCTAATCCGATGATTGCCTTGGGGGTGTTGGCGTCAACCGCCGGCACAGATGCCGTCTATGTAATGTTCACCGCGGCCGTAGGAGCGCGCCGCAAAATCGTAGCGGCCAACTGGAGCAGCGTCTGGTACCTGCTCTCAGCTTTCGCTGTCATCAGCTACACCGGAAACCCGGTTTACGTTGTATTTGCTGCGGTCGGCTCATGGCTGGGCGCGTTTGGCGCAGTAACCTGGCTCGGAAGGGCAGATGTGAAGGGGCCGGCCGGCAATCCAAAGCTGTGATCAGGTTTTGCCCTGGGTGGTCTTCCTTGGCCGCGCGGTAGCGGCCAAAGGCTGGAACGTAACCAGCCCGCGCAACGTCTGGACATTCCTTGCATCATTGCCCGGAACATCAACAGGTGTCTCGGCGACGAAGGCGCAGTGCAAGAAGCGCTCGTCGTTGAGAAGCCGCCGAAAAGGTTCCAGGCCAATGGTCCCACGGCCGATATGCTCATGGCGGTCGAGTTTCGACCCCAAAGCAGCTTTGGCATCGTTCATATGCCATACGCGAACAGTTGAGAGGCCGATAGTCGAATCAATTTGCCGCCCTGTGTCCTCGTATCCGTCGCGGGTGACGAGGTCGTATCCGGCAACGTGGCAATGGCAGGTGTCCAGACAGGACCCGATTGGTACAACCGCCTTCAGACGTTCGATGAGCTCTGCGACCTGCTCAAAACTCCCGCCCAGAGAGAATGTTGCGCCAGCCGTATTTTCTATGAGTATTCGAAGGTTGCCGTCCTCGAGACTGAGTCCCTCGGCCGCGACGGCAATTGACTCAGCAGCCAGGGCCAGGCCTTTCTCGCGCGTGAGGCCTCGCCACGAACCAGGATGTAGGACGAGATATTCAGCTCTCAATGCTAAAGCGCGCTCGATTTCTCCTCGAAAGGCCGCAATGGACTTTCGGCAAACCTCGTGCGACTGGCTGCACAGATTGATAAGGTAGCTGGCGTGGATGATCAACGGCGTGCAGTCATATTTGCCGCGAAGCTGCTCCAGTTGAAGGGCGTGGGCCGCGTCAATTTTGGAGGGTCTCCACATGCGTGGACTGGAAGAGAACATCTGGAAGGTGGTTGCACCAATCTCGTGAGCCCTTTCCGCAGCTCTGAAGACGCCGCCCGATGTTGAGAGGTGAATCCCGATGCGGGGAGTGCTCATCTCGATTCAGTGTAGATTTTGACTTGACTCGATTGCTAGAAAACCTTGACCGTTGGATGCAGGGCAAAGTCCCTCGAAAAGTTGCAAATGAAGACCGTGATTACAGCCGACCGGCTGATTACCTCCGAAAGATCCATCGCAGACCCCGTGTTAGTTGTAGATGACGGCGTGATTGCGATGATGGAGACTCGCGCGAGTACCGAGTTCCCGTCCGCAAATCAGTTGAATTTCACCGGCTGTACCTTAGTGCCTGCATTCTTCGATATTCACATCCACGGCAGCGCCGGTTGCGATGTGATGGAAGGCACGCCGGACGCGTTCACGACGGTAGGAAAGTTTCTTGCGCGGCACGGAGTCGGCGCGTATCTTCCCACAACCGTTACGGCTGCAGTGGATGTCACTCTTAAATCACTTGAAGGCATGAGCGCGCAGATTGACCGGGATATGGTGGGTGCCAAACCGTTGGGCATCCATATCGAGGGGCCCTTTTTATCTCCGCATAAGAAGGGTGCCCACCCCGCCAGCTTGTTGCAGACGCCGTCTGTTCAGTTGTTTGAGCGTATGTGGCAGGCGTCCCAGGGAAAAATTCGGCTTATGACCATTGCCCCCGAACTCCCCAACGCGGAGGAAGTGATCGCCTACGCGACCGCGCTCGGTGTCCGCGTGAGTCTGGGGCACAGCGATGCCGATACGGCAGCCGCTCGAGCGGGAATCCGCGCGGGCGCAGTCACGGCAACTCATACCTTCAATGCCATGCGTGTCTTTGACCATCGCGACCCCGGGCTGTTGGGGGAGGTGCTGACCAACGACGACCTGTATGCAGAATTGATCTGCGACGGCCTCCATGTGCACCCAGACGCCGTGCGTCTTTATTGGCGAGCGAAAGGCCCGGAACGCGCCATGCTAATCACCGACGCCATGTCAGCGGCGGGCATGCCTGACGGGAATTACAAACTGGGCGAACTCGACGTCCGGGTCATTAATGGCCGATGCATCATCGGCGAAGACACACTGGCAGGTAGTACGCTTACGCTCGCTCGGGCAGTTCGCAATTTCGCGGAGTTTACTGGCGCGTCAATTGATGATGTGTCGAAGATGGTCAGCCGTAATCCGGCGCGAATGGTGGGATTTGAGGCCCAGGCGGGATCGCTCGCAGTCGGGCGCTCCGCAGACATAACGGTGCTTTCATCGAAGAACGAAGTTGTTGAGACAGTCCTCAGAGGGCACTGCACAATCAGCGCTTGACCATCTGACGCGCACGCCATAGCGCGCCTTGGATGGGATCGACCGCCTCTGGAAGGATCTGTACTAACGGCAAGCTACGCCGGATTGTGCGGATCATGCTTTCCCGGACATAACGCACCTTTTCAAGAATACTGCCAGTGAAGGCAATGCCCGGGGGCGGCGCATCGGGATCGAGGTTACGAACGTGCCGGAAGGCCTCGGCGGCGTCCTCTCCCAGCAGTCGGCCGCCGAGTTCGAGGACCTGCAGGGCGACAGCGTCGCCCTCTTCGGCGCATTCCACTACAATGGGAGCGAGTTGGGAAAAATCCGGCGGAGGTGTGCGGTTAGCAATATTCACCACTTCTTCGAGCGTTCCTGCGGACCAGTAGTCGATTACCCGATTCAGAATTTGTGTGGGCTGTGTGAAGTCGCGCGCGCGGCATGCGTGCCGCAGCGCTTGCAAGCCGATGAAGTGACCGGAGGCCTGGTCGCCAAGGGCTGGACCCCAACCGCCGACATTCAGCATTTCCCCTTTGCTGGTACGGCCCATCACGTTCGATCCAGTGCCCGCCATCGCCAGAACGCCCGCCCCGCCCGGAAACGCGGCATCCAATGCAATTTCTTCATCTCCGCACACAATAATTTCACCGCCAGCATACCTTGAAAGGATTTGGCGCATCCAGCCATCAGTCTGTGGCAGACGCACACCCGCTGTGCCGATACAAGATGCCGCAATCTGCCGGAAATCCACGCCGCTATGCTTCGAAATCTTCTCCAGCAACTCGGAAATATTCTGTTGCGCCTGTTCAATCGAGACCCGCAGCGGCTTGATGCTTCCCCCGACATCCTGCGCAATCACGCGTGTGTCGTCAGCAAGTGCACAAGTCGTTTTTGTGCCGCCTGCGTCAAATCCCAGAAAATGCGCCATTGTCAGTGCTGTGCCTCTTCAGTCAGAGGGGTGGCGAGGATGGTTGAAAGAACATTGAGACTTCCGTCGGTCTTAGGACTGTCGAGGCCCAGAATTTTCACCACGACCGGAAATACATTCACGTTCTCAAAGGGCTTCACCGTGACGCCCGAGCGAATGTCTGGACCCTCGGCAAAAAAGATGGCTCGCATCGAAGTCATTTCGTATGGATTGTAGCCATGCTCCCCCAGCGGAAAATTGTCTGGGCGGCTGGTCAGTGGGGGCGCCGTTGCTCGTATCAAATATGGCCCTCTGGCAATCACAACTGGGTCTCCTTCGCGCGGATTGCTGTTGTAGTGCAGCTCCGCCGGTACCTTGTCGCGCCGATAGACGAGGAATCCCGCATCGGCAGCACGCAATTTCTTGTAAATGCGCGTGGCATCTGCCTCCGTCTGGGGATAGAGTAGGGTGCCGACGGTCTCAACACCATCGAGAGAGACATATTTGTCTAGCGTGATCGGTTCGCCTTGGACGCGCTCCATACCGTGATCGGCAAGCACGATAAGGTCGATGGGCAAGTGCAGGTCGTCCAGCTCCTTTTCGAGCCGTCCAACCAGGTCGTCAACGTGTTTGACCGCATCGGCTACCTGAGGACTGCCCGGCCCATGTTCGTGACCCGCATGATCAACATCCGAGTAGTACAGGGTGATGAAGTGCGGGCGCTGCTCCGCCGGTAGCCTGAGCCAGGCGATCACCTGGTCGATTCGTTTGTATTCATCAATCTTGTTGTCAAAGTGTAGGTAATAGCTAGGCCGCTCTCCTGCGATCTCGGCCTCCGAACCGGGCCAGAACAGGCACGCGCTTCGCATTCCCTGCTTCTCGGCAAGCGACCACAGGGGCACGCCGCCATACCAGGAGCCGTCCCCGGACGATTTGGGGTCGTGATAGCTGTAGGTCTCTTTGCGTTTCGGATCGTAAAAGCTGTTTGCGACGATCCCATGGTGTTCGGGATAGAGCCCGGTGACGAGCGTATAGTGGTTCGGAAACGTGAGCGATGGATACGAGGGGATCATGCCGTCAGGCGCACTTGCTCCCTTCGCTGCGATCGACAAGATATGCTTGGCCCCGTATTTTTTCGCGTAATCGTAGCGAAAGCCGTCCAGAGAGACCATTACAACGTAATGCTTTTGTTGTTGCTCTGATGAATTCGATCCGTGGTCGACTGCGATAGCAGGAGTGATCTCCTGCGCGCAGACAGTAACGGCAGACCCCAGGACAAGAAATCCAGCAACTACAGCTCGGCAAAAGAGGGATCTCATGTAGCTTCGCGATCCTTTCCCGTAAAGATTAAATGAAAGGAGGAGCGGCGTTTTAAGAGCGCGGTTTGGTACGCGTGAACCTATCGGATAAAGAACGCCCATGCCGCCACGCACAGGCCGCCGATTCCAAAGGCCATGCCAAGTCCCCAGTACGCACGCTGGCGAGTCAGCAGAGTGATCGAGGTGATAACCAGTCCGATCTCAAGCAATGCTTCCCCCAAATCGAAGCGGTTTGCATGCCGCTCTGCTTTCCGCACTTCACCCTCGAGTTCCTTTGCATGTTGTTCTTCTTCGGCTAGGTCTTCGTTCCACTTCTGCAGGTGCGACTTGTAACTGTCAGTCACTTTGTTAGCTGCGGTTGAATCGCGAATAGGGAGAGCGGAAAGAAGATCGGCGGTGAGCTCTGTGTTGTACTGCCGATTCTTTTTTGCCTGGTAAAGATTCCACTGATCGCTGGCTCGCGCCTGTTCCAACACTGCTTCAGTGTGCGTACGGTGACCGAGCACTGTGGTGATGGCTACCAGCACCGCGAGAACACTCATGGTAAAGCTTACCGGACGGAGACTTTCGTCCTTCGATGCTTCTTCGCTATGTTCCTTTAATTCCTGCGCCTCGTTGGCTTCCATAATGCTCCTGACCGCAGATAGTGTACGGGCTGCGCAATTCTGAGTCGAGGGACGCCCGATCCGCGGGCGTGTGCCTAGCTTGTTGTGTCAACGGCTGATGCTGGCGTCTCAGCTCCGAGGTGATCTGAGAGGAATTTCTCAAGTCGGATACGATCCCGAAATGCTTCTACGCCGCCGGCAGCCGTGGTCGAGAATGCACCAGTCAGATTGCCGAAATGCAAACATCGATCAAGAGACCATCCCCTTACCCAACCATGCAGGAAGCCGGCATTAAAGCTGTCGCCGGCGCCGACCGCATCGACTGTCTCGACTTCGACTGAGGGAGAGCCGAATGTTTCATCATCTTTAATCGCTACCGCGCCCCGAACACCCCGCTTCACCACCACCAGAGGTACCAGCTTCCCGAGTTTGTGCATCGCGCGATTCGCATCGGGTTCATGCATCATTTCGCATACTTCGCGCTCGTTCGGCATGAAGACATCTACAAACGACAGAATCTCGAAGAAAGACTCGTCCCAATGTCCCAGCGGATCATCATTCGGGTCGACTGAGATCGTGAGCCCGGCCTGTTTGAGGGCGGCAAACAGGCTCGGCACATCATTGCGGAGTCCCTCCTGCAGGAAATAGGACGAAAGGTGAAAGTGCTTCGCGTTGGCGAGGTACTCCACGTCTAGGTCTGCCAACTTTAGGTCGGTAGTGTTTCCCGGGTACGTGAGTGTTCGGCGTGCGCCCGAATGCTGGAGAAGTACGCTCACACCCGTTGCGGCCGTCCGCGTTTTTCTTATCGCACGTGAAAGATCAACGCCGGCTGCTGCCAGATCGTGTTGACACATCGTTCCAAATAGATCGTCTGAAGCCAGCGTGACCAATCCCGTCCGGCTGCCCAAAGCAGCCAGATTATGTGCGGTGATCGCAGGCGACCCACCGAGAGTGAGAGCCATGCTATCGGCGACCAATTCACGATCCGGCGGCAGCTCCTCGGGCAGCCCATAAAGGAGGAGATCGAGATTCGCCTCTCCCACAAGAGTAACGTCGAAACGGCTCACGCAGGCACCTTCGCCGTACGTCCATAAAGAAACCAGAAAGCGATGCCGAAAATTGCCCATGCCGCTCCCGCAATCAGGGCTGGCCGGCTGAGATTAAGCCAAATGAAGGCGCAAACAACAAAGCCAAGAAGGGCGAGCAGTATAGGGATCCATTGCGAAGCGCGCCCTTGCCGCCAGCCCAACACAGCCGAAGACACATTAACGCCCATGAACGCGAGCAGCGCGCCGAAGTTCAACAACTCCGCTCCCAGCTGATAGCTAAACACCAAGGCACCCGCCAGGCAGATCGCTCCGATTAAGAGCACATTGTTCCGGGGAATGCGATTCTTCGGGTGTACCGCGCCGAAAAAGCGACGGGGAATGGCTCCATCCTCGCCCATCGCCAACAGAAGCCGTGCCGCCCCCAGCTGGGATGCCATGCCTGAGCCAATCGTCGCCAGAAGCAAAGCTCCATTGACGATGGCGAAAACGATTGGTCCTCCTGCGCGCCCGGCGATGTGCACATAGGCAGTGTCTACATCGGGGAAAGCCGCTCCCCGAGGCCACACCAGCTGCGCCAGGTACACCTCGATCGATGCCAGAACGCCGGTGATGAGACAGGTGGCAATGATCGCGCGGGGAATACTTCGTTGTGGATCCTTTGCCTCGTCGGTGAGTGTCGAAATTCCGTCGAAGCCGATGTAGGTCAGCACAGCAATGGACGTTCCTCGAAAGAGTGCTGAAGAAGTAAATGTCGACCTGTCATAAAACGGCAGCGTAAAGAATGAAATCGGCTGATGAGGAAGATGGAGAAGGTATCGTGCGATCGCGATGACGACCAGCACGATCACCACGCCAAGCGCGGCCGCCATCATTGCATTTATTCGTGCCGAAGTCTCTACGCCGTTGAGATTCAGAAGCGTGAACATCGCGGCAAAGAAGATCGCCCACGCGATGTATGGAACGCCGGGTAGAAAATTCTCTGCGGCCTTGCTGCACCATATAGTGCAGATGAGCGGATTCAGGATGTAGTCCATCGCCATGCACCAGCCAGTCATGTAGCCAAGGCTGGGGTGCAGCTCGCGGCTGACATACATGAATGCAGAACCGCCCTGGGGATAGGCGCGTGCCATGCGGCCATAGCTGACAGACGTAAACAGCATTGCCACCATGGCACAGAGGATGGCCGTAACTACATGTCCGCGAGCCTCGTTGTAGATGACGCCAAAGCTCGGCATCGGGGCGGTTGGTTGAATGAGAATGATCCCGTAGAGCACCAGGTCCCAATAACCAAGGCTGCGCCTGAGCGTAACCTGGCTGGTGCTTACGGCAGATTCGGCAGACATCAAGGATCCTCGGTTCTGACCACTCGAGCAGGCAGAAAGCAACACCGCGCGCCGCCCGAATTCCAGTGCTGGCGCAGCCTCGCGGTCAGCTAGAAATTAGACTTCAATCCTAATCGCATAATGCGCACTCGTGAGTGCCCGGAACAGTGCAATAGATCGCGGAACTCCCATCCCTGTCTACGTGTGTAGATGGCGTGATTGCATCAGAACGAGAACCGCGCAGCGAACTGGAATTGGCGCGGTGTATTGACGGTTGTTCCGATCGAGCCGAAACCCGACGACTGCTGCCCAAGTGACAGCGTTGTCGTCAGGTCCGGAACAACCGGCATTCCGAACTGCGCACGGTTGGCAACGTTGTAAGACGATACCTCGATACGGATGGTCTTGGTTTCTCTGATCTGAAACGTCTTATAGACGGACAGATCCACATCGTTAGCTCCCATGGTGCGGACACCATCGAGATAGGCAGGCGCTGTTCCGGGCACAAACTGGCTGGCAGGAAAAGCGAAGCAGTCGGGATTAAACCATGCAGTTGCAGTGTGTGGCGCGTTGGCGCCGGGATTGCAGGTAAGGTTTGGCCGCTGGTTGAAGTAGGAGAACGGGGCCCCTACGGTAGGCGAAGCGATTGGAATGCCGGTGCTCCAATAGAAGATGCCATTCATCGTCCACCCGCCAATGAAGGCATTTCCCACGCCGTTCAGGTTGACACCGCGACCCTTGCCGAATGGAAGATCATAGGACGCCTGGCCGGTGAACTGGCGGCTGATGTCCTGGGGGCTGACCGCGTGCTCGTATTGAAGATTCTTCCAGTCCTGGGGAGCACCCAGGTGAGAACCGACGAAGCCCAGCGGAGGATTGCCGTCGTCAGTCATGAGCTTGGCCCACGTAAATCCGGCCAACATACTGAAGTGGCTGGTCAGTCTCTTCTGCAGCTTGGCCTGCAAGGAACTATACTCCGAGTCGCCGGCGGGGAATCCGTGCACGATGACGCCGTTGCCGTCGCCGTAGTTGCCGCTCCCAAACTGCGGGAACTCCTGCAGCGCGATAAACAGGGGCACGGTCGACGAGCCGAAGTTAGCGTTGGTCGCCGGCTGGATCGCCGCCCACTGATTCGTTACCGTTGTGTTGATCAGCGCGTCCTGGTAGTGGCCGATAGTGCCGAGGTCGAGCGTGTTGAGATCGGCACTACTGAAGGGCAGGAAGAGCCCGCGGCTGCCAACATAGGCGGCACTAAGCACGACCTGATGCGGGAACTCATACTGCCATCCGAAGTTGAAGTTGTAGATAGTGGGTGTGCGCTGCGAATGCAGCACGGTATTCAACGTGGTCCCCAGATTGTTGGCCAGTCCCGATGGAGGAGTGGTGAAGGTGGGAATAACTCCGTTGGGGAAGGGATTGCTTAGAGAGTAATCTGCGGTGGTGGTTGGTGTAGGGCTGCCAGCTGGAGCTCCAGAGCACAGGCTGCTTCCGTTGAGCACAGTGTTGCCGTCGTCATTGAAGCAGGTGGCATTCCAGGTGCTGTAGGAGGCGAAGCCGTCACTGTTGAGAGACGCGCTGCCAACCATCTGCGAACTGGGCCCGTAGTAGATGCCGGCGCTGCCATTGAAGACCAGGTTGTCGGCTACCTGCCAGGCGAATCCCAGGCGGGGACCGAAGTTGCCCAGATTGGTGTCAAAGGGAGAACGGTGACTGCCGTTGACGTAGACTTCCGCGCCAGTATAGTTGACACCATTGACGGTGGCGCTAGCATTGGAATCAAAATATTCTAGGCGGTTATGCCGCTCGGTCCGTCCCCGGAAGATATCCCATCGCAGGCCGGCCGTAATGGTGAGATTCCGCGTGGGATGCCACGTATCCTGGATAAAGGTTCCGAAGTAGCCGTTGGCCTCGGCGGCAAAGAGGTCCTTGGAGAAGTTCGGATAGTTGTTGGATTCCGTGCCGGGGACTGTGCCCATCCCGACGAGAAACGAAGCGAAGTCGCTGCCGCCTACGATGATGCCGTCAGCCGGCGACGTTTGCTGATCCGTGGCTGAATAGTCGAAGGCGTAGGACCCCGCGGGCGCAATCGGCTGGCCCACATTCAGGAAGCGCTTCAGCCATTCGAAGCCAGTGTCGATGGAATGTTTGCCTACCACCTTGGTGACCGCGACATTCACATCGCTGTTCTCGCTGGCGTACTGGAAAGTGTTGTAGTTCGCCGTGCCGCCGACACCGCTTGTCGAGCCGCCGGGTGAAACATAGTCCGTGAAGATCGCGAAGGGCAGCAGCTTGTAGTTCTGTTCCGAGGCCAGAGCGGCGGGGAAACCAAGAGAAGTGATGTCAGTTCCGACCTGCCGAGGATCGCCGCCTTGGTTCTCGTAGTGCCGTGTGAAGGAATAGCGCAGTTGCAGGACCGTTGTGGGGTTCAAAGTGTAATCGTCAGCGATAAGAATGTTACGCCCGTTTGTGATGTTCTGGGCATAGTTCAGATCCCACTCGTTGTTGAAGGCGTTGAATGTCGAACTGAACAACCGATCAAACGAGAATCGCCCGAAGATGTGCTGCTTCTCGCTCTTATTCCAGTCGATGCGGACATCGAACCTGTGCGCGGTGGATGGGTCAACGCCAGGCAGGAAAAAGTTGTTCAAGGCGCCGTCACTGGAAGTGTCGCAGTTCGCGCCGACATTGCACTTGGGCATGTGCGACAGGAAGTTTACTGCAATGGGATTGGGGTTGGGAATGGTGTTGTTGGCAAACGGCTGGCGTGTGCCGTCCGGGTTATCGGGCTTAGTCGGATCATAAATGGTAAAGCTGTCGTCTGAGAAATTGCCGGTCCGCTCGGCGCTCGTAGGAACCGTAAAGTAGTTCGACCCGTCGTAGAGATCCTGCGTGGTGTATTCGTAATCGCCAAAGAAAAAGAGCTTATCGTGCAGGATAGGTCCGCCGATGGACGCGCCCGCCTGGTAGCGGTGGAAGGACGGCGGTGTATTCGGCGTGCCGCTGCTCAGCTCGCTTTGCTTGTTGAAGTACTCATTCGCGGAGAGGACATCGGGCCGGAAATATCCAAAGGCGCTTCCATGGAAGGCGTTAGCGCCGGATTTGGTGACCAGGCTGATGACACCCGCGCCGCCACTCTGATAAGTGGCAGGGGTGTTCTGCGTCTCCACGCGGACCTCTTCAACGGCATCCTCGGGAATGTCGAGCGCAGGGATGATGGCAGCGGCATTGTTTTCGGCGATGCCCAGCGGACTGCCGTCGACCATGTAGTAGACCGACCCTACGATCGCACCGTTGAATGTGTAAGACGATACGTCGACTCCGGGGCGCCCGGAGGAAATATTCTCAATGGCGTACGAACTGGAAGAATTCGGCGCGCCGTTCGCCGGAGTGACGCCCGGACTCAACTGCACAAGGTCATACACATCCCGCGTCAACAGCGGAACCCGATCCATCGTTTCGGCAGAGATCAGCTGGCCGACGGTTGAATTGCTCCCTTCCGCTAGAGCGCTGGTGCCGGTGACTGTGATCACTTCGCCGGCGGATCCCACACGCAGCGAAATGTTCACCTCGCTGACCTGGTCCACAGACACGCTGACTTTGTCACGTGCAACGGTTTCGAAGCCATTCGCACTGGCGGTTACTCGATAGGTGGCCGGATCAAGCGAGACGAAAGAATAGAGTCCTCCTCCCGTCGTCGTTGTCGTCCTCGTCACGCCGTTTGCAAGATTCAGCGCCGTAACCTTCGCCGCTGGTATGGCAGCTCCGCTTGGGTCAGTAACCAGTCCATTGATTCCGCCACGACCAGCCTGGGCGAATGCCGATGCGGACACGCAAAGCGCAATAATCCAAACGGAAAAGAGCCGCCGCGCGATGATGGCATGAGTTTGATTTATTGGCCTCATTCGATTTTCCTCATATTTAAAACGTTTTAATGTTTTGATTTGAAAATTTAGGACCAAAAACAGCGTAAGTCAAGAAGGAAAACATTTGGCTAGTAGTTGGACCTGCAGGAAACGTTTAGCCCCGAAAGCCATTAACTGTACTCGGTGTCGCATTGCTTTCTGCGATCCCGGGTGGTAACCAACTCGACCTGTTGTCAATGGAATTCGTTGATCCTCAACCAGAATAAGGAGTCAACAGTTGATCACCGTTGAAATTCACCGTTGCTGATGCGCGGTGAAGCCAGATGTCCTGAACCTGCGCTGTTGATGCCTCCGAACTCCGGTCTGCCCCTCAATTGTGATCGGTAGCGATGTCTATTGAATCGATTTAATATCAGTGGATACAGTGGCTAAAGAGGGGGTGTCAAGCGGGAAAGTCTGTTTATAGCGCGGTTGTGGAACTTCGCAGAACCAGTGCTGGCGGCAAAAGCTGGAGTTCCGGTCCGACTTCCCGCTGTCCCGACGTTTCGGTCAAAGCATCGAGAAGGCGGCGGGTTGCCGCACGACCCATCTCCTCCATCGGCTGGCGAATGGTGGTGATTCCCGGAGTAGTTAAGGCAGCCAGCGGTACATCGTCGAAACCGATAATCGAGCAATCGCGTGGTGCCGACCGGCCCGCTCCGGCAAGCGCTCGCACGGCGCCAAGGGCGGTCAGGTCGTCGAAGGCTATCAACGCAGTGAACTTCAGTCGAGAGCGGATCAAATCTGCAGTGAGTTGCGCTCCTCCTTCGAATCCCGAAATTGGATCGATGGCGGCGGGCAGTTCGCGAACTAGACGTGAATCAAGTGTTAGCCCTGTCTCCGAAGCGAATTGCTGAACCCCTCTCCATCGGCGAATACTGTCACTCAATCGTTGTGGGCCTCGGATCACCGCAATCTTTCGGTGCCCTAGTTCATACAAATGCTTCATCGCTTCGTAACCGCCGGCCTTGTTGTCGACAATAACCGATCCGATGCTTTTCTCGGAGAGATCTCGCCCCACCACCACCGTGGGCATTTTTTTATCCTTCAGCCCCGTCAGCAGGCCGCCCTCATCGAAGAGCCAGTTCGCAACCACGATCAGACCCTCAACACGGCGTTCCATCAGGAGGTCGAGATAGCCCTCAAACTGCTGGCGTTCGTGATGAGCGTCCATCAAGATTGGGAGGTAAGGAGTGGAATGCAGCGTCTTCTCGATGCCCCTCAGGATCAGGACACAAAACGGATCGGAAATATCGAAGACCAGCACCCCGATCGTATTGCTGCGTCGGCTGCGCAACGACCGAGCGAAGACGTCGGGCCGATAGCCCAGGCTTTGAGCGGTCTTCCGGATCCGCTCTTTTGTCGTCGCGGCGACATGACGCGACAACGGGGCATCGCTGAGCACGATAGAGACCGTCGACGGAGAAAAGCCGCTTCTTCGCGCTACGTCGAGCAGGGTCACCCTTGTGGATTTGGATTTGCTGCCCGCCATCTTGCTGTTCTTTGTGTTCCTCGACTAAATGCGTTCACATTATGCATGCCGGGGGGCCGATTCGCTACAGCGAATCGGCCTACGGTGCCGTTTCACCCGGAAACGGGGCAGTCTGTTCTTGAATCACCTGGACTACCTGGGCGCGTATCGTATCGTAGTTTGCGGTGCCGGAGAGCATCTGATAGTCGGCGTGCAGATCTCGATCCTGTCCAACCAACTGAAACTGCCGCTTGCCCGCGGCTGCTTCGTCAGGGTGGGCTTTAGCCCACGAATTTTGATCGAAATCATTGCTTTCTACGTCGATCTGCCATACCCGTTTGCCAGTCACATTACGGATCAGAAAGCGGTAGTAGATGTGAAACTTGTCCACGGGATGGAAGTACTCGATGGCCTCGACCTTGTATTGCTTTATCGGGAACATCTCCAAGAGAAAGCCCTTGGTCTGCATGGCGTCCGGCGCGTGCGGATCGTCATGAAGCCTACGAAGCGTCTCGCGCTCCTGATCCCGCAGATCCTTTTTTCCTGCGGCGGCATAAGCGGCCACAAGGGTGGTGTGTACTTTCCAGTTGTCTGGATCGAGGTCCCTCGCCTTTTCCGCATATTTCACGGCCAGATCGCCTTTGTAGAGATTTAAGGCTGCGGTGGCGGCCAGCAGATTAGCTGCCGAGTCATTGGGATTCACCTTGAGCGCCTGTTCAAACAAATCCAGCGCCTGTTGAGGCTGATTCGCTTTGAGGGCCTCGAGGCCTTTCTCTGTCATTTCGGCGACCGACGGCTGCCGCGCCACGGATTCTTGCGCGCAAATTATCACAGGCGCCGCGACCAACATCGCCGCCACCAGGGCGAGAAGAGAAGACTTCAGTTTCATTCGGGGTTAACTGCGTTGGCCGCTGTGTTCGGGGTTGAGACCGGGCTCGGGAAAATCCGAGTCCTCGCCCTCCATCCACTCATTGGTGTTTCGGTGCGGAAGCTGATCGGCCAAGTTGTCGCGTTCTCTCGCGCTTGGCTTGTCGCTTGGAGATTCGCTTTCGATCGCGCCCTTTTGTGAATCTCCATCCGGGTGCGCCAATGGCTTTTTCGTCATCTCTATCCCCCAATTCGGTTGAGATGCTGTATAGAACGTCGCTGTGAGGTATGTCTATTTCTGCCGCGACTATTCCCTGTAGGCAGAAGGTTTGGGCGTGGTGATGCGAACACCCATGCCGTTCAACTTGCTTCGTGCCTGCGCGGCCTCGGGCGTATCTGGATAACGCTGAATCAGGCTGCGGAGGTCGCGAATGCCGGCTTCGCGTTGATTGGAGTCGAGTTCAGCCTGTCCTTTGCGCAATTGGGCTGCGGGAGCTTTGGGGCTGCCAGGAAACTGCTCCAGCACAGCATCGTAATTCTTGATCGCAGTTGGATAATCGCCCTTGCGATATGCAATTTCACCGAGATAGAACTGCGCATTTCCTGCAAGGTCATCCTGCGGATAGTACTTTACAACATCGCCGAATTCACTAACGGCGACGTCGTACCGGGCGCTGGTGTAATCGCGCACAGCGCTCTGATAGAGATCGCTCACCGGGGGCGCCTGTGGTTGAGGAGGGGCCTGCGGAGCCGGCTGCTGACCAGGCTGGAGAGCAGCTCCCTGAGCGGGGGCGGGTTGCGCATTCACGTTCTGTAGCTGCGACTGAATATCCTGCAGCGCCTTGTCCATCTTCGTGATGCGAGAGCGCAGCTCATCGACTGAATCGTGCAATCCCTGCACCTGACTCGAAACCTGATCAATCTTGCCTCCGGCTTCGTTCTGAGCCTGAATCTGCTGCTGCAGCGTATTTACGGTCTGGGCCATGCGATTGACGCTGTCAGAGGTTTGCTCGACCAAGTGTTGGAGCACTCCCATACGCTCATCGTTTGACTGCTGCAGGTGCTGGAGCATGTCCTGCAGCTGTTGCACCTGGGTCTGAAGCTGGATGATCTCTTTCGAGACGGCGTGGGCCGGGCGGGCGGAAGCAGCAAACAGTAATGCGAGGGCCGCCGAAACCGTAATCAGATTTTTCCGCATAGATTCTGTCTCTTGGAGCACAAACCATGCGCTCCGGTTCAATTGAGAAAGAAAACAACGGCGACGGCGACTGACGCAACCATCGCCGCAGTTGCCAGTTTACTTGTCGAGCGAGAATTGTGCGCGGCGGTTAAGCTGCCAGCAACTCTCGTCATGCTCGGTGCAGAACTGCTTCTCCTTGCCGTAACTAACAGTGCGCAGGCGTTCCGGACTTACTCCGGCAGTCACTAGAGCCTGCTTAGCGGCATTGGCGCGATTTTCGCCAAGGGCTAGGTTGTACTCGGTTGATCCACGCTCATCGCAGTACCCACCGATGACGACCTTGAGACCCGGGTGTTGGTTCAGGAAATTAGCGTCCTGCGAGATCGTCGACTGCGCGTCAGCGCGGATGTCGTAGCTATCGTAATCGTAGAAAATATCTTTTACGTTCTGATGGAAGACAGAGTCCGTAACGTCCGATTCCGAGAGATTGCTGCTCGGCGCCGCTGCTGCATTCACAGTGACTCGCGCTGTCGCATCGGTTGATCCGCCATCGCCCTTGGCAACCAGGTGATAGTTCGTCGATTCGGTCGGATTGACCGTTCGCGTTCCGGAAGTTGGCACAGCGCCGATCCCATCGATCGATGCATCGGTGGCATCTGTTGTGCGCCATGCGAGCACCACACTCCCGCCCGCATTGATAACGCTGGGAGTTGCGGTGATCGTAGCGGTAGGTGCCGGAGCATTATTTGTGATTGGTGGCGGTGGCGGGGGTGGTGCAGCCTTTTTCTTGCACCCGGCGGCGACAAACAAGCTTGTCGTTAGGATCGCAAGCGTCAGGGATTTGCGACGAAATGAACTACGAACGTTGATTTGCACTGTGTCCTCCATTACGTGTTCGACCACTAGCGGGCCGTTTTTTCATCTGCACCAAGCCCGGGTAGAAGGACCCTCCATCGCCTTCCATCCATCCTAAACCCCTATTTCCAGCTCCAGTTAGGCATGGCGTTCCATCCGTCATGCGTCAATTGCTGCTGCTCGGTCCCGTCAGCAAGCATCGACCAGATTTCGGTGGGCCCATTCTTCTGGCGCTGGAAGACGATGTGCCGTCCATCAGGCGACCATGAAGGAAAATCATTGCTGCCGGCCTCGTGGGTTAACTGGATCCATCGCTTGCTGGCGATGTCCATGATGTAAATATCCTGCCCACCCGGTGCGCCTGGACCGTACTTGCGGTTCCAGGAGAATGCTAGAAACTGTCCATTGGGTGACCATGACGGCGAGGTGGCATAGCCGCCGTCTGTCATGCGCTGAATGTTGGCCCCATCGGAATCCATGATGTAAATCTGTGGAAGCCCCGACCGCCCGCTTACCCATGCAATCTGCGCATTCGACTTGGGATTCCAGACCGGCGAAACATCGGGACCGCGGAACGCTGTCACGCGATGCAGCCCGCCCCCGCTGGCATCGGTAGTGTAAATTTCGTTGTCGCCCGTCTTGCTCGAAGAAAACGCGAGCTTGGAACCATCGCTCGACCAGGCTGGTGACAGCGTAGTTCCTTCCGGGGAAATAAAGCTGACAGGCCGCCCGAGTTCCAGCGAGTACATCCGAATTGACCACCCGTCCTTGCCCAGAGAGGAGAAAGCGATACGCGAGTTGTCGGGAGAAACTCTCGGGGAGATCGAGATTGTGCCCAGATGCGTAATCGCGTGCTGGTCCTGGCCGTCGTAATCCATCCCCCAGATTTCCTTGTTTCCGGTGCGATTTGAGACGAAGTAGATTTTCGTTTCGGCGATGCCGTTAATGCCCCCACCGAGGCGCAAAATGATCTCGTCAGCGAAACGGTGCGCGATCTGCCGAGTGTTCTCTTCCGAGGCAGTATCCGCGTACTGCTTGCCCAGAATCTGAGGACTCTGCGTATTCTTGGCGTCGAACAAGTAACCGAGCACGGTTACACGCCCGCCGCTGACAGAGAGCGATCCGAACGCTACCATTTCGGCACTAGAAGGGGCTGCAGCCCACGCGGAAAGATTGATCTCCTGCGGGCTGCCGGGCGTCTGCGGCGGAGCCATGCTCTTCGAAACCATGTCGAAGACTCCGGCATTTTTCAGATCGTTGTAGAGAGTGGCGTCAAATACGGTTTTAAGGGGTGCCGTCTGTGGATCGCCCGATGCCGCTTTGAAGTCGGCGGCGGCCAGACGTATCTTTTGCACGCCAAGGTTTGTTCCCGTTCTTACCCAGTCCTGTGCCTGGCAGGGAGTCTGGCTGGCGATGAAGATAATTCCGATTAGAAGAAATAGAAAGCGCGTGCTGGAGGGTAGGTTCTTTTTGCAGCTTATGGTCATTCTTCCGTCCTGCAGACAATGATGCGGCCTCGGGACCTGACACTTGTCCAAATCAAAGCCGTTTCGTACAGAATGCCGTCTTGCGCGGCTTCATTCGGACTACGCCGGATATTCCTGAAGTTTTATTGATTCGGCTCCTCACAATAATAAGACACAGAAAGGGTGCTCCCGTTGTAGCCCGGTGGCAGGGGACCGTATGTGTCAACCCGTTGCACAGCGCGGAGGCAGGAAGCGTCCAGAGTCGGTGAGCCGCTTGACTGAGCGATGCGGATCTGGCTGGGCGAGCCGTCTCGCGAAATCACAAACGACAAATACACTCTTGTTCCACCCGGCGTCCCGGGAGCCACTTCTCGTTGTAACCAATTTTGCGCGGTCTTTCTGCGGATGACATCCACATACCAGGGGAATCTGGAGCCGAAATCTCCTCCGTTCACATTGACGGGATTGCTCGGGCCTTGGTTGCTTGTTAAAGAGTGAGGGATCTGTGTCGCCGGGGCCTCGCCGAACTGAGCACGATGCTGCAAAGGCTGGGGTTGCGCATGTTTGGGTGATGGCTCGGCCTTTTTCTTCTCTGGAACCTTCTTTTCCGGTTGCTTGGCCGGGACCGGGATGGCATCAGGCGGTGGCGCAGGCACTGCCTTGGGCTGCGGCGGTGCCGGAGCCGGTGAAGGTTGTTCTGTAGCCAACACATTTGGAGTGGGCGGCGCCACTTGTGGCAACGGGATGGTAGGTGCCGAACTAACGAGCGTCGCCTGGATCGCTCCCGGAGCCTGGTCGTTCCCCCAGGAAGTTCCGTGCAGGCGTCCGGCAAGATACGCACCTAGCGTAACCGTGGCGATTACGAAAAGGTGCAGCAGGACAGATTTCGCCAGCGGCGTGCCGAAAGATTCGCCGTCGAGCTGGATTGTTTCTCTCACCGCCAAGCCTCTTCTCCGGCTATTTCGCGGCTCCGGAGCCTTTGGGGGCTCCGTTTTGAATTGGCTGCGTCACTATGCTGATATTCGTGATGCCCGCTTGTTTCACCGCGTCCATGACGGACGCAAACGCGCCGAAAGGCACCCGCTCGTCTGCCTCGACATAAATCACCTGATGCGCTGGATCGACTCCTGGTCTTGCCAGCCGCGACGGCAGATCGGCCAGGTTCACCGGCTTGTCGCCCAGGAAAACCTCTTGGTCGCGGTTGATTGTCACAACCTGACGCTGTTCGGTAATCTCCTTGACGGTCTTGGTCTTAGGAACTGAAACCTCGATACCTGACTGAAGTACAGGAGCGGTCAGCATAAAAATCACTAGCAACACAAGCACCACGTCCACCAGCGGAGTGATGTTGATTTCCGCGAGTGCTGTCTGCGTATGGCCGTTGTTACTTGTGAAGGCCACGCACGGCCTCCCTTTCCACCGGGTCCTGATTTGGCATCAGTGACACTTCTTCCATACTGTTAAGTAACTCGCGCGCGAAGTCATCCATGCGGGCTGCATAGGCGCGGCAGCGGCCTGTGAACTGATTGAAGGCGACGACGGCCGGAACCGCCACAACCAGGCCGGCTGCGGTCGTGATCAGAGCTTCGGAGACACCGGGTGCGACTGCGCGAAGCGTGGCTGCCCCGGCAGTACCCAATCCATGAAACGCATCCACGATTCCCATAATGGTCCCGAAGAGGCCGACGAATGGTGAGATGGCGCCGATAGTCGCGAGCCAGGTCAATCGGCCTTCCATTGCGGTGAGTGATTCACTGGCCGCTGTCTGTGCCGCTCGCTCCAGAGCCGTGATATTACGCGGGGGTCCATAACCGCCCGTCTGCCGGCGGTAAGTTTCATACACTTCGTCGAAGACATTCACCAGCGGACTTGGTTTGAATTGCTCGCTGACTGTCGCAATCTCCTGCAGGCGCGAGGCTTTGCGGAAAGCGCGCAGAAATCTTTTGCTCTGTGTGTCTGCCCGGCGAAAGCCGCCCCACTTACCGAGGATGATCGCCCACGACCACAGGCTGGCAACCAGCAGAATGACAAGCACTCCAATGGCAATTGGCCCGCTGTTCTGAAGCATTTCGAGAATCGCGCTGCCATTGTTGCTGGGAGGCGGCGCGGCGGCACTATCTGCGTCCGTCTGCAGCAGTAGAAGAAATACGGCTAGAAAAAAATGTGTCATCACGCCTTGATTCCACGTTATCAGACGACAGGGTGCCATTCCAGGCTGCCTGAGATTGCGGAATTGAGATGGTTACGGCAGCTTTCAGCCGAAGCGTTGCTCTTGTCCGCTCAGACCACAGAGAATGGCAAAAGGGTCGGAAGGGAAGACGCTTGAGCAGATGCTTGACCTGCATACCTGCTATGCTGCGCGAAGACCCCTTAAGATACGATCATGCTGCTCGAACTCCGGGCTGAAAACTACGCTGTCATCGATCACGCGGTCGCTGTCTTTGGCCCCGGACTCAACTTGTTGACCGGTGAAACTGGCGCCGGCAAGTCTATTCTTGTCGACGCTCTGGTCCTTCTGATGGGTAGTAAGGCTTCGTCCGACGTCGTACGTCATGGCACAGAAAGAGCGGTCGTTGCCTGCGTGTTCGAGTGCACTGAAGGGGCTGAGGCGATCCTCGAAGCGAATGGCATCGACGTAGAAGGTAACGAAATCATTCTTCGGCGAGAAATTCTCGAAAACGGCAAGGGCCGAGTCTATGTCAACAACCAGCCGGCGACGGTTGCGGTGCTGCGACAGCTCGCTCCCGAACTTGCTCTCGTGCACGCGCAAAGTGAAACGCTTGGCTCCTTTGATCAGGCCCAGCAGCGTAGCTTACTGGACCGGTACGCAGGCCTTTCAACGGACGCCGTCGCCGCGGCTTTTGGTCGCTGGCGTGAGCTGCGGTCGAAGCTGGCAAACGTCGAAAGCAGCGAACAGGACAAACTTCGCATGGTCGATCTCTGGCTATTCCAGAGTCGCGAGATCGAGGCCGCTGGTCCGCAACCTGATGAAGATATCGCTCTTGAAACAGAGCGCCGTGTGCTCATGAACGCCGAAAGGCTCTACTCCGCTGCGATGAATGCCTATGATCTCTTGTATGAAGGCAATGGCTCGGCCGAATCCAGCCTGCGGAATGCTTTGAAACAGATCGAGGAAATATCGCGCTTCGATGTAAAGTTTCAGGACGCGGCGCAGCAGCTCAACTCCGCACTCGCTTTTGTTGAAGATGTTAGTGCAACAACTCGCGACTATGCAGAGGGTATCCAAGCCTCGCCGGAGCGCCTGGCACAAATTGAGGAGCGCCTATCGACGCTTGACAGGCTCAAACGCAAATACGGCACGACACTCCGCGAGGTGATTGCGTTCGGAGAGGATGTCGCACGCCAGTTGGCTGAGGTCGAAAGTCGCGAGGAAATCATCAAGTCGCTACGCGCCGATCTTGACCAAGCCATGCAGCAATATCGTACGGCCGCGCACGCCATTCATTTAGAGCGTGTCTCCGCTACGAAAAAACTGGAAAAATCCGCAGAAACCCAGATCAACGATCTTGCCATGAAGGCGCGCTTCGCGATCTCTGTCACCGCCAATGAGGATCCCGCCACTTGGACCGCACACGGTTGGGATACGGTCGAATGCCGCATCGCTACAAATGCCGGTGAGCCGCTTAAGCCTCTCGACGAGATCGCGTCTGGTGGCGAAATGTCGCGTGTGCTGCTCGCATTGAAGGTCAGCGTCGAGGAAGGAGCGGCGCGTGGCAAGAAGAAAACTCAGGCGCCGCGCACCCTCGTCTTCGACGAAATTGATATTGGTATCGGTGGCCGCGCCGCTGAAGCCGTGGGTCAGAAGCTCCAGGCGCTGTCGAAAGCGCAGCAGGTTCTCTGCGTAACGCACCTTCCCCAGATCGCCGCCTTCGCAGACCAGCACTTCCTGATTGAGAAAAAGTCGCAGGGAGGCCGGACAAAAACATCCGTCCACCTGCTTGAAAAAGGAGAACGCACCGAGGAGATTGCTCGCATGCTCAGCGGCGCAACCGTGACCGATACATCCCTCCGTCACGCCGAGCAGATGATCAGATCCAGCCGCGACTAGTTCTGGGATGTAGTGTACGACCGCCCTCCGGAGCACGGAAGAACTATCCTTCCAAAAAACTCACCTGTTAAACTGCGGCGCAATGCACATGCGTAAGTCAGTTCTGGCCTTTCTTACAGTTCTCCTTGTTGTTTCATCCGTCCTTGCCCAACAACCTCAACATCTCTTCTTTCGCGTCACGCTAGGGCCCCAGTTCGCGGCCCCTGTCTCCGGACGTCTCCTCATCTTTCTCAAGCAGGGAACTGGAGCGAAGGAAGTAGACGCCAATCCCTTTCAGCCGAGTGATGTCTCCATCACAGCCAAGGAGATCTATTACTGGAAGCCC